>ERZ1026880.499-NODE-499-length-19883-cov-9.951584_pt1 | contig 19883 bp, 19 predicted proteins | sample MGYA00380170_ERZ1026880 | MGnify/ENA primary metagenome ERZ1026880 (study PRJEB33269, sample SAMEA4719806) | human gut metagenome | biome: human-associated habitat; feature: organic feature; material: feces | place: Cameroon | collected 2013-10 ...
ATATTATGGCGTTTAAGCCATTTTTTAGCTGCCAATGCAGTTATACCTTTTTCTCTACAAGTGTTAATAATAAGGATAATACCCATATCTTGTATAGAACGAACAAAAGTTGCTACAGGCGTCTCTTTCCCACAAAATGGATAATGACTATAACATAGTGTATGGTCAAAATCTACAGCCAAAACAAATTTAGTGGGTGGGCTATGACTATAATATTTTTCAAGAATTTTTTCAAAACGTTCTCGATTCATTTTCATATTAAATCTCCTTTAATAGTTCTTTAAGCCAAGTCTCTCTTTCTTTTTGTTCATGCCGTTTAAGGCCCTCTTTAATTGTTTCAACATCGCCAATCTCAATCAATTGCTCTTTTGCACGGCTATCAGCTACATAGAGAAGATTGGATGACAACATCCGCTTGTGCATAGGCGCAGTAATAACAATTACAGCTTTACTTTCTGAACCCTGCGATTTGTGACATGAGATAGCATACCCAAGCAGTAGATTGTTCATATAAGGCCCATAAATCCTTGCCATACCAGTATCAAACTCAACAGCCATAACAATGCCAGTATCAGTCTCTTTGATATGCCGAATATAGCCCATATCGCCATTCATAACCATGATGTCGCTCATACTCTCAACTAAAGACCCATCTTCATCAACCCTAAAACAAGGGCAGTGGTATTCGTTGTGGGTATTGATTACCTTATCGCCCACCTTGAACATGATTTCCTCACCACCACTTATCTTGCGAATAGCGTTAGTATCAGGGTTTGGGTTATATCTGGACTGAATAGCCTTATTGATTGCCACTGTGCCAACTGGGCCTTTGTTGAATGGGGACAATATCATTATATCATCTTTAGTGTATTTGTCAAGCAGAGAATTATAAGCATCAAGGATTTGTGTTATGGGCTTATCACCAATAGAGATAAACTGATAATCAGGATAATTACTGTCTTGTCGTGGGCCAACCTTACCTTCACGGGTATCAGTAGCTACAGTAGCAAGGCCAGATGAACCATACCGAAAAATCTTGGTTAGTGTGGCCGTAGGCACAACGCTTGAATCAATAATGTCTTGCACAACGTTGCCACAAGAGATAGAAGCCAACTGAGCTTCATCGCATACAAAGATAAACCGTGTATTGGACTCACATATATCAAACAGCTTAGACAACAAATGAACGCCAACCATACTACACTCATCAATGATAACAAAATCAGAACTGATATGACCGTCTTGAGCCAATATCATGTGAATGGTACTTGCGGGTCGGCCTGTTGTTTCTCTTAGGCGTTTTGCTGCTTTACCTGTTGGGGCGAGTTGGGTGTAGTCTTTAAGATTAGCCTCAAGCATAAGCACAAGTGCCTTCATTACAGTTGACTTACCAGAGCCACCATATCCCCTAAGCATACATATCATGTGTTCATTGGCTAAGGTAAGGATTTGCTTTTGCTCATCTGTACACTCAAACCCATCAATGCTTGTGAAGTCATCAACATTCATGCCTAAGTTGCAATCTTGTTTTTTCTCTAAGGCAAGGCGATTAAGAATGTTCTTAGCAATGTTGACTTCGGCCTCATAAGTGGCCTTGTTACTGGAATATTCCTGCTCTGCATCATAATAGATTCTTTCACTGTTGCGCACAGCATCCCTTACATACTTAACGCACTCAGGTACTTTTTCTTCGGCCAATTCCTCAAGTAAATCTGTATAGATTCTTGTATCGCCTTCGTCTTCATTTTCTTGCAGAATAGCCAAACAAGCGAACTCACAACGCTCTTTAGAATCAATTAAATCAGGCCGTTTGTTTAAGACATATCTATCAGATTTGTCAAAGGAATAGTTAAGCAAATCAAAGAAGATGTGATAAGGGCTGGACTCAAGGGCTTGATTTAGTTCTTCCGGTGTAGCAAAAACATCAATCAACTTACTAACATCACTATCATTTTCAATACCCCAGTCAGAGGTAAGGGGCAAGAACTGAATAGTAGTGAAATAACCCTTGATTTTATTTACATATTCCTCAAACCGAACGGGGCCAACATTGTAAATTTTCTTGTGGTCGATTTCTTCTTCACGCCCATCAAGCACCATCTGAACAAAATTAGGATAGGCTTCATGTATATACTTTGGTTGGTTGCCGTCACAAATATGACGTAAGATTTTTAGTTCTTGCTCAGGCGTGATTTTAATACCCCCGACATTAACACCAATATCAGCAAACCCAACCAAAACATAACTTGCCGGATATTTAGCCTTTTGGTTCTCTCTGATTTCAAGCTCATATTCATCGCCCACATCGACCATACCAAGGTTTGTTCCGGCCAAAGTAAAGTTATTGTATTGGTTAAGCATTAGGTTGGGGTAGCTACCAACAGGCTCACAACTTAGGACTTTATAGCCGTTAGACAGATTAAAGAAAATCTGTTTAATGGGTTTTAGTTTAATTTTAATACTCACTAAAACAAGCCTCCTTGTTTGATAGTTTAAGTATACCATGTTACAAGGAGGTTGTCAAGGATTTATTTAATTTTCTTCTGAATATCGTTCAGTTTGAATTTCAATGTCTGAGCCATTGATACTAATTATTTTCATAAGCTGAGAGGGGAAAATACTGGATTTATATTTTTTTGTTACAAATTCATCCGTTCCTCTACGATATCCGCAACAAATCAATAAGCTGCCACGCTCAAGCCAAGATTTTTCAATAACCGTTTTAGTACCATCTGGATTGACTGTGCTTAATTGGGCCTTGTAGTGTGCAAACGCCCCGTCATTCATTTTAACATTAACAACCTCATTATCAGGCGTTAAGATGGTAACAAGGTGGTGGCTATCCGTTCGCCCTATCACCGTCCCACAAATAGCAGACAACTCGAATTGTTTCCAAGACCGCTTACCAAAGGAACGCTCAACAAACTGGGGTTCTTCAGGTAAGTCAGAAAAATGAGATATACTGTACTTAGCCAAGTCAACGTTAGCAAGTTCATGCTCTTGGCTGTAAAATGCACAAGACTGGAAAGACCACCTATTCACATCCAACCCATCTACACTCTCAATCATGCTCTGTTTGGCTCTGGCCTTGTTAAACTTATCTAAAAACTCAGGTGTATTGATATAGTCTTTCAGCGTTTCCATGGACGGTGCAAGCAACTTTTCAAGGCTTTTATCAACAACAACCCAATTTTCAGCATCACTATCAAACCAATAATCTGCGCCTTCGGTTAGGCTGTTCTTGCAACGTGCATTAAAATAACGTTGTGCCATATCATCAAGCCAATATAGGGTCTTACTCTTGAATTTTGGATGTGGGCCGAACTTAAACTGTCTGCTACATACATACTTTCTAAAGTTGTATGGGCCAATGATAGACTTAGGGATAGGCACTCTTGCCGCCTTAATTTGACCTATATTGTTCATAGCAAGAGATGTGACATTGGGCGTAGATAGAATAAAATATTGTCTCATTACAACACGTCTGTCAGGTTCAAACTCATCAAAACACCCTGCCTTGATTAGTTGGATAAACTTGGATTTAGTGACAAGTGAGCCTTTGTAGGCGTTTTTGTTGTAAAAGTCAGTAAAGGATGTATATGGGCGGTTGGAGAGGATTTGACGAGAAATATCAATGTTAATACCAGCTATACCACCAAGTCCAAACAAAATAGCACTGTCTTTTTCACGGGGGGTGAAGTCGATGTTAGAGTCGTTGATAGAGGGCGCATGAACCCCAACCCCATACTTTTTCATCTTGTAGATAGCTTTGGCCATTTCGCCATAATCTGTTGAGCTTGTATTTTCTTCATCTGTACCAGACGCTTCTACAGACAAGCAAGCGCAATTCCAATAAACACGGGGATAGTAATAATTAAGATTAAGCTCTTGTAAAGCAATGATAGAATAACTATAAGAATGTAATTGGCTAAAAGAATAGCCCATACTGGCCGCAAACACCACATTCCAGATATAATCAGCAAAGATTTCTCTTGTACCTTGGCGTTCACAACAATCAAAGAACAACTGCTTGGCTTCAGCTTGTAGTTTTTCATCCTTCTTAGCGATAGATTTGCGGAGTTTATTGGCCTCTTTAAGTGTATATCCAGCGGTATGCTCATCCATACTCAACCGCATTACCTTTTCTTGGCTATCAGCCATACCATAAGCGTCTGCAAGGTATTTCCATAGAATATTCTGTTCATCTTTGTTTAAGCCAAAATCAGTCGTATCTTTCAACCAAGTGTCTTTTGACTGTTTATAACGGATATATCTGTCAATAGGTGTTTCATCCGCATTATCTGGCATAAGACGAAGTAAACTGTTTGCAGCCGACAAATCCATTACACTATGAGGATGAGTAGCAGACAGGGCTTTGGTGCTGATTGGAGTGTCAAACTGGAACACAGAATAAATGGTGGGCAGAATATCCCACATATCAGGCGTTTTATAATCTAATACGTCGGGGTGTACCCATTTATAATACGTCTTTTTTAGTGAGCCTTCGTCCTTAATCTTACCATTCTCAAGCAAATAATCCATTGTGCGATGAATCTTGTCTGCGGCTTCAACCGTAAGCATATCGAATTTAATACATCCAGCAGCCTCATCATCCCATAGGTCATAGCAACTAATTAACGTTCCATCTGCTGAACGCATAGCAGCTATATAATCTGTGTAAGGGGTGTTGCATACAAGTACACCAGCTGCATGAGTACCACGGTTAGTAATCAACCCTTCAAGAGCTAACGCAGACTCAAGCAGATGTGGGTATTGGCTTAGTTCCGACTTGAGGCCGGGGGCTGGACTAATACCCTTGTCTTTGTTGCCATACACAGCATCTTTTAGTTTACTAACCTTACCACGGTTGACAGGGATTAAAGACTTAAAATAAGCCGCCTTATCATTTGGTATATCAAGACCCTTACAAGCTCGTTCAATGGCTGTTTTAGAGGAAATCTTAGAGAATGTGCCTACATTGATGACTTTATCCCCGCCAAAATATTCCTTCATCTTGTCAACTATAGCCTTTTTCTTTGAGGCTTCTGAATCATTGTCAATCCTTTATACCGTCTTTTTCAAGATACTTTAACATTGCTCTAAGCAATCGGAGTAGACTATATCTTCATCTCCAATAGGAGAGAGTGGCACAGGATGTGGGGAATTTCACCCCACACCACTTAGTCGTTGCACCTTCGTTATAATGTGTGTAATTTGAACCCACGGCTTCTACCGTTTCGTAGCAGACTATTAAAAGACACATTAAGATTGTGCTCTTTAATATAATCTTTAATTGATTGTTGACCCGGTATAGGCTCTGTTTTTGTCCCGTCTGGATACTCAATCACATGATATTTATAATTTCGCATTGGGCCTAATCCAGACGTTCCATAACCTTGATGAATATTATCTTTTTGCGTAGTCCATTCAAGGTTAGTATCTTCGTTATGCTGGGTTTTACCGTCTTTATGATTGACTATGGCTCCTTCAAACCATCCGTCTACATAAGCTAAAGCTACAAGTTGATGTACAGCAAAGCGATATGTTTTATTATTTTTACACAAATCTACATAAACATAACCGCCTTTATTAACAAAACCACGTAAAACGTGCGGTATTTTATGCTTGTAACTAATAACTTTGCCATCTCTTGTGACTCCATAATCTTCAAAATTCTCAATTCTTTTGATTTCCATAGTATCGCCTCCTTTCTTTTAGAATACACACTATAACGCTTGGCACAGGATTACCATGCCCTTTCGGGTTTAGGCTTCCCCTGTTAGCACGGTTTACACCGCACACCCCAGATGTCTGGGTTCACCACTTTGTTTTCTATGTGTTGCCACATAGCCAGACTATGTTGTTAATCTGGAAGTTCAACACCACGTTGATGATTTAAGTGTCTCCAACTTGGCATATAATCACCCAACGGCACAGGATCAATCTGTGTGACCTCAAGCAGATAACACGTCAAAAACCCAGCCGCACTACCTCTTGCTGGCATAGCTAAACTACCAGCTTGCCAAATAAGCTCAATAATCTCTGACATGGTTGAATAATAGCTGGCCATAGACGTATCAAGCTGTTCACTGATAATCTTTAGCTCTTTCCATTCTTCGTCCAGTCGAGCGATATATTGTTCAATGAGCTTGCCTTTGTTTACAATTTTATCTTGAAGCCCTTGTTCAATTTGACTGAAGAAATATTGCTCATGTATTTCGGGCCGATTAGAATACCAACCAAAGTTTGGGTACTTATCATAATAATCACTGAATACATGACTAATAGTAAAGTCTGGTATCTTTTCAAGTGGAAGTTGCGGGATAATTGGATTGTGCTGGATATTGTAGCCCTTAATTCTTTCACTTAATTTACAACTCCATTCAAACATCTGGTCAATTTGAGCATCATTAAAATCAATCAATAGATGTTCTCTTAATTCGGCCTCGTCCATAAGATAGGCTGTAGCATAAAAATCATCAACCTCTCTATCGCCCTCTTGCGACTGCAAATAGACCTTATGAATAAAAGCATCCTCTTTGCGGAGATAATGAGAGTCGGTGGTAGGGATAATAGGAATACCAGTCTTTTTATGAAGCTCCCACATTAAGGTGTTGACATGGCTTTGGTCAGAATTAACGTCTTTAGCTGGCTGAACTTCAAGGTAAAAATTGCCATGACCAAAGATGTCTTGTAATCTCATGGCCTCGTCAAATGCCTTGCTCATACCATGGCCATCATTATATTTTTGTAGTAGTAACTTATCAATCCTTGACCCTAAACAAGCTGTGCTGGCAATAACATGACCCTGATTAGGCTTAATAATTTCCTCAAGGTCGCTATAATAAGTCGGCCTACGGAACATCTTACCCTGTCTCCACGCCCTTAACCAAGCACGAGTTGAGAGTAGGCGTAGTTGATGGTGGCCTTCAGTATCAAGGGTGGTTAAGATAAAGTGATAGTAAGGAATGGTGTTAGGGATTTGGCGATTAAGGTTATCTTCTTCCTCAGTAAGCAAATATACCTCATTTCCCAAGGCCAATGTAAACGGCCTATCCTTTTCCATTTTATCATAATAATCTAACGCCTTAATATGACTTGAGATACCTTCATGTTCTGTAATGGTAATGCCATTAAGGCCAAGGTCATAGGCACGTTGAATTAAATCAGGAATCTTACAGATAACATCTGGGAACCCTAATAGAGCATTGCTCATATCTGTATGATTGTGGTTGTTAAAGTAACTCATCCAACCCCTCCTAAAAATTAAACCGTAGATTTCTCCACGGTTTAATTGTAACATATTTAATTATGGTTGTCAAGAGTCAAAAATCATCCATCCAATTTTCTTCATTTCCACCCTTATCCTTAACCTTACTAACCTCAAACTGCTTAATCTTGCCTTGAGGTTTAACCACGCCATTCCATTCATTTGTAGATAAAGTTACAATCAAAGATAGGCTTTTTTTGCCCTTTTGTGTCAACCTATCTACTTGCTCAGGGGTAGCCATAAACAACAGAAAATCAACGCCATTTACTGTAATTTTTGCTGTTGTAGTACGCTTTTCAAAGACTTGTACATTAGTTTCATCAATCTCGGTGTTGATATAGAAGGTGGGTTCTCTAAGCCCCTGACCCCACAACTCAGTATTATCCTCGCAAGCCTTACAGAGCTTATTATTGATTTGCTTAGGGGCGATATACCCAGCCACCTCAATCTCAGGTTCAAGCGGGAAATCAGCCTCATCAAGATAAGCAATCAGGCGGTTAAGATTAGACTTACGAACCAATACACCAGCAGCTTGATTGTGACCCATGGCTTTAGCCAAACCAGACTCATTAACAACGTCAGTCAAATCCACGGGGCTTCTCAGACTGCCAGACCATGTTGTAGAGCTTGCTTGACGTAGTAGAATAGTGGGCTTATTGTACTTGCTTTGGAACTTGTTAGCAATCAGGCCGATTTGATTGGCCAACCCGCTATCACAAAATCCAATAATCACCTTATGGCCGAGGTCAAGAGTAGGCTCAACATCTTCTACAGCCTGTTTCACTGTCTCTGTTTGTAGGCGGTGTGCTGAACGGCACATCTTTAGAGCAGACTCAATATCACCGTGACCACTAAAAGCATCGAACAACTCATGCTTTTCATCTGTTTCTTCCTTGCGGCATACAGCGTTGATTAACGGAACCATGGCCCAACTATAACCAGTAGGCGTTAGGCCATAACGCTTGACCGCCGAAGGCAACATGGCTTGGATTAGGGGGTTCTGGACGTTGTGTAGGCCATTGTGAACATAGTATCTGTTCTCTAATGCAGTCAAGTCACAGCTATCAGAAATAATGGACATGGCCACAAGGTCATCCATATAAGGGATAAATAAGCCATATTTCTGACAGTAATACTCAATAAACTTGGCCGTTACACCTGTACCTGATAAAGCCGTGTTCAGCCCTTCGCCAAGATGATGATTGATAACAATAGCCCAAGGATTGTCGACCTCAATCTTGTGGTGGTCTAAAACCAAAGTATGGCATTTGTGCATTAGCAACTCTTGACATTCATCAACATCATTGCTTCCAGCATCCGGCACAATCAGTAATTGACATCCATCCTCAATAATCTTGGGTGCAACATCATCTGAAGCTGACTTTCTTAGGCCATGAGCCTTGCCCTTACGGATGTAGATAACAGGGTCAATGTTGTATTGGGTGTTAAGGAACTGACGAACAATGGTTGCAGAACACATACCATCACAATCAACATCAACCAACAGGCCGATAAGCCAATCATCATCAACCGCTTGCTTCAGCAGTTCGGCCCCCTTATCCATGTTGGGATAGAATCGAGGGTTGTCTAAGCATCCCTCTTCTGGGTTTAGATATAGGCTGGTTTGCTCAATACCATGAGCTTGTAGATAATCCTCAATAAACGTAGAGGGATTGATTTTAGGTAGTAGAGGTTTTACTTTCAATAAATATTCCTCCTCATAACAGGCAAAGCCTTTTGATGTAATGATAATACCACACCAAAAGGCTTTTGTCAAGAGCTTTATAGATATTTTTCTCTACTCTCCCACAACTTATCCCATGTTTCTTTATCTCTATCACTTGCGTTTTCTTTCAGCCCCAACAACTCACCGCTATCATCCCACACTATATCAACTTGACAATACCCCTTGAATATATCACATAACCTTCTTACAGACTTGCACCATTCTTCAAAGAAAGTATCGTCTTGACCGATGAAGTCACAATCTGGTACATACACAACCCGTTTAACGCCCATCTTGATTAGTTGGTTTCTGCGTTGCATACCAAGTTGATGACCATACATGGCAAGGGCGCAAGACTTGGGGCCGAACCATCCATCTAACTTGAGAACAAATTTCTCTGATTCACCTAACCAAACCTCGCCTGTCTGCTCAATCATAGGCTTATTATAGTTAATTCCATAAAACACCTGATTAGTATTGAACTTATAACATTGCCCATCCAATGTAATCAACGGCATATACTTGGCCTGTTCAACCTTATCTTTATCCCAATTCCTAACTCTAACCCCAATCAATCTCGCCTCATCGTCAAAGCACGGTATTACAGTCTGATTACAACGCTCATAATATCGTATCTGATATTTAGCCATTGTTTCTTCGCTTATACCCTCATCTATCCATGCTTGGGGGTATAGCTGGGGTAGAGTGTCAATGATGTTACGGTCATATTCTGGTAGTTGATTGCCATACTTTCTCACCCTAATAAACCGCTCAAGTTCAGACCAGTCATAAACATGGTTATTTGTGAGGGGTTTGGTTATCTTGGTTGGGTCAAGACCAGTTTTTTCAAGAATCCAGTTGCAAGCGTCAATGAATGAACAAGTTTGACCGAGCAGATTTAGGCGGGTTTGGACTAAGGCGATAATGTCATACGAACGCCCCATAGTCATGCCGAAAAATATCTTAGTATCAGTGTAAAAGACAAGGGCTGGGCTACCTTGATAGGGGTCTTTGTTTTTGTCTCCTGTCCAACAACGCCACTCAGTATTGCTCTTACTAAAGATAGGGATACCTAGCTCACGGAGGATGGTATCATAATGCGATAAAGTCAATGCCTTCTTGAGTTTTTTAACATCAACCTTACCCATTACTTTAACCTCACTTCACCATTCCATAATCTTCAGAAGCAATATTATCTTCCCAATAATCTTTAGTAACATAAATATCTATGCCATCTTCCCATTTAATCCCTAACACAAGAAGATTACCTGTGCCAGTAACACAAAATTCACCAGGCTTCCTCTTATCAGAACATAGGTTTTTAATAACCTTGTCTACATAAACTTGGATTTCAGCATCTTTAACATCAACCGCCCCCGTCTCAGCGCTTGTATGATGGAAAGTTGCGTTCCAAGTGGGCGGCTGTACTCTACTACATTCACCTACCATAGTTTCGCTATCACAAGCTGGACAAGTCACATATTCACAACCCATCCAACCGATATGGGTATCAGCCCAGTCATATTCGAGTTCTGCCCCGCACTCATCACAAATATGGCGTTTGGGGTATTCAGATTCGATATTGTTAGATTTGATTAGTCTCATAGATACTCCTTTCTAAAAGCGACAATGCCATCAATTAAAGCCTTAACATCATCAACACTACTATTCTCACCAAAGCTAATTCTAATAACTTCATCAGCTTCTTGTTCACTTAAACCATAACCTTGGCACAAAATCCGTCTGTCTGCCTTATCTGCACAACTCGATTGTCCAAGGCCAATATAAATTTCTTTACTTGCAAGATAAGATTGTAATGCTCTTGCATTAAATCCGGGCAAGCGAATGGCGTTGATTGCAAACGTTCCTGTTTCCCATTCTCTACGGTCAACACCAATCCATGTAATACCATTATTGAATAAAAAAAGACCAAGCCCCTTAAACAAATAAAACCAATGCTCATTTCGCTTTGCAATAGTGTCTTTATCACAAGCGTCTTCAATCGCCTGAGTCAAAGCCAATGCGCCAGCAAGGTTGGGCGTACCATGGAGCTTAAAACCATTAAGCCATTTGTCTAAGCGGTCTGATACCCACATAGCCCCAATACCAAGCTCAGTGCCTAACTTATGGCCACTCCATACGGCGCAATCACACCACTGGTCGATGTTGGTGGGGATAGGTGTATGACCAATCATAGCTGTCATGTCGCAAATGTAAAAAGCGTCATGTTCGTGACATAGCTTACCAATTTCTTCAATGAGAAAAATTTCACCTGTTAGATTATTAACGCCCTGCCACATTACAAATTTTTGAGCTTTTGTATCGTATTCTTTAGCAAATTGTAATCTTTTAAACAAATCTTTTTTACTATAGCCCATGACGTTTCCATGTCGAAAAAAACTATCATGCTCAAAAGCAGAACAAATAACATGGCGATAATGAGTCTGTTTATCAATAACCGTCATCAAATTCTCAATTAACTGACTACTTGTGCCACCAAAAATAACCTTGCCACCTTTAACCCCAATAGCCTTCTTTACTCTATTTTCTGCTTCAGATAGTAGGCGCTTTTCCTTATAAGCATAGTTGGCGTTAAGATTGAGGAACCGCTCATAAACTGGGTTTGAATACTTAACATAAGGACAGGTTGCGGCGTAGTCTAAATAAATCATATTGTACCCCTTTTTGCAAAAAATTTATGCCCACCAATAGTTGTAATATAATCTTGTGTTTCGTGCCAAGAAGATTTAGTTGTCTTATAAGCATAAAAATACAATACATTATCATTTACAATTTCACCATTGTCAAACACTCTGGACACAGATTCTTTAACTTCATCACTTACATTTTCATACCAGCCAGAATATTTGTATATTGTTTTAACTTCCAAAGGAGTTAAGCCATCTTTTTGCATTGCGTTATAGATGCAAGTCGCAACCCACATTTGGCCTTCTGTACCTTCGCCTCTTGCTTCTCCGGCTACAATACACTCAATAACATATCTATCTTCATCTGACAAACTTTCTGATTCATCGGAAACATATTCGTCAATAGAAGCTTCGGGCATAAAAACTTTAGTTTCAATAATAGATTGAGTATAAGAAACAACAGGTTCAGGTTTAGAAGAGCAAAAAATTTCTTGATATAATATACTAAAATTACCAACTACAACTAATAATATAATACAAGTAATAATAGTAATAATATCAATTTTATTATTTTTGGAGTTCATGACTATTCTCCTTTGATAAGATAAGTCTATTATATCATCAAAAAAAAGATTTGTCAAGAGAAATGGTCAATAATTTCTGCCAAACGGCCACGATAAGAAACAGGCAAGTGACATACCTTTACAAAATCATATTGACTTAAATAAGAAATCAAATGTTCAAAGCAAGACTTGTTTGGGTCAATATCAATCTGAGCAGAGCAGCCAATAATAATAATCTTACATTCACTGTCACAACGGCTGATTATCTTTTTAATTTCAGGGATAGTAAAGTTCTGGCACTCATCAATAATAACAACTTTATGGTTAAAATTAACACCACGCAAAAAAGTAGAAGGGCGGGCATCTATCCAACCTGTTCCCATTTTGATTGTATCATCGGTAATAATGGCTTTGTCAGGCTCTTCATTAAGTTTAATCAAAGCATCTTCTAATGGTTGTAAATAATCACCAACTTTTTCTTCTGTTGTCCCAGGTCGATAACCTAAAGCAGATTCTTGGTTGGCACTAAAAACATAAATCACGCCATCATAACCATGATATAGTTGTAGCATTCTTGCACAAGCCGTTGCAATTAAAGTTTTTCCGCTGCCCGCAACAGCATTAGCAATAACAACCTGTTTATCCTTAGACATAATGGACTCTTTAAAAATCTCTTGCCCTTCATTAAGAGTCAGCCCAAAAAACATTCCTTCAGGAGGTGTATTTACCCAATTATTATCTGTTGTGCTTTTCTTTTTGGCCATGTTCCTTCTCCAATACTAAGACTTTATATAATGAACATTCGTGAAAATCAAAATTTTTTCTTGGCATTACATAATCAACAATATCCTGTAGACTTTTACAACGCTGTACTTTTGCAATACAACTTGACATCATGCCACATTGGTAACAAGGGCTTTCAGAAAGATGAACGATTCTTTCATTCTTCATAATCTTCTCCTTCTTCTGTTTCATTGGGAACTTGAAAACCAATAGCCTGAGTTGTCGATTGAGTATTTTCTTCTGTAAATTTACTTGCTTCGTGATTAAGTTTAACTGATTTTAAACCGAACCAATTAGCCAACCAATTACTAACGGCATCGAAAACAGGCATACCGCAAGCAAAAAATATAATGGCACCAGCCGCCACAAAAACATGCTTTAGGCCAACATCATCTTTCTTCATTAAAAATCCTCCAATATAGATGGTTTAATTTCAGTTAGTACATTATTTTCATCGTCTGTCACGAAGTAGTCGATTCGTTGGAATGTACCACGGTCAAAGTATGACCATAGTTTTAGGCGCTTATCGCCATAAATGCCATAACGTGACTTGATGATAAACTCACAAATGTTGGGCATTGGTTGACGTTTTTCACCCACCCCTTTACGTTTTAGATAGGGTTCTATTCGTTTTAAATCTTTTCGTAAATAAGAAGTTGGCGCAAGGATTGAACCAAAATCAATTTTGTTTTTAGTGGATTTACCACCTGCCAAAGCGGTTTCATCAATAAAACTTAAAGACTTCCAACTATCATTAAGCTGCTGATTAGTTAAAATACCCACATTCATATCTTCAGCCATTATTTTTAATTCTGTTGATAAATACAATAAGATTTGGTCTTGTCTCCCAGCAGAACCCACGGTCTGTCTATATTCTTGAGCAATATCACCTTGACTTTCCATATAATCAAATACACAATATCCAATACCTTCACACTCAACCATTTCTTTAATTTTACGATTAAGAGATTTGGTGGTAAAATTGGGCATTGAAGTAATGTGCAAATTAGATTGAGAGATAATCTCTCCTGCTTTAATTACACGTTTTTCTTCGTCAGGCGTACACAAGCCATTTTTAATTGACCTATACTCGACTCCGCTCACAGCAGACCAAAACATTGGCTCAACTTCTGTTTCAATATCTTGCTCTGTGGCGATATAGAGAGTAGGAGATTGATAGTTGGGGTTTTTAATAAAATCTTGTGTTTCTGGACTCCATATTTCTTTTGCTCCAACAGCTACCAAGTCAGCAACACCCAACCTACTTTTACCAATTGAACTCATGCCGCCTCTTAGCCCTAAGTGTCCTCTACACCATCCATTCCAGATTGTACTTAGATAGCCACTTTGAAACAAAGCACCAAATGACGGTTGCTCTTTAAACGCCTCAAGCCGTTCAGCTACATTCTCACCAGCCTTAATTTCGTTCCGTACATACTTAACATCGTATTTGGTTCTTAGTTTTGCCGACTTAAACTCAATGTCAGTAAGAATCTCGCCAATAGTCCACTTGTTCAACTTGGCCATTTGCTCTGTCTCGTCGAACATTTCATCATAGTAATCAGCAATATTATACCCATCCTCTTTAAGCTCACGCAATAGGCTAAACTTACGCAAGGTGGTATAATATAGCTCAAAGCTCTCAGGCGAACATAGCTCTTTTACAGTTGGCACAAAGTCAAGAAAATTGCTATCGTTTAGCGTTTCGTATTGAGCCGGGTAGTCTTTGACATAATTATCAATCTCAACCTCGCTAACGTTACCAGCCCCAGCTTCAGCCAGCTTACAAGTAGCGATAAAGATGATACGATGAACAGGCTCAGGGTCAAAGTCGGTTTTACTTAGGGGGTAAGATGGATTAAATAGAAGTTGGGTGTTGTTCATTAGACAACCAAGCAAGAGTGAGGCCATGTTAGAATTGTATAGCATTATTTACCCCTTACACAGATACAATTTTTCAACCTTGTTACTGCGACTGCTCTTATCAAGCGTGCACTTTAGCTCACCAGACCAAATACACTCAAACCCATCTTCAGGCATCCAATATTCGCTCACAAGCACAATGTTGCCCCTTTTAACCATATCTTTGCACCAAAAATAAAACTCATCATAAGGAAAGTTATCTACGGCATATTTAGTCGTATCTCTGTAAGGTGGGTCGGCATATATTACCATATTGTCCGCGCAGAGTTTACGGAAGTCACCACAGATAAACATAGTATCTTTAAGTTTAGGGGCTTGTTTCTTGAGATTTTTAATAGCTTCATCAGTATAATTACGCACTGTACCAATCTTAGTTTTTACGCCGTTTGCATAGCCGCCAAACCATTTACCATTATAACTTGCACAAAAACCAACTAATCCAACATACCAATTAGGATAAATATCTGGATTTGTCCTAACAGCATCATATTCTTCTTTAGTAATTGTATCTGGTATATCGTCTATCGAATCACTTACGTGTGTCAAAAGAGCAATAAGGTACTTATGGCTATCATTACCAATCTTACACGGACATTTGATTTTATCAATCATGTTAGCGCCCCCAACAAAAGGCTCTAAATATCCATAATGTTCAGCGCTCTTATTATCAATATAAGACTGAATAATTGGGGCGATTTGTTTAGAGATACGATTTTTGCTGCCTACATATTTCATAGGTCATCCCTCCTTTGTCTTAATCATACCACCATCTCAATCAAAAGTCAAGTTATCTTTAATCTTTCTTTGAGGCCGATATTTTTTGACTTTAATAGGTAGAATTTCTTTCATATTAGCAGCTTTTTCTTTTGCACAAGATATTTTTTCTATAAAATTTATTGTGGGTTCGATATATTTTGGGAAAAATTGCCCAAGTCCATAATTTTTATCACTTACAATTTGTTCGTAATATATACAATATTTAAGCACAGCATATACATCTTTGTGCGTAAGTTTATATTCTTTCATAATGTTTTTGAGTTGAGCGGTGAGCAACTTCCAATTAGCATCTTCGCCCCACATAGATTGAATCAAGTCTGTAACTTTTTTACGATATACTTTTTCTTCTTCTGAGAGTTTAGGTGCTGCCATATACCCTCCTATTAAAAAAGACGGCCAGAAAAACCAGCCGCCTTTATTTTATTTATTCCCAATCAATATCTTTATCTTCAGCAAGGTCTACTAATTTATCATAGATATATTGTAGAGCTTCAACTTGAGAATCATCAGCTTCACTAATCTTGTTAGGCTTATCGTTTTCGTCATAACCAAGGAAATCACCCACAATACCATTAACCGCCGAAGACAACTTAGCTTTACGCAATACAGTATAAACAGGCTTAATTTCTTCAATTAACTCAGCCGCAGACTTCTTCTTTTCAGTCTTTTCCTTTTCACGCTGCGCCTCTTCTTCTGCATAGGTGATAGTAGATACACCTTGCTTTTCGGCCTCATGCTCACATGCAATTCGCACAGTTTCCTTTAGATTTTCAGCAGTAAAAGGATTGATTGTTTCAGGACACTCAGTAAACCGGCTACGAGCAAAATACTCCTTATGCTGTACGCAATGGCCGATGGATAGTAGTGCCTTACCATCTTCATCAACGCCCTGAGACTCAAGATAAATCATAAAGTCGGGAATGTCCTTTAGAGCGTTGCCAGCCTTGTTAAAGGTGTTCTTAGGCACAATATACTCATATTCATCTCTGCCATCCTTAACCTTGCGGATTTCGTCATGAAAGATTAGAACAACACAGTAACCAGATAGTGCCAACTTATTGATTTGGCTATCCATTTCTTTGTTTAACATGGCATAGCCACCACCATAAGGAACACCAGACAACTCGGTAATGGGGCTGAAATCAGACTTTTCGGCGTTCTGAGTGTTATAAGTAGAGATAATATAAGCAGTGGCTAAGTTAGGTAGGCGGTCGGCAACATCCACTACAACGCATTGGTACATAGCCCGTACCTTTTCACGCTTCTTTTCATTCTTAACAGTAAGCTGAGATACAACCTGTCGAAAATCATTCCAAGACTCAACATCCACCTTACGCATACCAGAAATGGCATTATAGCCCTTTTCTGTGGCTAACCATAGCGTCTTACTGGGGAACAACTTGGAAGCTACATGACTCTTGCCTACGTTGTTGGTTCCGTACCAAGCCAGAATCTTGCCCTCAAGGCCGGTGGTGATTGTAGTTTCCTCAAGATTTGTAATATCAAGCGCCATATTTACTCACCTCTCAAAACGGCAAATCATCATCTTCAAAAAAGCCATCGTCTGCATTATCTTCTTCAAAGTCATCTTCGGGTTCTACCTTTGGCTTTCCTACACGTTTTGCCTTAGCCTCGGCTTTTCTATCTGCCATTGATGGCTTGGATTTAGATTTCTTATTACCATCATTCTTGGCAAACTCATCCTTCTTGACCTGATACATCTTAATGGCCTTTTTAACAGTTTCAGGATTCATCCACAAAGTCTTTACAGGGGTCTGCTTACCGTCTTCGTCTTCGGTATAAAATTCTTCGGGTTCTTCTACAACATCCATACCAGCAAGAATAAATTCAATCCGTGTAGAAACATTTGAAGTATCAACCTTACCAGCCCGTCCAATACTATGCTTTTTAGCGGCTCCACCAAAAGTAATACTACTTACATCAATTGTTGCATCAATAGTACAACCTTTTTCAACTACATCATTTACATCATCAACAATATCATCAGGTACAATTACATTGATAGGAAATACCTCACCTTTATTATTAGCCACATAAACCGTCATTACACCACGACCAGTTTCCTCAGCTTCGCCATCAACCATCTTAGTCTCAGGCACATTCTTAGTCATACAACCAGACAACTGAATAGTCATACCAGGTTCAGCATCGGCCTTAACAGAAGTGCTTACCTTACTCACACGGAACTGAGGTGCTTCCTTCACATCCTTGCCATCACGGCTCATAAACATGTTGTTTTCAATTGTACCCTCAACAACGACAACAGAAGGATTCCCGTTACCGTTTACTTCAGGCTCCAAATCCATCATAGATTCGGCCATCTTCCAACGCTTGCTTTCTTCACCATCAAAACCCTTAGATGCAAAGTAAATCATAAAACTGACAATATCGTTACCGGTTCGTACAGCAAGCTTACCTTTAATGCATTCGGCCTCAACCTTTTCACCAGTCTTTTTCCCATCCTGATATAGTTCTACAGTACAAGGCTCCCTTTTTAATCCCTTTTCATATACAGTTCCAATACAACGATAAAAATTCTTTGACTTGTTTAGAATATCCATTTCAATACCTCAATATTTTAATTATATTTTAAGCACAGGAAACCCCGTGTTTATTAGTGATGTGTTTATACTTAAAATAAATAAAAACCGTTTTTACGCAAGAAAACGTAATCTTTTAATTATCTTTCTTAGCTTCTCTTGCCTTCTTCATACGTTCAGCAGCCGCTTGTTTTTGTTCTTCAGTAAGGTGATGTGTATTATATGGGTTTTTGCCCAATCTAAACGGATATAACGGACATCTCTTAACATTACAATATGGTACTTCTCTCACCTGATCGCCCATACATTCAATACAATGTTGACGAATAGCTTTTAACGGTGATTTAATTTCATTCATCATAAAAACCCTCACATTTCGGACAAAATGTTTCACTCACAACTTCATAAATGCCATATCCAAGTTCAGAATGCGGCTCTTTGTGGCGTTCAGTAATTAACTTTGTACCACATTCTTCACATAAACCCTGTCGATTAAACCATCTACAAATATCTAAAAAATCTTCGTCTCTTGCAACAACATTCTTTAGATATAGCATACAATCTGTAATAATATCTTTGTTATCATCAAAATGAGTTTCAATAGCTTCAATGACTTCTGGCAACATTTTTGGATAATTATCCATATTTACCTCCTTAAAATTCCATCAATGCCGTAGCATTATTGATATTATCCTGACTTGTCTTAATGTATCTTGTGGTCACAGCCAAAGAACTATGACGCAAGACTTTACTAATAGTGGCTACCGGAACGCCTTTATTACTCATAATTGTTGCACAAGCGGCTCTTAAACAATGACAACTTAATTGATTCCAATAAGGCAATCCAGCCCTTCTTGCAGCTGTTTTAATTGTATGAGATACACTATTATCACTAAGTTTATTCTCGCCAAACGAAGCAAATAAATAAGGGCAATTATCTTCTCTGGTGTTTAAATATGTGTTGATTGCTTGCTCAGTACATTCATTGATATAAATTTTACCCCCTTTATCTCCTTTTGTTACCGTTAAATCAATAACTCTATCTGTGGCCATTGCATTTTTATATTGTTCCAAAGTGATGTTGGCCATTTCACAAAACCGAACGCCAGTAGAAAGTAAAAATCTAAACATTGCTTTATCTCTAAAAGTTCTTGCATAATCAACTAACAATTTAGCATCTTCTTCGTTAATATAAGGCTTTTCTTTATTGCGGATATTATCAGGCCGCTTTAAATTTTTGCTAATATCATCTACAATAATCCCAGCATCAGACAAAAATTTGAAATAAGATTTTGTAGCGGCAACTTTATTAGCTACCGTTGCGCTGGCCTGATTAGCAATATCGGCTTTCCAGTTAATCAAGTCAAGATAAGTAATCTCATTTTCAGGCTTGCCAATAGCATTTAACATCTGATTGATATGATTGGTATAAACTCTCATAGTATTCCCAGACATCTTTTCGGATTTCATATATTTTACATAAGCATCAATCATTTTAACTACCTCCTTAATTTGTCTTGATTGTATCACAAATCCTCGAACCTGTCAAGAGTTTTTTCTAAACAAATTCGAGGACTGTGATTTTTGAAAGGAGCGTATACATACTAAACCGATATTATCTAAACAATATAC
>ERZ1026880.500-NODE-500-length-19881-cov-11.723293_pt1 | contig 19881 bp, 16 predicted proteins | sample MGYA00380170_ERZ1026880 | MGnify/ENA primary metagenome ERZ1026880 (study PRJEB33269, sample SAMEA4719806) | human gut metagenome | biome: human-associated habitat; feature: organic feature; material: feces | place: Cameroon | collected 2013-10 ...
TCCAAGAAAAACGGCGCAGCACGCGCCGCATGTCTGGGTTCATTTTAACGAAGCGGCAACCCAGCCGCGCCTATCCACGGAAAAAAGCCGCGACCAGCTCGGCAAGCGGCCACTCGCCGGACCTTTCCCACCGCTGAGGACACCAGGCAAGCGGAACCGTTAGAACCATTCGCGCTTGTTTATCACGTACATCTGCTCGAATTCGGTTTGGGACTTCGAGAGATAGAAGATGCCCTCGACGATGGCGATGACCCAAATGGCCCACGACGCCACCGACAGCGTGAGGATGCCGCCGAGGATGGACGTGCCCAGCATGATGAAGCCCGAGGTGTTGTAGCCCAGGTAGAACTTGTGCACGCCGAGCCAGCCTAGGAACAGCGCGAGCAAGCCTGCCGCCACATGGTCCTTTTCGCCGACCGCGGGCGCAGCGTAGGGCTGTTGGTACCCGTATTGCGACTGCTGACCGTACGGGTTCTGCGGCGGCACGGACCCGTAGCCCGGCTGCGCCCCATACGGCTGCTGGGTCGCCTGCGCTTGCGGCTGCGGCTGCGCGTACGGCGACCCTTGCTGCGGCGCGGCGTACGGCTGGGCCGGCTGCTGGGCGCCGGGTTGCTGCACGTAGGGCTGGCCCTGCGTCTGTTGCGCATCGGGCTGCCAAGCAGCAGTCGGTTGAGTCGGCTGCTGGGGCTGCGGTTGCGAGCCAAAAGATGCCGGCTGAGCCGGATGAGCGGCATACGACGCCTGCTGCGCCTGAGCATACGGTTGCGGCTGCGATTGCGCCCCCTGCGAACCAGCGGGCGCGTCCGCAGGCTGCGCGTATGGCTGCGGTTGTTCGGACACCATGCGCAGACGTGCTGCGTCGAGACGTTCCTGCGCGGCCTTCAGCTCCGCCTCGGCGGCGGCCAGCTCGTCGGCTGCGCTGCGTTCGTTCATCGGATCCATAGCGTTTCCCTTACCTTTTCTTCCCCAACTTCTCGACCACGCCCATCAGCTGCTCGCGGAAGATCACGCACACCACCGCGACCACGGCCAGCACCGCGAGTATGACGATGCTCTGCCACACGTTTCCATCCACCAGGCCGCTTGCCGCGTACGTGGACACCAAAATGCCCGGAATGCGGCCGATGTTGGACAGCAGCAGGAACGTGCGCATGCGCATGTCGGTCAACGGCACCAGGTACGTGAAGATGTCCTTCGGCATGCCGGGAATGAGGAACAGCACGAAGACGATGAGCTCCAGCTTGCCGGACCGCTCGAAGCTCTCGAACTTCTCCATCCACTTCTCGGACACCATATCCTTCACGAACGGCGCGCCCAAGCGGTGCACCACCATGAACACGAACGCACTCGACAAGATGCTGCCCAGCAAGATGACCAGGCCGCCTATCCAAGGACCGTAGAGCATGCCGGCGGCCATCTGTGTGGCCTCGCCGGGGATGAACGCCACCACGATCTGCAGGAACTGCAGCGCCAGCAAGATGAGGAAGCCCATGGGACCGGCGTTGCGTACGCTGTCGATGACCTGGTCGATGCCGCCGGGCTCGAACATCATGTGGATGTAGGGCCACACCAACCAGCTGACCAGGCTTACAATGCCGACGAACGCCGCCAGGCCCACGATCTTGAAGATATCGCCGCGGCGCACAGGCCTGCCGCGCACCTGCGTTTCCTCGTTGGCTTTCTGTTGCAGCTCTTCCTTGCGCTCATGCGCGCGCTCGCGAAGACCCTGATGCTGCCTTTGCTCGCGCTTCTTCTTACGGGCCGCCTTGTTCTTGCGCTTGACGGCGCCCCTTTTGCGGGTGTTCGATTGCGCTCTTGCTTCCTTGCGCTTCAATTAGCCCACTTCGCTTTCCGGCTTAGTCGCCGTTTCGTGCCTTGTCGTACTCATCTTTGAACGCGGCGAACATGTTCTTCTTTTTCGGGGCGGCCTTCTTCTTGGCGTTTGAGGCCTTGCTCGAAGAAGATGCCTTGCTTGCGGAAGCGGCCTTCTTCTGCCCGTCCGACGGGGCCACGGCCTTGTCGTATTCCGCCTTGAAATCCTGGAACATGTGCTTGGACTTGCTGATCTGCTTGCCCGTGGCGTACGCGCCCTTGTTGACCGCCTCGCCGGTTGCTGCGGCGGCCTTGCTGACCACGGGTTTCGCCTTGTCGACGGTGGTATGCACCTTGTCAACGGCGACGGCGGTTGCAGCGCCGGCCTTCTCGGCCACGCCGCCTTCGCTGTTCAGCTCGGCCACCTGGGAAGAGACGAGCATGGCGCCGAGCTGCACCTCTTCGCCCTCCACGCCCTCGGCACCCATGTTGGCCAGCGCGGCGCCCATGCCGCGCTTGAAGCCGCGCACCATGTCGGCGGGGATGGTGCGCTTGCCCAGCAGGGCGTTCGACGTTGCGCCGTTATCGGTTTCGAAGCAATCCACCGTGCCCGTGAGGCGGTTGAACGTGACGTTGCCCACGATGCCGTAGGACTCGCCATCCTCGCTCATAACGGGAAGGCCCACCCACAGCACGCAGTCGTCCCAGTTCAGGCCTTCTTTCTTGCAATAGGCCTTGCCACTTGCGGCGGCATCGGGGCGGATGATGACGCGGCCGTCCACCAGGTCGTAGCCGTCGATGGGGACGAACACGTCGGCGCGATGGAACATCCATAGCAGATCGGGGCGCTTCACCACGAAACCGATCACGCGTTTCTCCTTCGGGTGGAACACGAAGCGGCGGATCTTGCCGATGCGCTTCGTGCCCTTCTTGCCGCCCAGAACGCGCGTGCCGGTCAGCTCATGGGTGGTGATGAGTTTGCTTGCCATGGAAATCCCCTTATACAGCATGAAGCGGCGCGCCGAAACCTGCCTAAGGCCGGACACGCCGCTTCGGTATCACGATTGGAATAGGATGCTATTCGGCCTTCGGCTCCTCGGCCTGCTCAGCTGCCTCGGCGACCGCTTCCGCAGCGGGCTCGACAGCCTCGGCCACGGCCTCGACAACCTCCTCGGCCACCTGGCCGGTTTCCTCGGCGTTCTTGGCCACCTGGGAAGCGATACGCTGGCGCGCCGCCTCGATCTTGTCGCGCAGCTCGTCGTTGTCCTGGGTGAAGGACGGCTTCAGGTTGTTGGCCACCTCCTGCACGCGGGCAGCGGCCTGACCGGCCACTTCCTGGCCCTTGGCCTGCACAGAGGAGACGACCTCCTGGCCGCGGACGGCAGCGCTCTGATACACCTGCTGGGCGTTCACGCCGGCGTCGGCGCTGATGTTCCGCGCCTGACCCCAGGCCTCGTTCACCTTTTCGGCAACCATGGTGCGGGCTTCCTGGCCCGTACGGGGAGCGCACAGCAAAGCCGCCACGGCACCAACGGCTCCACCTGCGAGAAAGATACCAAGTTTGTTGCTCATCACGGCCTCCTAAATATGCGGGACGATCATCTGTGCTGCCATTATACGAGCAAGCCAACAAGGACTTGCCGACTTTCCAATACCTGCAGAAAAAGGTTGCCTACTTGTTAGATTGCGAAGGGCCCGGATAAAGCCCGGGGGCCGCAAAGGCCCCCGTTATCTGCCGTTTTACGCGTCCAACGCGCTTTCGACCAGCTCATTGAGAAGATTGGGCAATGTAAGGCCCGCGGCCTTGGCCGCCTGCGCGAACGGGGCCTCAGCGGAGAAGCACGGGTTCGCCACGGCTTCCAAGATGATGGCCTGCGCGCCGTCCCAAATCAGGTCGATGCAGCCGCAGTCGCGCATGCCCAGAGCGCGATAGGTTTCCAGCACCGCGCGCTCGATCTCGGCACGGATGGCCTGGGCATCTGCCTCGCTCGGGGACAGCGACGCGTTGCGCACGGGAACGTGCAGCTCGACGGCGTCAGAGGCCTGTCGCGCCGCGGCGTCATACCAGCCCTCCTTCGCCACGATCTCCACCGGGGGCAGCGCGAAGGCGTTCCAACCCGTGCCGATGACGGGCACGCTCAGCTGCACGCCCTCGGCCCACGGCTGCACGAGCGCCCGCTCGCAGATCTTCAACGCCTCGCGCAGCGCCTCTGCCAGCTGTTCGGCGTCCTCGACGCGGGAAACGCCATGGGCGGAGCTGCCGGACGCGGGCTTCACACACAGCGGAAAGCTGCCAGGAAAACGGCTTTCCACCTGGGAAAGCGCCGCTTCCATGCCCCACAGCTCGAACGCGCGGCGCGAAAGCGTCAACGTTTGCGGAACCGTTGCCGTGACCAGGTCCTCCGTGAGGTTGTGGTACGCCTGGAGCGCCTCGGCGAGCGCCGCCTTGTCGTAGGCGAGGCGACACACCGCCGCGCTGCTGCCAACGCACGGCAGGCCGATCGCGGAGAGCGCGTCCTGGATGTCGCCGGATTCGCCGTCGCCGCCGCGCAGGCAGCTGATGGCCGCATCGGGCTGCGCGCGCAGCAGATCGTCGATGAGGGAGCCGTCCGCCTGGAACAGCTCGGGCTCGTGCTCGGCCTCTTTCAGCGCCGTCATCACGTCGTTCGCCGCGGCAAGCGAGCGCTCGGCCTCGAACGCGCCGCCTGCGATCACCGCTATCTTCAAGCCCATCTCGGGCCTCCTTTCCCTGTATGTTGCGCGTCACCCGCGCAACAGCTTGTTGAGAAACGCCACGGAATCCCGCATGGCCCTTAGAGCCACCAGGTCGTCGGCGAAGCTCACGTCTATGCGGGCGATGCCCGCCGCCTCGTCCAGCCATTCGCTGGTGCCCACGATGGGGCGATCGTGCGTTGCGCCCGCCGTGGACGGCGGAGCTTCCGCAGCGGCACCGGGCAGCGTGAACCACTGCCCCGATTCCGCACGTACCTGCAGGTCAACAACCAGATGCTCCAGCAAATGCGGCAGCGGGGTGCAGTCCATGACCGCGGCGAACGTGGTGCCGCGCTCGTTGACGCAGGCATGCTGCGCCAACGTGGGGACCACGGCCAGCGCGCGCGACATCAGCTGGGGCGAAGTGGCTCGCGGCGCGGCGCCGAACGCCACTCGGCACACCAAGTGCCCACGCCGCACCTCCATGCGCTCGACACGGACGGGGTCCGTCAAAGCGTCCCCGCCCGCGCAGACGCCGCCATGCATCATCGCAACGACCCGTTTTTCAGCTGCTCGAGGGTCACCGCGTTGCTGCCCGCCGACTCAATGCCGCCTTCGGCCACCGCGCCGGTGAACTCTTGCGAACCGGAGCCGCTGGAGCCGTCGGCGGAATCGCCCGTCGCATCCGCGCCGGCAACGTCGCCGTCAGCGGTTTCGCCATCGGAAGCTTCACCGTTGCCCGACGCGTCGTCCACGGAGGACGCGTCGGCGTCCTGGGCCGGGGCCGAGCTTGCCGGCGCCGCCACGGCTCCTTCGCCCGGCGTGCGGTCGAGCACCGTCACGCCGTCGACGACCTCCTCGCGCGGGGCTTCCTTGCCCTGCAACCCGGTGATGAGCTGGCCGAACTGCCAGCCGATATCGCTGAACAGGTTGCCCCAGAACGAGAACCCGTCGCCGTCGGTGATGACCAGCTCGCTGCGGTCGGCGGAGAAGCGGTAGCGCCCCTGCCCCTGCAGGTCCCCGAACGTGAACGTGATGGTCTTCGCCCCCGTGTCGAGCGTGTAGCCGTAAGCGACGTCGCTGGTCAGATGGATCTCCTGGCCATCGACCGTGACCAGGGACGTTGTACCGTTCGCGTACCACGCGCCTTGGAAGTCGGCGGCGTCGTCATAGCGAAGCCAGCGACCCCACGAGAACGAGCCCACCGTGACCACCACCACGGCAATCGCCACCAACACGGCGACAACGGGCCAGGTCAGGTGCAGCTCGGACAAGTTGAACGGGAGCTTGCGCGCCGTTTCGCCGGCCTGCGATCCCTCGCCGGCTTCCCCGCCTTGCGCGACATCGCCTTCGGCAACGCCCTGACCTGCCGCGTCGGCGACCTCGCCTTCCCCGGTGCGTTTGAGCATGCGCTGCCGACGCTCCAGCCTGCGCTTGGCGGCCTCCCCGGCAATGACGGCGCGGGCGGCGTCCTTCGCTTGCTCGGCATCGGCCTCGGAGACGGCCCCCTCCATCTGCTTCGCCTGATCGGAAGCGGTTTTCTCGGCCTTTGCGACCGAGAAGCGCTTCAGACGGCGCTTCAGCGCGACGCCTTTGCCTTCCGCCGTGGAGGCCTGCTCGGCAGGCGCAGCGGATTCCCCGGACGCAGACGCCGGGGCGTTCCCGTCACCGCCCGGCTGCACCGAGGGGACGTTCAACGGCTTGCGCGCCTTCGTCGGCTTGCCGGTTCCGCGTTTCGCCACGGAAGGCCTCGACGGTTGCGAGACCGAAGGCCTGGTGGGCTGCGGAGCGGTTTGCGGGGAAGAAGATCCCGCAAAGGGCCCGGCAGGCTGCGCAGCGGAAGACCCTGCAGGCCGCGGGGCGGGCTGCCGCGCGGGTTGCGATGCACCCGTTTCCCCAGCCTGAGCTGGGGCGACCTGGTTCGCCGCCTGGTTCTGCTTCAGGCGCGTCGAGCTTTGCGGCATGGCGATGCGCCGCTTAGGCTTGCCCGGTGCCGCCACCTGAGCGCCGGCCTGCTTCGCCGCGCTCGCGGCGGCGTCGTTCGACCCCGCCGCAGCCGCCTCGGGACGCGCCTCGGGACGGGCGACCGCCTTGCCCTTAACGGAAGGGCGCGCCGGTTTGCCCGGCGCGCCCTGTTCGTTATTCTGCTTCGGTGGCTTTCGTTTCGTTACCACGTGCAAAATACCTTATCTACGTGCAGTTTTCCTTCAGAATGCCGCGCCGGCTTTAAGCCTGGTCGCCGATGACCTCGACGCCGCCCATGTAGGGGACCAGCACCTCGGGGACCTTGATGGTGCCGTCGGCCTGCTGGTAGTTCTCCATGATGGCGGCCATGGTGCGGCCCACCGCCAGGCCGGAGCCGTTGAGCGTGTGGACGTAGCGCGAGCCCTTGAAGTTCTCGGGGTCGCGATACTTGATGTTCGCACGACGCGCCTGGAAGTCGACGCAGTTGGAGCAGGAGCTGATCTCTTTGTAAGCGCCGTAGCTGGGCAGCCAGACCTCCAGGTCGTAGGTCTTGGCGGCGGAGAACCCGATGTCGCCGGTGCACAGGCTGATCACGCGATACGGCAGGCCCAGCAGCTGCAAGATGTTCTCGGCGTCGTTGACCATGGACTCCAGCTCGTCGTAGCTTTCCTCGGGCTTGGCGTACTTGACCATCTCCACCTTGTCGAACTGGTGCACGCGGATGAGGCCGCGCGTGTCGCGGCCGGCGCTGCCAGCCTCCTCGCGGAAGCACGGGGTGAACGCGCAGTAGTGAAGCGGCAGATCGGAGGCCTCAAGCACCTCGCCGGAGTGGATGTTTGTCAGCTGCACCTCGGCCGTGGGGATCAGGTACAGGCCCTCACGGGTTTTGAACAGGTCGTCCTCGAACTTGGGCAGCTGGCCGGTGCCGGTCAGCGTGTCGGCGTTGGCCATGGCCGGGCACCACCACTCGGTGTAGCCGCGGCTGGTGTGCGTGTCGGCCATGAAGTTGATGATGGCGCGCTCCAGGCGGGCGGCCTGGCCGCGCAGCAGGACGAAGCGGCTTGCAGCCAGCTTCACGGCACGCTCAGGCTCGAGCATGTGCAGGTCGGCGCCCAGGTCCCAGTGCGGCTTCATCTGGATGCCCTCGGCCTCGAAGTCGCGCGGGGTGCCCCAGCGGCGCACCTCGGGGTTGTCGTTCTCGTCATCGCCCACGGGGGTGGTGTCGGCCGGCATGTTCGGCGTGCGCAGCAGGATGTCGTGCAGCTCGGAATCGGCGGCCTCGCGCTTGGCGGAGACGGCGGCCAGCTGGTCGTTGATCTCGCGCACGCGCTCCTTGGCGGCCTCGGCCTTGTCCTTCTCGCCGGCGGCCATCATCTGGCCGATGCTCTTGGACGTGGCGTTGCGCTCAGCCTGCAGGGCCTCTTCCTCGGTGATGGCGGCACGACGGGCTTCGTCAAGTTCGGAGAAGCGCGACGCGTCCCATGAAGCATGACGGTTCTTCATCGCCTGGGCGACGGCTTCCTGGTTTTCGCGAACGAACTTAAGATCTAGCATTGCGCGCTCCCCTTCTATGAATCGGTTGTAGTAGAGCAGTTTCCCAGTATAGCGCAGCGAACGCGCGTGCGGCGCGGGCGATGAGGGGCCTTCACGGGAGCGGCATGCGAAGGCGCAGGGATCGCAGCTATGTGATAACGGCGCAATAACAAGCGCATGCAGCGGCGCGCGAAGAGCGCCGGCGATAATGGGAGCATGAAAACGATCACGAACATAGCCGACCGGCTGTTCCGCAAGGTGGAGCCGGTCGATTCCGCTTTCGGAAGCAAAGCTGCCGGGGCAGCCGCAGAAGACGCTGCGGGAGAAACATCGGGGCAAACCCGCGCCGCTTTCCCCGCCGAAACCCGTGCGCCGGCGTTTTGCGCCATCGACTGCCCGGGCCGCTGCCCGCTTGAGCTGCACCTGTGCAACGGCGAGCTGGCGCGCGTGTCGGCGAACAAGGCCGCCCCCGCCTGCCACCGCGGGCTGTCCATGCGCGCATGGGCGAACAGCCCCGATCGTCTTATGTGGCCCATGCGCCGCGTCGGGCCACGCGGCTCCGCGCAGTTCGAGCGCGTGACCTGGGGCGAAGCGCTCGACAAGATAGCCGATCAGCTTGCCCGCATCCGCCGCGAGCACGGCAACGAGTCCATCTACCTGGCTTACACCACCGGGCAATCATGCACCACAGCCGACCCGTTCGAGCGGCTCATGAACTGCTTCGGCGGCTTCCTTGACCACTACAACAACTATTCGAATCCGCAGATCAACGCCATGGTCCGCAGCATGTACGGGCCCGGCGCGCTCTACCCCGGCGGCAGCGAGCTCGATGCCGCCGCCGATGCGCGGCTTGTGCTGGTATTCGGCGCTTCGCCGGCGGAAACGGGAACGGGTCGCGCCACCTGGCACGGCGCCTGGGACCGCGTGGTCGAGCAGGTGGGCGAACGCGGCGGGCACATCGTGATGGTCGACCCGCGCCGCAACGGTTCCATCCCCAAGCGCAAAGCATCCGCAAGCGACGGCGAGCGCGAGGGGCAGGCGCCGGCGGTTTGCGGCGCGGCGCTGCCGGGCAGCAGCGCACACGAGAAACGGTCGGCAACACCCGCTTGCGGCAGCGCGCTGTTGAGCGACGCCACGTCGAGTGGGGGAACCGTTTCCTGGTTGCCCATCAACCCCGGGACTGACGGTGCACTGGCGGCGTCGCTCCTGCACGAGCTGGCGTTCACGCACAACGCGCTGGATTGGGACTTCTTGCGCGAGCGCTGCATCGGATTCACCGACGAGACGCTGCCCGAACGCTGGCGCAACCTAGGACTTTCCGTAATGGATTACCTACGCGGCACCGGCTACGACCACGTGGCGAAAACGCCCGCGTGGGCCGCGGCGATCACCGGCATCCCCGCAGACGACATCCGCGAACTGGCCGCGCAGCTTGCCACCGCACGGCCCGCGTTCATCATGCAAGGCTGGGGTCCGCAGCGTCGCAGCAACGGCGAGATGACCAGCGGCATGATCATGATGCTGGCTGCAGCGCTCGGACAGGTAGGTCTGCCCGGTACGAACAACGGCATGAACATCGCTTGGGGCGGCGGCTTCCTCACGCGAGTTTCCGCAGGCGAGAATCCCGTTCCCTTCCGCATCCCGGCGTATCGGTTCCTCGATGCCATCGAGAACGGCGAAGCGCTAGGCGCGCGCGAGGGCGTTCGCGGGCTGCCGGAGGAAGGTTCCGGCGATGCCGAAAAATCGGACTTCACGCAGGAAGCCCCGGCAGAAAACGATGCAGCAAGGAAATCCGCCCTTGCTGCGAAAGCGAGCTTGGAGCAAACTTCGTATAACAAACGTGCAACAGATTCCGTACAACAACAAGACCGCGCCGCGCACCTCCCCTGCAGCATCAAGGCGATCATCTGCCACGGCGGCAATTGCCTGACCAACCAGCACGGCGACGTCAACCGCGCGCACCGCGTGCTGGGCGACCCGTCGAAGTGCGAGTTCATCCTGAACGTGGACGTGGAGTTCACCGATTCCGCTCGCTACGCCGATATCGTGCTGCCCGACCTGTTCCGCATGGAACAGGAAAGCGCGATGGACGCCGACGCCTGGGGCCGGCGCATCGCCGTCAGCACCGGGGAGCTGGGCGCGCGCTTCGAGCGTCGCGGTGCCTGGGAAATGTGCTGCGACCTGGCGAAACGTTGGGGAATCGCAGATGCGTTCACCGAAGGACGCACGGAAGGCGAATGGATTCGCCACCTGTACGAGAGCGACCGCGAGCGCAGCGCCGGACTGCCGGCGTTCGACCGGCTGATCGAGGAAGGGCTCGCCTGGCGGACCGACCACAACAAGCCGTTCGTGGCGCTTGCCGATTGGCGAAGCGACCCCGATGCGCATCCACTCGACACGCCATCGGGCAAGATCGAGCTGTTCAGCGAACAGCTCGCCGCCGCGGCCGAGGCGCTGCGCGGCGCACCCGACGAGGGCGCCATCACGCCCATCCCCACCTACGTTCCCGAATGGGGCCCGGCAGAGTTCGCCGTCGAGCAGGCTGCGGACAACGGGGCGCAGGAACCGGGCGCTGGGCTGTGCGCAGACGGCCAGGGGAGCAAATCAGACGCCGGCCTTCCCATAAGCGGTCGCAAAAGCGAATCAAACACCGAGCCCGCCTGCGACCGGCCGCTTCGCGTATTCGGTTTCCATAGCGTCGCGCGCATCCATTCGTCGTGGGGCAACGTGCCCGCCGTTTCGCGGCGCGTGCCGCAGGTCATCTCGATCAACCCAGCGGACGCCGGCGCGCGGGGCATCGCGACCGGCGACCTGGTGGAAGTGTCGAACCGCTTCGGTACGCTGCGCCTTCCCGCGCACGTCACCGACGACGTAATCGCCGGAACCATCGTCATGCCGCAAGGAGCCTGGTGGCAAGCGGAAAGCCGCGGCACGCAAAACGCACCCGGAGCCGCCAGCGCCCGCACCGCCGAACCCATCGACATCGGCGGCTGCATCAACACGCTCACTACCAGCCGCCCCTCGCCGTTAGCGTTCGGCAACCCCCAGCACACCTGCTGGTGCCGCCTTTGCAAACCCTGACACCCGGGGACGGATGCTTATCTGTCCGAAACCAACCGCTCCGCCCAACGGTTCCGCGGCCCTGCCCTGACGGTTCGGGCCGAGGCGCAAGGGTTCGAGGCGTCAGAATTCGAACCACGGCCCATCAAAGTCGAGCTGCCAGGACTCAAAACGCAAGGGTTCAAGACATCGATCCCAAATCCCTTCGAACTCTTGCGGTTTAACTCTTGCGGTTTGTTGCGAATCGTGGGTTGTTCTTCGTTCTTAGCGCGACCGGAGCGGAAACGGTGTAGTATACTTTGGCTTTGTAATACGCGCCTTCAAGCGCTTGCGAACGAACCGTTAGGAACAGCATGGATTGGATTGGCCTGTACCACTTTCTTTTCGAGACATATGCCGGCATGGGCATTATGATCGGTGCGGGTCTTGTCATCAGCCTTATTGCATGCGTCATCATGGAACGTCGCACCCGCAAAACGTTCGTCGACCGCCCGAAGGGCAAGGACGACTGGTCCTTCTTCGACGATGACGACGAGGAAGACTCCGAATAACCACGCGGCGGCCACTCACTCACACCTGCCGCCGAACCGCCCCGCAACGCCAATACGCGGGGCGGTTTCTTTTTGTCCTAACGCAAAAGAGCCCGCAAGCACAACGCTTGCGGGCTCTTCGTCTCCCAGTTCAAAGCTACAGTGCGAAGCCGATGGCGTCCAGCACGTACTTCGGCACCATGAAACGCACCGTCTTCTGCGGGTCCACCATCTGGCACACCTGCACGTCGGCGACCAGGGACAGCAGCATGACCAGGTCGGCCTCAGACTCGTTGGTGCGCGATGCCAGCAGGTCGACCATCTGCTGAACGGCCAGCTCAGCGGCCGCATCCAACGATTCCGCGGACACGATGATGCCAAAATGCGTGTCGTTCTCGATCAGCGGGTTCACCAGCTTCAGCTCGGGCATGGCCGTCAGCGTGACGGTAGCGTAGCCCGCAACCTCGGCGCCGGAAACGCTGACCTCGCCGTCGCCCATGGCCGCGTGCATGTCGCCGCAGCCGAACAGCGCACCGTCGACCGCCACGGGGAAGTACAGCGTGGCGCCGGTGGTGATCGCCGTGTTGTCCATGTTGCCGCCGTGGCTGCCCGGCGTGCCGCAGTTCACCGGCTCGCCCTCGGGAGCCACGCCGATGACGCCGATCATGGGGCGCAGCGGGATGTTCAGGCGCTCATCCCAAGCAAGCGTGTTGCCCTGGATCTTGCAGTAATGCGTGGCCCACTCGGTGAAGCGGTTGCCGCACACGCCCTCGTCCTGGCCAGTAGCAGAGCAGGTCTGCTCATCGAACTCGATGTTGTCGATGCGCACCTTCAGCGCTCCGCCCGCCTTCGCGCCCTCGATGAACACCGGGCCGGTTGCCGGGTTGATGGCGTCCCAATCCAGATCGTCCATGGCATCCTGAGGGCCGGTCAGCTGGTTGCTGAAGCAGTCCTTCGTGCGGATGCGCACCGTCTCGCCGGACTTCACGGTCAGCACCGGCTCAAGATCGCGGTCGAAGAAGAACAACGTCTTATCGTCGTTAAGCTCGATCATGGGTTTCCTTCCTATCCATATAAGGCCGCGGCACCGCGCCGTCGGCCATTCTTGCGTTATCCCGCAACGCCTCTTCGCCCGAACGTCAGGGGCGGAAGCTATTCGTCGCTCTCGTCATAATACTCGGGGTCGGGCAGAAGATAGGCGGCGAACAGCATAATGCCCGCGGAAACGACCAACGAGGCCACATCGGCAGGATCGGTGAAGGCGGATGAGGAAGGAGCCCCGCAAATCGCCGCCAAAACGAACCCGGCCACCAGCACGGCCGCGCCCGCCAGCACGCCGAAGGACGCGAACAGCCGCGTGGGGCGCCAACGCAGCAGGGCGCATGCACCCGCCGCAAGCACCCAGCTCGCCGCCATGATCCATGTGCCCGGCTCCAACAGCATGGCCGCCATCCGGTCGATGACCGCATCGCTTGCAAACGCCGCCGCCGAGAAATGCCAGGTGGCAAGCATATCCCACCCCATGAACGAGGCGCTTCCCAAGCCTGCCAGCATGAACCCGCATAGCACCTGGAACGCCGCGGTCGCCATCGCCGCAACCGGGCGCAGCGCAAAACCCGCCGCCAGAGGGCCGAGCGGCCCCAACCCGATCGCGCCGGCAAGCGGCGTCGCCAGCGCGACGTTCGCGGTGGCATCGCCCGCGCGACCCAGATACCACCACCACACGCCGACGCCCGCCAGCAGCACGCATCCCGCAGCAGGCACGCCGCACATCACCAGCATGGCCGACAGGGAAACGAATCCCAAAAGCGCGCCCAGGTGGGGGCGGAGCGCGCCGGCAAGCGTGACGAGCAGCAACAACCCCCAGAACAGCGGGTTGGCGAACCCTTCGGTCTGCGAGATGTTCTGCAGCGCAACAAACGCCAGCAGCGCCGATCCCGCCGCGCCGCACGCGTGCGAACTGAAGAACAGCAGCTCGGGCGTGATGCGATCGCGCAACGGGATGCCGGGCTCGCGAGGCCGCGGCTCGGGCCCCTCTTCCTCCTCCGGACCGGCCACGATGTCGGCCAGCTCCGCACGGCCCTTCGCCGGGTCGCCCAAAAACGGCGAAAGCTCCTCCGCGAAATCCGCCACCGACTCATAGCGCTCCTCGCGTTCGGGGTCCAACGCGTAGAAGATGGGGTCATCCGCGGCCGGGTCGAGGTTGTCCCAGCACAGCGACGGCAGCACCAGCTCGCCGTCTTCGATAGCCTCCTGCGCTTGGAACAGGTTCGGCGCCAAGAAGGGGTTCTCACCCGCCAGCATCTCGTACGTCACCGACGCGAGCGCCCATTCGTCGCACCGCGCGTCAAGATTCTCCTGGCGCATCTGCTCAAGCGGCATGTAACCGATGGTGCCGCCGCCAGCCACGCCGAATCCCTGCGCGTCGGCCAAGGTCGCCAGACCGAAATCAGTCACCTTCACCTGGCCCGATGCGTTGATGAGGATATTGTCGGGCTTGATATCCAGATGCAGCACGCCGTTCTCATGCGCCACCTCAAGCGCATGCGCCACCGCGTCGAACACGGCGGCGACCACGTCGAGCGTCAGCCGATCGTCGTGGTCGCGCAGCAGCTCGGTAAGCGTCATGCCCTCGACGTACTCCATGATCAGATACGCCATGGAATCCTGGATCTCGAAGTCGTACACCGCGACGATGCTGGGGTCCGACAGCATGGCCGCCGTACGGGCCTCGTCCAATCCGGGGATGCGCGAGAGCGTGCGCACCAACGGGCGGCTCGCAGGGTCGACCGTGCCCGTCAGGCTGACCGATTGACCAGGCAGAAGCTGGTTAGGAAACGAATCGGCGCTCGCCGGGTCCGCAGGATCGAATCCCGCAAAGCCGGGCCCAACTTCGCGGGCGGGAGCGCTCGTCGGCTCCGCCGGTGCATCGGGGCCGTCGGGGACCCCAGCATCCTCGACCCCCGCAAAACCCGCTTCCTCGGGCAAATCTTCCCAAGGGGGAACGTCTGCCGGATCGATGGCGGTCGCCGAAGATGCCGCGGAACCCGCCGTATGCGCGCCCGTTACGCCGAAGCTTTGAGAACCAGCCGAGCTTTCGCCGCGCTCATCAAGGGAAACGTCAAGCGCATCGGCCCCAGGAAGGGCAGCGCGCAACAACTCGGCCTCGGACAGGGGGATGCACTTGATGGCCACCTTGCGCTGGATGCGCGTATCCCATGCCACCTGCACCGTACCGAAGCCGCCGACCCCCGCCTTGGCAAGGGGCTTGTATCGATTGAGTATCAGCTGCGTTTTAGTCATGCGCACATTATATTGCAGGTGCCTGCGCGCCATAGGTACATCAAATCCATTCGCTACAATCGGCAGCCTAAGCAACAACAGAAAGGTCGCCGTTGAAAGATAACCGCACGCTTTCGCTTCCCCAGCGCATCGCCGCAGCATTAGCCGCCCTGGCGCTGGCGTTCTCGTTCGCACTTCCCGCAACGGGCTGTACCGTCAGCATCGGCGATAACGCCGCTGGATCCGGCAGCTCCATCAGCAGCTCAGACGGAAGCGCCGGCACGTACGGCGGCTCCGACGACGCGCGATCCGCGCAGGCGATCATCGCCGACATCCCTGCGTATACCGGCGCGCTGTGCATCAACATCAACCACGGCGAGCCCGGGTTCACGGCGCAGGACGAGACTCGCGGGACGTTCATGCGGTTCAGCGACCTGGATTTCGAAGGCCGCTGCGGCACCGCCTTCGCACGCATCGGACCCGACACCGTATCCAACGAGAAGCGCGGCGACATTTCGCAGGTACACCCAAGCGGGTGGGTGCAGCGCAAATACAGCTTCGTCGACGACGGCATGCTGTACAACCGCAGCCACCTGATCGCGCATCAGTTGTGCGGGGAGAACGCCAACGAGAAGAACCTGATCACGGGCACGCGCACATTCAACGCGGTGGGCATGCTGTATTACGAGGAGCTGGTGGGCGACTATGTGCGCAGCACGGGCAACCACGTGCTCTACCGCGTCACCCCGCTGTTCGCCGCAAACGACCTGGTGGCGCGCGGGGTTCAGATGGAAGCGAAGTCCGTCGAGGACAACGGCGAAGCCGTACAGTTCAACGTGTTCGTGTACAACGTGGAACCGGGCGTGGCCATCGACTACGTGACCGGCGAAAGCTGGGAATCGCCCGAAACCCCGCAAGTCACCAGCAAGGGCAGCGCCACCATCACCACCGCAGCAGCCGCACGAGCGGACAAGGCAGCTACGGAAAGAAGCGCGGACGGCGGGAGCGGCAACGGCAACGGCAACGGAAGCAGCAGCGCTGACGGAACTGCCGGAAACCAAGGCGTGTCCGAGCAGCAAGACTACATCTTGAACGTGAAGAACAAGAAGTTCCACAAGCCCTACTGCTCCGCCGCCAGCGACATCTCAAGCGCAAACAAGCAAGACTTCACCGGCACCCGCGACCAACTCATAGCCCGAGGCTACTCCCCCTGCGGCATCTGCAAACCGTGAGCTAATGCGGGAAAGCCCTTGAGAGACGAAGCGATCAGTCCGATCATCAATGGATTGCAACAGGTCAAAATCGCTAGCGAAATGGCGGAAAGGCAAAGTGCCGCGGCATTCAGCTTCAACTAAGAGGAATGCCGCGGCACTCTATCAGGATTAAACGCAACACTTAAAACGTTTATATTTCGCGATAAGGAAATTCTCGTTCGGACGCAAGGCCTTTTCTTTAGGCAGAAACAACTTCTTGCCATCGAGATCTGCGTACTGCCCGTCTGAAATCCGCGGACTTGCCTCCAGTCGCATTGAGGCAGGGTTAATGCCCAGCAAATAGCTATCAAATAGCAAATGGATATCGGAGCGCAGCAAAATGCCGTTCTCCACAATATTGCTTTGGGTACCGCGGTAATCAAGGATGTGCGCTGCTTGCAACACCTCGTTCGTGTCGAACCCCGTAACCGCGCAATGCCCTTCATAAGCCTTGAACAGGTCTTTTCTAAATGTTTGCTGCCCTTGGCGCACCATGCGACGAGCAACGGAAAAACGACGGCGATCCTCTTCCATGCTATCCGGATCGCTTATCTCATCTGTTCGAAGATTCTCATCAACCGTTGCCGACTCCTCCATTTCAGCTTGCGGAGTCGCACTGGCAAATAAATGCTCGGTCTCCGGCGTAACGGGCCCATGCAAGGTAAACAACTCGTTCTCGGGATTGAACTCCTCAACGAATGCAAGAAAGCGCAGATACGAACTCGACGACGAGCTCTGCTGAAGAAACACGCCGACGGGAACGCCATCCATCAGGCAATTCACCAGCTTTTGGTTCCAGTGCATATCGGTCGTACCGCCGGAATTATTTTGATGGGCGGAGTAATACAAGATCCACGTTCCATCGCCTAAATCAACTCGAGCACCATCGTTGTTATCGCTGTATAAGCTGTTATAAGCAACTGTCACCGTTGCCGCATACCTATGGCGACTCGGCACATGAATCCCACGTTGCGCCACATGCTTGAATTTAACTCCGGGCAACGTGCTGCCATGGAATCGGATGCCTTCATTCCCGGTTTCATTCATAAACCACGCATATAGGTTGCGATGGCTTTCTGGATCATCCTCAAGAGGAATCAAGCGTAGCGCACGCTCGATCGATAAGTTCGTATACGGGAGGAAGTCATCAACGCATATCGAACCATCAATGCGCGCCAGAGGGAACGGCACCTCCGCTGTTTCCACCCTAGTCGATATGTTTGCGTCTCTCGAAGCCATACTGCAATTGTGCCAGCGTCCGCTTCGTTCGACAACAACCAATTCGGCGGAAGACGCCGAGGCGAAAAGCCGTTGCGCAACAGCAAAAAAACTAGCCCGCAACCCCCAAACGACTCGCACCTTAAAACAACGTCCCCTGCCCAAGCGCTGCCGGGGCTGGCGGTTGCTCCGGGGCGGCCGTTAGCGCGAACCCTTCGCGATTTGCTAGCTTTTGCCAGTTGGCAACCAAACTGGACCATGGCGCGCGCAACCACCAACGCGCCTCGGCGAGCGTTAATGCTAGGGGCATGCGGTTGTGCACGGGCGCAACGTTGGCGTTCGGGCGCGTAGTCACTACCGAGAAGCAACCATGACCGCATACCGTCGCCAGCAGCAGCGGCGAACCTTCGCCGCTTCCGAAACGATACTGCTGCTTGATTCGCCGCCCCGTTTTCGGGCTGCATACCGTTTGAGTCGCATGCGCTTCGAAGAATCCGCCCGTCACCACGATGCCGCGACCCTGCGCGATCGGCTGCTCCCACATACCCGGATTCGGCCCCATCGCCGTTTCCAAGCGCGTGTTGTACACGGGGCGCTGCTGCCATTCGACAGGAAATCCCCAGGTCAAACGTTCAACAGCCAACTGACTCCCCGGTCCACGGACAATCACGTCAACGACCGCGCCAGGGAACGCATCCTCGCCCGGCTCAACCTGCGCCGTCGCGGCTTCACCAGCCATCGGGCGCGCAGGCCAATCAGGCTGCGCGTTCACAGGCGAATCCGCCTGCAGCTCGCGCACAACTTCCGCAACCTCATCCCACGTAACGACCGTGAACCTTCTGCACACGATGAACCCCCTACTCGAAAGGATTGCGCCAGACCACCGGCTCTACCCCGAACTCTTCTTTGAACTGCTGCGTAAGCCCGAACGTCACGGGCTTACGCTGGTTGACCTTCACCGCAACGCCCTTGTCCTCAAGCGCACGCAAATGTTTCCGAGCAGCTTGCGTCCCCACCTTTAAATAGTTGGCAACCTCTTCAACGCTCGCATCGCCGAACATCCCGAATGTCTCATACTGCATGAGCATGAATACGATCCCCTGTTCCTGCTTCTTCTTGAGGTCCGTGCGCTCGATAGCATCATCCATCAATTCGCGAAGCTCGCTTTGCCGCCTCCAAGCGCAATCCAAGCGATCGATGACGTCCAACTGAGCCTTTCTCACAAGGCTCATCATCTCCATCACGAAAAACGTCAACTCGCCCTTGTTCATCGGATTCTCAACGCTACGAAAAGCTTTGTAATACTGATCGCGATGCTCCAAAATCACCCGGGAAAGGGACAGAACCGTCGGTTTCGACAGCGACCTGTCCAGCATCAGCGAGCACAGATATCTTCCCGTTCGACCGTTGCCGTCATAGAACGGGTGAGCATATTCGAACAGATAATGCGAGGCCAACGCCGCATACAGTGACGGAAGCCCCTCGTCTTCGATTAGCGCAAGCATCGACTTTACGGCCTCGACGATCTTCTCCTCGGGCTCCAAACCCCGATGGATCACATTCACCCCTCCCGCGACAACATCGACGCCGTCCTTGCGGAAAAGCCGGCCATCAGGAACATGCGCGTCATCAAGTTCCCCATCCATCACTCTGTCGTAAATCGCTCGAACTCCTTCCGGCGTTGTCGGCTCCTCCGCCTTGCCAGAAGCGATATCCATATACAGAAGGGCAAGCTCCTTGAAACGACGCCGAGAAGCATCGTTCGACACCGACTCCAACGCGTCCTTGATCTGACGACGCGTGCTATGAATGCCCTCGATAGCGTTCGTGAACACGACCTCGTCGAACACCAGCCCTCGCAAAACGGCATTCGCGGCAATCTGATTCATCCCGTTCAGCAGCGCCGTAACCTTACGCTCTGTACGCAGCACTTGCTCGGTAAGGGTCGACAACTCTCTCGGAACGGCGAGGAACAACTCACCCACCTTGGTTTCATATCCAAGCCGAAACGTCCCGACCGAATCGCGGCGGCGGGCTTCCTCTGCGGCAAGATTAGCCGCACGATTGCTCGAAGAGTCCATATGGAAGACCTTCGCAAGCTCCTTGTAATCCATGCGCGCCCCCTTCGGTTCAGGTTATACGTTTTGGCGATTCGTATAACATTCCAGCCTATTTCGATTCGAACTTTATACGTTTTGGCGATTCGTATAAAGAAGGCGGCTGGAATCTCATTTACTTTATACGATTTCCAGGATTCGTATAACTTAGCGCGCGTTTTCGAGCGCTTCTTTATACGATTTCGCGTTCTGTATAAAGAACGGGAGCCCCGTAGGACTCCCGTTTAGCGTGCTCTATTGAAAGGGGCTGGCGAAGCCGAAGCTTCGCGTTGGGGGACCGCTTCCCCAATCAGCGCAGTAGTTGCTTGCGCGGCTGTTACTTCTCTTCCTTATCCTTCTTGTCAGCCTCGGTGATGCTGCAGTTGGTGATAAGGATGAGCGAGGCAACGGAGGCAGCGG
>ERZ1026880.502-NODE-502-length-19848-cov-234.038347_pt1 | contig 19848 bp, 9 predicted proteins | sample MGYA00380170_ERZ1026880 | MGnify/ENA primary metagenome ERZ1026880 (study PRJEB33269, sample SAMEA4719806) | human gut metagenome | biome: human-associated habitat; feature: organic feature; material: feces | place: Cameroon | collected 2013-10 ...
CCTTCGTTTCCGAATACATACGTTTTACTTTCCATATTATCCTGAAATCTTTTTTTGTTAAACACTAAATGATACTCACTTTGTAACGTTACGAGCACAAAGATACGAATAATATGAATAGAGATTGATAAACTCGTAAAAGGTTCTATAAGTGTGTGATGGGCAAAGATTTATGGTTACGGAAAAGGTCGTAAAAATACAGGAGGGGCGATTGGGTCTCTCCTATATATAATAATGTGTAGCTGATGCTATATGCTTATGCCATACTTTCGGGCTTGCTTGCGGAAGAAAGCCTTCTTGTTGGCGAAGAACCTGATGAGCGATTTGTTCCACTTCTTTTCGTGACCGAACTGGTCGTGGATGCCCTCAGGTATCTTTCCATCGTGAACATACTTCTCGAAGGATGAGATAGACTTCCCCATTTCGTGGGCACACCAGCCCTTGTTGGCTTGCGTGTCATTCATCATGGCAGTAAGGAGTGCCACCAGTTCCATATCATTCTCTGATAGACCGCAAGGGATAGGTTTGCCTTCCGCTTGGGCTACTGCTGATTCGTGAGCCTTGTCAGCAAGAGCACGAAGTCCTGCTTCGATGATGCTGTAATTTACTAATTGCGACATAAGCATATATAATTAAAATGAGTGTAATCAGGAACATATCACAATAGTACATCTGATTCGTGATAACGATGGAATCATACATGACGTGAATCACATTGACTCCTGCAATATAGAAAATCGGAATGCGCCACTCTACACACAATCGGTGCAACACCTGACCTTTCCAAAGAGAAATCGGGTAAAGAATGTAAGTGATGAAGTAGAAGAACCAGATAGGTTCCTCGTTCTCTTCATACCACAGCGTTATCTCCATTTTGTTGTCATAGAACTGAGATATACCATACCATCTGAAAAGCATGACCAATATAGGCGCATACTTGAAATAAAGCAAATCTGTCTTGATCTTGCTGCGTTCGGGGATAAGCTTAACTATCTCACCGAACATTCTACTGACACGTTGTTCATTTTCATTTTTATCCATAAGCGTTTCGTTTTTAAGTTTAATGGTATTGAACCGTTGATTTAAATATCTGATAAACAGATGTTCTTAGATGTAGCAAAGATAATGAGACTTTTTGAAAACGAAGTTATTTTGAGAGATTTTAAAGTATAATCTTTGTTAATACTTTCAGATTGAAACTTTTTCCTATCAAATCAAGGGTGTTTTGTGCCGGATTGAAAGCATATTCCTTGCCTAGAGACTATTATCCCCCGAAAGTATAGCACCTTCGGGGGATAGTCATATTTGCATTACTTCTTCTCAGCCTTCGCCTTCTGGTTAGCCACAACCACCTTATTGGCTGGCTCCAGCACGGAGAGGATTCGCTTTCTCAGTTCACGGATTCTCTTCATATCCTCGGCATTGTAGGCATCCTTGCCATCTTCCAAGAAGCCATTCTTCAACTCGGAAATCTCCAACTTGTCAAGGGAAATCTCGTCAATGGCATCAATGGCAGTCTTGTTGGTGTTGTAGTAACCATCGCTTTGACCAGGAGCCGTGTCAACCAAGAGGTCGTAGGAAGTCTTGAATCCGTTCAACTTGGTGTAGAGTTGTTTCAGCTTCAAATCCTCGAAATCATCCTTCGGAGTAGCGTGAGCCTTGTATATATCCTCAGCATTCAGCTTGTGAGGTCTATACTCCTCCCCACTCTCCTCAGCACGTTCCTTCTTCTTGTCTTCCTCATACTTCTTCACCTTCACATCTTCCTGCTTATACTGCTTGTATTCCTCTGAGCCGTAGAAACGCTCCAGCATGGAGTAATCGCCATCCACCTTAGCTTGTTTCTTCAACTTGCTCAGGGTATTGGCTGCTCGGTCGTGGTTCTCCTTCATATTCCAGAACTCATCACCTTGTTTCTTAGTAACTGGTCTATCATCTGGGTTGCTCACGAACTTGCTTACCAATGGTATGTCTGCCATCTTGATTTCCTTTTTGTCGTTTAGAGACTTGGTAAGCAAACCGAGCACCTGACTACCCATGGTGTAAGCACCACCAAGATAAGAAGACAACACATGGTCAACTACAGCAGGGTTATTCAGACTATATCTTGGGTTACCCAAAGCATCCCATTTGTTCTGCTGCACATCAGGATAATCGTTTCCGATTGAGTTCATCATCCTTGATGCACGAACCAACCAATCAGGAGTGCCCACGTATGCCTTGGTGAAGTTCGGGTCATACTTGTTGTACTCCGTGTCCTTGAATAATGGCTTGCCAGTGAAATCCACATTGAAAGCCAACTCAAAGACTGGACGGATAGGGTTCGGCATCAGGCTGACACCTAACTCTCCATCATATCCAGTTGGGTCGAGTGGCAACATATCCACAACCTGACCAACTAAATCCCATACATAGTCTTCCCAACTCTCCTCAGCCAACTCGCCACCCATCATCTTGGATGCAATCATATCGCCCAAGCCATAGAAGGCACGGAACTCCTGAGCAAGCGGAATCTTAACGAACTCATGAGTAGTAGGAACCCACATAATAAAGTTGTTTCGTCTATCCCACTTAGAGAACTGCCAGTACTTCTTTGATATATCTTTATACCAATCCTTATCATCATCACCATCGCCACCACAAAAGGCAGCACCCAACTGCATAAGAGCGGCATTAACGATAGGTACGAGTACACCACTCGCCAACCACGATGCAGTAACAGCCGTGAACTTGAAAGGATGATGCTTAGCAAGCGCACCCAAGGTCTGCAAACTCTGTACTGCCGGATTGATGAAGAGATAGAGATTTCTAATAGTCTGCCAGCTATGTTCTCCAGTACCCTTTCGGTTGAAGTTCAAGGTTACGTCCTTGGCATCATTCACAGCCTCATCAATGGAACGTCCATACTGAATAGAGGTCATGTAAACCGCAAATCGGTTACTATCCTCAATCATTCTGTTCAGGAACTCAATGCCATCCATAATGGTGTGACCAACCTTTACTGGGTTTGCCTTCCATCTATCCAAATCCTTCAAGTCGTTCTTGAATTTCTTCTTCAAGTCTTCCACATCAAGTGAAGAGACAAAGCCAGTCTCACCACCATTCATCATGAAGTAATAGAACATCTGTTCCTTTGGTGTAGCATTTCCGTTGCTTACCTTCTCTCTCAACTTGCCGTTCTGATAGTCTCTCAGCATGAATCCGAGATTCCAAGAGGTAGCCAGATTCTTTCTGAGCAGATAGTTGTATCTGCCATCCTCACGGATAGCGGTAGATGCCAGCGTCATGGTCAGGTCTCGGAAGTAGTTGGAAGGGATGAAGAGAGGCGAAAGACTGGTATAGGCAGCAGCCATCTTTCTGCCCAACCAGGCAGCAGCCCTATCCAGTTTGCCACTCTGAATCTCTCTTACTCGGTGTGCTCTGGTATTGTTCATCGCCTGAGCCAACTGAGGATCACCATTCACATAGATAACGTACTCCTCACCATCCTTCATCACTCTTACCTCATGTTCTCTCTCCTCGCTGTGAGTCTGAGGATAGGCAATGTTCAGTCCGTCTCTCTTCTGGGTAGCATCGCCAGTCTGCTCCATCTGTTCCATCTTCTGCTCGAAAGCATCAATGGCAGCCTTCACCTGATTGCTATTCATCTGAGAAGTAATCTGAGGTGTAGCAGGAATCCACTCCTCGTTGCCGTTATCATCCACACTCTTCACGTACCAAGCCTTGCTCAGGGTCAGAAGTGAGGTAGGATGATTCTGAGCCAAGAGCATCAGGTGTTGCTTCACCCAGTTCTTGTTGTTCAGCAGGATTCCACTTTCTGCCATGTTCTCGATGTAGGCGATAGGGTCATCAGCGATAGAGGTTCGGCCGTGTGCCTTCTTCAAGGTCTGATTGAACGCACCATTGCCTCCACCAACATAGTCCCATACTTGGTCGGCAGTAGTGCCATCCCAGCCACGGAGAGGAATATAATGGCTATACATACCCTTCACATACTCGTAGGCATCCTTGCTCATCATTCCAGCCTTGAAGCCATCACGAAGAATCTTCTTGGTGGCAGCATTCGTAGCATTCCAAAGAGCCTGAACCTCGGCAAGATGCTTGGTCTCCACATCTCTTACCAGTCTGTGGGCTGCTTCCTCGAAGTCTGAGCCATCGAAGAGTGAAGACAAGCCGGAATAATCGTAGGCGATTCCGTTATCATCGTAGCGGTAGTCCATATAGGATGGAGAGTACTTTCCTCGGAGGGCATTATCCTTCTGTCTCCAAGTGGTGAAATCTACCCTGCCAAACTCCAAGTCGGCATCATTTGATACACGATCCAAGTCGTTTTTGTATGCCTTGTATGCTGCACTTCTCTGATTCACATCTTCATAGTCAGCTTCCAAAGATTTCTTGAAAGCCATCTGAGCATCACGCTCCAAGCCATGCTTAGCCATCATGTAGATACGGACATTATCATAGCTATCACCCAGAATCTTCTTCATCTGATGATAAGCCTTTCTGAGTGGCTGCAAAAACTCATTGTTGTATTCCTCAAACTCGTTCTTGCCCTTGCCATGACTGCGGTTCTCGGCAGTATAGGCATCCTCTGCCATGTTCAGGCGGTCAACACCCACTTCCTTCATGATAGCCTCCTGAGCCTTGCGGATAGCCAGCATACTATCTTGGAATGCGATACGTTTGAGCACAGAACCACGCTGCAACTCTCGGTTGAACTCTCCAAGGGCAGTATCATCACTCAGAAGATGCTGCTCGTAGGTTGGAGCAGTCTTCCAAAGAGCCATCTGCTTGCGGTACTCGTCCACTCTCTTCAAGAAGGCAGCAGCACTCTCGCCAGCGTTGCGTTGTGGGATGGTAGGTCGCTGGGCATCCTTTGGCAGATTATTATCCTTCTTCCACTGGTTCAAGTCATGCTCAAACTGGTCGTAGCGCAAGGAGAATCGGGTATTACCATCCTCAGGAGTAGTTGGGCGCAAGGTGTTCCGCAAAAGAGGAGCAATAACGTGTTCCGTCAACTGCGTAGGGATTCCATTGCCGATGATGGTATGGCTCAGATTCTCGGAGAATGGCATCTTGTAATCATCGCTCACTCCTGATACTCTTGCGAGCACTCTGCCCATCGCACGATATACCTTACCATCCGGCATCACAATCACGTCACCGCTCTTGGTTCTGAGTGTTGGCAGCAGTTCATCAGCAAAAGCATGAGGAACCTTGCCATCGGCATAAGCACTACCCATCACGTACAATGGCTTGTCAATGTTTCGCCAGTCAATGCCATCAGCCTTCAATCTTACGTCCATCCAAGGAGCCACACCATTCTTCTTCTCGGTCAGGGTCGGGATAATATCAGCCACAGCTTCATACCATCCGCTCTTGTGTGCCATCTTCTTTGGCTTGGCAGGGAGTTTTCCATCACGAACCGCACGGACAATCAATCTCTCTCGGTTGGTGTAGCCGCCATAGTCAGCAGCGTTATACACATCAGCATCCCAAGTATAGCCGTTTGCATCCAGCGCATCGGTAATAGTCTTCATGGCATCCGAATCCTTATAGCCCTTCACATTCTCAATGGTCACCACCTTTGGCTTAACCGCATTGATGAACTCGGCAGTACTTGCAGCAGTATCCTTGTCAAGTTCTAACTCGGCATGGTTACTCTTCGCCTGAGAGTAGTTCTTGCATACTGGGCTGGCATGGAAGTACTCCACCTCGCCATCTATCTGTTTAACCAACTCCTTAGGGTCAACATCACGGACATCAGCAGTAACGATGTGCTGCCCGAAGTTGTTGCGATAAACACCGCTTATCTTCTCATCATACTCCACTGCCACCACTGGGTCGATGATACCCTTCAAGCCTTCCTCAACAAGACCGCCACCGCTAAAATAGGTTCCAGCCTTAATGAGAGTGCCATCCTTCAGGGAGAACTTAGGTTCCTCGCCAGCAATCTCAGCCTTGCGGTTCTCGCCCAGAGCCTGAGCAATATGAATCATCTTCTTGTTAGCCATCTGCCAGCCGCTCGGCATATCCTCAATGGCAGTCTTGATAGCATCATCCACCTCATCAGGAGTATTCAGGCTCTTCAAATCCTCAGCCATATCAGCCGCACCACGCTCGCCAGCGAGAGAGAATCGGATATCACTCTTGCGAGAATTGAAACGCTTTGAAGGAGGAATCACATTTCCCTTATTATCATAAGTAATGAGGTCATTCAGCTTACGATTATTCTTGGCATTCTTATATCTGTATTCCTTACCATCATCAAAGCCGAACTCATTAGCATCATTGCCATCCCACCATAATTGATTTGCAGGAACCTCGTCTTCAATGATACGATATTTTCCTTCCAATCTATTGTCACCGTGCATTTCAGCATACTTCTTTGAAGGAGTAACCCAGTCACCATTACGCAATTTTCCTTCCTTTACAGAAGTAGGAACGGCACGATAAACCTTAACCTTAACATCTTTCTCGCCATTCTTAATGGCATCAAGTGCATTCTTTATAACATGAGCAGACTCCAATCCATAAGCAGTATTGTTCATATACGCTCTTGGATTGTCGAAATAATCATCAGGCTGCAAGCTATAGCCTAATGCAATATCTTCCAAGTTTACATCAGGAGAGTTTTCTATGTCGGCTCTTCTTGCCTCATCAGAATCATATTGAGGATTTGATGGAGCAGCCCACGCTCCCTGACCTTGGTAATCGCTATCAACGTCACCGTAACCATTACGTCTGGCTGATTCATCAAGCATTTCCCTTGCCGTTGATTCATCATTATTAGCAATGGCATCCATATAACGCTTATCAAGTTCATCAGTTGGAATCAGAGAGAGTTCATCCAGATGTTTCTGTCTCTTTTCTTCCTCTTCCTGCGCTCTTTTTCTTGCAGCTTCCATAGCATTACGCTGAGCCTCCACCTGCTTTCTTCGTTCCTCGATCATAGCGTCAAGGTCACCAAAGTTCTCTTTCAAGGCTTCATTTATAGGTTTGGTGTACTTAATAATATCCTTAAAAGAGGAAATCTTGTCTTCATTTGCCTGCAATAAATATCGTTTGATGTTTGCTCTGGCACGTGCAGCCTCAGCAGTAGAACCTCGTTCAACTGCATTCGCATACATAGCAACATCATCCTCATTTACCCCAAACTTTTCAGCAATACTCTTAATCTTCTCATCCTTCAACGAGAATTTTATGCCCTCACTACCAACTTTTTCGCCATTTTCCTTGGCAGTTTCAGAAGAATTGTCTATCTTTGCAGCAGAACCTTCGGTTTGGGAGAGAGCGGTGTCACCTCCCAACGAAGTAGCGGCAGTGTCTGTCCTCTTGTCGCTTGCCGAAGTTTCCTTTTTAAATGCAGTCAGCAACCAAGATTTTCTTTCTCCATCCCAAGTAAGACGAACACCAGCCTTATGGGTTTCACTTTCCAAGTTTACACGATTCTTACTGCTTGAAACTACACGCATATCATTCAGAATCTCCTGCAAATTATCAAGAACCTCAGGATGATACTTCACAAGTTTAGAAAGACCATAGCCGTCACTATGTCCAGTTCCTTCTTTGCCCCAAACCAAATCAATATCACCAATATCCTTGTGATGAAGAGCACCGACAGCTTCTCCACCACGAACCTTCTTCAAGAACTCGATTGCAGCCTTGGCATTGCCACGGAACTGATTGTATATATTTCCGAAAGCACCAATACCAACTGGCTTTATATCCTTCAACGAGAACTTTACTTTAGCATAGTCTGCAAATGGCTTTAACTTACGATTGCTCGTACCAAGCCACTTGTCGAACTCATCCTTACTTGCTCCAGTAATATTGCCAAGACCTTGCCAACCATCGCTATAATTGGCGAGATAAGCCTTTTTGGCATCATCAATGGAGTCATAGCCGTACATCACCTTATGCTCATCAAACGAGCCATCAGGATTCACTTGGTCAACGACAAACACATCACCATCCCAATTATCAAGGTCTGCCTTGTCATTGATGAACATATCCAAATGGTCACCATCCTTACCAAACTTACCACGGATATAGCCATAGGTATCGTGCATGGTTACTTTCCACTCTTTGCCATTAGCATCCTTGCCTGAGCGAGTCGAACCCTTTGGATTTTCTATTGTATAATCGTAGCCACCGAACTTGATGTGTCCCTTCTTATAGTTACCACTCTCCTTCTGTGCATCAGATGGGTTGGTTTCTGTTTCCTCAATAGCAGACTTCAAACGGAGAGAGAACTTGGTATGCTCTATAATTTTCATATCCTCAGGCTTGAAGATAACATAGTTGGTATCGCCCTTTTTAGCACCACCGAAGTTACGTCCAGCCTTGTACTTAATACCAGTAAAGCCAACAGAAGATAGGAACTTGCTTATTCCTTTAGTTCTTTCAGGCAAATCATACTCTGTTCCAGTTAACCCAATATACAGAGTACTATTGTAAACATTTTCGCCAGTTCTCTCTAAAGACTGACCTTTGCTTTCTAACGTCTTAATACCTACACCAAGATGCTCCAACCCTTCACGAATGGCATCCTGCTGATTTTTACTCAAAGGCTTATCCCAATCCAGATAGTTGCTGCCATTATCATCAGGTATATCCACCTCATAGAGATTATGGTATGGCTCAGCCAAATTCTTCATTTCATTGTAGAAGTCAATCTTTTCCTGCTCTGTAAACTTGTCATTCATGGCTATTTGCTTATCACCATGCAGGAATGATTCTAGAGTAGGATATTTCTTGGCGAATCTTGTGCCATTGGAACGCTGAATGCGATAGTATGCCTTAGAAGGATCATTGTCCATCAGAGTAGCATAACTCTTTCCAATCTTCTTGGATGAAGTGACATATCCACCCCAACCGAACACTTGGGAGCCAGCACCCTCGCCCATGTGGTCGAAGTCAAACTCTGTGAAGTCAGCACCGCTACCATGATATACCTTCAACGAGAACTTAGGAGCAGCAGCTATCTCCTGATTGATACTATTCACAACATCATCAGTAACAATATCGCCCTCCTGAATCTGCTGAGGTTCACGTCCGGCATTCTTCACAAGTTCAGCTTGCTCTGCTCTGGTCAAGATACGATTCACCTTCATCGCACCAGTAATCACCCAAGGATCAGTCTCAGGGTTCGGGTTGGTACGATACATATAGAAGCCATCAGTAGGCAGATGTTTCAAGCCAGCGAGAGAGTGCTGATACTTGCCGGAAGGATTGATACCCTCTTGGCGAGCTTCCTCCTGATAATCTACATCAGCAGCATACTCCACCTCAGCGAAGACGAAGTTCTTAGGGAAGAGAGTCTTGTTGCCCTCAGCATCCTTGCGGTTAAACTGGATAGCGTAAGGCACTACACCAAGATGCCATCCTGGTCTATAGGCTAGCTTACCGCTTCCGCCTTGTGTTCCCTTGCCGCCCTGCTTAACCTGAGGTCTGCCAGTCTTGCTTTCTCCTGCAATAGGAGCAGCATCAGCATCGAGCCATACACCCACTGGGGTAGCAGCACCATCAGGGTTCGCTACCATTGGCGGATAGAGTTTGCCATCCTTTAGCACGAACACCTTGTAGCCGATACCCTTCTTCTTAGGCTCAGGCTTTTGACGGAGAGAGAATGAAACGTCCTCGTCAGTCTCAGTATTCGTTACCTCACCATTGGCAGTCTTCACGTAGGCTTGTTCGATGGAACGAAGAATCAGATTCATATCATCAGAAATCTCGATTCCATGAAGAGCCATCATGAATCTGTTAACAATCTCATGCAATCTCGCAAGCAAAGGATGAGACATTTTGAGCAAGAGTGTGTGGGCATAATTAGCGTCTCTTATCCACTTACCCAACTGGTCTGCAACTACCTCTTCCTCATAGGAAGTTCTACCACCATTGTAGAATACGTTGTTTTCATTGTACAAAGAGGTTATTCTGTCTGTCTCCTTATTGAAAGCATCCTCTCCCATCATATCCTTTACAAGGGTCTTCAACTCATCATAAGCAGCAGGATTCTTTGTTCTCATTTCGTGAGTCATTTCGTGACCGAAAATAAACTGAACACCTTCTGTAATGGAAGAATCCAATGTTAGATATATTGTATTGGTCTTATCATTAAACCATCCGTTTGCATTCTTATCTGAGTACTGCCATTGAACATTAGCACCCATCATCTTTGCTAACTTCTCTAAGGTCTTGCGAGTCTTCTTGCCCACGATATTGTCAACGACCTTCATATCGTCCACCTTATTCTTCTCCACGTCAGCAGCACGCTTGGCAGTTGTCTGCTGTGTGCCATTGTCTCTAACAGAGAAAGGAAGGTCTTCCTCAGGTCTCTGCTCACCGAACACCTTATTCTGTTCCTCAACCTTCTTGTCAACAAACTCTTTGAACTCTCTAGCAGTATCGGCATCATAGAACGTTGCACCTTCTGTGATTTCGCTATCTATATTAGAAGAGTGTTTAAGGTCACGTCCTGCATTGAACTCCTCTTGCAGTTTCCAAAGTTGGTCAAAGTCTTTCACGTTGTCAGGGAAATAAACTACCTGATTGATATTCTCGCCCTCATCAGGAACAAGAGTGCTAACACCAAAGCCATCCTTGCACATCAAGAACAAATCAGCGTAGCTATTTAACTTAGATGTAGGGTCTATCTCTAAGTCTTGTTTCTTTGCCCATTTTGCAAGTTCTACGACATATTCATTGATAGGTTCACCTTCCTTGTCAAAAGCAGGGAAACCTAATTTCTCGCCCTCTTCCATAGCTTTTTGCTGTTCATTGGAAAGTTCAGGAGCATTTGTCTGCTCATTCTCCTCATCATTAATCTCATCAGAGCTATCTACCTCTGTCTTCTCCTCAGATTCAGGAGCCGTTTCTGTCTGTTGTTCTGATTCAGCCTTATTCTCCTCAGCGAATGCAGCGTTGTCAGCCGCCTTCTTCTGCTCTTCAAGGAAGTTCTCAGCCTGAGCGATACGGAGGTTTTCAACATAGTTTCTTGCTTCCGATGCCTTGAAACCGCTAGTGAGCACACCAATAAGGGCATTGCGAATATCCTGAGTGTCGAGAGATTCAAGGTTGGATGGACGATTCTCCCACAGACTATGTACGAGATCATCAATGGTAGTTCCCTTGCCATCTGCAGCGAGAAGCTGAGTCTTGGCAAAGTCTTCTCTGCTCAATCCAGTCTCCTGCTTCACACCCTTGCTTGTTTCTGTACCCTCATAGTTGAGAGAGTGAGCACCAAGATTGCTAGCCACATACTCCTCAGCAGTAAGCGGAATGGTATCAGTCACATCAATGCCAGTGCCATCATAGAGACGATGCAGGAGTGAACCGACAACATCTTTATAAAGCTGAGATACAGCCTCAGCATCATTATTCACAGCACTCTTCAAGCGAGCAAACTTTCTTCTTGCCTTCTCAATGAGATTCTTTCTTCCCTCAGGAGTATTCTCTTCCTTAGTAATTCGTCTTTCCTTCAACGCATCACGGATAGAGATTGCAGAGTTATATACGGCTTGTGCATTGGCGATGGCAGCTTCCTTCTCCTTCTTGCTTGCTACCAACTCGGAAGGCTTAGTGCCAGTCAGCTTCCTGTTCTTAGCTTGCTCCAATACTTTCTTAGCCTTCTTGATTTCTCCATCCAGCCAACCATCTGCATCCTCACCGAGGTTATTATCATACCACTCAGCAGCATGAGCAGCGTCAGTCTGGCTTAGGTCAGTCTCTCCACTCTCATCAACTGGGATAGGAGTACCATCCTCAAATGTTAAACTTTCATTATTTTCATTGCCGTTTGCAGAAATGTTTGTATCTTTGCTTTCAGAAGAGCCAGCAGCATCCTCTTGGGAAGTTGTCACAGAAGCAGAAGGCTGGTTTTGCTCGGTCTGTGCGCCATCGTTCTTACGATATAGCAACTTCCCTTTCATTAACGCTTCCTTTACTCTCTTTGCTCTGTCATAGTGACTACTAACACTGATTTCAAGACCATCTTTCTTGATGGTTACAGACTTGAAATAGTACACTTTCTCTCCATTCTTACCCAAGAAAGTCTTGATGAACAGATAAGATGATGAACGCTCCTCGTTACCATCAGCAGAATGTGAAGGAACTTCGATTATCACATCAGGATTCGTAAGCGTTGGCTTAATCATACCAAACTCCTTGGAACGACCTTTCTCAAACAACTTAGCCACCTGATTCTCTCCCATCTTCACATCACCGATAGGAGTAGATACGATTCCATCTTCACCAAACTCTGCTGCCCAGTTGTCTGGTGTTAGTTCCAAATCAGGAGCAACCTCTGCACTTGATTCCATCTGGGCGATTACATTATCAGCATCAGCTTCCGATAAAGGCTGAGTGTTATCTTCATCCTCTATTCCACCTCTATTAGCCTCTATCGCACCACTATTCTCCTCTATCATTGAGGTCTCAGCCATCGCTTGCTTGTACTCATCAAGAGTCATAGTAGTAGCAGTTCTCACATTTTTCTTATTGACCGCATGAGGAACGAGAGTACCATCACTCTTCAACTCCATCACCTTAGCTTTGGCACCTGAATCACGGATGAGGAACAACTGGGAGTTTGGATATTTAGTGTTGCCATCCTTGCCGAGAACATCAACGAGCACCACGTTACCATTATCATTAAGAATCTGGTTGAAGTCAAGAGAAGGCTGAGTCTCTTCCGACAGCTCTGTCTCCTGAGTCTGCTCAGCACGCTCCTTCTCCATCTGTTCACGTTCAGCCTTGGCAGCTTCCAGTCTCTTCTGATCTTCCAAGTCTTTCATCTGCTGCAAGTCAGCAAACGAATATGGTATTTGTACATTTTCGCCCTTAACAAGTTCTGTAGGTACATTACCATCAATAGTAATCATAGCTGTACCATCACCATTATCAGCCAACACCTCGTAGGTATGTTCCAAACCATCAGCACCAGTAACCTTGAACTGGGAGCCAACATCTATTGTTCCATCAACAATACCAGCAACCTCCTTGATAGCCTTTTCCTTTGCATCAGCTACCGCCTGAGCCTTCACATCATCGGCAGGAACTTCATCACCCAGCTCAGCGAATCTCAGAGCATCGGCATGCTCAACAGAATTTGTTGTAGGATCATAGAAGAGAATCATATCATCGCTATCCGCTACATTGATAGAGCCATCTTCATTGGTAGCAATATTGCCGGAGATAATATACACACCATAGTCTTCCGCACCACCACTAGCTTTAACTGTAGCGTTACGGACGGAGCCACGACTCTTGTCTGTGTACATATCAACACGCTGAGCTGCCTGATTTGCCGCCATATCAATCTTATCCTGAGCATCATCTGTCACACCTTGATAGCGAGCAGAAGACAACTGGTAGTCATAGATAGCTTGGTTGAGCTTATCATTCTGTCCTGTCAGGGATTGAAGTTCATCATCATTCATAGCAGACAACTGCTGCTCGGAGATATTCAGCAATCCGGCAAGAGTCTTCATCTGGTCTTCATGTTCCAACTGAATGTCGTGTTTGTCTGCATCATCAGCATCGTGACCCTCAGAGTAAGCATTATCAATATCCTCTTGATGCTGCTCCTCAGGAGTTGTTGGCTCGTTGGTAATCTCTCTAGCATTCATTTCAGCAGTCTTGGCAACATTGTAGCCACGCATCTTCATCAGGTTGATACCATAATTCACAGCAGCATTAATCTGATCCTTGCTCATGGTATCTCTCTGCCTGAGAATATCAGCCAGTACACTACCCATCTGCTCGTTGGTTGCGTTGTCAATCTTATCCTTGATGTCTGCCCAGTTATCGCCCATAAGATTCTGTGCATCACTATCAGCCACGTTCACCTTGTTACGGAATCGGTAATACTGAGCACGATTGTACACACCTTTGACTGGTCGGGAGCCAGCACCCATCGCATACATAGAGCCGACGGATAGAGCCATACCACCGATGATGTCCAACTGCTGCTTAGCATCCAGCAAGTCAGACACCTTGTTATCTCCATCCAACAGAGTGTGAAGAGGAATGCCAATCTCCTCCTCCATCACTTCTTCACCGAAGCCATTGATGCCGAACTTCTCCATCCACTTCTTGGAATTGGTGTACCATCCGCTCTTGCCGATATTCTTGAAGAACTCAGCAGAAGCATTCATACCATGTTTTTCCATAAAGTTGATTGCCCCCTTCTTGATGCCATAGCTATGACCGAAAAGCTTCTCAGTATAGTTCTCCACCATGGCAGAGGTCAGACCCTTATAGAGCGCAGTACCCATAGACTCGCCACCCTCATGCAGGAGATTTCCGTTCTCATCGAAAGTACCGAACTTATAATCTCCCTTCTCATCCTGATACAGACTACCCAGATGTCGCTGCATGATGTCTGCTCCAGTCTTCATCGCCTGTTCTGATCCTGCCATCGCATACGAGCCGATAACATCGCCAGCCACGATACCAGTATTCTTCAAGATGGCAGCACTCACCTTGCCCATGCCACGCTTGGCAGCGAACTTCAAGGCTCCTCGGCTGATAGTCTTAGTGATACCACCATAACCACCAGTCAGGAAGAAGTCTGCCATAAATGGGAGAGACTGCCCTGCAATCTTTGTCCAGCGATAGATGTTGCCCATCTTCTCATCTTCAAGAGCCGCTGCAGCATCCGCACCCAGCTTACTCTTCAAGAGCATCTTGTCGGAGCCGGAGAGAGGAAGGTTATTGTCCATCTTGGTCTTGATACGCTCCATCTGACCCATTGTAGCAAAGTCAGTCAGACCGAAATCCCAAGTCTTAGCCGTGAATGCTGTATTGTCAAGAGCCTTCAAGGCATCCTCCCCCCAGCTACTTGTAGGGTATTGTTTCACCGCTTCAAGCGCACCAATCTGCTGCTTAACCAGAGCAAGTGATGTTGCCAGCTTGTTGCTATAGTCACTCTGCTCAGCAGTTCTTCCGTTACTTGCACCGATACTAGCACCATAAGAGAGCAGAGGATTTCCGTGTTGACGATGATCCTCAGCGACAAGAGCTTCTATCTCCTTCTTTCGGGCATAGGCATCAGCCAGTTTCTTATCAAACTGACTGCGAGCACCCTCCTCAGTAAGGTAGGTTCCATTCTTGTTGATGTTCTCCTGCAAGTCATAGTTTCCGTTCTTATCACGAACATCGAATACGGATGGAATCTCGCCAGTATCTACTGCTTCATGATAGGCATTGTTCTGCTGGTCAAGTACCGCTTGTTTCTGCTCTGCTTCCGGCAGAGAATAAACATTCTCATTGTCAGAAGATACGTATGCCCCAGTCTTGCCAGTCTCAGGATTGTAAGCGAAATCATCCTTCACCACATTGTTGGCATCACCACCATAAGAAGTCTGGTGTGTACCCAAGTTCACACGACCGAAATCCTTCTGCTGTCTCTGCTTGCGTTGTTTCAGTTTATTGTACCTTCCGGCATTGTTCATCGTATGCTGAGCACTAGCCGAGATTGCTTGTGCCCCAGCAGAGAAACGAGCACGATCAGCAGCAGTCATAGGTATGCTACCGCCCTTGGCTCTTGATGAAGTATTGCTTATTGGTTCAAAAAGTGCAGAGTAGAAACGCTCATAGGTATTAGGAACATCGAAGTTCTGAGCCTTCAAGTTCTCATAGATAGCGTGTCTGTTATCTGCACCGCCCTTACCATCTCTGGTCAGGGCACTCTCAAACTTGTCATAATCATCCGGCACATCATAGTTCTGTGCTTTCAGATTCTTGTATAAAGTGTATAATGGTCTTTCTGCCATGATATATATATGTTTGTTACCAAATTCTTGTTACCAATCTTGTTACCAGTTAACACCAGTCTTTTTCTTGCCACCATTGTTGGTTGATGAAGTATGGTTCTGCTTAGACTTGCCATGCTTACGCTGATAGGCAATCTTCTGAGCCTTCTTTCCGGCAGCAGTCTTAGGAGAATAACCCATCCTTCTGACTTCCCTTGCCGCCTCAGCCATACCCTCAGGGTCTTTGTCCATCAAATCCATATACTCATCAACCTCTCCTGAATAGGAACCTTTTCGGGAGCCACCACTACCCGACTTGTTAGCACGAATACGACCTGTCTCAGCATTCATACGCTGAATAGCATCTTGTGCTTGCCAGTGAGAAATCTGACCATCAGCCAGAGCCTTCTTGATAGCTAAGATAGACTTCTTGTAATCAGCATCAGTGTCATATTTCATCTTCGACAAGTCAAGTCTTCTGTTGCCCTGATCAATTCTCTGCTGACTCAGATCATTCTTGCTATCATTGTTCTTTGCAATAATATCGTGATACCTCATCTGCTCAGCTAGGGTCAGGTTATTCTTTCTCGCTTCCTCATCCAGAGCCAATGCCCTCTGGTAGCCAGCCTGCCATGCCGCCCGATTCTTCTCACGCTGGGCATCCATATAAGCCTTGCGCTTGTTGATGGCAGCAGTCATATCCGACTCAGGATTATGTACTACCTTGGCTCCCTTGCTTGCGAAGTAGATGTTGGCGAGTGCCCGAAGACCATCCCCAAGAGCAGCGATACGAGCCTTCCGCTTCTCGTTCTTCTCTCTCTGTGCTCGTTGATCAGGAGATTCACTATCAGCAGGATTCAGCATCTTATACATTTCTGCATAGGTCAACTGCTTCTTCTCAGGCTCCTGCTTAGCTACCGGCTTCGGTTCTTCCTTCTTCACGATAGGGATAGAGCCGTTCAGCATACCCTCGGCAGTCTGCTGGTTCATTCTCACCGCTTGCTCATGTGCATCCTTGGGAGGAGTAAGCTGCTCCTCCTTGCCATGTAGCATAGCTTGTGCGGTGTTCATATTGATCTGTTCAGGAGTTGCCTTCTGAGCAGCATCCACACCACTCTGCTGCTTGTTGAGTACACTCTGTGTAGTCTTCAAGCCATTGTTCGTTCGTAAATAATCAGCCAATCCCATAAGCTATACGTTTACCTTTTTAGGTGCATTATCACCTATCATATCGTTCAAATCACTCGCCACTTGCTGCTGGGTAGGAGCCGCACCAACCTTGGCATCGAGCTTATCCATATCAGCTTGTGTAGGCGACGAAACACTAGGTCTAGCAACCTTGCTCTTACCCAATCCACCATCAATGGTGGCAGCGATATTGGCAGCAGTTCCGGCAACACCAGCAGCCACGTTAGCAGTATCAGCAGCCTTCTCAGCTTCCAGACCCATTCTCTTGTTTTTGATAGCATCCTTTCTCGCCTGATACTGACCTTCGATGGCATCCTTGCGAGACTCGTTTGCAGCCACAATCTGTGAGGTCGTGTCGGCAAGAGTCTTGTTATTGGCTTCCTTCACCGCTGTGGTGGAGTCTTCCGTACCGCCCATCACCGCTTGTCTGCCCTTGGCAGCCTTGTTTCTGTTCTTGATCTGCTCCTGCATCTGAGTGAGCAATCTTACGGTATCGGCACGTTTGGTAGGGTCTTCATTGTACTTCCTATCATACCATGCCTGATTTTCCTTTTCCTGCTGTGCAAGCATCCGTTCCTGCTTTCGTCTTGCTTTTCGGGCTGAAATGCCACCAAAGATACTACTTGCAACACCGAGTCCTGCACCGATTAATGATCCTAACATAAATATTTATTTTAAACGTTTAAACTGCAGCAAAGATAACTATACCTTATTATATAAGCATCTTATCCATTAACTTAGCAGCAAAAAGTTAATAGATAAGATTTCTATGTGCAGGATTGTGTGTACCTTTGCATCATATTTAGTGAAGGATATGGCTACAGACAGAAATTCAAAAGGTCAGTTCGAGAAAGGTCGGGCGAAATCCGGCGGAAAGCAGAAAGGTTACGAGTCTCCTATCAAGAAGGAGTTTCGTGAGCTGTGTGCCGACTTCACTAGAGATGCGTGGGATGATTTTATGGCTGCATGGTACAAATGCGAGCCGAAGGATAAGGTCAGCACCTTCATCAAGATGCTGGAGTTTAATTGTCCGAAGCTGCAGACCGTCACTCTCGAAGATAAGCGTGAGATCGCCAATGCGCTTACCGAGAAGTTGAAGCAGATGTCTGAGGAAGAAGGTTAATGGGTTCTTAGAAATATTTTGTTCATTTGATCTTATTGATTTGAAATTAAAATTCATAGGCTGAAGGTTTTTGTTTAAGGTTAATAGATTGTTGATAACGGAAGAGGGAATGCGTGAGCACTCCCTCTTATTCTTTCCGTATGTTCCGGCAATCACTATCAGCGACCGCCCCTAGCTCTTCTATCTCCAGCCATATCCGTCTTGGAACCACGATTCACCGATGAAGGTTTATATCTAATTCCTGATTTGGTATGTGAAGCATCCATCCCCATTCGGGATGCTAATCCATACTTCTTGTCGTGATCAGCGTTGTGCCGAGCCAACTCCCTACGCTTAGCCTTCTGACTAGGAGAAGACTCAAAGCGAGTGTCGTATTTCTTCTTGCGCTCCCTTGCTGCCGGATGAGTCTGATAATATCTAGCTGATTCTGATACCATAGTTACTCCTTATCTTTATCTTCCTTCAACGCATCATCAAGATACTTATCAAGAGCCTTGACACACTTATCAGGAATCTTATTTGCATCCTTGTTTTCTTTGAGATAGTCAATAGTGCCGCCTACCCCATAGATGATAAGGAGATTCTTTTGTGAAGGAATAAATATACACCCAAATATCGCAAACACAATAGCGAAAAGAGAACCCTTCAATACTTTTTTAATAAAAGGAGATGACTCTTCAAAATCATCAATGCACATAAATACCCATATACCTAAACCTGCAAAAACAAAAAAGCAAAGAACTACAGTAACCCCACATAATTCATGCAAGTTACCCAAAACACCTAACCAATATAATTCACTCATAATCTAAAAATTTAATTAATATATCTATCGCCATAATCTATGATTTAATCTGTTCCAATATTCTAAAGAATGCGTCAGTAATGCTACTACCTACACAAGTTCTAATCTTATCACAGAAGACTCTATCAGCCTTGCCAGTAAAATAGTTCCAGAAAGATAATGCAGGAATTGTTTTAAGACTTTTGTCCAAAGAACCCATCACTTCACGATATATACGATTACCATATATAGACGTGAAATCAATGTAACCCTCTTTGCGACATCCATTCATTATATCAACACAATCATGCTTTAATGATTCATAACTTCCTTTGAGGTTCGAAAGAGCAGAACATAAATCGCTATTGTCTTTTTCCAACGATGCGATTTTTTCTCTCAATATATCTACCAGTGCTGCATCTTCTTGCTTAGCTTTATAATAAGCATTGTTAGCTACAGCAAAAGTATTTTTATCAGCATCATTTACTCTTTTGAGCAAATCCTGATACTTGTCGTAGTCAATAATGACTTTTGCTTTTTCTTTCTTTTCCATAAGCTATATTATTTTTAAATGGATAGATTTTTGATTCCTTTGGATTCTAGGTTCCCCTTAACGCACACGTATGTGAGCGAATCAGAAAACCTAAGATGTATGGATGAGTTCCGTCAACCCCCATCATCTGGTCACTTGATAATTCTACATCAGTTAACCTAAGCAGCATAAGGAGTAGATTCCCCTCCGCTCGTCTTCTGCTATTAGTTCCTACGATTTGCCATGCGGTCTTCCTTGCAATTTATAGACTCGATGAATCGGAAGGTATCTAGCCCATAGTCTTCCATCTTGTCTTGCCAAAAAACTCAGGGATAAAAAAGGAGAATCCCCAAGCCTAGGTAGCGGTCTAGAACTCAGGGATTCCATATCTTGTCGGCTTTCGCCGGAAAGGAGGTCTTCTTTCATTTGTCATTCCGCTACGTTTGACTGGTGCAAAGATAGA
>ERZ1026880.503-NODE-503-length-19843-cov-24.631292_pt1 | contig 19843 bp, 14 predicted proteins | sample MGYA00380170_ERZ1026880 | MGnify/ENA primary metagenome ERZ1026880 (study PRJEB33269, sample SAMEA4719806) | human gut metagenome | biome: human-associated habitat; feature: organic feature; material: feces | place: Cameroon | collected 2013-10 ...
AGGAGATTTTTTCATGAGAAACCTGTATTCCCTCAACCAGGGCTGGACCCTCAGTTTCCCCAAGGGTGAGCGTGAGACCGAGACCGTCAACCTGCCCCATACCTGGAACGCCGTAGACGGCATGGACGGCAACGGCAGCTATCTGCGCACTACCGCAATCTACACCCGCACCTTCAAGGCACCCACCCAGCCTCTGGCCGGCGGCCGTCTGTATGTTGAGATCCCCGCCGCAGCCCTGAAGGCTACCGTGCGCATCAACGGCAAGGACGCCGTGACCCATGAGGGCGGCTACTCCTGCTTCCGCGCTGACATCACCGACCTCTGCGTTGCCGGTGACAATGAGATCAGCATCGAGGTCAGCAATGAGGACACCCCCACGATGTACCCCGCCTCCGCTGACTTTACCTTCTATGGCGGCCTGTACCGCGGTGTCAACCTGATCAGCGTCCCCGAGACCCACTTTGATCTGGACTATTACGGCGGCCCCGGCATCATGGTCACCCCCAAACCGACCGAGGACGGCGGCGCGGACTTCGCCGTGCAGGCCTTCGTTACCAATGCCGGCGACGACTTCACCGTCCAGTACATTCTTGAGGATCCCTACGGCTGGGAGATCGCCGGTGCCGTGCGCCCCTCTGACAACACTGCTGTCACCCTGCATGTCCCCGAGGCCGTTCTGTGGAGCATGGACGAGCCGAACCTCTACACCGTCACCGCCCGCCTGAACCGCCGCAATGAGACCTATGACGAGATCATCCTCAACGCCGGTGTGCGCAGCTTTGCGGTCACGCCCGATGGCGGCTTCTCCATCAACGGTGTGGCTACCCCGCTGCGCGGCGTTTCCCGCCATCAGGACCGCCTGTACAAGGGCAATGCCCTGACCGCTGAGGATCATTACGAGGACGCGCAGATCATCAAGGATCTGGGCGCCAACACGATCCGTCTGGCCCACTATCAGCACAGTCAGGACTTCTACGATGCCTGCGACCAGCTGGGCTTCGCCGTCTGGGCTGAGATTCCCTTCATCAGCGTATTCAAGCCCGGTGACGCTGCCCATGAGCATTGCCGTCAGGAGATGAAGGAGCTGGTCATTCAGAACTACAACCACCCCTCCATCATGTTCTGGGGCATCTCCAATGAGATCCTCATCGGCGGCATCAGTCAGGAGCTGGTCGATCGTCACCACGACCTGCAGAAGCTGGTCAAGGAGCTTGACCCGACCCGCCTGACTACCATCGCCCATGTTTCCCACACCCCCACCGAGGGCCCCATGCACCACATCACCGATCTGGAAAGTTACAACCACTACTTTGGCTGGTACGGCGGCAAGATCGAGGACAACGGCCCGTGGCTGGATAAGTTCCATGCCGAGCACCCCGACATTTGCCTTGGCGTGTCCGAATACGGCTGTGAGGGCATCGTGAACTGGCACAGCAGCAACCCGCAGCGCAAGGATTACAGCGAGGAATACCAGACCCTCTATCACGAGCATATGGCGCAGGTCTTTGAGGACCGCCCCTGGGTTTGGGCCACCCATGTCTGGAATATGTTCGACTTCGGCTGCGCAGCCCGTAACGAGGGCGGCGTCGGCGGCCGCAACAACAAGGGTCTGGTCACCATCGACCGCAAGACCCGCAAGGAGAGCTTCTACCTCTATCAGGCGTACTGGTCCAAGGAGCCGATGGTTCACATTGTGGGCCGCCGCTACGCCCAGCGCGCCGGTGAGACCATCGAGGTCAAGGTCTACTCCAATCAGGACGAAGTAACGCTGTTCCTGAACGGCAAGGAGATCGGCAAGCAGCAGGCTCACCGTATCTTCCGCTTTGAGGTTGCCCTGCAGCCCGGCTTCAATACCCTGATGGCCATCACCGAGGATGCCCGCGACTGCATCACACTGGAAAAGGTCGAGAAGGAACCCGCCAGCTACGTCCTGCCCGAATTCACCGAGCATGTTGAGGGTGTTGCCAACTGGTTCCAGCAGGTAGGCAGCCTGGATCTGGATGCCCCGATGGAATTCCCCGAGGGCTGCTACAATGTCAACGACAGTCTGGACGAGCTGTCCCACAATGAGGAAGCCTTTGCCATCGTGACAAAAGCCGTTAAGCTGACCACCAACTTCTCCATCGAGCCGGGTGTCGGCATGTGGGATATGCTCAAGAAGATGAGCCCCAAGGTCATGTGCGAGATGATGCCCGATTCCTCCTTGGGCGACAAGTTCCTGAACAGCATCAACGCCCAGCTGATCAAGATCAAGAAGTAAAATCCTATATAGCATCCCATTGCCGTATGCCGGAATTGCTGGCATACGGCTTTTTTGTTAGTAGGAATACAAAAAGCAATGCGCACACAATTCTCAGAGAGAGTCGTGTGCGCATTGCTAATGCAACGGTTATTCGCCGACCGCTTTGTTGGTCAGCATCGTCCAGACCAATTTCGGCATTGAGGCGCTGCCCATGCGGGCGGGCTGCTCACCCAGACGCAGAACCTTGTGCTGTGTTGCATCAATAGGCAGCCAGACAGGTACATCGGTGCCGTTGGGGTCACCGTGCTTTGCAAAGTTTGTGAGGTAGCTTACCATCTGAGCGCTCAGCACCTTGTCCTGGGCTGTGAAGGGTCGCCAGCAGTGGTCGAGCGTGCCGAACCAGTACCAGAGATCGCTGCTGTGCCATGCACCGCAGGCGTCACCGGGCAGTTGACGGTCAAAGAACCATTCGTAGCTGGCCGGGCCGTTCTGGGCTGCCTGCGTGCGACACCAGTCCCCTGCCATTTTATATAGAATGGGAGGCATCATGTCCTGACTGGTCATGCCGATAAGATACGGAATATGCCGCTGCTCCCCTGCTGCGATTACCTCGGTGGCGGGCTTGCAGATGAATACGCCGTCCTGTACCGGACCATTGGCCGGCATGCTGTTCTTGCACTCTTTTTTGGCAGCCTGCCATGCTGTAAACAGCTCGACAACGGGCAGCTTACGGAATGCATCCAGATCGGCACAGCCTGCCTTTTCCATGACCGCGTTCCAGAAACCATACTGCTCCGCCGCGGGCTTGGCAGTCAGCATCTTCGAGACACCGCCGCCGCTGCTCATAACTGCCTTGGCGAACAGACCTTCCGTCAGCGGGCTCAGGCAGAGCTGCTGCACGCTCATCGCACCGGCGCTCTGCCCCATGATGGTGATGTTGTCGGCATCGCCGCCGAAGGCCGCAATGTTGGCACGCACCCACTGCAGGGCCGTCAGCTGGTCAAAAAGCGCATAGTTGCCGGTGTGGCCGGCCTCCTGCTGCAGCGCATCCAGACAGACAAAGCCCAGAGGGCCAAGGCGGTAGTTGATGGTCACGGCTACGCAGCCCTTGGTGGGCCACTCGGGCCCGTCAAAGTGCTTTTCGTGGCCGCAGCCGCCGCTGAAGCCGCCGCCGTGAATGTAGAAGATGACCGGCAGCTTGCTTTCCGGCCCGGCATCGGCGGGGGTCCAGATATTCAAAAAAAGGCAGTCCTCGCTGTAGGTATAGGTCTCGCCGAGGCGGAACTCCTTATAATAAAAGGCCTTTTCCGGCATCTCGGCCTCGTTGTAAAAGGAGCGCGGCTGGTAGCAGCAGGCACCGTAGGCGGTGGCTTCATAGACGCCGTCCCAGTGGGTCACAGCCTCGGGGTAAGCCCAGCGCTCGGCTGTGGCGTAGCGGATTCCCTTGTAGGCAGCCACGCCGGGCCACTGGCAGTCGGTGCCGCAGATCGTGCCGCAGGGGGTCTCGCGCAGATACTTTTGCTCGCTCATAAGATCAGTTCTCCTTTTTGTTGTAGGCGCTGGGCATCCATGGGTGGGTCTTTTCCACCTCGTTGTTGTAGTCTTCCAGCTTGCGCATCTGCTCCACCACATGGGGCATATCCATGGCGGCTACAGCCTTTTCAAGGATGGACTGTCCCTCATCGGCAAGGCGCTGGCGGGCGGCCGCATCAGGGATGGCGGTGGTCGGCATATGGTCGCTCTGCTTGGCAAAGCAATAACCGATGGCTGCACTCTGATACGCAAGCCCGAACAGGTCATTAAACGGCGCACAGCTCTGCTGCATCGGCTCCGCATACGCCGTGGTCAGCGGAATATCCTCCAAACGGCCCATGATCTGGTATGCCCCGACTGTGATGGCGTGGAAACAGTCCATCGAGGTGAACAGATCCTTGGCCAGTTTGCCTAGCTGCTGGCTCAGGTCCATATACAGGATGGGGACGCCGGTCTCATCAAAGAAATCCCGCACCATGGGGCTGCAGGTCATGTGGGCAGGGCCATGGAAGCTGATGTAAATCTGCCGCTTGAAGCCCTGACGCAGCAGACTGTGGGCGATGGCGGACAGGTAGTCTATCCCCTGCCGCACGCTGACCTGCACAGTGCCGCGGCCCGAGGCGGTCGCCCCGGCATAGAAATACGGGAGTCCGGTCAGCACAAGGCCGTCACAGGCCTCGGCCATCCGCAGGGCGTATGCCTCGCTGATGACGGTCTCGCTGTCCAGTGGAAAGCCGCCGTGCATCTCGACCGTGCCGACCGGCACAATGATGATGTCGTTATGCTGCAGATATTCCTCGACCTCGCTGTTGAGCATCTTCGGCAAAATACGAGTTCTCATAGTCGTTACCTCCAATCAAGAAAGGGGCTGCGCAGGATTGCCGCACAGCCCCGGGATCAGGCGTTATTCAGCGGCAGGGGTTTCCTTGCCGGATTTGAAAGCGGCCATCTTGGCGCGCACATCAGGGGTGATGTTCCAGACAAAGCGGAAGGCGATCCAGCTGCCCAGAATGAAGATAGCGGGGATCAGCACGACCAGTGCCTTGATGCCGGTCAGGGCACCCGCGGTCTGGGTGGCAGCACCGGCCTGATAGCCGATCCAGCCCAGCGCCAGCACGGCGGCGGAGTTGCCCACCGTCTGGCCGATGCGGCGGGTCAGGTTGAAGGTGCCGTAGATGGAACCCTCGGTGCGCTTGCCGGTGATCATCTCGTTGTAGTCGATGGCCTCACCGACCAGACCCCACTGCATGTAGATGGACACGCTGGCAAGACCCATTGCGATGGAGCTGATGAGCATGTAGGCGATTGCCGGAACAGAAGCAACCATCAGTGCGCCGAACAGCACAAAGTAGATGGCGGAGGCTGTCAGCAGGCAGATGCGGATCATACGCTCCAGACCCACCTTGTCGGCGATCTTGGGGGTGATGATCAGTGCCAGAATACCAAGAGGCATGCTCACGGCGCTGGCCATGCTCATCATGCCGATGTTGCCAAGCACATCGCCGTACATGTAGGTGCCCAGCGTGCTGCTGACATACTGCATCGTGCAGATGCAGATGCCGTGGATGCACAGCGCCAGAAACGGCCGGTTTACGCGGAAAACATTCAGAATGTCGGTCAGCTTAACACTGTCATTGCTCTCGCTGGGGGCAACACTGACATGGCGCTCTTCAGTCCAGGCATAGTGCAGCATGCAGAACACAAAGCCGACAATGGCGCAGAGGGTCGCACCGATGCCGAAGGCCTTGCTGGTATCGCCGAACTTGGCAAGAAGCTGGGGCATGATAATCATCGGGATGATGTTGCCGATCATGCTGCCGAAGCCGCGGGCGCTGGACAGGGCGGCGCGCTCGCCGTCGGTATCTGCCATGGCGGACAGCATCGAGCCCATCGGGATGTTGAACATCGTGTAGAAGCCTTCATACAGGATCTTGCAGAAGAACAGCACGACCAGCATCGTGACGCCCTTGAAGTAGGTGGGAACCGTGAAGAAGATGATAAAGGTGATCGCCACGCAGGGGGCGGAGCGGAGCAGCCAGGGGCGGAATTTGCCGCCCTGACCGTGGTGCTTTGCAAACACCTTGTCCATCAGGGCACCCATCAGCGGATCGTTGACGGCGTCCCATACATTCCAGACCAGCAGCATCGTAGCCAGCACAACGGTGTTGACCTGCAGAACATTCGTGTAGTAGCGGGTGACGATGGAGCCCATCAGGGCGAAGGTCATGCAGCCGCCCAGGTCACCGCAGGCGTAGCCGATCTTGTGCTTCATGGACAGACCGCTCGGGGTCTTTGTCTTTGCCATAATATCCTCCTTTTTGGATGCGGGTTACAATTCCTGTGCAGGATGCCGCAACACATACCTGCTTTTGTTGTCCATATTATACAGTGCAAAAACGGAAATATAAATTGCAAAAATGACAATCAATATTGCAAATCCAGCAATTTTACTGTATACTATATCTGAATTACACAAAGAGAGGGGATAATTTTTGTGAAGCTGCACGAAATCGCACGGCAGGCCCGGGCGCTGGGCATCGTCATGGGAGAGAACTCCGGCAATCGGGAGCGGCAGGAAAAGCTGCTGGAGATGCTACATTTCAACTCGGGAAACTTCTATCAGGAAATTGAGATGGACGATCCGCTGGTACAGACGCAGGAGGATATAAGCACCACGGAGGATGTGGTGGGGCTGCACAGCCATGTCTACTATGAAATCATATTTATCCGCAGCGGCAACCTGCAATATCTGATCGGCACCCGCCGCTACCGGATACAGCGCGGGGATATATTGCTTATCGCGCCGGGTGTCAGCCATCGGCCGTTGTTTCTTGAACGCCTGCAGGAAAAGTACGCCCGTATCGTTGTCTGGGTCAGTCCCGCCTGTGCGGAGCTGCTGCGCGCACAATGGCCGGATATGGCCGAGCTGAACCGGTTGCCCTGTATGCTGCGCACCGGTGATCTGCCCACCGACAGCATCGCCGCCTATGAGGCTGCGTTCCGCCGCGGTGTGCGGGAGTATACGGCCGCAGAGCCGGGCTGGGAGGCTGCGGTATTTGCCAATACCCTGCAGCTGTTTGTATCGCTGCGGCGGGATTTCGGCGGCGGGCGCATTGCCCAGCCTGCCGCTGAAAAGCGGGAGTTGCTGGACGAGATCATGTCTTATGTTGAGGATCATCTGGCCGGGCATATCACGCTGGATGACACGGCCCGCCAGTTTCATGTCAGCGCCAGCACGGTCAGCCAGCTGTTCCGCAAGCGTATGGGGGTCAGCTACTACCGTTTTGTGACCCAGCGGCGGCTTATCGCCGCTAAGACGCTCATCAAGGAAGGCACCGCATTGGATACTGTGGCTGAATCCGTGGGCTTCTCGGACTATTCCGGCTTTTACCGGGCCTTCAAGCAGGAATACGGCATCTCCCCCACCCGCTTCAAAACGCTATGACCGTCACAGGGAAACAATCTCAAGCAAAAACAACTAAGAGGCATCACCGGAAAAGCGATGCCTCTTAGCAGATTTGGTGTTATTTGCCCAGATGCCAGATGTCGCGGTCGTACTCCGCAATGGTGCGGTCGCTGGAGAAGAAGCCAGCTTTCGCAATGTTGATAAGGCACTTGCGCCGCCAGCCCATCGGGTCGCAGGCGTAGTCGCTGAGCGCCTGTCCCTTGCGCACCACATAGGCGTTGAAGTCCGGCAGGGTCTGGAACCAATCCTTGTGGATCAGCTCATTCTGCAGGCGCTTGAGGTTTTCCTCATGCCCGGCGGCCAGCATCTGCGGGCTGGTCAGGAAATCCACGGCGCGGCGGATGTTGGGGTCGCCCTCATACCACTGGGCAGCAATATAGTCCCCGGCGTCGTAGCGGTGGATGACCTGATCGGAGGTCTGACCGAAGATGTAGATATTGTCGTTGCCGACCTGCTGGCTGATCTCGACATTCGCGCCGTCCATCGTGCCAAGGGTCAGTGCGCCGTTGAGCATGAACTTCATGTTGCCGGTGCCCGATGCCTCCTTGGAGGCAAGGCTGATCTGCTCGGACAGATCACATGCAGGGATCAGCTTTTCAGCTGCCGTCACATTGTAATTTTCGACAAACACCACCTGCAGCCAGGGGGAAACCTCAGGATCCTGTGCAATGACCTTGGAGAAGGTCAGCAGCGCATGGATGATGTCCTTGGCGATGATGTAGGCCGGTGCCGCCTTGGCACCAAAGATGCTGACCAGCGGCACAGCGGGCAGGTGCCCCGCCTTGATTTCATAATACTGGTGGATGAGGTAGAGCAGGTTCAGCTGCTGGCGCTTGTACTCATGCAGGCGCTTGGACTGAATATCAAAGACAGCCTTCGTGTTCACCGTGACATTCTGGGTGCGCAGCAGCCAGTCTGCCAGCTCCTGCTTGTTGGCGGTCTTTACGGCGGTCAGCTCGTTCAGCACGACCTCATTGCCTGCAAACGCCAGCAGCTTTTCCAGCTCGGCGGCATCCTTGCGGAAGCCGGAGCCGATGTGCTTTTCCAGCACCTGCGTCAGGCGCGGGTCGCATTCCAGCAGCCAACGGCGGAAGGTGATGCCGTTGGTCTTGTTGTTGAACTTCTCGGGGTACAGCTCATAGAAGCCGTGCAGCTCGGAGTTCTTCAAAATTTCAGTGTGCAGGGCTGCTACGCCGTTGGTGGAGTGGGTAAAGTGGATGTCCATGTGCGCCATGTGTACCCGATCATCCTTGTCGATAATGGCAAGGCTCTCGTCCTCGGTGCGGGTGCGGGCCAGCTCGTCCAGCTTTTCAATGATCGGCATCAGCTGCGGCACAACGGCATCCAGATAGGCGCGCGGCCACTTCTCCAGCGCCTCTGCCAGAATCGTGTGGTTGGTGTAAGCGCAGGTCTTGGTGACGATCTCAACGGCTTCCTCAAACTCGATGCCCTTCTCGCCCAGCAGACGGATCAGTTCAGGAATGACCATGCTCGGGTGGGTATCGTTGATCTGAATGGCTGCGTAATCCGCCAGATCGTGGTAATCGCAGCCGCGCGCAGCACACTCTGCAAGGATCAGCTGCGCACCGGCGGAAACCATCAGGTACTGCTGGTACACGCGCAGACGGCGGCCTGCCTCATCGGAATCATCCGGGTAGAGGAACAGCGTGAGGTTCTTGTCAATGTCGGTCTTGTCAAAGGCAATGCCGTCATGCACGATGCTCTCATCAATGCTGTCCAAATCGAACAGGTTCAGCGTGTTGGTGCGTGCACCGTAGCCGGTGACAGCCAGCTTATACAGGCGGGCGGTGTATTCCTTGCCAGCCAACTGTACGGGATAGGTAATGTCGGTTTTCTCTGCCCAGCTGTGGGCGGTAAGCCACGGATCGGGCTTCTCGTTCTGCAGACCGTTTTCAAAGGACTGACGGAACAGGCCGAAATGATAGCGCAGACCTACGCCGTCACCCGGCAGGCCGAGCGTTGCCAGCGAATCGAGGAAGCAGGCCGCCAGACGGCCCAGACCGCCGTTGCCCAAAGACGGCTCCGGCTCGACCTCCTCAATTTCAGAAAGACTCTTGCCTGCAGCGGCGAGGGCGGCGCGGGCATCATCGTAGAGGCCCAGATTGATAAGGTTATTGGACAACAGCTTGCCGATCAGAAACTCAGCGCTGATATAATACAGTTTACGCCCTGTGACAGGCTGCACTTTATCGGCACTCTTATGCCGGACGATCTCCAGCAGGGCCAGATACAGCTCCTGATTCGTGCAGTCAGCCAGCGGTTTGCCGGTGTAGCTTTGCAGCATTTCGGTAAAGTTCATAAACAAGTCCTCCTTTACTGTGACGACCAGAGTTTCTCTCTGTACCTAAGGTATACCACACAAAACAAGAAAAAACTTGCGCATTCGCTGCAAAATATGGTACTATCCTAACATCAGGAGGAAAAAACCATGGACAATCGATCTTCTCTGCAGGAAACCAAGCACCATGGCGAAGTGCGCTTTCCGTTCAATATCTACCCCTGCACCATACCGGGGGACTTTCGGCAGGTGGCTGTTCACTGGCAGGACAGCATGGAGCTGGTCTATATAAAACGCGGCAGCGGCCTTGTGCAGACCGGTGCGCAGGTCTGTACGGCACAGAGCGGGGACATCTTTGTACTGACGCCGGGCACCCTTCACGCGATACGCCAGGCCGAAAGCTGCACGATGGAATATGAAAACATTATCTTTGATGTTGAGCTTCTCGGCGGTGCGGAGGATCTTTGTGCGGAAAAATATCTGCTGCCGCTGCAAAGCGGGCGGCTGGCACTGCCGGAGCATATTACCCCGGATGAGGCCTGGTACCCGCAGGCTGCCGACTGCCTCAAAGAGGCCGAGGAGGCCAACCGCTGCAAGCAGTTTGGCTATGAGCTTTGCATCAAGGGGGCGCTGCTGCGCTTTTTGGCGCTGCTGATTGCCCAAAGCAAGGCGCTGCCCCCTGCTGAAAAGGCAAGCACCCAGCGGCTGCGGGCGGTACTGCAATGGATCTCGGCCCATTACAGCGAGCCTGTCTGCGTGGCGGATGCTGCCGCGCTGTGCCAGTGCAGCCCCAATCACTTTATGCGATGGTTCCGCCAGATGACCGGACAAACTTTTATCATCTTTTTGCGGGAATATCGTCTCAACGCTGCCGCCGAGGCACTTCGCACAACAGAGGACACCATTTTGAGCATTTCCGAGCAGTGCGGGTTTGAAAACCTTTCCTATTTTAATAGAGAGTTTAAAACGCATTTTGGGATGACGCCACGGGAATACCGGAAATAATAGGAATTCTTTCTATGAACGCAGGGAACGCACACTGTGCGGCCCTGCGTTCTCTGCAATGAGATACTGTGATTGCATCGAAACAATGGATAGAAATCTTTCTATCTGCGTGGCGAGCAGCTTTTTGCCCACGCGAGTGAACCGTTTCCGCGATTACGGCACAATTCTTTGGCTATATTTACCAAATCGCACTGCCGTTCTTCGTGTAATTCAACAAAGTTAGTTGTTTTTGCTATTTTTCTATTGATTTTTCATTGAAATTGGGATATTATTATGACAATCCGATACGGAACCGTTTCCGGAACGGACACACAAATTTGTTTCAAAATGTTTTTCTTTAGAAGGAGGAAAAAACATGAAAACAAAAAAGACTTTATCCCTGACCTTGGCAGCCGCTATGACTGCCGGTCTGCTGGTTGGCTGCGGCGGTGGCGCCGCCAGCTCCAGCAGCACTGCCGCTGCTTCCAGTGAAGCCACTGCTTCCAGTGAAGCCGCAAGCAGCGCCGCCGCTACCTCTACCGCTGCAGGCAAGGTTTACTACCTGAACTTCAAGCCCGAGCAGGATGAGGCTTGGCAGAATCTGGCCAAGAAGTACACCGAGGAGACCGGTGTTCCCGTAACGGTCGTCACCGCCGCCTCTGGTCAGTACGAGACCACCCTGATGAGCGAGATGGCCAAGAGCGATGCGCCCACCCTGTTCCAGGTCAACGGCCCTGTCGGCCTGGCCAACTGGAAGGACTACTGCTACGACCTGTCCGGCACCAAGATCGCCGGTGATCTGACCAGCGACACCTACGCCCTGAAAGACGGCGACCAGATGCTGGGCATCGGTTACGTTATCGAGAGCTACGGCCTGATCACCAATAAGACCCTGCTCGAGAAGGCCGGCTACACCGTTGACGACATCAAGAGCTTCGACGACCTGAAGAAGGTGGCCGAGGACATCACCGCCCGCAAGGACGAGCTTGGCTTCGCCGCTTTCACCTCCGCCGGCATGGACGGCTCCTCTGACTGGCGCTACAAGACCCATCTGGCCAACCTGCCCATCTACTTCGAGTATCAGGAGGACGGCATCGACAACACCGACGCCATCAAGGGCACCTATCTCGACAACTACAAGAATATCTTCGACCTGTACATCAACAACTCCACCTGCGATCCTACTGAACTGGCTGGCAAGACCGGCGACGACAGCCGCAACGAGTTCCTGAACAACGAGGCCGTCTTCTTCCAGAATGGTTCCTGGGAGTACAACAACCTCGTCGGCGACGGCAAGCCCTTCACCGATGACGATCTGACCATGCTGCCCATCTACATTGGCGTCGGCGATGAAGCCAACCAGGGCCTGTGCACCGGCACCGAGAACTACTGGTGCGTCAACAAAGAAGCCAGCGAGGACGACATCAACGCAACGCTCGACTTCATGTACTGGTGCGTTTCCTCTGACGAGGGTACCAAGGCCATGGCTAACGACATGGGCTTCGTTATCCCCTTCAAGAATGCTGTCGAGTCCCCCAACGTCTTCGTCAAGGCCGATAAGGAAATGACCGCCGCCGGCAAGACCCCTGTGGCCTGGAACTTCTCCACCATGCCTTCCGAGAACTGGAAGAACGGTGTCGGCTCTGCTCTGACCGCCTACGCCGCCGGTACCGGCAGCTGGGATGACGTTGTCACCGCCTTTGTCGATGGCTGGGCTTCTGAGGCTGCCCTGAACGCAGCTGCGTAAGTAGTGGGTACGCAACTGTAACGCATTACAATTCTTTGCAAACGTTTTTCTCCTAAAACCTCCTAAACATTTCTCTTAAACTGTTTTCTCCAGTTTTTCTCCTTATCCTCTTTCATCACCGGTCAGCGGGGCGGGCGGATTCGCCCGCCCCGCTCCATTTTTGCAACAGGAAATCTAAACAAAGGGGGGCTTTTCCGTGGAAAAAGCCATTAAACGCTACTGGCCAGTCTTTGTACTGCCCACCCTCATTGCCTTTATCATCGGCTTTGTGTGGCCTTTTATCTGGGGCACCGGGCTGTCGTTCTGCAAATTCACGACGGTCAAAAACGTCCAGTTCGCGGGGCTGAGCAACTACAAGATGATTCTTATGGATGACACCTTCACCCATGCATTCTGGTTCACGGCGGCGTTCACCGTTGTATCCACCGTGCTCGTCAATGTGCTGGCATTCGCCATTGCGCTGCTGCTCACCCGCGGTATGCGCGGTACCAACGCGTTCCGTACCATCTTCTTCCTGCCGAACCTCATCGGCGGCATCGTGCTGGGCTACATCTGGCAGATCCTGCTCAACGGCCTGCTGTCCGCCTGGGGCAAGTCGCTGCTGGCGTTGAACGCCACCTACGGCTTCTGGGGCCTTATCATCCTGATGTGCTGGCAGCAGATCGGCTACATGATGATCATTTACATCGCCGGCTTACAGAACGTGCCCACCGACCTCATCGAGGCCGCACGCATCGACGGTGCGACCTCCAGCCAGACTCTCTTTAAAATCAAGATCCCCATGGTCATGCCCAGCGTGACGATTTGCACGTTCCTGACGCTGACCAACTCTTTCAAGCTGTTTGACCAGAACCTGTCCCTGACGGCAGGCGAGCCCGCCAAACAGTCCATGATGCTGGCCTACAACATCTACGATACCTTCTATGCCCGCTCTGGACCCCAGTGGAAGGGCATCGGCCAGGCAAAGGCCGTCGTATTCTTCCTGTTTGTGGTTGTCATCTCGCTGCTGCAGCTGCATTTTACCCGCTCTAAGGAGGTGCAGGCATAATGGGTGCTACCAAAAAAGACCGCCGCATCAATGCGGTGCTGTCCGTCCTGCTGACCATCCTGTGCATTGCCTGGATGTACCCGGTGTTCATGATCCTGATGAACTCCTTAAAGACAGAGCGTGCCATCACCACGACCCACGCCTTTGAACTGCCGAACGCCGAAACCTTCGTCGGGCTGAAAAACTACATTTACGGCATTCAGGAAATGGACTTTTTGTCCTCTTTCTGGTATAGCTTAGTCATCACGGTCTCGTCCGTCGCACTGATTCTGCTGTGCTGCTCGATGTGCGCATGGTATATCACCCGCGTGCAGGGCGTGCTCGCCAAGGGTATGTACTACCTGTGCGTGTTCAGCATGATCGTTCCCTTCCAGATGGTCATGTTCACGCTGGCCAAGACCGCGGATACTTTAAAGCTGAATAACCCCTACAACATCTGCATCATCTATCTGGGCTTCGGCGCGGGCCTGGCAGTGTTCATGTTCACCGGCTTTGTCAAGAGCATGCCCATCGCCATTGAAGAGGCCGCCATGATCGACGGCTGCAATCCCATCCAGATCTTCTTCAAGGTCGTCTGCCCGATTCTGAAGCCAACGATGATCTCCACCGCCATCTTGGAAACGATGTGGGTCTGGAACGACTACCTGCTGCCCACGTTGGTGCTGGATATCAAGACCTACCGCACCATCCCCATGGCGATCCAGTATTTCCGCGGCAGCTACGGTAAGGTGGAAATGGCCCCCATGATGGCCTGCATCATGATTACGGTGCTGCCGGTCATCGTGCTGTACCTGCTCTGCCAGAAATATATCATTGACGGCGTTGTGGCCGGTGCGGTCAAAGGGTAAACTCAGCCGAACCAGAAAAGAGGTCCGGTTTTATGACCATCAAAGATATTGCGCGGGAATCCGGCTTTGCCATCGGTACGGTGTCGCGGGCGCTGAACAACGCCCCCGGCGTCAGCGCCGAGACGCGGCAGAAAATCCTGGAAGTCGTGAACCGCCACAACTATGAACCCAACGCAAACGCAAAGCATTTAAAACAGCAGGCCAATGACGGCATTGCCCTGATTGTCAAAGGCACGCAGAATATGCTGTTCGCCGATATTTTAGAGCAGCTGCAGAGCGTGATTGAAGAGAGCGGCTACGTGGCGACCGTCTATTACATCGACGAGGAAGCCAACGAGGTCGCCCAGGCCCGGCGCATCTGTGCGGAGCGTAAGCCCTACGGCATCCTGTTTCTGGGGTCGAACCTGGAGTATTTCACCCCTGATCTGGAAGATTTGGGCATCCCCTGCCTGCTGCTGACCAACAGCGCGGCCACGCTGCGCATCGCCAACCTTTCCAGCGTGTCGGTCGATGATATGGCGGCGTCCGACCGGATGATCGAGTACCTGTACAAACAGGGCCATCGGCGCATCGGCATCATCGGCGGCAAGCCGAACCTGTCCCGCCCGAGCCTTGCGCGTCTGGCAGGCTGCCAGAGCGCCATGCTGCGGCTGGGCCTGCCCTTTGAGATGGAAAAGCAGTACGCCTACGCACGGTTCTCGCTGCGCAGCGGGTACGAGGCGATGGAGTATCTGCTGGACCACAGCCCCGATATCACGACAGTGTTCGCCATGTCGGACCTGATGGCGCTGGGAGCCATCCGTGCTTTGCAGGATCACGGGCTGCGGGTGCCGCAGGATATCTCGGTAGCCGGGTACGACGGCATTGCCCTGGGGCAGTACAGCATTCCGCGCCTGACGACCATCCGGCAGGATATGGAGCAGCTGGCCCAGCGCAGTGCAAAAATTTTGCTGCACTGCATTGAAGAACCCGGCCGCGCCGTACACGAAGTTGTCCCCTTTGATTTGATCGAAGGGGAGAGCGTGGGCAAGGTTTGACGACTTTGCAAAAACAGCGCCGCCATGTAGGGGCCGCACATGTGCGGCCCGCGGCCTTGCCGTAGGTGCGCGTTTGCCGGAAGGCTGAGGGCCGGGCATACCCGGCCCCTGTGGTGCTTGTTGTAGGGGGCGATGCCTGGCATCGCCCTGCGGGCGGCATCGTTGCAGGGGGGCGGCGTCCCCGGCACCCACCCCGCGTTTACATTCAAAAGAAAGAGGTTTTCTCTGATGAGAGCAAGCGGCATTCTGATGCCTATTTCCAGCCTGCCCTCGGCCCATGGTATTGGCGCTATGGGTGCGGAGGCACGCCGATTTGTGGAGTTCCTCTCCAAGGCCGGGCAGGCATATTGGCAGATCTTACCCATCTGCCCCACCAGCTACGGCGACAGCCCCTATCAGTCCTTCTCGACGTTTGCGGGCAACCCGTATTTTATCGATCTCGACGAGCTTGCCAAACGCGGCCTGCTTCTGCCCGAGGAATATGAGAACATCGATTGGGAATCCGCCCCCGATACCATCAACTACGGTGTTCTGTACGAAAAACGTTACAAGGTGCTGCGCTGCGCGGCAAACCGTTTGCTGGCAAAGCCCAACGCCGCCTACCGCAAGTTCGTGAAGGAAAACGCCTTCTGGCTGCCGGACTACGCGCTGTTCATGGCACTGAAGGACGCCCACGGCGGGGCCTGCTGGCTTGAGTGGGAAGAGCCGCTGCGCCGCCGCGAGCCGGAGGCCCTGAAAGCGGCCCGCGAGCAGTACGCCGACGATGTGGCTTTCTGGCAGGTGGTGCAGTACCTGTTCTACGCCCAGTGGAACGCGCTGAAAGGCTACGCCAACCGCATGAAGATCGACATTATCGGCGATCTGCCGATTTACGTCGCGCTGGACAGTGTCGATGTGTGGAGCTGCCCGCAGGAGTTCCAGCTGGACGAAAACCTGCTGCCCACCGAGGTGGCAGGCTGCCCGCCGGACGGCTTCTCGGCCACCGGCCAGCTGTGGGGCAACCCGTTGTTTGACTGGGACGCCATGGCCAAGACCGGTTATGCCTGGTGGGTGCGCCGCATCCGCCATATGTGCAGCATCTATGATGTGGTGCGCATCGACCACTTCCGCGGGTTCGCGGGATATTACGCCATCCCCTACGGCGACAAGACCGCCGAGCATGGCCGCTGGCGCGAAGGCCCCGGCTATGCGCTGTTTGCCGCCATCAAGAAAAAGCTGGGCAGCCCCCGCATTATCGCGGAGGATCTGGGCTTTTTGACCGAGGATGTCAACGCCCTGCTGAAAGAGTGCGGCTACCCCGGCATGAAGGTGTTGGAGTTCGCCTTTGACAGCCGCGACGGCGGCGACTACCGCCCCCACAGCTACCCGAACAACTGCATCGCCTACGTGGGCACCCACGACAACGAGCCGGTCAACGGCTGGATGGAGACCGCCGCGCCCGAGGATGTGGAGCGCGCCGTGCGCTACCTGAACCTGACGAAGAAAGAGGGCTACCACTGGGGCATGATGCGCGGCGTCTGGTCGAGCGTGGCCGACCTGGCCGTTGTGCAGGCGCAGGATGTGCTGGGCCTTGGGCATGAGTCCCGCATGAACACGCCGTCGACTTTGGGCGGCAACTGGTGCTGGCGCGCCGAGCCGGGGGTGTTCAACTCCCGCCTGGCCCGCCGCCTGCACGACCTGATGGAACTGTACGGCAGACTGCCCGAATAAACAAACGACCGCCGCAGCGTGTGAAAAGCGCCGCGGCGTTTTTTTGCCCTCCCGGGGGGAGGCTTTATGCAGTGTGGCCACAAATACAATATTTTCCCATTGACCTTACAGGCCGGATACAGTATTCTATTAGTAGTATAAATTCTAAAGAGGTGTTTTCCCGATGAAAGTGTGTCAGAAATGCCATACGCCCGCCAGGTATGATACGCAGAAATTCTGCTCGGTCTGCGGCACGCCGTTCCCGGATATGACGCCCGCGGAACCCGCCGCCCCGGTGCAGCCCTACGCCCAACAGCCGCAGAGCCCCTTCGGCGCAGCGGCCCCGCAGCCCGAACAGCCCGGACAGCCGAAAAAGAGCAAGCTGCCCATCATTATTGCGGCAGTCGTGGTCGTAGTCGTTGTGGCTGCCGCTGCGGCGGTGTTCTTCCTGCGCGGCAGCAAGGACAATGCAGCCACCCTGCCTGCCGCCGAGCCGGTCACCACCGAAGCTGCCGACGCGGCGACGCCCCAGACGCCCGCCCCGGCGGACAGCGCCGCAGCAGCCCAGACACCCGCGCCCGCTGTTACGCCCCAGCCTGCCCAGACCCCGGCCCCTGCGGCGGCGGTCGCCACCGATACCCAGGTTGTGCTGCGCAACGCGGCGGCCAACGGCACCATTACGGTGGACGGTAAGGCGGTGGACTTTGCGTACGTGGGCAACGACGCGGTCATCCCCCGCAGCAGCCTGTCCGACGTCTGCCAGGTGCGCATCGTGGCCGACAACGGCAACGGCGGCTACCAGACCGCCGCCGTCTGGTACAACAAGGACTACGGCAATGAGCTGACCTTCGGCGCAGACTACGGCGCTTACACCGACTGCGACGCCACCGGCCTGGCAAAGCCCGGCGACAAGGTCGTGGATGTGCTGACCTGGGCGTTCTACCGCTCCTTCCAGGAGGCTATCAACGAGGGAAATTCCTCGCTGCTGCGCTATTCCACGGCGGACAACTCGACCCGCTGCGCTGCGGAGATTCGCAACTACACCGGCAACACCTACGACCTGGGCAACTTCCAGGCAGTCAGCGACCCGGCCTCCATAAAATACACCGATGGCCAGGTCATCTACAACGGCCACTTTGTTGCCAACTACACGGACAGTGGCAGCAGCTACACAGCGGACCATCACCGCACGCTGCGCCTTGTGTGGGAGGACGGCATCTGGAAGGTGGACGCCTTTACGCTGCTGCCCGACGGCGCGTACAGCGCCACCACCTACGCGACCCTGCCGTAACCACCCCATAGAAGGTACGCATGAAAAATACGAAGTTGAAACTTGCGGCGGTGTCGCTGGCCCTGCTGCTGGCGGGCTGCGGCGCATCGGCCACGGTGGAACCGCAGCCGACGCCCGCCGCAGCCTTGGCCCCCACGGCGGCCCCGGCAGTGACCGAAGCCCCCGCCGCCACGCCGGAGCCGATCCCGCCCGAGAGCTATGACCAGCGGGACGAGACGTTCCGCGCCCGGCACGACGGCACGGAAGTGACGGTACACGCTACCGTGACCACGCCTACCGAGGGCGCGGGCTGGCCGCTGGTGGTACTCTGCCACGGCTTTACCGGCAGCCGGGGCGGCGACGGCCACTTTGGCCCGCTGGCCGCACGGCTGGCCCATGCAGGCATTGCCAGCATCGCCATGGACTTTCCCGGCTGCGGCGAGAGCGAGGAACCGTTCACGGCCTACACCCTTACGAACATCCGCGCTGACATGACCGCCGCCATTGCCTATATGGGGGTGACCTACGGTGCGGACACGAACCGGCTGGGTCTGGTGGGCCACAGCATGGGCGGCCGCGCCGTCAGCCTGTACCTGGACGGCCGGGACTACCCTGTGACCGCCGCCGCCCTGTGGAGCCCGGCGGACAATACCGGGCTGGATGGGCTGGAATTTCTGGCCCATGATGCCGACGAGCGGGCGGCCCTGCGCCAGACCGCCGACGAAAACGGAAGCGTCGAGCTGCCCCAGTGGGGCGTGGCCGCCGGTGCGGCCCTGTTTGACGAGATGGCCGCCAGCGACCCCTGCGGCGTGCTGGCCGGGTATCCGGGGGCGTTGCTGGCGGCATTCACCGGCGGTGACGCCGAGCTGTTGAGCGAGGATACCGTGGCCCTGGTGCAAAACACCCTGGCAACGCGGGACCTGCCGTTTGTCGATATGACAAACGATTTCCCCGACGCCAACCACAACTACCAGGCCGCCGAGGGCAGCGCCGCCAGTGATGCGGAAATTGCCGCCCGCATTGAAAACGCCACGGCAGAGTTTTTGGTTTCGGCCCTGCGCTGACCGTTACAGCGCCGCGCCCTGGCTGAACTGCGCCTGGCAGAAAGCGAAAAACCGCTGCGCCGCTGTGGGCTGCAAGGCCCCGCGCTTGCGGCAGAGATAGGCCGTGCGCCCCGGGTCGGGGTCGGTCAGCGGAATGATCTTTAAATCCATGCAGCGCAGAACAGGGTGGTCGGGCACGATGGCAATGCCAAAGCCCGCCGCCGCCATACCGGCTACGACGGTATCTTCCTCCGTCTCGTAGGCGATTTTCGGCGTTGCGCTGATTTTTTGGAACAGGGCATCGATGGGGCGGCGCAGGCCGCCGCGCTTGGAAAAATACACAAACGGATAGGGCAGCGTCTCCCGCAGGGTGACGCTGCTTTTTTGTGCCAGCGGGTGGTTTGGCGGTGCCACGACGACGAAGGGCGACCGGGCAAAGGCGACGTTTTCAAACACCGTGTCGTCGCCGGGGTGGCTGACGAAAGCCATGTCGAGCCGTTCCTCGGCCACGGCTTGCAGCAGATCGGCGGTGAAGCTGCTCTCGGTGTGCAGCTCAAAGCGGGTATGTTCGTTGCCGGATGTGGCAAGAAATTTTTGCATCAAGTCCGGCACAGTCTGGGCCGCCAGCTTGCGGATG
>ERZ1026880.504-NODE-504-length-19788-cov-4.998328_pt1 | contig 19788 bp, 22 predicted proteins | sample MGYA00380170_ERZ1026880 | MGnify/ENA primary metagenome ERZ1026880 (study PRJEB33269, sample SAMEA4719806) | human gut metagenome | biome: human-associated habitat; feature: organic feature; material: feces | place: Cameroon | collected 2013-10 ...
TGTGATACACTATAGATATAAGTTAAATAATATTTTCATTCAAATATAACAAATCAAGTCCAGCGTCGGACACATGCAATCCAATGAAGATAGTTTTAAATATTGAATCCTACTTACTTAGCACCACAAGGTCATGTTATGTGCTGATGTGTTTCGGTTATGCAAGGGAGCATATTAAATTAAACCCCTTAACAGCCGAAATCATCTATATATGTTCCTTTTTCTTCTCCCATGTTCGGAAAGAAAAGAACCAAAAGCACCCTCCCAGAGTTTGACCAACTGTGGTTTGGGTGCTTTTTGTTTGTGCTAAAGGAGGATAGAAATTTGAGGATTATAAACAAGCAAACATACATTGGCGTGGATGGGCTGGAAATTCAGGTAAAAACAAAACTAAGGCAAAACAACATTGAATCAAAAGAACTATACAGTAAAAGAACTGGTGTGAAAATTGGCAGGATAAAGGCAATCAGCGCAACAGGGTTCAGATTGTACATCAATCTTCCAAAGATGGTTAGAACCGACAACATAAGACCATTTGGTATTATTGATAAAATCCATTTGGAAGAAGTCTTAAACGAAATAACAAACATATTGGTTGAGTTTGGCGTTAATGTGTGCAATGCGTTTATTAGCACAGTTGAGATTAACGCTACCGCTCAGTTGGATTCAAACAAAAGCGTTGAGTGTATTATGAACCTATTGGCGTTGATGCTATTGCAAGAAAGAAATAAGGTGTTTTTAACAGCACATGGGAAGAAAAATACTTGTTATAAGGAAGTCCCTCTCTCCTACGACATATTACGGAACACGTACCAGATTGAGAGCCTAAAGACACCGAGACTAGGAAACAAGTCATTCTGCTGGAAATTTTACAACAAAGGGCTGGAAGAGGGAATACAGAACAAAGGATTATTGCGATTGGAACAGATACACAACAAACGTAGTTTAGAGCGTGAAGGACTTCCGCAACGCTTAGATTTATTCTTATCAAGCGAGAACATTGTGCAGTTAGTCCGTTTGTATCAAAAGAGTTTTAAGCGATACTTCATTGATATTTATTGGAAACATGGAGAACATTGTTTTACCGAAAAATGCGTGAACACAATTCTGCTTGAACTGCAAGAAGAGTCTCCGTTGTCTGTTGCAAAAATACACAGTGAATTAATTTCGATAGACTTTGAAATTTTCGAGAGAGCATGTAGATTATTTTATCAGAATCAGAAGACAGCCACTCAAACGATTAGACGTGTGCGGAATTCTGGAAAGGTAGAAGTGAACAAGGGAGCAATCGGTGAATTGGTACAAGTGTTCAGAGCAATTCTGTATAGTAAATGAGCGTCAAGAGTGACGCCTTAAAACAAAGACGTAACAACCGATAAAGCCAGTAAAATCGCATGTTCTGTTTTGGGGAACAGTAAAATCAGCCATAAATCAGACACTAAAGATGATACAAATACATATGCAGGAGGTAAAAGAATGTCAAGAAGACCGTTGAGCATATGGGAGAAGGAACGCAAGGAACAATTTGACAAAAAGTTGAGGGAATATAGCACAGAGTGCTTAGAACAAATCCATTTAATTGCAACAAAAGGGCTGGACATGAGAACAAGGTTGCTTGCCAATCAATATATTGTCGATAAATGCTTTGGTAAGGATTACAAGGCAATAGACAGTGGTATGGAATCATTAACAAGTAATGTTACGATTAACCTTATTCCAACAGGAGAAACATATCAACAGAACAAAGAGGATGAACAAGAAATATGGGAAGTGGAAAACAACATAATAATAGATGATACAAGCGATTTAGACGATGAATGGGGCGAAGATGATATTTATATGGGTTAAATGTCAAAAGCCCCAGAAAAGGCAAATATAAAGCCACAGAGGGTAAAAGGAAATGGAGGAATTTATATTATGGATTTAGCAGGACGAGTTTACAACAATAACAAAATCAAGCGAAACAAAAACAGGACAGAATCGCCAGATGATAAAGCCTACAGACTAGCGAGAATGTATAATAATATCTTACGCAACATTGAAATGGTATCTGATGCAAAAACATTCTTACAGGTAAGAAATGAAATCAGCGCATATGCACATGTAGCAGGTAAAGAGTCTGTAGATGTGGCAAGGTTGAGAACAAAATTGGATAACAGATTAAAGAAGGTCACAGAAGAGTTAAACGCTTCTATTAGCACATCAAATACAGAGATTGATAAAATTAAGAGTGATAAGTTCGAGGAATTGCCTGAACAATTGCAGGAGTTGACTACGCAAGCGGAACACAGAATGCTACAATTCCTTATGCAAATGGGTAACACTAACGATGGTGGCGTAGGAAATCGCAGACGTGTAGGGAACTGGATTAAGGATGCAACAAGAGTTGATGCTTTGGCACTTATGAAGATTGCTACTCTTCCACAATATGCAAATTCATTTACAGCGAAACAAAAGCAAATTATTGTAGAGAAAAGTAAGAATCCAGCAGAGATAGTATTTGAACAAAACAAAGCGTCTTTACTTGCCGAAAAGGGTTCAGAACTTGGTAAACTGTACATGAGAGCCTTTAATCTAAGGAACATACAGAAGAAAATAGGCAATGAAGAAAACCACTACTATTTTGATGATAATGAGGAGGAATAAACCATGATAGATGAAAAACAGAACACAACAACCTCTGACGCTGATACGTTGGCATACTACAGAATTGTTACTGACGCATATAAAATGCGCCATAAATGCAGAACATGGATTTTCAACAAGATGTTAAGGCATATGATTAGAAAAATGAAAGAAGAGTGCACTATTTTTTATTTGATGCAGGAGATACAAAAAAACAAAGAATAATTATTTTTTACCCTTGCGTATTCATAACTTAAAAGTATTGACACCGATTTTGGAATGATGTAAAATAAAGACATACAGAGGTGTCATAACATAGTGTCATAAATGAAGGAGAAAAAAACAATGGTTTATGGATATGCAAGGGTTAGTACAAAAGGACAAGCAAAAGATGGGAACAGTTTAGAAGGACAAGAAACAGAATTAAGAGAAGCAGGAGCAGAAATAATCTTTTCTGATGCATTCACAGGAACAAAAGCACATAGACCAGAATTAGACAAATTGTTATCCCAGATACAAGAAGGGGATAAATTGATTGTAACAAAATTAGACAGAATTGCCAGAAGCGTAACACAGGGAATTGAGTTAGTTAATGCACTAATTGAAAAGGGTGTTATTGTTCATATTTTAAACATGGGAATAATGGATAACACACCTACAGGAAAATTAATCAGAACAATTATGTTGGCTTTTGCAGAATTTGAAAGGGATATGATTGTTGAACGCACACAGGAAGGAAAGGCAATAGCAAAACAAAAGCCAGATTATAAAGAAGGCAGACCGAAGAAATTCGGAAGAAAACAAATTGAATTGGCATTGTCTCTATTGGAAGAGAACAGCTATAAACAAGTGGAAGAACAAACAGGAATAAGTAAAAGTACGTTAATTCGTGCAAAAAAAGCAAAGTCACAGGGTGTAGGTAAAACACTTGTAGACCATAACATTGAATAATTCAGAATAACAACAAATAGCGGTTAAGATATCGTAACATAACAAACATGTGAAGCAACACTTTTTGTAGATATACAAACCGAGAAGGAGTGAAACTATGAGAACTTATATAGATGATGGATAAAAGTGGAGTAATGATTATGAATAATCTTAATATAGATTTTAAATATGCTATAGAACATGGTATAATTAATTATGCAGATGTGTGGGAAAAATCAGAGAACATGAAGAGAACAGAGTATTTAGAAAAACACCCACATCCAATCACTTTAGGAAAGGACGGTTATTGGAGAACATATTTACCATTGCCAGATGGTACAAGGAAACAAGTCAAGAAGAAAAAAGAAAAGGATATACAAGATGCTGTGATTGATTTTTGGAAAGAGCAAGAAGAAAATCCAACAATCAGAGAAGTATTTGAAGAGTGGAATAACAGAAGGTTGAGATTGAATAAAATCGGAGAATCAACACATTTGAGAAATATACAAGTGTATAACAGACATTATTATAAGTTCGGTTCACGAAAAATAAAATCAATTGATGCAGAGCAAATGCAAGAATTTCTGGAAGAACAAATAGCTGAACATGATTTGACAGCAAAAGGATACTACAATCTTAAAACAATAACCAGAGGATTTTTAAAACATGCAAAGAGAAAGCATTTAATAGAGTTTAGTATAGAAGATGCTATAGACGGTGCGGACATATCAAAAAATGATTTTAAGATAGTTATTAAAGAAGACGAGCAAGAAGTGTTTTCAGAATCAGAATATCCCATTATGATAAATTATTTAATCGAAAATATAGATATTCATAATCTCGGTATTTTGTTTATGTTTGTTACTGGTATGAGAGTAGGCGAACTTGTAGCACTGAAATATGAAGACTTTACAGAAGACAAAGTTGCATGTTTTGTTAGAAGAACAGAAACTAGATACAAAAAAGATGGTCAATATGTTTTAGAGATTAAAGATAGACCTAAAACGCAAGCAGGAATTAGGGAGGTAATAATTCCAGAAGGTTATCAATGGATATATAAAGAACTTAGAAAAATGAATCCATTTGGAGAATATGTTTTTATGAAAAATGGTGAAAGGTTAAGCGCACAATCAATTAGAATGAGAATGAAAAGAATTTGTTCTAAATTACAGATTTATCCGAAACCACCACATAAAGCGAGAAAAACATATGTGACAATTGCACGTGATAACAATGTTCCAGAGAAAGTAATCACAGACCAAGTAGGGCATACTAGCATATCTTGTACTGATAAGTATTATTATAGAAATCGTAAAACAATACAGACTAAAGTAAATATATTAAGTAATGTCGCAGAGTTTAAAGCAATGTAAAAAAGCAACCAAACATAAGCTTGATTACTTTTTTGATTACTATTTGATTACTTAATTATAAAAACCCTTGAAAATAGGCGGGTTTCGACAGCAGATAACGGGAGTCGAACCCGCCTCTCCGGCTTGGGAAGCCGGCGTTCTACCGATGAACCATATCTGCATGTGCCGTCTGTGCAACACTTATATTCTTTATGAATTTGTTTGAAACTTTATGTCTAATCTATAACCGATCCGAATCCAACACAATCGTGAATGGTCCGTCATTGGTCAGGCTGACTTTCATGTCCGCGCCAAAGCTCCCTTTTTCTACTGTCTCTACAGATTCTTTACATTTGGCAATGATGTATTCATACATCTCATTAGCCATATCCGGCTTACCTGCTTCGATGAAGCTTGGACGGTTACCCTTTTTACAGTTAGCATACAATGTAAACTGTGATATCAGAAGCAGGCTTCCGCCTACCGCATCCAGCGACAGGTTGGTCTTGCCCTCCTCATCTTCAAATATACGCAGACCGATCATCTTCTTGATCATCTTATCTGCAATCTCCTTAGTATCGGAGTCAGCCACTCCGATCAATACCATGAACCCTTTCCCGATCTCACCAATCGTCTCTCCGTCTACTTTTACATCTGCATGTGTTACTCTCTGAATTACAAATCTCATTTACTGAACCTCTATCTTATCTATAATGTAGCCTTCCACCGCTTTGCGATCAATACCGAGAGAGATTGCCAGTTCGCCGTAAAGATTGTCCTCCGCAGTGCGCAGGAAACGCTCATCACTTGCTGTAACCTTTTTTCCCTTCGACAGCCGCAGCTGCTTTCTGGCATACAGAGTTTTGAGTATCTTTACCCATTCTCTGTTGTCACAGGTCTTAAATGCCTGTTTAAATATATCGTCCTTACGCTTTTCATTGTCTATCTGAATCGGATCGATCTCTGTCATATGGGCGATCAGATCTTCTGCTTCCTCTTTCGTAATAACCGGACGCATGATAATCTTATCACTGTCAGCCGGAACATACAATACGCCTCCGCGAGAATACACCTGAGATAACGTATAATAATCCTTATTGCCTGAAGCCTCTGACAATTTCAGTTTCCCAATGTCTTCCACTCTGCACACACCATGCTGACCACATACAATATACGTTCCTATCTCAAACATTCTAATTCTCCTTTCTGCTATGTTTCGACTGATATCCTTTCTATATGTCCATTAGTTTCAGACAGGAAATTCCAGTTCCCGCCTTTATATACTATATTAGCAGATTTTTGTTTGTTTTGTAAGAACTTTTTTTCTTTTTTTATATTTCAACGCAATTGTCTATACATTTTCTTTCTGTATTTTTGGCCGGAATCTGTGCAAGTATGATTGCCACAAACATCAACACACAGCCAATTCCTTCTCTTGCCGTCAACGTCTGCCCGAGGAGCACCCATCCTGAAAGTACGGAAATGCTGGATTCCAGGCTTAAGATCAATGACGCCACTGCTGGATTCATACCTTTCTGTCCAATGATCTGAACTGTATATGCAACACCACTGGACATAACACCGGCATAAAGGATCGGTCCCGCCGTTTTGATCACCGCATCAAAAGTCACGGTTTCCAGTATCAGCATAAATGGTACCGACAGCACACCTACTACCATAAACTGGATACAGGACATTTTCACATTGTCCGTCTTTGGTGCAAAATGGTCAATAACCAAAATATGCATCGTATATACTACTGCGCATAAAAAGATATAGATATCACCTTTTCCCAATGAAAATCCGTCTGTGATACATAAAAAATACAGTCCCACCACTGCAAGCGCTACTGCCATCCAGACTTTCCATCCAACTTTCTTCTTTAAAAAAATACCAAATACCGGCACAAGTACAATATAAAAAGCGGTAATAAATCCACATTTTCCCACACTGGTATACTGCATACCAATCTGCTGCAGGGTACTTGCCACAAACAGGCACAACCCACAGCAAATCCCTCCGATCCACAATACTTTTCTGTCTCTCTGCTGTTCGTTCTGTTCTGCTGCTTCTGATCTGCGATTGATTTTATTTAATAAGAAAATGCACGGAAGCAGTGCCAGACTTCCGACAAAATTACGGATTCCGTTGAAGCCAAACGGCCCAAGATATTCCATGCCTACGCTCTGCGCCACAAACGCAGTTCCCCATATAAATGCTGCCGTGAATAATAATACAGCATTCTTTGTCTTCATATCGTCTCATTCCTCCTGTTATTTCTTTGATTTAATGCCATTCGTTCTATCTTACCATATCTGTATAAAAATACAAAGTATTACATTCTTTTATTTGCATATCAAATCAAGTATAATAAACCTACATACGGAGGACATGCTTATGAACATTATATTTCACAAATCAACAGGTATTTTTCACTTATATAACGACGACATCAGTTACCTTATGATGATTCTGCCAAATGGTCAGATAGGGCAGTTATATTTCGGTGCAACAATCCGGGACCGGGAAGATTTCTCGCATCTCTTAGAGACTTGCTACCGCACCAATTCTGCATACTATTCCGAGGAACTGAACACCATGTGTCTGGAACATCTAAAACAGGAATATCCGGTATACGGCACTTCTGATTTCCGTGAGCCGGCAGTAGAAGTGATCCAGGAAAATGGCAGCCATCTGTCAGATTTTCAATATAAGGGATACCGCATTGAACACGGCAAGCCGCATCTTCCGGGGCTTCCTGCCACTTACACCGAAGATGATTCCGAAGCAATGACTTTGTTTTTGGTATTAAAAGATCCGGTGACCGGACTGATGGCAGAACTTCTTTATACCATTTTCAATCAGGGTGGCATTATCGCCCGCAGTGTACATTTTGTCAATCAGGGGACGGAAATTCTGCACCTTGGCCGCGCCATAAGCCTTTCTCTGGATCTTCCTGATTCCAATTATCAGTGGATGCAGTTCTCCGGTGCATGGGGCAGAGAGCGTTATCTTCATACCCGCGAACTGGTTCCGGGCATCACTTCCATTGGCAGCACACGTGGTGCTTCTTCCCATGAGCACAATCCATTTGTGATCTTAAAACGACCGCATACCGATGAACTCCAGGGCGAAGCCATTGGATTCAGCCTGGTATACAGTGGTAATTTTCTTGCACAGGCAGAAGTAGATAACCAGAACGTTACACGAATCCTGATGGGTATTCATCCGGATACTTTTGACTGGAAACTTTCCCCTGGTGCTGACTTTCAGACACCGGAAGCTGTCATGGTCTACACCTTCTGCGGATTAAACCACTTAAGCCAGACCTTCCATAAGCTGTATCAAAAGCGCCTTGCCAGAGGATACTGGCGCGACAGACCGCGTCCGATCCTGATCAATAACTGGGAAGCCACTTATTTTGACTTTACGGAAGAGAAACTGTTGGATATTGCCAGACGTGCCAAAGACTGTGGTGTAGAACTATTCGTACTGGATGATGGATGGTTCGGTGCACGGCGGAATTCCTTTGCCGGACTCGGTGACTGGACACCTAACAAAGAGCTGTTACCGGATGGTATCGCAGGATTGTCCGCAAAAGTAGAGGCGCTCGGCATGAAATTTGGTCTCTGGTTTGAGCCAGAAATGGTAAATGCAGACTCTGATCTGTACCGTTCGCACCCGGACTGGCTGCTTAAGACACCGCATCGGCATTCTTCCCTTACCAGACACCAGTATGTATTAGATTTTTCCAGAAATGATGTCGTGGAACATCTCTATCAACAGATGTCAGACCTCCTCCGGAATGCACATATTTCTTATATCAAATGGGATATGAACCGTTACATTACCGAATGCTATTCTGCACTTCTCCCGGCAGACCGTCAGGGCGAAGTCTTCCATCGGTATATTCTCGGTGTATATGCACTGTATGAGAAGCTGACATCGGAATTCCCGGAAGTACTGTTTGAATCCTGCGCAAGCGGCGGTTCCCGCTTTGACCCGGGTATGCTCTACTATGCGCCACAGGGATGGACCAGCGACAATACCGATGCCGTTGACCGGCTGAAGATCCAATACGGAACTTCCTACTGCTATCCGATCAGTTCCATCGGGAGCCACGTGTCAGCCGTTCCTAACCATCAGCTTTTCCGGATCACTCCATTGTCCACCCGTGCAAATGTGGCATATTTTGGAACATTCGGCTATGAACTGGATCTGAACACCCTGACCGATGAAGAACAGGCTGAAGTCCGCAGGCAGACTTCATTTATGAAAAAATGGAGACACTTGTTCCAGTTCGGTACTTTTTACCGAATTGCAAGTCCATTTGACGGTAATATCACAAGCTGGATGGTTGTAAGTGATGATCAGAAGACGGCAATTGTTGGCTGGTATAAGATACTTAATCAGACCAATGCTCCATTCAGCAGGATCCGTCTTTTAGGATTGAATCCCGATCTGTGTTACCATTTGAAAGACAGTACGCAATCATTCTACGGTGACGAGCTGATGCATGCAGGACTTTCAACTTCTGACTCTATGTGTGGTGAACTCATGGGACGGAAGCCAAGCTGCGACTTCGACTCCAGACTTTTCATCCTGCAGGCAGAATAACGTTCCGCCTGGCGGCTTATTGCACAAACTGGCAGACAAGTCATCCAGACTTATCTGCCAGTGTTATTTTACATTTTCTTTTTATCTCTTTACAAGCTCATCGTAACGTCCGACATCTTTGCCGTCTTTCAGGCAGATCAGCCGCTGGTTTCTGCTGCCACGGAATAAAAGTGTAATATCCTTTAATTCCTCTACAAACTCTCCGTCAACCAGCACATCAATATACGACAAAATCTCATCCGTCACATCTGTATGAACTTTGCCTCCCGGCTGCATATCCACATCGTACAGATATCCGGAATAACACCAGATATCCTTATTGGGATAAGTCTCTTTCGCCCGTCTCATCAGCCTCGCCACTTCCGGCTGATTCTCCGGTTCAAAGGGTTCCCCGCCAAGAACACTTAGTCCCTGTATATAATCCGGCGCCAGGCTCTTAATCAGTACATCTTCTGTCTCTTGTATGTATGGCTGTCCGTAATCAAAATCCCATGTCTCCGCATTGAAACAACCCTTGCAATGGTGTCTGCATCCTGATACAAACAGGCTCACCCGAACGCCTGGTCCATCTGCAATATCATATGTTTTAATATTTCCATAGTACATGCCTGTCATCCTCCATCTGCCTCTGTGTCTATTCATTATATCGATGTCGGGAAGATTGTGCAAGGTCTATCCCGTCATGATATTAACATCCTTTATAATGCCCACGGATTGTTACGTGCTGCGCAACTGGCATCATACGTTTTTGCAGATTGCCTCCACCGCGATCTGTACATTCTTGAGAGAGGTTGCCAGATTCATACGGATGAATCCCTTGAACTGATCTCCACCGAACCATTCGCCAAAGTCTACCGCGAGACGGCATCTCTTTTGGATCAGCTCTTTTGTCTTTTCCGGATCAATGCATGCACGCAGGTCGATCCAACACAAATACGTTCCTTCCAACGGAGATACCACTGCTCCCGGCAGCTTTTCAGCAAATGTATGTTTCAGATATTCGTAATTAGACCATATCTGTTTCTTCACATCCTGGTACCACTCTTCGCCACCTTCATATGCAGCTTCACATGCCACATATCCGAACGCATTGCCGAACAGCACACGGATGCCATTGGTATATATATCCCATTTTTTGCGCAAGCCTTCATCCGGAATTACTACTAATGAGTTCTGTCCGCCTGCCAAATTGAATGTCTTGGATGGTGCTGTTACCATGATGATATTATCCCAGTAATTATTTCTGCCGAGTGTCGGCACATGATGTACACCTTCTGCCAGCAGATCATGGTGGATCTCATCTGCGATAATAAATACATGGTGCTTCTTGCAGATTGCAATGATCTTATCCACTTCTTCTGCTGTCCACACGCGCCCAACCGGATTATGCGGGGAACACATGATAAATAATTTTGCCTGATTCTCCACTATCTTCTGCTCAAAATCCTCAAAATCAATGGTGTATATTCCATGGTCATTGATCAGTTCTGACGTTACCAATGTACGGTCATTATTTTCAACCGCGCGGAAGAATGGATAATATACCGGAGTCATAACGATCACCGCATCCTTTTTCTCTGTCATAAACTGAATGATCCAGTTAAATGCAGCGATTACGCCAGGCGAAAACCGGATCCAGTCTTTCTTTACTTCCAGACCGTGATGATTCTTTTCCCAGTTGATGAATGCCTGATAATAGTTATCACGAATGCTCATGTAACCAAATGCACCCATATCTACATACTCATGCAATGCCTTCTGTACACATGCCGGCACTTTAAAATCCATATCTGCAACCCACATTGCATGCAGGCCTTCCTCACCAAATGATGGTGTCTGCTCATCCCATTTTTCACAGTCGGTTCCCCGTCTGTCAATATATTCTAATGTACTCATTATTTATCAAACCTTTCGTATCTGAATGTTTCGATTGCTTCTGTATCCATATCTCCACAGAGAATCTCTGCCAGTCTCCAGGAAAGCTCCGGTGACGAAGAAAATGCGCTGTGCATCTCATAGATCCACAGATTCTCGTATCTGCCAGTCTGTCCCACGATCGGCAGACCATCTTCCGGCAATACACGAAGTCCGGAATAGGTGCGGATTACCTTCACACTGCGAAGCTTCGGTGCCAGGAATCCGATATCATCACACACTTCCTGTAACTCATCATAATACACTCGGTTATCGGATGTGCCACTTTCCACTATGCGGAAATTTGCGCCCATCAGAAGGTTGCCTTCTGCGGACTGTCGCATCTCTGCATAAGTAGAGTGCAGTACCTTTGGCAATTTTTCCGACACCATGATCAGTCCTCTGGTATTGTGGATATGCGGATCAAAGCCCAGTTCTTTACCAATGCGGAAATTACCATTTCCTGCGGTCGAAATGATCTGTCCGGCTTCGTAGTCACCCTTATTGGTATGAATTGTCGTAATCCGGTGATTCTTAACCTCAAAGCCACGTACTTCAGTAAATGTATGCACCTGTGCCCCATTTCTCTTTGCGGCCTGGATATATGCATTCACCAGTAAAAATGGATTCAGGTTGCCGCCTTCTGCACAGTATACGCCACCACAGAATGCCTCCGGATTCAGAATCGGTTCCCGCTCGCAGATTTCTTCCGGTGTCAGCCACTGCAGCGTCTTACCATTTTCCTTATTTACTTCAATCGTTGCTTTCATGCCGTCCATCTTCTCCGGTGCCCGGCACAGCATCGTAGAACCGGTGATCTGCAGTCCGATATCAGCTCCCAGTTCTTCCTCAAGTGCAAGAAAACGTTCATAACCCTTCCACGCTAACTGGTTATATACCGCCGGAGTCTTTGGACTCGGAAGCACCAGTGCGGCTGTCGTAGACGATACGCCGTCACAGATTTCGCCTCGTTCCAGTACGATCACATCTCTTCCCTTTTTCGTCAGGTAGTAGGCGAGGCTTGATCCCAGAACCCCCGCTCCTATGATTATATAATCTGCTTTCTTCTGCATAGCCTACTCCTTCTCACTCATCATATTTTCAATACTGATCGGGCGGACCGGCGGTCTCATAGAAGAACATTCATTGCCTTCCGGTGCCCTTCCGAGTTCCTGATTCAATATCTGTGTGATCAGCGTCCGGCAGGTACGCCCCTGGCAGAGCCCTTTGCCGGCTCTGGTCACGCGCTTAATTCCATCCAGCGTCGTTGCGCCGTCCCGGATCGCCTGTTTGATCTCTCCGTATGTGATCTCCTCACACCGGCAAATGATTACATGATCTTCCATCTATCTGTCCTCCCTGAATCGAAATCCGCGCACGGTATCTTCTTTTCCAAGTGGCACTTTCAATGTCACTACCGTTGTGTGGTCAAAATTCTTTGCTATCATTACCTTCAAAATCTCGCCCTGACATACCGTCTGTCCTTCCCGGTCGGTTCCATCCACGATCATGCCTTTTTCCGGTAATGGTAACATTTCATACGGAAATGACACCACTCCATACTCCTGTTCCTGTCCCACTACAAAGATTGCCTGTCCGGAACATCTTGCCACACAGATGCCGCATCCCACGCACAACTCCGGCTTCAGCTGCGGAATGTGATGAATTCCGCCTTCGATCACGATCGCATGATGTGGGCAGGCACTCATACAGGGATTGCATGGAATCTCTTCGCAGCACTCGATCACCGCTATTGGTCTTAATTCTTTCTTTTCCATTCTTCATATCTCCTGACTATTTCCTGATTGCCTGCGCGTCTTCCTTCGCCACCCTTACCGCTGCGAAGTGCTAACAGGCTCTCTCTGATTTCCTGCATTCTGTTCCGTTGTTCTTCTTCCGTCAGATGTCCATTTGCTCCTGCGATACAGACGCCTGCAAGCTTGCCTTCCTCCATCGCACTGCTGGCTTCCTCAATACCCGAAGAATCTCCGGCTACATAGACATCCGGATCACTCGTCTGCATATATTCGTTATGAAGCGGTATAAATCCTCCCATTTTCGGAAGAAATGTCATCTCCACTCCTGCCATTTTCAGCAACTCGATTGAAGGTGTCAGACCGACTGCCACGCAGACCGTATCCGCATCCAACAGCTCTTCTGTTCCTTCAATGATCTGAAAATGCTCATCAACTTTGGCAATCTCTACTTTTTCCACAGAAGATTCGCCCAGTACCCTTTTTACGGTATGGGAAGTCAGAATCTTCACGCCCTGACGTTTCAGCTTATTCGCATGTACGCTGTAGCCATTGACTGCCGGAGCAGCCTCAATCACAGCCTCTACTTTACCGCCTGCCTGCAGGATCTGATAAGCAACAACCAGTCCCACATTACCGGAACCAATCATTACAACCTTCTGTCCCGGAAGCACATAATTGACATTCATCATCGTCTGAAATGCACCTGCGCCCATCACGCCCGGCTTGTCCCATCCGTCAAATGCCAGTGCTTTCTCAGTCGCTCCTGTCGCGATCAGCACCTTTTTTGCTTTTACGCGCACACTGTGGCCATCAATGATCACGCCAAGCTCCGCACCAGGGAAAATGCCATATACCACCGCATTCAGATGGATCTCTACGCCAGCCTCTTCACAATCTGCCAGCAATTTACTTCCAATATGGATTCCACGAACACCTGCGCCATGTCTGGAAGATCCAAAAAACTTATGTATCTGTTTAAACAGCTGACCGCCCGGCCGCTCATTTTCATCAAAAATCGCGACCTCACCGCCTGCTTTTGCAATCTCATACGCCGCAGACAGTCCCGCCGGACCTGCTCCGACAATGGCAACCTCTGTCTCTATCTCTCTTGTTATTCCCATGTTCCCAGTCCATCCTGTATCATAATCTGCATACCATCTTCTACCGGAGTCACGCAGCTGCGCACATTCGGCACGCCGTTAATCGTCAGCGCACAGTCTGTACATCTTCCGATCGCACAGAAAATGCCTCTCGGTCTGTGGTATTTTGGAGTCTTCCGAAATGTCTTATATCCGGCTGCCAGAAGTGCTGCTGCCACCACTTCTCCTTTTACCGCTTCTATCGGTTCTCCGTTCACATATATCGTTACCTTTTCCCGATTCTCCGGAATATCCAGAATCGGATGTCTCTCTATTCTCATGTTATCGCTCCTCGAACACGAACTCACAGTCCGCCAGCCGCGCTCTCACTTCATCCATAATCTCTTTTTCAGCTTCCGCTGTCGGTGCATGGAACGTCAGCGAAAATCGTACATAATGTCCCGCATCATCCCACGGTACGACAGATATCATTTTTTCACGGATCATATACTGTGAAAAATCTTCTGCTGTCGCAAATGTCGTTCCATCTGCCATTCCTGTCGGAGCTTTTACATACAGATAAAAAGTCCCCCTAGACGGCGTTACACAGAATCCCTTTTCCGCAAGCAGCTCACACAGGAGTTTCTGTCTTCTTTTATACACTGTATTCATCTGTTCCGTTAGTTCCGGATGTGCCAGTGCATAGCTTCCTGCCAGCTGGATCGGCTTAAACTGTCCGGCATCAAAATTATCTTTGACCGTAGCAAGTGCCGCAATAATCTTCGCATTACCCACTGCAAATCCCAGCCTCCATCCGGTCATATTGTAAGACTTGCTGAGCGAATGAATTTCCACCGCAATATCCTTTGCCCCATCAATGCTCAGAATACTGAGCGGCTTCTGACCGTCCAGACAAATTGCCGCATAAGCTGCATCCTGTACGATGATAATATGATTCTTCTTCGCAAATGCAACCAGCTTCTCAAAAAATTCTCTGGTTGCCGCCTGTCCGGTCGGATTATTTGGATAATTTACATAGATTAATTTCGCACACTTGCAGACATTCTCCGGAATCGCATCCAGATCCGGATAGAAATCATGTTCCTCTTTTAATGGAAGTTCGTATTTCTCACCACCAAGCCACTCCGTAATTGTACCCATTACCGGATATCCCGGCACTGTGATCAGTGTCACGTCGCCCGGATTGATAAATGCCTGCGGCAGGATCGTAAGTCCCGCCTTGGATCCGATCATGTGAAGGGTCTCTGTCTCGTAATCAATATCTTTTACTCCAAAGACCTGATCCATGTATTTTGCTGCAGCCTTCTTAAATTCATCAATACCATTATCCGCATAACCACGGTTCTCCCATTTAGCGGATTCTTCCGACAACACGCGAACGATCTCTCCGTCTGCCATATAATCCGGCTGTCCGACGCCCAGATCAATCAGTTCCATATCCGGATGAAGCTCTGCAACCTCGCGCTTGCTTCTTTTTATCTTCTCAAACTTATAGATTACATCTGACATTCCGAACCGGCTGCCACCAATCCGTTCTGCAAACATCTCCTGAATATAATCCATCTTCTGCCTCCCTCTTGCGCTTTGTATGTATTAACCAGAAAAGAGATTACACCAGAGGTGCAATCTCCTTCTTATTTCCTCTTGTGTGATTAATTACTGTAAGTCTTCCGGAATGATCCAGCTGTAATCAGCCTGATGCTCTTTCATGTAATCCTTGAACTCGTCAGATTTGTAAGCTGCCTCAATGTCTTTTACCCACTGAGCATCTTTGTCATCTTCACGAACTGCAAGACGAAGCTGCATATCTTCTGAAATAGATGTCTCACATGCAAATGCTTCCTTAGCATCCAGTTTTGCATTTACCAGGTTAGATCCTGTAACTAATCCGAAATCCACATCATCCAATACAGTCGGGATTGTAGATGTATCCATCTCATTCCACTCAATATCGTAATCAGATCCTGTAATATCGTCATATCCCACTTCATCACGGCTCTTGCTAGCATCCAGTGTGATCAGTCCTGCATCTGCACACAGAGACAGTGCTCTTGGAAGGTTAGATCCATCATTCGGTACTGCGATTACAAGCTTAGCACCTTTTTCGATATCATCCAGTGATTTGTAGCTATTAGAGAACAGATAGTACGGAAGAGTTGGCAGATGAAGATCTGTCGCATATAATTTCTTTCCATCGTAATCTGCTGAGTATCCTTCATTGAATGTATCCACATATGGTCCATGCTGCTCTACATTAAAGTCGATATCTCCGTCCATGATACCAATATCATTCTGGATAACATCGTCTACATCTACTTTCTCAAATGAATAGCCCTGATCTTCCAGAATTGGCATAACCGCATCTTCAAATAATGGAGTGTACACACCGTAAGAATATCCGTAAGTCAGTTCTTTTTTCTCTTCTGTAGACTCTGTCTTCTCATCCTTGCTGTCTGATGAGCTGTTACTTCCGCATCCTACTACCATTGCAGATACTACAGTAACTGCTAACAGTGCTGAAAGAATTCTTTTTTTCATAATCTTTTGTTTCCTCCTCTTAATACATAAAAAGCTTTGTATATAAAACCGGTTCCTAATGGTTCCTGATTTTATCCGATAATTTGTTACCGATTGTCTGCATTACCTGTACAAATACAATCAATACGATAACCGCGAATGTCATAAGCGGTCGATTAAATCTGCGATATCCATAGCTGATAGCCAGATCACCGATACCACCTCCGCCGATGGCTCCTGCCATTGCTGTAGCTCCCAAAAGACCTACAATAGCAGTTGTAGCTGACAGAATGATCGATCCCAATGATTCCGGAAACAGAAAATAACGGATAATCTGTGTATTCGTCGCCCCCATAGCCTGTGCCGCTTCGATAATTCCATGATCCACATCCAGGAATGAATTCTCAAAAAGTCGTACCATCATCGGCACGATGTAAAATACCAGTGGTACGATCGCCGCCTTAGTACCGATGCGTGTTCCCACAATTGCTCTCGTCAAAGGTCCAATATATACCAGAAGGATAATGAATGGTATGCTTCGAACAATATTGGTTATCGCATCCAGTACTGTAAATATCACACGATTCTCCATCAGACCGCCGGTTCTTGTCAAAATCAGGATCAGCGCAATGATCATGGCGATCACAGCTCCGATCACAGCAGATGTAACAAGCATCTGAAGTGTCTCTAGCAAAGATTCTATAAGCTGATCACTTCCAATTCCCAAAAAATCTAACATTCGTATTCCTTCCTTTCCAATAGCACCTGATATGGCATCAGTGTCTCTGCTACTTTTTCTGCGATATCTTCCTTCGCATCTATCAATACGATCAAAATATTCAAGGTATGTTCCTGAAGCAGGCTAGTCGTTGCATATGCGATCCGCACATTTTTGCCAAATGTCTTTTCCAGACTCTCTACGATCTCTACGGTCTGATTAGCTCCCCAGTACTTGATACTCCAGATCTGTGAAGTCTCCGGTGAATACTGAAGATTTTTCAGAATGCCTTCCGGTACATCCTCCTTCACAACCATATTGATAAAGTCCTTAGTAATTGCCTGCTGCGGTGCGCTGAATACATCCTGCACCTTGCCGGTCTCAATTACAGATCCTTTTTCCATAACTGCTACATGATCACAGATCTTCTCGATCACATGCATCTCATGTGTAATGATTACGATCGTAATTCCCAGATCATCATTAATCTTCTTCAGCAGATCAAGGATCGAATCCGTTGTTTTCGGATCCAGTGCACTGGTCGCCTCATCACAGAGCAGAATCTTCGGATTCATTGCCAGTGCTCTTGCAATACCTACACGCTGCTTCTGTCCACCGGATAACTGATCCGGATAGGACTGTAATTTGTCTGACAGTTCAACGAATGCGAGCATCTCCTTTACCCGCTTATCAATCACCTGCTTATCTTCTTTATTCAAAATTAATGGCATTGCCACATTTTCATATACGGTCTTGGAATTCAACAGATTGAACTGCTGGAATACCATGCCGATCTTCTTTCTCATTGCCCGCAGTTCTTTTTTATTTAATTTCCCCAGATCATTGCCATCTACTAACACCTGACCGCTGCTTGGTTTCTCCAGACCATTGATCATACGAACCAGTGTCGACTTGCCAGCTCCTGAAAATCCTACGATACCGAAAATCTCTCCATCATCAATCTGGAAACTCACATCATTCAATGCATGAACCGAATTCTTTTTCGTTAAGAAATGTTTTTTTATATTCTTAAACTCTATCATTTGTGCATCCTCTCCATCAGCAATCTGCTCTGCCAATAATTATCTGCGTGCTTTTTCAATCGCCTGTTCAATATCTGCAATCAAATCCTCTGCCGCTTCAATTCCAACCGCAAAACGGAGTAACTCATTCTTAATTCCGATTTCTTCCTGAAGCTCCGGCGAATATGACTCATGTGTCATGGTTGCCGGATGACATACTAGAGATTCTACTCCACCAAGGCTTACAGCCAGATCAAATATTTCTAATGAGTTACAAAATTTAACACTATCATAATCTTGATTCATAAGGATAGAAAATGAAGCGCCACATCCTGATGCCTGCTTCTTCTGTAACTCGTATCCCGGATTTGATTTCAATCCTGGATAATATACTTTATCTACCGCCGGATGCTGTTCCAGATATTCCGCAAGTTTCTGCGCATTTGCTTCTGCACGATCCATTCTGACCGGTAATGTTTTGATACCTCTTGCCAACAGGAATGAATCAAACGGGCTCAAAATAGCCCCCAGTATTTTATGATGGAACTTCAACTGCTCATATAATTTATCATCATTTACCACGACTGCTCCGGCAATTACATCTGAGTGTCCGGCATAATATTTAGTTGCTGAATATACTACAATATCTGCTCCCAGATCCAGCGGCTTCTGAAGATAAGATGTCATGAATGTATTATCTACCACACACAGCAGTCCTTTTTCCTTTGCCTGTGTACAGACACGCCTAATATCTGTCACATCCAGTAATGGATTAGATGGTGTCTCAATAAATACCATACGTGTATCAGGTGTCACCTGTTCAAAATCATATGTATTAAAATCATTTACAACTTCATGTAAAATCTGACGTTCTTTAAATACCTGCGATACGTAATTCCATGTTCCACCATACACATTACTGTTAATCAATACCTTATCGCCCGGCTTTAACAATGCAAATGCAAGTGCTGTAGCTGCCATGCCGCTGCTCATAGCCAGTGCATATTTTGCTCCCTCGAGCTGCGCAATCAACTGTTCTACATTATTTCTTGTCGGATTATTAGATCGACTATATACAAATTCGCCATATTCGCCAATTGAGTCCTGTACAAATGTGGTCGACAAGTGAATCGGATAACTTACTCCTTTGATTGCTCCATCTTCCTGTCTCCCGCCATGTATAGCCAATGATTCGTACTTCATGTTTCCCCTCCACATAATCTGATAAATTAGACG
>ERZ1026880.507-NODE-507-length-19724-cov-15.334537_pt1 | contig 19724 bp, 20 predicted proteins | sample MGYA00380170_ERZ1026880 | MGnify/ENA primary metagenome ERZ1026880 (study PRJEB33269, sample SAMEA4719806) | human gut metagenome | biome: human-associated habitat; feature: organic feature; material: feces | place: Cameroon | collected 2013-10 ...
GATAACTGCTATTGACAGTTTTTTTGTTTGTTGATTTTATCGGTGAATAGTAACAGCAGTGACAATCATTTAGTGCTTGTTGATTTGACAAATTTTAATATCACAGGTAAATTCATGCAGAATGCGTGTGATGAAGTGAATATTACTTTGAATAAGAACAGTATTCCAAATGAACCACTTTCTCCATTTGTTACGAGTGGTGTCAGAATTGGTACAGCTGCGATTACAACACGTGGATTTGTAAAAGAAGATATGGATGTGATTGCTGAATGCCTGTATCTTGTCGCAAGTGACTTTGAAAAGAACAAAGAAACAGTAAAGGCAAAAGTTAAACAATTAACAGATAAGTATCCTTTATATGAATAATGGAAAATTTTCTTCCATTATTTTTTTTCTATTGTATAGTTTCTTTAGGAGATTATGAATTATGTACGCAGATTATCATTTACATTGTGAGTATTCTGATGACTCTAATGAACCTATGGAAAATCAAATCCAGCAGGCAATTGCATTAGGTCTAGATGAAATGTGTTTTACAGATCATGTTGATTATGGCATAAAAAGGGATTGGGATGATCCTGCAGGTATTATTATTCGACATGCAATTGAACATGGAAAAGAAGTAGATCTTGTTTTAGCTAATGTAAACTATCCAAAGTACTTTGAAGCTTTAAATATGTATCAAAAGAAGTATGCACCTTCAATTTCTATCAAGAAAGGATTGGAATTTGGCATTCAATCTATTACTGTAGATGCTTATGAAAAACTATATGCTTTGTATCAGGATGAATTGGATTTTGTTTTGTTTTCGATGCATCAGGTGAATAATTTAGAGTTTTGGACGCAGGATTTTCAGAAAGGAAAAACACAGAAGCAGTATAATGATGAATATTATAAAGAAATCTATCAGACAATGCAGATGTTTCATCAATATTCCTGCCTGGCACATTTAGATCTATTAGCACGTTATGATGAAAATGGTATTTATCCATTTGAGAAAGAAAAAGATATCATTGCGGAAATATTGAAGTATGCAATTCAAGATGGAAAAGGGATTGAAATCAATACATCCAGCTGGAAGTATGGCTTAAAAGATACACAGCCATCTCGTGCAATTCTAAAGTTATACAAAGATCTTGGTGGAAAAATCATTACAGTTGGTTCAGATGCACATGAAACAAAGTATTTAGCATCACATATTAAAGATGCGTATGATATTTTGAAAAATGAAATAGGAATCAATGAAATTTGTACATTCGATCATATGCAGCCAATATTTCACAAAATTTAATACAAGTATTTCCATAAAATTGTGGTAGGATATGTATCCGGAGACAGGAGTATGGAGAAAAAAGTAATTGGCAAAGGAATTCGTTTAAATAAAGGTGAATCTGCTTTGGATGCAATGAAAAAAAGAGTTCCTCATTGGATCCATGATACAAAAAAAGATGAGCACTACATCAATGGTGTTGTATATTTACCAGGGTGTACATGCTCAGAATGTGGTTTTCACTCATCTAGAGAAAAGGATGTTTGTCCACACTGTGGAAAAAGTATGCATTCTCTAAAAGGTATTTATTAATACAGAGATGCAAGAATAAACGCAATCAATAAGACAAGAAGAGAAGGGTAAATGAATTTATTCTTCTCTTTATAATAGCCATAATGTTCATTCTCATTAAAAGCATCTTGTGAATGTTGAGAAAATCTTTTGAGACGAATGGAATTCATATCGATGATTTTTCCTTTTTGTCCCCAAAGGATGACCGCAATCATGAAGTATAAAGCACCTATGATTGTTAATCCGTCAATAAAGTGAACATAGAATGGTCCATAGACCAAACCATAGATTGCTGAAAGGACAGCAGCAATTGCATATAAGATACATGCAAAACGATTGAATAGTTTTTCTTTGATTTTTTTCATGCAAATATTGTACTATTGTATTTTTCGTATGAAAAGATGATATTTCGCGTTATAAAGCGATTTTATGATATTCATCAAAGCGTGTTGCGTGTTATAATAGTCATGTTATTGGAGGGAAACAATATGGCATTTGAAAAATTAAAGAATTTTATCGCACCATTAGATGATGACGATGATGAATATGAAGATGATGATAATCAGTACGAAGAAAAGGAACAGGTTCTTCAGTACAAAGAAAGTGAAACAAAGCCAGTTTCTTCTTATGAAGCTACAAAGACTTCAGTAAATTCAATTCCTACAAATGCATCTATGGTTTTATTTGAACCAAGATCTTTTGAAGAAGCTGAAGAAATCGCAAAGCACTTAAAGAATAGAAAAGCATGTGTTGTAAACCTGCATCGTTTACAGAGAGAATATGCACAAAGAACAATTGATTTCTTGACAGGTGTTGTATTTGCATTAGATGGAACAATTCAGAAGATTGGTCATAATGTTATTCTTTGTACTCCAAAGAATGTAAATGTTACAGGTGACATTTCCCTGGAAAGCGATGATGACTAATCATGATGATTATGATTCATTAGTTGCACATTTATACGATCTTGAAGAAAAAAGCAATACATGGCATAAAACAATGCATTCTTCTTTCTTGAATGAAGAAGAAATTGCTTATGTCAGTAAAATGTTTCCACCATCAAATCACATACAATATGTTGGTGGATATCCAGAAGCACGGAAAAAGAAAATCGTTTTTCTCTATGATGAGGAAGATGATTTTTTTGATATCACGTGTATTTCTGCAAGAGTAGATCAAAGATTTCGTAAAATTTCTCATCGAGATATTTTAGGAGCATTGATGCATCTACAGATTGATCGCCATTCTTTTGGAGATTTCTGGATTGATGAAGATCATATTTATTTGTATACAAATGAATCGATGGCTAGATTTCTAATAGACAACTTAACAAGAATCAATCAATTGAGTGTTCATTTTCATGAAATCCAGGAACATCCATCCCAAGTATTTCATACGAAACGAATGACTGCGATTATTGCCAGTGAAAGAATCGATGCTCTGGTTGCGGGAATTGCTCATATTTCGCGTAGTAAAGCGAAAGAAATGATCCAGCAAGGTCTTGTGCAAGTGAATCATATCACGCTTGAAGCTGGGGATAAGATGTGCGATAATAACGATACGATTTCTATTCGTGGATATGGTCGTTTTAAGTATCTTGGTGTTATGAAACAGACAAGAAGCAATCGCATCCTTGCAGAAATCGAAGTGAGTATATAAGAAGGGAAATCATCATGAGTACGCAGAAACCAACATTCAGAGTCATGAAAAATGGATATGACCGATTTGCGGTAGATGATGCAATTGATCAATACGCCCAACAGATCGAACAACTTCAGAAGAAGTTATCTTTATATCAGCAGCAGTTAGTTGAAACAACAAGAACACTGGAAGATATGAAGCAAAGATATCAACAGATACTCACAACTGAGCAGTCTCGTCAAGAAGCTGCTGACAATATCGCTCGCCTTTCGCTTAGAGAAGCAAATGAAATTATTTCTACTGCGCAGAAAAATGCAGATGAAATTATTCGTGAAGCCATTTCAACTGCTAGATTAATATTAATTGATCTAACGAAGCTGTATTCTCAGGCAACAGATGTGAAAGGTGATATGAAGAAACAATTAGAACAATTGCTTCAACAACTGGATGATTTCAGAATTCCTCAGATGCCAGATATGAGATGGCTCGAGGATGCGGAATCTAAACTGCGTTGATTGAGGACGCGCTTTTGAAAACGGAATTTATTAGAGAGCTGTGGCAGCTGAAAAACAGCAAGGAAGTTTTTGAAAAGACATCACCTCATGAACAGTCGTATATCCTGCGATAAAGGATCCAACAAGAGTATGTATAGTTGTATCTATGCATAAACTAAGGTGGTACCGCGCTTACAGCGTCCTTAGAATGAGGACGCTTTTTATATGGTGTCCTAAGAAGGAGAAGAAGTCATGGACTACAAACAAACATTACACATGCCTCAGACAGATTTTGAAATGAGAGGTAATCTTGCAAAAAAAGAACCTGGTATTTTAAAACAGTGGCAGCAAAACAACTACTATCATGAAATTCTAAAGCATCATGAAGGTGAAAAAGCATTTATCTTACATGATGGTCCACCATATGCAAATGGTAATTTACATGCTGGTACAGCGATGAACCGTTCTATTAAAGACTTTATCGTTAGATCTCATGCAATGTTAGGATTTTACACACCATTCTTTCCAGGATGGGATACACATGGTTTACCAACGGAAAATGCCATTCAGAAATTAGGTGTTGATCGTAAGAAAATCACTGCAGCTGAATTTAGAAAGAAGTGCGATGAATTTGTTCATACACAGATTGCACAACAGATGGAAACAGAACAGCGTTTAGGTCAGGTTGCTGATTATGAACATCCATATATCACACTTTTACCTGAATTTGAAGAAAGACAGGTTAAGACATTCGGCAAGATGGCAAGTGAAGGCATGATCTTCCAGGGATTAAAACCTGTTTACTGGTCACCATTCAATGAAACTGCAGTTGCTGACTCTGAAATTGTTTATCGTGATGTTAAGGATGCGACAATCTATCTTGCATTCCAGATTGCGGATGGCAAAGGCGTATTAGACAGTGATGATTATTACGTTATCTGGACAACAACGCCTTGGACAATTCCATCTAACGAAGCAGTATGTTTGAATGATAATCTTGAATATGCTGAAGTACAGACAGAAAAGGGAAAACTTGTATTCTTAGCTAAATTTGTTGATCAGCTGCTTGAAAAGTTCCATCTTGAAAACCAGGGTGTTCTAAGAACATTCAAAGGTAGAGAATTAGAAGGTATTACATATCATCATGTTGTATTAGACAAGGAATGTCCAACATTACTTGGCAAGCACGTTACAGATGAAGATGGTACTGGTGTTGTTCATACAGCTGGTGGTCATGGTTTGGATGACTTCCTTGTATGTGCTAAATATGGTATCGCTCCAATCAATACTGTTGATTACCAAGGTAATATGAATGAAGAAGCTGGTAAGTATCAGGGAATGTTCTTTGAAGATTGTTCTAAGGCTGTTATTCATGATATGAATGAAAAGGGATGCTTATTGGCTGTTGAAAATATCACACATAGCTATCCGCATGATGATCGTTTAAAGAAGAAGGTTATCTTCAGAGCTGTGAAACAGTGGTTCTGTTCTATTGATAAATTGAAACCACAGCTTTTAGATGAAATTGATAACAAGATTACATGGCATAACTCATTCGGTCAGAAGAGAATGCATAATATGATTGCGGATAGAGGTGACTGGTGTATTTCTAGACAAAGACTCTGGGGTGTACCAATTCCTATCATCTATAATGAAGATGGTTCTCCAATCATGGAACTTGAAGTATTTAATCATATTGCTGAATTGTTTGGTAAATATGGTTCTAACTACTGGTTTGAACATGAAGCAAAGGATCTTTTACCGGAAGGATACACAAATCCAAAATCTCCAAATGGTAACTTTACAAAAGAAAAGGATATCATGGACGTCTGGTTCGATAGTGGATCCAGCTGGAATGAATTGCAGGCTAGAGGATATGATTATCCATGTGATCTATACTTTGAAGGCAGTGACCAGTATAGAGGCTGGTTCAACTCTTCATTGATCGTTTCTACTGCAGTCAATGGAACAGCTCCATATAAGGAAGTTCTTTCTCATGGCTATGTTGTTGACTCTAAGGGTGAAAAGATGAGTAAGTCTGTTGGTAATGTTGTAAACCCAATGGATATTATCAATGTTAATGGTGCCGATGTATTTAGACTTTGGGCTATGACATCTGACTTCAAGGAAGACTTGAAGCTTGGACCAAGCAATATTAAGCAGGTTTCTGATCAGTATCGTAAGATTAGAAATACATTCCGTTTCTTGTTAGGTAATATCAATGCAAATGATTTTGATCCTAAGAAGGATATGGTTGCTTATGATGATCTTACAGCTGTAGATCAGTATATCCTTGTAAAACTGAATGATGTAGTCAAAGAAGTTCGCAAGGATTGTGAAGAGTATGACTATGTTGATACTTCTAAAGTGTTGATGAACTTTATGGTAAATGAATTATCTTCTTACTATTGTGATTTCACAAAGGATATTCTTTACTGTAATGCATTAAATGATACAAGAAGAAGACAGGTACAGACAGTTTACTGGAAGTGTCTGGATGCATTGGTTAAGCTTTGGGCACCATTCCTCTGCTATACAACAGAAGAAGTATGGATGCATTTCAATAATGACGAAGCTGAATCTGTTCATTATTGCCATTTCCCAGCAGTGGAATCTTATGCAAATGCTGATGCACTGAAGGAAGAATTTGCTTCCTTGCTTGATGTCAGAACTGATGTCATGAAGGCTTTGGAAGAAAGCAGAAATGCTAAGACAATCGGTACAGCACAAGAAGCTGAAGTACAGTTGACAGTATGTGAAGAAGATGCTGACAAGTTAAATGAAGGCTTGAATGGAAGCTTGGCACAGTGGCTCATTGTTTCTAAGGCAACGGTTGAAGTTGGTGCAGAAAGAAGTGTCAAGGTTGTCAAGGCAACAGGTACAAAGTGTCCAAGATGCTGGAATTACTCTACAGAAGCTGATGAAAATGGACTCTGTCCAAGATGTCAGGCTGTGATGAAAGCTGAAAAGTAATTAAAATGAAGAAAACAGATGAAAATTATAATTCATCTGTTTTTTTAATATCGGTATTCATCTTTTCGTCAACTACCAGCCAATGAATTGGCAGGATACCTCGGCTCATTCTTCATTGTATTTAATCCAGAAAACAAGAATGTAAAGCAATAGAGTGAAAATGCTTTGACTGTGTTTCCAGCAACTCTTTTTGAGTATCCAACGAACAGCTGTGCAAGATATGGAGAAGAAAATTCGCAGATAACTGTAATTAATATTGAACTGATTCCAACAGTGTATCCAAAGTATATTGCAATGAAGATAAACTGTGCGTACATGAGTACACCATATGCCGCAACACCATTTTTCCCAAGGTATTTCAACAACTGCAGATTAAATAGCATAGACACTAAGGAAGAAGAAATATTTGTCATGAATTCAGAAGCACTGTTGGATGCTGCATGTATGACAGGAGATGCTTCCAGCTTTGTTGGAATAATTTTTAATAGTGAGCTATTCTTTTTCATGAAGTAAATGATTGGAAAAATCCACCAATACTTTGTGAAATCCCTGTCGCAAGTGCAGCACCGGTAATTCCAAGTGGGAATACCGCAATCAGAATAAAATCAATAGGCAGACAAGACATATGTACATGAAAAAACGAGCCATTATGACTCGTTTTTGATTAAAGTTCAATCTTTTTGAATTGTTCCCAAGGAAGATCTTTCTTTCCAAAGTGACCATAGTTAACTGTTTCACGATAGATTGGACGCCTGAGATCTAATTCATCAATGATGTTTTTTACAGAGAAATCGAAGTTCTTTAATACAATTGCCTGTAATTCATCATCTGAATATTTACTTGTTTCAAAAGATTTTACGTATACAGAAATTGGCTGTTGAACACCGATTGCATAAGACAGTTCTAACTGACACTTATGTGCTAAACCATTGGCAACTAGATTCTTACAAACGTATCTAGCGTAGTAGGCAGCAGAACGATCGACCTTTGTTGGATCCTTACTAGAGAAGCATCCACCACCAATAGGGGCATAGCCGCCATATGTATCTACAACAATCTTTCTGCCTGTAGTACCAGAGTCTCCCCAGGAGCCACCAAGTACAAAGGAACCGGATGGATTGATGAGATATTTTGTGTTTTCATCAACAAGAGATGGGTCAATGACTGGATCAATGACTTGTTCCTTGATGCACTTTCTGATTTCTTCTTGTGTTACATCAGCAGTATGCTGTGTAGATACAACGATTGTATCAACTCTTGTAAGCTTTCCGTCAACATATTCAGCTGTGACCTGTGTTTTACCATCTGGTCTTAAGAATGGTGTCTGTCTTCTGACTTCTTCCAGTTTTTTAGCAAGCTTGTGTGCTGTGATAATTGCATAAGGCATCAATTCTTCTGTTTCATCATCAGCATAGCCAAACATGATACCTTGATCTCCCGCAGAGATTTCATCATGCGCAACAGCACCATTGATTTCACTGGATTGCTTGTTTACTTTTACAAGTACATGATATTCTTCATCATAACCGATTTCTTTCATGACCTGTAAAGCAATCTTTTCATAATCGATAACTGCGTTTGTTCCAGCTTCACCATAGACAAGAATCAAATCATCTTTAATTGTTGCTTCCACAGCCATATGGCTTGTTGGATCTTGACGTAAAGCTTCATCAAGGATGGAATCTGCGATCAGATCACAGACTTTGTCTGGGTGTCCGCTTGTGACAGATTCAGACGTAAAATAAAATTTTGGCATAAAAAAACCCTTTCCTTTCGTTTGTCTTTTTAACGTAGAATGAAAGAGATCGTTTTTACTCTTTCTTAATCGTTACCAGCTGTACCACCTTATTTCCTTTTTTTGAAAACAGGTTGGTATGAGGCTTATAGAGCTAGTCCTCTAACCTCATTCTTGATTAAAGACAAGTATATTTAAACATGATATATATAATTAATCAAACGACACATTATGCATTGTGTATTTCATTTAAGATTTTTTATATCAAAGAAATGGTATAATCTTCTCAATGGAGGAACATATGAATATTCATTTAAAGTCTGAAACAAAAGAAGCAATCAAAGCTTTTTCAATATCTGGCATTATTATTGTTTTATTTTATTTAATTATTTCAAATTTAGATATTCTTGGTGGTACTATTGGATCTATTTTCCATGCATTGCTTCCATTTATCTTTGGTATGATTCTATCTTTTCTTTTAATGCCATTAAGAAATCTTGCGGAAAATAAGCTGTTAAAAAATACAAAGTTTTCTAAAAGAACAAAGAGATATATCGCGGTTGCAATATCTATTGTTGCATTATTAGGTATTTTGATTGGTTTCTTTTATCTGCTTGTTCCACAGGTAATATCTTCTATTTCCATGTTTGTTGGTAATTTATCCAATTACATTACAAATGCATCAAAGCTGATTCAACAGTTAGGTGGTAAAGATACAGAACTGATCGATACATTAACAAATCTGTTAATGGATGGTGCAAGTCAGCTTGCAAAATGGATGACAGGTGCTTCTGGTGGATTTACAAAGCTTGTCAGCTATGTCGGTGATATTGTGACTCAAGTCATTAATTTCTTTATTGGTATCATTATTGCATTATATCTATTATTAGATTCTGAAAAATTTATATTACAGATGAAGAAAGTGACATATTGTATTGTTCCTGAAAATGTTGCTTTAGATCTTACCTCAATATTTAAATTGACAGCGGATATGTTCTATAAATTTATTTCTGGTAAAGCAATTGATTCATTGATTATTGGAATTATCTGTTATGTGGGATGTAAATTATTGAACATGCCATATTCAGTATTGATTGCCTTGGTTGTTGGTATAACAAATATGATTCCGGTATTTGGACCGTTCATTGGTGCTGTTCCCTGCTTATTGATTCTTGTTATGATTGACTGGCTCAAGGCAACTGAATTCCTTGTATTTGTTATTGTTCTTCAGCAGTGTGATGGGAATATTATTGGACCATATATCTTGGGAGACGCGGTTGGCTTACCAACATTATGGGTAATGTTCGCAATCATTATTGGTGGTTCTATGTTTGGTGTTGTTGGTATGTTTATTGGTGTTCCAACATTCGCAGTCATCTATACATTGGTTAAACAGGCAGTCCATCGTAAATTAAAACAAAAGCGATTGAATTTTGATTCAGCTGAATAAGAGGCGCATTTGCGTCTTTTTTCATAACAAAAAACAGAAGGGGAATATCCCTTCTGCTTTAGTCAAAGTCAAATAACATTTCTTCGTATAATGGCAGTTTATAGAAATTACGTGAAGCAATCTGTTCATAACGGTCAATGTATTTACGAAGTTCTAACATTGCAGGAACAACTGTATAGTAGATCTTCTTTCCGCATTCAAAGTCATCACCAGTTTCATTGGCTTCTTTCCAGAGTGTTGTCATTTTTTCTGTTGCACTGTATGTGTTATCAATGAGCTCAGATAACTGTTCCATTCTTGTTTCAAAGAATTTAGGACATTTCTTTGCTTTTGATGCAGCTTCAGCATAGAAATCAAATTCAGCACTCATTGCTGGAAGAACATCTTTTCTGCCCATTTCAATCAATGTTCTTACTTCAATATCCATCATACGATCATATTGTTCTGCCATGATGAGTCGATTCGCATGAAGTTCCTTTTCAGAATAAACACCATTGCTTGTAAATAAATGAATGACTTTAGGATCTTTTAAGATCTCTGTTGCTTCAATGTAACTGCTGACGTTTGGAAGACCTCTTCTAGCAGCTTCCTTTTCCCATTCTTTAGAATAGCCATCTCCAGAGAATAAGATACGCTTATGTTCATGAATCAATTGACGGCAGATATCTAATGCCTTTTCACGAATATCTGCTAAATATTTGATGCCTTCTAACTGATCTGCAATATCATTCAGGCTTTCTGCCATGATTGTATTCAATACTGTATTTGTAAAGGAAGCAGACATACTTGATCCAAGCATTCTGAATTCAAATTTGTTACCAGTGAATGCAACAGGGGAAGTTCTGTTACGGTCTGCATTATCATGTGGAATATAGGATAGACCACTGACAGGGTTGAATTCTGTATTTTCTTCTTTGGAAGTTTTGATTTTCTGGTTTGTATAGATAGAATACAGAATATCTTCAATATAAGAGCCAAGGTAAATAGAGATGATGGCTGGTGGAGCTTCATCAGCACCTAGACGATGGTCATTTCCACAACAGGATGCAGAAAGTCTTAATAGAACAGGATATTCATCAACTGCACGGATAAATGCACTGATGAATGTCAAGAAACGAATATTTTCTGCTGGTTTTTTACCTGGATCAAACAAGTTTTGACCATTGTCAGTAATAATAGAATAGTTATTGTGTTTACCAGAACCATTGATACCTTCAAATGGTTTTTCATGTAAAAGACAGGCAAACCCATATTTCTTGGCAGTCTTTCTTAAAATATCCATTGTCAGCTGGTTCTGATCAACTGCGATATTTCCTTTTGAGAAAATAGGTGCAAGTTCAAATTGTCCTGGAGCAACTTCATTATGTTCAGTCTTTGCATAGATGCCAAGTTTCCATAGTTCTTCATTGATTTCTTTCATGAATGCCTGTACTCTTGGTGGAATTGCACCAAAGTAATGGTCATCTAATTCCTGACGTTTTGTTGAAGGTGTACCGAACAGTGTTCTTCCACAGAGTTTTAAATCTAAGCGTCTCTGGAAGTATTTTAAGTCAATTAAGAAGTATTCTTGTTCTAAGCCGACTGAGATATCGCAACTCTTGACTTCTTTATCTCCTAATAAATTAACAACACGTGTTGCGGCTTTTGAAAGTACTTGTAAAGATTTGAGGAGTGGTTCTTTTCGGTCTAATGCTTCACCATTGTAGGATACGAATACTGTAGGAATGCATAATACATTGTCTTTAATGAAGACAGGTGAAGTAACATCCCAATATGTATAGCCTCTTGCTTCGAATGTAGCTCTTAAACCACCGGATGGGAAACTGGATGCATCCGGCTCACCTTTGATCAGCATTTTTCCTGAGAATCTTGAGATTGGCTGTCCATTTGCACCTGGTTCAATGAAAGCGTCATGCTTTTCAGCTGTGCCGCCTGTTAAAGGCTGAAACCAGTGAGTGAAATGTGTTGCGCCATGTTCCATTGCCCAACGCTTCATTGCATGTGCAATTGCATCTGCAGTTTGACGGTCAAGTTGTTCTTCATTTGCCTCTGTTGCTTTCCAGGAATCATAGACTGGTCTAGGAAGTCTTTCTTCCATTTCAACTTCAGTAAATACGAGTGATCCAAAATCTTTGTAAGTATTTTCCATGAAAATTCTCCTTTTCCACGAAAATTTAAAAAAAAGCAGAAATTTTCTGCTTTTGATTAGAAATTTATGTTTTCGTAACCGAATGGTGTAGATTCAAGTAATTTTACTGATCTAACTTCTTCAACTTCATCAATTAAGATTGCCTGAACACCTTCTGAAATATCTGCACTAGCCATTAAACATCCAGCACATGCACCTGTCATTGTGACAGTAACGACACCATCCTGGAAATCTACAAATTCAACATCACCACCATCAGCCTGTAAATAAGGACGAATCTTATTAAGTGTATGATTGATACGACGAATGAGATCTTCTCTTGCGGGTGTTTCAGCATTTAACATTGCTTCCTTGTTTTCTTCACTTACTTCTGTAGAGTTATTTTCAGGAACTGGAATCTCATGGCCCTTGATATTGTCTTCGATTTGCTTGTTGATTCTTTCTTCTTCACTCATGTTTATGCCTCTTTTCAGAGAATAGTTTACCAAATTATGAGTGGCATGCAACTGATATGATTTTGAATGTGCTATACTTAACCGTGGAGAAACATATGAAGTATAAAACAGGAATGATTGTTGAAGGAAAAGTAACTGGCATTCAGCCATATGGTGCATTTGTGAATTTAGATAGTCAAAATGCCGGTTTGATTCATATTTCTGAAATTAGTGATGGCTTTGTCAAAGATATCAGTAAATATGTACAGGTTGGAGATCATGTCAAAGTGAAAATCATTGATTTTGACAAGAAGCATCATCAGGCACGTTTATCTTTAAAAGCATTGAGTAAGCCAAGAGTCAGAAAAGCAAGAAGACAACATGTCTATCAGGCACCATCTTTACCATCGATGAAGCTAGGATTTCAGTCTATTGCTTCACATATGGATGCATGGGTGAAAGAAGCGGAAGTTAATATTTTACAAAAATAATGAAAGAGCAAGATGCTCTTTTTATTGTGCCTTTTATTTAATTTCTATATATTTAAATCAATAGCATGCTATTGACAGTGTGCTATTGAAATGCTATAAAAATATAGCGAGGTGATTATGGCAAAAATCGTAGATATCGGATTTCGTATCAAAAAAATTAATGATTTACTGTGTAAAAAAGCAGATGAAACAATGCATAAGATGGGTGTGACATTTTCACAACACCATACACTTGTTTATTTGCATCATCAGGAAAATCAGACATCGTCATTGAAAAGTATGGAACATCATTTTCATGTTTCACAGGCAACAATGGCAGGGATTGTAAAACGATTAGAAGAAAAGAAACTGGTTGATGCATTTACTTCAGAAAATGATAAACGTGTCAAGATGGTTGTGCTGACAGAAAAAGGGGAAGAGATTTGTCAGAAAAGCAGAACCTTGATGCAGAAGAGTGAAATGAAAATGCGTTCTTTGTATTCAGAAGAAGAGATGGAGCAGTTTGATATCTATCTCGATCGTCTATTAGAACAATTGAATCAGGAGGAAAAATAATGTTAAAAACATTCAAAGCTTGTATTGGACAATACAAAAAAGCAACGATCTTAACACCAATCTTTACTTCATTAGAAGTATTGATGGAAGTATTGATTCCTTTTATTACAGCTTCATTAATTGATAAAGGAATTAATAGTGGAGATATGTCAGCTGTTATCAAATATGGACTCATTATGCTTTCATTAGCATTTGTTTCTTTATTTTGTGGATTCATGAGTGGAAAGTATTCTGCAGAAGCTTCTACAGGATTTGCGGCGAATCTAAGAGAAAAGATGTACAAGAATATTCAAACATACTCATTCTCAAATATTGATAAATTCTCAACAGCTGGACTTGTTACAAGACTAACAACAGACGTAACAAATGTACAGAATGCATTTATGATGATCATTCGTATGGCAATTCGACCACCACTGATGCTGACAATGTCAATTATCATGTGTTTATCAATTTCACCATCACTTTCTATGGTATTCTTAGTCGCAATTGTTTTTTTAGCAACGATGATTATTTCTATTCTTCCACGTGTTAATAAAGTGTTCTCAGAAACATTTTCAAAATATGATGATTTAAACGCAGAAGTACAGGAAAACGTTACAGGTATCAGAGTTGTAAAATCCTATGTGCGTGAAGAGTATGAAAAGCAGAAATTCTCTAAAGCTGCGAATACGCTTAGAAAATTATTTGAAAAGGCAGAAGGTATGATGGCACTTGTCAGCCCAATCATGAATTTTGCTGTGTATGGCTGTATTGTAGCATTGAGCTGGTTTGGTGCACATCAGATTGTTGGTGGAACATTAACGACGGGTCAATTGACATCTATGTTCTCCTATATCATGGCAATCTTAATGTCATTGATGATGTTAAGTATGGTCATCGTTATGATTACAATGTCATTTGCTTCCGCAAAGAGAATTGATGCGGTAATCAATGAAGTAGCTGATATTCAAAATCCTGAACAGCCTGTAATGAAAGTTGCAGATGGTTCCATTGATTTTGATCATGTGAATTTCTCTTATGCTTCTGGCAGTGGAGAAAATGTGTTGAATGATATCGATTTACATATTCATTCTGGTGAAACGATTGGTATCATCGGTGGAACAGGTTCTGGCAAGAGTACATTTGTTTCTTTGATTTCTCGTTTGTATGATGTTACGAAAGGTGATGTCAAGGTTGGCGGCGTCAATGTGAAAGACTATGATATCGATACACTGCGTAATGAAGTATCTGTTGTTCTTCAAAAGAACGTTCTATTTTCTGGTACTGTCTTAGAAAACTTGAGATGGGGAAATGAAAATGCCAGTGAAGAAGAATGCTGGAAGGCATGTGAACTTGCATGTGCGGATGAATTCTTGAAAAAGAATCCAGATGGATTGCAGGCACGTGTTGAACAAGGCGGCAATAACTTCTCAGGTGGACAGAAGCAGCGTTTATGTATTGCTAGAGCATTGTTGAAATCACCAAAGGTATTGATTCTTGATGACTCTACAAGTGCTGTTGATACCGCAACGGATGCAAAAATTCAAAGTGCATTCCAGACAGAAATTCCTGATACAACAAAGATCATTATTTCTCAAAGAATTTCTTCTGTGAAAAATGCTGATCGTATTATTGTGATTGATAATGGTAAGATTTCTGGATTTGATTCTCATGAAAACTTATTGAAGACAAATACAATCTACCGTGAAATTGAAGAAGCACAGAATAAAGCTGGTGGCGATTTTGATAAGCCACAGATGGACTAGGAGGTGAAATGGTATGCCAAGAGGACAAATGAGACCTGTAAAAAAAGTGAAAAAGGGTACTTTTACTCGTGTTGTTAAATACATGTTCCAAGATTACATGCCACAGATGATCTTAGTTGTTGCCTGTATCTTTATTTCTGTATTCTGTACGTTACAAGGAACGTTATTTCAGAAGACATTGATTGACTCCTATATTCTTCCAATGCTGAAGAGTGGTTCTACAGATTTTACACCACTTGCTTCTGCAATTCTGAAACTGATTGGAATTCTATCTGTTGGTATTTTAGCTAGTTTCTTCTATAACAGAATCATGGTAACTGTATCACAGGGAACAATGGAAAAGATGCGTGAAGAAATCTTCTCACATATGGAAACTTTACCAATTCGTTATTTTGATACACATTCTCATGGAGATATCATGTCTGTTTATACAAACGATGTTGATACAATGCGACAAGTCATTTCACAGACAATTCCAAATGTGATTTCTTCATCCATTACAATCGTTTCTTCTTTTGTATCTATGATTCTTTTATCCATTCCACTGACACTTGTTTCATTAATGATGATTGGATTGATGATGATCGTAGTAATGAAAATTGGCGGAAAATCTTCTAAATACTTCATGGAACAGCAGAAATCCTTAGGACAGCTGAATGGATATGTAGAAGAAATGATCCAGGGTGTTAAGGTAGTTAAAGTATTCTGTCATGAAAAAGAATCTGTGGAAGGATTTGAAAAGAACAATGAACAACTAAGAGTTAGCGCAAATAATGCAAACAAGTTTGCGAATATCATGATGCCTATTATGGGAAATCTTGGAAATATCTCTTATGTATTGATTGCGGTCGTTGGTGCTGGCTTATCTTTGAGTGGATTAACAGGATTGACACTTGGTACACTTGTATCATTCCTGACATTGAATAAGAACTTTACAATGCCAGTCACACAGATTTCTCAACAGGTTAACGCGGTTGCGGCTGCAATGGCAGGTGCAGAAAGAATCTTTGATTTATTAGATGAAAAGAGTGAAGATGATGATGGTTATGTAACGCTTGTCAATGCAATTGAAGATGCCGATGGAACACTGCATGAAACAGATCATAGAACAGGTGTATGGGCTTGGAAGCATCCACATCAGGCAGATGGTACGATTACATATCGAAAGCTTGAAGGAAAGATTACAATGGATGATGTTGATTTCTCATATGATGGAAAGAAAACAGTACTCCATAATGTAACGCTATATGGCATGCCTGGAGAAAAGATTGCCTTTGTTGGTTCAACGGGTGCTGGTAAAACAACGATTACAAATCTGATCAACCGTTTCTATGATATTGAAGATGGAAAAATCAGATATGATGATATCAATATCAACAAGATCAAGAAATCTTCTCTTAGAAAATCTTTGGGTATTGTTTTACAGGATACACACTTATTTACAGGAACAATCATGGATAATATCCGTTATGGAAGACTCGATGCAACGGATGAAGAGTGTATTGCGGCTGCAAAGCTTGCTAATGCAGATGGATTTATCAGAAGACTTCCTGATGGATACAATACAGAAATCAAAGCAGATGGTGGTACCCTTTCTCAAGGGGAAAGACAGTTGTTATCCATTGCTAGAGCTGCAGTAGCAGATGCTCCAGCAATGATTCTGGATGAAGCAACTTCATCCATTGATACGAGAACGGAATCTCTTGTGCAGAAGGGTATGGATGCTTTGATGAATGGAAGAACAACATTTGTGATTGCCCATCGATTATCTACGGTACAGAACTCTGATTGTATTATGGTACTTGAAAATGGACGTATCATTGAAAGAGGCAATCATGATGAGTTGATTGCAAAGAAGGGTAGATATTATCAGTTGTATACTGGAAACGCAATTGGAGAAGAATAACTGCACGAATTTCGTGCAGTTTTGCTTTATAATGGAAACATGTTAGAAATATTTTGTGCAATATATCCAGAAGCAAAGCCATTGATTGAAGCGTTTCATCTAAAGAAAGAAATGAATACAGTATTTGATCAGTTCAGTAATGAAGAACATACAATACGATGTACATTAACTGGTGTGGGAAAAGAAAATGCCAGTGCTGCTGTAACAATGACATTGATGCATTCTTCGCATCCATTTGTTCTATCCTATGGATGCAGTGCGTATTTAGATCCAGAAGCAACAGGTTTATTTCAGGCTTGTTCGATCTGTGATATCGATACAGGAATTGCATATTATCCTGATCTATTGATTTCAACAGGCTGTAAGGAATGTGGCTTTTTTACAGGGAGTCAATTATTGCAGGATGATATCAATCCAAGAAGTACATTACCTGCACCATTTCATTTAAAAAAGTATTTAGAAGATATGCAGTGTAAATATCCATCTTATTGCTTATATGACATGGAATCTAGTGCTGTCTATCAAAGTGCAAATCGATTTGTTGGACCTCATGAGATGATGTTTCTTCGCTATACTACAGATCAGGATGCAAGAAGTATTCATGCAGATGAAGTTTATAAAAGATCAAAAGAAAATCTTCCGGTTTTAAAAGAAATCATCCAAAAGATTTTTGTATTTCACAAGGAAGAAGAAAAAGAAATGGATGTGGTGGTACAACAGTTCAAAGATAAGATCCATGCCTCAACAACGCAGGCAAATCAGATTGATCAAATCGTTCTGTATTGTATGAGTGCAGAGATTGATTATGTATCGATTCTACATGAATTTTTAAGACAGGATATTCAAGAAAAAGAAGATGGAAAGAGAGTGTTGAATGCATTTCAAAGAAGATGTTGTGGTGAATAAATTCTCACATATTTATATTGAAGAAGAAATCAAAGACAGTGCGATGACAAAAAAGATTACATCGTTTTTTCCTCATGCTTCAAAAATTATCATTCATGATTATCGTGATGTATTTAATCGCAAGAAGCAGTCTCATGCACATCAGAAATCTTCACAGAATCTGATTCTCGCTAAAAAAAAGAATGATTTTCTATATTCCGCTTCTCCTGTATGTCAATCGTTTGATTATGCAAATTTCTATTACACAACAACAATGATGAATTGTATTTATGATTGTGAATATTGTTTCTTGAAAGGTATGTATCCTTCTGGCAATTTAGTGATATTTGTGAATATTGAAGATTTTCTGAATGAAATTGAAAATCGTTTGAAAGAGCATTCTATTTATTTATGTGTGTCTTATGATACGGATATGCTTGCATTGGAACCAATCACGCAATATGCAAAAATCTTAAGTGAATTTACAGAAAAACATCCTTCTCTTTGTATTGAAATACGAACAAAGGGGACATATTCACAAGACTGGGAGAATGTATGTGTGAGTGAGCGCGTGATTTTAGCTTTTACGCTTTCTCCAGAATATGTCATATCGCACTATGAACATGGAACACCAGCATTAACAAAGAGAATTGCAATGATCCAGGAAGCAATGGCGTTAGGATATCCTGTACGCTTATGCTTTGATCCGATTATTGCTTTTCAGGGATATGAAAAAGAATATTTAGAAATGGTACGACTTGTGAAAGAAAGTATTGATTTGAAACAAGTGAAAGATATCAGTATTGGATCATTTCGTATATCCAAGAATTATCTCAAAGATATGCGAAAGCAATATCCATCCAGCAGTGTTTTACAATATCCATATGTCTGTGATCATGGATTCTATCATCTAAGAGATGATATCCAGGAAAAAGTGGAACATACGGTCTTAGATGCACTGGAGGAAGTCAAAGATAAAATTTATCAATGGGAGAATGAATAAATGAAAACGGCAATCGTAACAGGAGCATCTTCAGGAATTGGCAAAGCCATTGCGGAAGTACTTGTAAAGAATGGATATGAAGTATATGGCATTGGTAGAAACTTTACAGAAGGTGTAAGGTTTCATGCAATTGTATGCGACTTATTAGATGAAAAGCAGTATCAGGCAATGATGCTCTCATTACCGAAAGAAATTGATGTACTAGTGAATAATGCAGGATGTGCATATTATGGAATGCATGAGACGATGAGTGACGTTAAAATTCATGAGATGATCAAACTGAATCTTGAGATTCCAGAACGGATGAGTCAGCACTATATTAGAGCATTGCGTCTTAGGCAAGGGATGATGATTAATGTTGCAAGTATAACAGGAACACACCCGTCACCGCATGCTGCGTGCTATGCGAGTACAAAAGCAGCTTTGATTTCCTTTTCAAATTCTATATTTGAAGAAAATCGAAAACATGGTGTCAAGGTAACGTGTTTGATTCCAGATATGACGGAAACAAATCTATATCGAAATGCGGATTTTAAAGCAGATGAGAATGGTGGATGCTGTCTGTATCCGATGGATATTGCCAATGTTGTTGAACAGATTCTCTCGCAAAGAAATGGAATTGTCGCAAAGGAAATCATTATTCAGCCACAATTTCATCGCATTCAAAAGAAGAAATAGACATTGTAAAGTCAACAGTGT
>ERZ1026880.509-NODE-509-length-19663-cov-4.253570_pt1 | contig 19663 bp, 24 predicted proteins | sample MGYA00380170_ERZ1026880 | MGnify/ENA primary metagenome ERZ1026880 (study PRJEB33269, sample SAMEA4719806) | human gut metagenome | biome: human-associated habitat; feature: organic feature; material: feces | place: Cameroon | collected 2013-10 ...
CCTGTTAGGCAACCGCCATGCGCCTACTAACAGTGCGTACCATGTGGCGGATTCTGTAATACAGGGTGAGCCTTGCCGTGGAAGTCGGCAATACCAACGGTTCCGCTAAGCTCCATTGTGATTGTGGCGAAGATTAAAGCGTGTGCAGTTAAGGGGACGCCGCCGTTGAGTTATCCCACACAGCCAACTTTGTTGTGCCAGTGCCATTGGCAGACATAACAATGGGCAAGGGCGACTCGTTCCGAAGCAACGGCGAGCAGTCAGGAGCAAGACCTGCGTGTGGGCAAAGGCTGGGTCATTCCCACAGGTGCAAGCCCTGCGCAGGAAACGCGATAGATAACCTGAACGCTGTAAGCAAAGCGGCAAGCCGATCAGGAGCGCGGCGCGATGGCAGGTCGCAACGGGACTTTGTGAGCCTGAAAAAGCCTGCTCGGCATCTGCTTGTGCGGACTCCGTTACTGACGCAGTTACGCATCGCCGAAACCAATTACATCAAAGCAGACGTGCGTACAGCAGGCACGTTAAACACTGACTGTATGCAGGCGGACCATCACGCGCGGAGCACTGGATGCCGCCTGTAGCGTTGCGGATTTGCTCCCCGCAACGGGTGAGACCGGCATAGCAGAGACCGGTATGGCGGGAACGCGCTTTTCCTCCGGCGCAAAGGGGTTTTGGGGGATATAAGCCTACACAAATTGTGTGGGCTTTTTGTGTTGTAAAGCGAGGTGATAAAGTGGCATCAAGAAAAAATCCGGGGGGCGCACCACCTAAATACAGAAGCGTAAAGGCAATGCAAGAAAAGATTGATGCCTACTTTGAAGCCTGTAAAGGGAAACCGTTTGTAGATGAAAACGGGGAACCGATGCGAAATAAAAACGGCTATATCATCTATGACGATAAAAAGCCGCCTACTGTAACAGGATTGGCGCTTGCACTTGGGTTCACATCAAGGCAGGCGCTTTTGAATTACCAAAACAAACCAGAGTTTGTTGACACGATTACGCGCGCAAAGGCTAAGTGTGAACAGTACGCCGAGGAAAGATTGTACGACAAAGACGGCTCCGGCGGCGCACAGTTCAGCTTGCGGGCAAATTTCGGATGGCAGGATAAGCCGGAACAACAGCAGGATAGCGAGGTGCAAATTGTAGATGACTTGTAAGCTATCCGGGATTGTTTCCCCTTGCTTCGCCAAAGTCCACCGTGAAATCAAGGCAGGCAATGTAAAAGAGCTTGTCGCAAAGGGCGGGCGCGGCAGTACAAAATCCAGCTATATCAGCATAGAGCTGATTTTGCAGCTCATAAAGCATCCGCAATGCCACGCGGCAGTGTTCCGCAAAGTCGGCAACACGCTGCGCACAAGCGTGTATGCGCAAATCGTTTGGGCAATCAATGAGCTAGGCTTGCACGACCATTTCCGATGCACGGTTTCCCCTATGGAATGCACCTATTTGCCGACCGGGCAAAAGGTGCTTTTTTTCGGTATGGACGACCCCGGCAAAGTCAAATCCGTAAAGATGCCGTTTGGCTATATCGGCATTGCGTGGTTTGAGGAATTAGACCAGTTCGACGGCGCGGAGCAAATCCGAAACGTGGAACAATCCTGCCTGCGCGGCGGCGATTGGTCGCTGACGTTCAAGAGTTTCAACCCGCCAGCAATGGCGCGGAATTGGGCAAACGGGTACGCTCTGCAAGCGCGGGCGGGAAAGCTGATACATCATTCCACCTATAAAACAACGCCCGCAGAATGGCTTGGAGCGCGGTTTCTGGCCGATGCTGAATACTTGGAGCGCACAAACGAAACAGCCTACCGACACGAGTATCTGGGCGAGGTTGTCGGCAGCGGCACAGCGGTATTCGAAAACCTGAAAATTCAACCAATCACAGACGAGCAGTTGAAAACATTCGACAGAATCAAGCGTGGCGTTGACTGGGGCTGGTATCCTGACCCGTGGGCATACAATGCAATGCACTATGACGCAGCGCGGAGAACGCTGTACATCTTCGACGAACTAACACGGCGCAGAACCAGCAACAGAGACACGGCGCAACTGCTTTTGGATAAAGGGCTGACACGTGAGGATAAAGTCTGCGCGGATAGTGCCGAGCCAAAATCCATTGCGGACTATAACAAGTACGGCGTGAAAACATTTGCCGCACGTAAAGGGCCGAAATCGGTTCGCTATGGCACAAAATGGCTGCAAATGCTGGAAGCTATTGTCATTGACCCGGAACGTTGCCCGGACACTGCAAAAGAGTTTAGCGAGTATGAATACGAGCGGGACGGCAAGACGGGGGAAGTGCTGGAAGGTTACCCAGATTTGAACAACCATCACATTGACGCGGTGCGTTATGCGATGGAAAGCACAGCAAATAAAGCCGGAGACAATACGGCAATGAAGTATCAAAGAATTTACAGATAGGCGGTGATGGAAAATCAGAACATATCAAGACTTTGTGGCGGTCGGTGAAGATGAACGTTCCCGCATGGGGTTTGTGTTTGACACAATCAATGATTTTAAAGGCCAGAAAAAGACGCGGGACATGCTGGACGCAAAGCTGTACTATTGGGGCGAAAATCCCACAATCAACCGCTATGAAAAAATGGTGTACGACCTAGAGGGAAAAGCGCATCCAGATATGTACACAGCAAACCACAAGATTGCCAGCAAGTTTTTTGGATTTGTTGTAGATCAGGAAGTTTCCTACCTGCTGGGCAACGGCGTTGCGTTTAACAAGGACGCCACAAAAAAGGCGCTTGGCGCCACGTTTGATGAAGATATTATGGATGCTGCCCGCCATGCGTTGATTGGTGGGCAGTCTTTCGTATTCTGGAATCTTGACCATATTCAAGTGTTTGCGCCGGAGCAGTTTGTGCCGCTATACGATGAAGAGGACGGCGCACTAAAAGCCGGAATCCGGTTCTGGCAGATTGACCCAGACAAACCGCTGCGGGCAACGCTGTACGAGATGGACGGTTACACTGACTATATCAAGCCGCGTAACGGTGAAGTGCGCAGTTTAAACGGGAAACTGCCGTACAAGTTGAAAGTGCGGTATTCGGAGATTGACGGCACAGAAATTTATGACGGTGAGAATTATCCCGGATTCCCCATTATTCCGCTGAAAAACGGTGAACAGGTACGCAGCGAACTGTGCGGAAGGAAAAACACCGTTGACGCGCTCGACCTTGCCAGCAGCAATATGGTCAACAACGTGGATGAGGGGAACCTCATTTACTGGGTACTGACGAACTGCGGCGGCATGGATGAAATTGACGATGCAAAGTTTGTGGAGCGACTTAAAACTACCCACGTTGCTCATGCAGATGGTGACGAGGGCGCAAAAGCAACACCGCAAAGCATTGAAGCACCGTTTCAGGGCACGCAAGCGACCATTGACATGCTGACCAAAAAGCTGTACACGGATTTTCAAGCATTTGATGCAAGCGCTGTTACGGCTGGCAATCAGACGGCAACGGCCATCAAGGCAAGCTACGTTCCGCTTGACCTAAAAACAGACAAGTTTGAAAGCTGCGTTTCGCGCTGCATCAAGGGCATTTTGGCGGTTGCCGGGCTGGATGATGAACCGACATACACGCGCAACCAAATCATCAACAAGCAGGAAGAGGCGCAGACGGTCTTGCTGGGTGCAGAATACTACGATGATGAATACATCACCAAAAAGCTGCTGACCATCCTTGGCGACGTAGACCAGTACGATGAATTGATGAAGCGAAAGGCGGCAGAGGAGTTAGACCGCACGACCAACGGCGAGGAGTGACAAGATGTTGAATTTTGAAAACCTCGACAAAGTCAACTTTTTAGGTGTTGGCAAATACGATACGCCGATTATTCAGCCAGAACACATAGACGTGCGGCATTTGGAGTGGATTCCGTTTGATAAGGCGCTTGTATCCAAAGACAGAGCCACAAAGGGCGTGCATTTCTACTGCTACGACTTCCTGTTTTCCAGAGTATGGAATAATCCTGACAAGTACATCAATCTGCTTTCGCAGTTTGGCGCAGTCTGCGCACCGGATTTTTCGTTGTACAGTGAGATGCCACTTGCTATGCAGATTTACAACCATTACCGCAAGCATTGGTGCGCGGCGTATTGGCAGGCGCACGGGATACACGTTATTCCAACCCTATGTTGGTGCGGCATGGATAGCTTTGATTGGTGCTTAGACGGCACACCAAAACACAGCATTGTTTCTATTTCAAGTGTTGGCACACAAAACAACGACTATGAAAAAGAATGCTTTGCCAAGCAATGCCGAAAAGCGCTGGAAATTTTGGAGCCGTCAGAAATTTTGTGGTACGGCAAGTGCCCGGATGAATTTGACTGGAACGTGACAAAAATTGTGCCACGATACGAAAAAATCAAAGAAAGGCGGTTGATCGCACATGGCAAAACGCGGTAGTGGCGGCGCTGGCAGGCGCGGAGGTGGAAAAGTAGCGGGAAGTGCAAGTTTAAGCGACTTAAAAGCGCAAGAAAAAAAGCTTGATTTACAAATTGATAGTTTGAACAAAAAACTTGCCAATTACGCTTCAAAAAACCCTGCGTGGAATATGCCAAGCGGATATTACGATGTACAAAGAAAAAAACAGGCGCTTGAAACAAAAAGGCGTTCCCTCACAAATAAAATAGTAACAGCAAGCAAAGGAACGTCAGATGCTAAAACAAATGGAAAGACATTTGTAAATTCTTTTGGTGAAGCCACAAAAAGAGAAATCACTTCCTTATCGTACAAAAGAAGCCAATCGAGATCAGACAAAGAAATTATGAGTTTCTTAGGCGGCGCAACTAAAAGAAGAAAATGAAAAAACCTGATTACGCCCACAAACTTACTGACGCAGAGCTTGCCAAGCTGGAAACCCGCATTGCAAAGCTGTACAAAGAAGCTGCTGACGAACTGACCGACACGGTGAAAGCCTATTTTGAGCAGTTCGAGAAGCGCGATGCGGCCATGAAAGAAAAGCTGGAGGCCGGAGAAATCACCGAGCAGCAGTACAAGCAATGGCGGCTTGCGCAGATGGGGCGTGGCAAGCGTTTTACGGCATTGCGGGACAAGGTGGCAGAAAGATACACCGATGCCAACGAAACGGCTGTGGCATACGTCAATGACGCCACGCCGGGCATTTACACGCTCAATCGAAATTATGCAGCTTACAAAATCGAGCAGGTCAGCAGTCAGGCAGATTTTACGCTGTGGGATGAACAGACTGTGAAGCGCCTGATCGTGGAACAGCCTGACTTGATGCCGTACTACCCGCCAAAGCGGGCATTGCAGCGCGGGATTGACTTGAAATACGGCAAGCAGCAGATTACCGCCAGCGTTACAAGCTCCATCCTGCAAGGCAAGAGCATCCCTAAAATCGCCAACGACCTGCAACGGCGTATGCAGGATATGAACCGCACGAGCGCCATTAGAACGGCGCGGACAGCGGTCACAGCAGCGCAGAACGCGGGTCGGCTTGATACTTACCGCGCTGCGCAGGATATGGGAATCAAGCTCAAAAAGCGCTGGCTGGCAACGCTGGACGGCAGAACCCGCCACGCGCACGCAATGCTTGACGGGCAGACGGTGGACGTAGACAAGCCGTTCAAGGTTGACGGGTACGAGATTATGTACCCTGGCGACAGTTCCGCGCCTGGCTATCTTGTGTATAACTGCCGCTGCACACAGATTGCAGAGCTTGACGGCGAGGATACAAGCAGCGGTATGCGCAGAGCGCGTGACCCTGTGACGGGGAAAAGCGTGCTTGTAAAAGATATGACTTATGCAGAGTGGGCGGGATGGAAAGAAAATGCAGATACGACTTGAAGACCACAGCGCTGAAGTCTACAAAGAGCTAGAAGCTGCGTGTCAGCGGGCGCTGGAAAAATGCGGGCTTGTGGCTGAGAGCTATGCAAAAAAACTGGTGAACAGCCCTGGCAAAGCTGGCACAGGTTATTTGCGTAACAGCATCACACACACCGTAGACATGGCGGAAAAAGTTGCATACGTTGGTACAGATGTCGACTATGCCAGCTACATTGAGCTTGGCACTGGCGTATATGGTCCGGCGCATACAACCGGCTATTGGGTGTACGTTGTTGGCGGCGATAAAGGCAAAAAAGGCAAAAGCTCTGGCAAAAGGTACACGCTGGAAGAAGCAAAGCGCATTGTTGCAATGCTGCGAAGCCAAAACCTTGAAGCGTATTACACAAATGGTCAACCAGCAAAACCTTTTATAAAGCCTGCTGTTGCTAACCATGCAGAACAATATCAAAAAATTATTAAGCGAGAGCTGAAAAACGATTGACGTTTTCCAGCTCTTTTTATTGGGAGAAACCAATATGAAAAAAGTACTATCTGTGCTTATTGCATTTTTAGTCTCTGTAATGCTTCTATGCGGATGCTCAGAAGCAGACAAAGCAAACGCCAATATTTCTAAACAGGCCGATTACTTTGGAAGCGAACGAAAAATCACAGTTTATAACGCCAGAACAGACAAGGTAATTATGGAAGCTGAGGGATATATGTCTATCTCCAACAATTCCAGCAATGAACTTGTCTGCACGGTAAAGATTGGCCCAGATACTTACAGAAAAAATTACATCTACTTAAACAGCTACACGATGTATGTTGTCGAGGACATTACAGGAACGCACACAGACCCGTATCATTACAAGCTGTATTTCCACACAGATGTACTCCCAAGCGTTGAAGTGAAACCGTAAAAACATTCTTATATAGCAACTACCGAGATTATCTCGGCGGTTGCTTTTTTGTTGCAAAAACAGCAAAGAACCGCTGTTTTTATATAAACGCGAATGTCGAAGAACTGACACCGAAGAAAAGGAGCGAAAACATTGGCTATTACTCGTAAGCTGCTGAAAGGTATGGGGCTGACCGAAGAGCAGCAGGACACTATCATTGAAGCCCACACTGACACCGTAAACGGTTTGAAAGCGGACGTTGACCGCTATAAAGCCGATGCGGAAAAACTTCCCGGCGTTCAAAAGGAACTGGACGACCTGAAAGGAAAGGGCGATGACGGTTACAAGGAGAAGTATGAATCCGAGCACAAGGCTTTTGAGGATTACAAAACCAGCGTGGCCGCTGAAAAGACTACTGCTGCCAAAGAAAAGGCACTGGAGACCGCCCTGAAAAAAATCGGTATTGCCGATAAACGGATTGCCACTGTTGCCAAGATGGCAAGGGCAGATGGACTGCTGGACGCTTTGGAGCTGGACGAGAACGGCGCAGCAAAAGATGCAGCAAAGTTTGAAACCAGTTTGAAAGACGGTTACGGCGAATTTGTTGTAACTACCAGCACGCAGGGCGCAAACACGCCGAATCCGCCTGCCAACAATGGCGGCAGTGGTTCCATCACGGCAGAAGCCTTTAAAAAGATGGGCTATGCCGACCGACTGAAACTCAAGAAAGAAAGCCCGGAACAGTATGCCGAGCTTGCAAACAACAAAGGAGACTAATACATGGCAGATACTATTTTGACCAAACTGGCAGACCTGATTGACCCGGAAGTCATGGCCGATATGATTTCGGCAAAGATTCCTGACAAAATTCGCGTGGCACCTTTTGCAAAGGTGGATGACACCCTTGCTGGCGTGCCCGGCGATACCATCACTGTGCCTTCTTATGGCTACATTGGCGATGCTGAGGACGTTGCAGAGGGCGTTGACGTTGACATCGACAAGATGAGCACCAAGGACAAGAAGTACAAGATCAAGAAGGCCATGAAGGGCGTTGGTCTGACCGATGAAGCTGTTCTGTCCGGCTACGGCAACCCCGTGGGCGAGGCCAATGCGCAGCTGGCGCTGGCTATCGCTGCCAAAATCGACAATGACTGCATGGAAGCCTTGCAGGGCGCTACGCTGGTGTATGACGGCACTGCTGCCGCTATCAAGTACAGCGGCGTTGTGGATGCCATCGACGTGTTCAACGAGGAAATCAACAGCGACAAGGTCATGTTCATCAACCCCAAGCAGATGGCGACACTGCGTAAGGATGCTGACTTTATCAGTGCTGACAAGTATCAGGCTGGCGTTGCTGTCACCGGTGAAATCGGCAAGATTGCCAACACCCGCGTTGTAGCATCTCGCAAGGTTCCTTCTATCGAGTATGAGAAGGACAACAGCACCGGCACTATTGAGATTGTCGATGATGCTACCACCGAGACTGCCGCCAAGAAGCATCTTTCCACGATTCAGCCCCATTGCGCTGCTGCGCTGGTTGTCGGTGACAAGGTCAAGGCTGCTGCTACCGCCTACTACGCATGCCCCATCGTCAAGCTGAACGAGGACAGCGAGACCGAGGACGATGTGCCCGCCCTGACCATCTACCGCAAGCGCAATATCAACGTGGAGACCGAGCGCAAGCCGCGTAACCGTTCCACCGAGATCACCGCTGACGAGTTTTACGTTGCGGCGCTGACCAACGAAGCCAAAGTTGTGCTGGCAAAGTTCAAAAAGTAATAAGGGGGCAGCGTAATGCTTGAAGAATTGATGCGAGAGTGCCGGAACTGGTTTAAGGTCCCGGATGGCGCGTACAGCGGCACATTTACCATCAAGGACGGCAGCATTACGCTGCCTTTTTTAGTTGAGGGGCAATATTTCCGCATTATTGGGAGCGTGTTCAATGATGGCGTGCACCAGTACGGTGCTGGCAGCTTGACCAATGAAACGTTTGACGGGACTGTGTGGGCGCTGGCTGTGCCCGCTGCCTTTATTTCTCTGGTTGAGGATGTGGAAGCATGGCGCAGCAAGTACGAGAGCGCCGAAAACAGCCCGTTTCAGAGCGAGAGCTTCGCGGGGTATAGTTACACCAAATCGAGCGCAAACGGCAATTCTGGCGGCTCTGTAAAGGGATGGCAGGGTGTGTTTGCGTCCCGTCTGAACAAATGGAGAAAGCTATGAGCCTTTTAGATGATTTTTCGCACAGCTGCATCATTATGGACAAGCTGACAAAGTCTGACGGAGAGGGCGGCTATTTTACCGAGTGGAGCGAGGGCGCAGAGTTTGCGAATTACGTTGCATTGGACAGCAGCCTTGAAGCACGGCAGGCAGAAGCGCAGGGTGTGACCAGCGTGTATACCGGCATTGTTCGGAAAGATGTGCCTATTGAGTACGGCAGCGTGTACAAGGACTTGACTACTGGGGCATATTTCCGGGTCACAAACCGCCCGGAAGAAAAGCAAGCCCCTGCAAGTGCTTCCCAGATGCTGAACGGCTTAAAAAGTTTTACGGCTGAAAGACTGCGGGAGGGATTGCCTACATGACAAAGGGCGCTGCATTACAGCAGTTTTTTGAGCGATTTATGACCGCTTACGCAAGCAACGCCGTGCCGGATGACGCTGTACTCCCATACCTGACCTATGATGCCGTGTTTGACGCATGGGGCGGCGGGGCGGTATCGCTGACGGTCAACATGTGGTTCCATACCACGAGCGAAGCGGTGCCCAATGCAAAGGCGCTTGAGCTTTCGGACGAGCTGGGCATTGGCGGCGTGACGCTGCCCGTAGATGGCGGATTGATTTGGTTAAAACGCGGCTCCCCGTTCTGCCAGGCGCTGGCAGATGACACAGACAAAAACCTAAAACGGCGGTACATCAATGTGACCGCCGAATTTTTATGCCTAAATTGAGGTGAAAGCATGAAATTTACTCGTATTCCTGAATCTGCGTTTAAAGAACTTGTCTTGAACGCGGGCTATCTTGCCACAAATTTCAATATCGAAACTGAGGAAGAGCCTACCGAAGAGGAACTGCTTGGCGCTACGACCGGCGGAATCAACTTTACGGCTGTGTCGCGCTTTACCGACTTCGGCGAGGACATCGACAACTGCCCCAAGAACATGAAAGAACTGAAGCAGATTGAATCTTGGGAAGTCAAGCTCAGCGGTACGTACGTTTCGGGATCTGCCGCTAATGTAAAAAGTATGTTTGGCGCTGCGGATGTTACAACCACTTCCTCCAAGGCGTCCAAAATCACGCCGCGCAACGACCTGAAAGACAGCGACTTTACCGATTTGTGGCTGCTGTGCGATTATTCCGACAAGCACGGCGCAACCAAAGGCGGCTATTGCGTCGTCCACATGCTGAATACGCTGTCCACCGGCGGCTTCAGCTTGCAGACCGGCGACAAGGAAAAAGGCCAGATGAGCTTTGAATACACGGCGCACTATTCTATTACTGCGCAGGATACTGTGCCGTGCGAGGTCTACATCAAGGCCGGAGAGGATGAAGCCTGATGCGGATTTTTTCTGAACTTAGCACTGACGAAGCGCTGGAAGTCGTTTTGCAGATTGCGCAGCCCATCACAAACCTGATTGACGATGAAGCGCTTGTGAAAGAGATGCAGAAAACGATGCCAAAGGGCGAAACGACCCGCATTGAAATGCAGCGCTTTGGCCTTGCGAAAATTGTTAAGCTGTTGAACATTGCGTTGAAGCAGCACCGCGAGGACGTGTACGCAATCCTCGCCCCGTTCAACGGCCTGACGGTGGAAGAAATCGGCAAGCAGAATTTCCTTATCACCTGCAAGCAAGCTGCCGACCTGCTGAACGATAAGGGCTTTGTAGATTTTTTCAAATCGTATCTCGGTGGCGGGCAGAACAAGTAATCCCTGTACTGCTGAAAATGCCGAAACTGAGCGCAAAGGCGCTTGTGTCGGCGCTGCCTTACGCTTTAAAAGCTGATTTTGAGGAACAGCTGTACAAGGTGTACATGACTGATAGTGCGTGGAGCCTTGTGGTAGCTGTGACCGGCGTACAGGACAGGCCAGCGAGATATATTGACATTATCCACCCGCCCAAAGTGGATACGCGGACACCAGAACAGGTGCAGGCAGATTTCAAAGACTTTGCGGCGCGGCATGGGTTGAAATCAAAAGAACGGCAGGAGGTGAGCGAGTAAGTGGACATTTTTAACCTTTATGCCAAATTAAGCCTGAACACAGACGACTATGAAAAAGGCGTTGAGAAGGCAAAAGGCGGCGCATCGTCCTTAATGGACGTTTTCAGCGGTACGTTGCTCGGCAATGTTGTTTCGGACGGTTTGCGGACCGTAGCCAACGGCATTACGGAAATCGGGAAAACCGCTGCAAACATGGCCGTGTCAATCGGCAAGGCATCGTTGGACAGCTATGCGGACTACGAGCAGCTTGTAGGCGGCGTGGAAACGCTGTACAAAGATAGCGCTGCTACTATTGAGAAATATGCGCAGACCGCCTATAAAAATGTTGGCTTGTCTGCCAACGATTACATGGATACGGCTACATCTTTTGCGGCATCGCTGGTAAGTAGTCTTAGCGGAGACACAGAAAAAGCCGCCGAAATGTCCAATACGGCGATTTCTGACATGGCCGATAACTGGAACAAAATGGGCTCCTCTGTGCAGAGTGTGCAGGACGCGTATCGAGGGTTTTCCAAACAAAATTTTACTATGTTGGACAACTTGAAGATCGGTTACGGCGGTACTAAGACCGAAATGGAGCGCCTCCTTGCTGATGCAGACACGCTAAATGCAAAGCAAGGTGTTTACACAAAGTACAGCATCGACAGTTTTTCCGACATTGTGCAAGCCATTCACGTTGTACAGACTGAAATGGGCATTACAGGTACAACGGCAAAAGAAGCGGCAACTACGATTCAGGGCAGTACGGCATCGATGAAGAGCGCATGGGCAAACCTGCTGACGGGCATTGCAGACCCAGAACAAAATTTTCAATCCTTGATGGATGAGTTTGTTGACAGCGTTATTACTGCCGGAAACAATATTATACCGCGCATCAAAGAAATTGTGCCTACTTTGATTGACGGCTTAAGCGAACTGGTCACACAGCTTGCGCCTTATGTAAGCGGCGTGATTATGGAGCTGGAACCAACTATTGAAGAGGGATTGCAGGCGCTTTTCGGCGGGTTAAGCAGCGTAGCAAGCGAATTGCAGCCCATTGTTGCTGATGTGTTCTCGTTTTTTAGCGATGCAATTATTTCTGGGCTGACAAGCGCAATTGAAAGCTCTGACTTTTCTTTTTTGCTGGATATTTTCAATAATGTGAAAACGGCAATAGAAAATATTGCTAACATTATTGATAGTTTTAAAAACAATGCCAATGCTGCGTGGGATGCGATTTCTGCCAAGATTCAGGAAGTCGTGGCATATGTACAGCCTTATGTTGAAACGGCTATGCAGGTTATTGGGCAGGTCGTTACGCAGGTCATTACAGATTTGACCCCAGTCATACAGAGCATCGGTGAAGCGTTCAGCGCTGCATGGAGCCTTGTACAGACTGTATGGGCATGGGCAAGCGCATTCTTTCAGGCTATCTTCCAGTCAATTGTGGTCATCTTTACGCCGTTTGCACCGATTATCAGCGGATTCTTTCAGGGCGCGTGGATTATCATTCAAAGCATCTGGGATGTTGCGGTAAGCTTTTTCCAGACTGTGTTTGATTTGATTACCGGCGTGTTTTCTACGATTGACGCTGTGCTGTCCGGTGACTTTCAGAGCGCGTGGGAGTCGATTCAGGGCATCTTTGATGGCGCGTTTGGTTTCTTCTCTACGGTCGGGCAAAATGTTGTAGAGGGCATCAAGGGCGGCATTGCGGCTGTTTGGGGTGGTCTTGTCAGCTTTGTGCAGGGCTTGTGGGATGGCATCAAGAGTATTTTTGTCATAAATGCAAGTGATGTGAAAAACAACACGGGGTCTGACGGTAGCCACGCAGGCGGCCTTGATTACGTACCCTATAACAACTACGTTGCAAACCTGCATCGCGGCGAAATGGTGCTGACTGCGGACGAAGCAACCGCATACCGTAAGGGCGAAGCAAATATGGCTGGCGGCATGACGATCAACATCGATATTAACGGTATTCAGTTTTCCGATGTGAATTCTATGGCACACGCGCTGGCAAATCAGATTTCGTATGAGCTTCAGGCTCAAAGCAACAGAAAGGCGGCTGTATATGCTTAATAAATTTTGGCTAGACGGCGTATGCAGCCTTGATGTTGGAATTCGGCTGCAAAATGCAATTTCTTTTGGGCAACCGACGCCAAGAGTAACCGCCACGACCATTTCTGGACGTAGTGGAGACCTGACAGAATGGGATGGAAGCTACTCAAATATTAGCGCCACAGCAAAATGTTTTGCGCTGACGGGCGCTGATGTTAGCGACACTTTACCAACGATTACAGCTTTTCTGCGCGGAACTACTCTTGGCTATCGTAGGCTTGAAACAGAGGAAGAACCGAATGTGTACAGAATGGCGCGGGTGGTTAATTTCCCGGAAACTGATATCAGGGCAAACCACCTTGCGCCATTTACTATTTCGCTAGATTGCAAGCCGCAGAAATACTTGAAAGACGGTGAAAGCGCCGTTGAAGTTGAAAGCGGGGATTATCTGTATAACCCAACGGTATTCCCTTCCCTGCCGCTTATATCATTAACCGTTACTGGCGATGCCAAATTACAAGTTGGTGGCACACAAATAAGTATTACAGGTTACACCGGGCCTATGTACCTAGATTGTGAAATGATGGACGCTTACAGAGAAGCGACAAACTTAAATAAATATGTAACTGCGCCTGAATTTCCTACTTTGGGGGCAGGAGCTACACAAATTAGTTGGAGCGGTGGCATCAGTAAATGCGAAATCACGCCCAGATGGTGGACGTTGTAGGAGGTGTAAATCATTAGCTATCCGAGATATTATGACGGCACGACCGGCTTGCAGGGCAACGGCGTGGGGGTGCTGCGGGATGCTGTCAGCTGCACCGTGACCGAGGAACGCAACGGTGCGTTTGAGCTTGAAATGGTCTATCCCATCACCGGGCAGCATTACAGCAGCCTGGCGCTGCGCGGGCTGATTCTGGCGAAGCCAAACCCATACGGCGAGGCGCAGTATTTCCGCATTTATAAAATCAGCCGCCCCATCAATGGCCAGGTAACGGTCAACGCGCAGCACATCAGCTACGATTTGAGCGGCATTCCGGTGGTGCCTTGTAAGGCGTTAAACGCAGTCGATGCCTTGCAGCAACTCAAAAGCCATGCGGCGGTAAGCTGTAACTATACATTCTGGACAGACATCCAGACCGTGTCGGACTTTGCCGTGGCTGTGCCGGGCAGTCTGCGCAGCCTGCTGGGCGGCGTGGATGGCAGCGTGCTGGACGTGTACGGTGGCGAATATGAGTGGGACAACACCACCGTGAAGCTGCACAGCCAGCGCGGCACCGACCGCGGCGTGACGATCCGCTACGGAAAGAACCTGACAGACTTGACCCAGGAGGAAAGCTGCGCCGAGGTTTACACCGGCGTCTACCCCTACTGGGTGGACAGTGATGGCAACGTGACCCAGATCACCGGCAGCCCGGTTGTCAACGTGCCGGGCGGCAGCTACGACTTTGAGCGGGTGCTCACGCTGGACGTGAGCCAGGATATAAAAGAACAGCCAACCGCCGCGCAGCTGCGGCAGGCCGCGCTGGATTATATCGCCGCAAACAAGGTGGGCGTGCCGAAGGTGAGCCTCACGTTGAGCTTTGCCCAGCTGGAACAGACCGCCGAATACGCCGACATGGCCCTGCTGGAGCGGGTGTGCCTGTGCGATACCGTTCATGTGCAGTTTGCGAAGCTTGGCGTGAGCGCGGATGCCCGGTGCATAAAAACGGTCTATGACGTGCTGCTGGAACGTTACGACAGCGTAGAGTTGGGCGACGCACGCAGTAGCCTGGCCAACACCGTGGCCGACATGGGAAAGACCGTACAATCGACCGTGAACAAGACGCGCAGCGACCTGGAGCGGGCCATTGACCGCGCCACACAGCTTATCACCGGCAACCTGGGCGGCTATGTGGTGCTGCACAGCTCCACCGGCGCGGATGAGCCGGACGAAATCCTTGTGATGGACAAGCCAGAAATCGCCAAGGCCACGAAGGTCTGGCGGTGGAATCTGGCCGGTTGGGGGTACAGCAGCAGCGGTTACGGCGGGCCGTACCGCCTGGCCGCCACGATGGACGGCGCGATTAACGCCGATTTCATCACGACCGGAAGTTTGAGTGCCAACCTCATTAAAGCCGGGACGATGAGCGCGAATCTTATCCGTGGCGGCGTGCTGCAATCCACCAACGGAAAGTTTGTGTCCAATCTGGACACGGGCATCACTACGTTCAACGGCGGGCTGGTGGTGAATAGCGACAACTTCAACATCGGCTCGGACGGGTCGGTGGATATCACCGGAAAGTTTACTTCGACGGTGTCGGAAAGTAAGTGCGTCATTGACGACGCGAAAATTGAAATGTACCGAAAAACCAATGACGGCAACTGGCACATGGGCGCGTTTATGTCCACGTGGGGGTCGAACAACGCCGTGGGCCGCCTGGTGCTGTACGGCCCGGCGGCCAGCAACACCAACAACATGATCGCCAACGTCACAATGGCGGGCCAGTATTCCGGCGGCGCTATCGCGATTTCAGACGCGCGCGGCAACGTGAAGGTGCAGCTGGGCGTTGACGGCGCGGGCGACGGCTATGTGTTGGTCAACGGTAAAATGATACAGTGAGGTGGTTTTAAATGGCGGCAGCCAATTACAGCCCGCCCGAGACAGCGCTTATCAAGGCGACGCGGGCGGATTTTGACCGGCGGGACGTTGTACAGCCGGTGCATCTGGTGCAGTACGATGATACGCTCCCGGTGCTGGCCGTGACCCTGTACAAGGGCGGGCAGCCCTGGACACTGCCCACCGGCGCGGATGTCAACCTGCGGATGGATAAAAAAGACGGTCATTATGTCTACAACCCGGCGCTGGGCGTGAGCAGCGACCGCGCTACGGTCTACCTGGCCGTGACGGCCCAAATGACGACCGGCTACGGCACGTTTGCCCCGGTTGTAGAGGTGCTGGCGGGGGGCGGTGTGGCAGGTATGGCCGCGCTGCGGCTGGAAATTGACCGGAACCCGGTGCAGGATGGAATGCTCGAAAGCACGGACGAGTACAAGACCGTGCAGGCGCTGGCTGCCGAGGTGGCCGCAAACGCCAAGATCGTGCGGGATAACGAGGCAGGCATCCAGGACGTGCACAAGAACGTGGAGGCCATCAAGGCCGCGCCTGCCAACGCCCAGGCCGCTGCGGCCAGTGCCAAGGAGGCCCGCAGCTGGGCCGTGGGAGATACCGGCACGCGCCCCGGAGAGGGCATGGACAACGCCAAATATTATGCGGCCCTGGCCCAGCAGGTGAGCCAGGGCGCGGTGGGGTGGTACCCGAACTACGAGGCGTTGTACGCGGCCCACGATACCGGTTATGACGGCAACTGGGCTATTGTGGGAGATACAGATACGATCTGGGTGTGGGACAGCGATACCGGCGTATGGAAGGATACTGGAGAAAGTAGTAAGTTTGCGAATTACTACGATAAGGCCCAAATCGACGCAAAACTGCCCAAGCCGGTGACAGTTACGGTGGCAGCCAGCGCCTGGACTTCCGGCGATTATAGCGTGGCGTGGAACGACGGAACCAGCACGAGTTATACGCAGTGCGCTACAGTAAATGTGGCAGATGTTACGGCGGACAGCCATATCGCCGTATCTGACCGCACGAGGGTTACGGATGCGGTGCGGATGGTTGCCGCGCTTGAACCCGGCGCAGGGGTTGTTAAGTTTTATGCGAAAAGTGCGCCGACAAGCGCGGCGGTTTTTGTGGTGGAGGTAAGTGTATGAGTGGAGCAGCTAATAATCCGTATCTTGTTACCCCGCCAGACAAAACGCTGAGCGTCGAGGGCGTTGCAGCTGATGCTAAGGCGGTGTGTAATGCACTGAGTAAAAAGACAAATAAAATTCAAATTGCAAGCAAATCTTTTTCCGGCACGACTGACACTTATGCGCAGGTGTCTATACCTATTCCAGACAATTCCATGGCGATACTATTTGTGACCAGTTCCAACACACTATTTATACCAGCGGTCATGTACACAAAAAGCGTAGTGTTCCGCTGCATTACCGGGTTGACGTCGGCAAAATTAGATTTTGCCAAAAACGCAGCTGTTTCGGGGACGCTGTATTACTTAACAGAATCAACATAAATTCATTTTGGAGGTATAGAAAAATGACGAAACTACGTTGTTCATTCTGGGGTGGGGGGGGGTCTGCCATAAGACAGCCTTGTGCAGTTTGCACAGGTACTTCTTATGAGTGCAACCCGAAACCCCTTTTACCAGCTGCCCGGTGGGGCTGACCTGCCGGGCGATGTACGTGTGAGTGATACGGCAGACGCCAGCAAGACTGCTGCTGGTGGCTGGGCGGCCAGCCCGGCAGCGGTGGCAGCAGCCGAATCAATAGCCAGACCTGATTATACAAACTACACTAAACTTGGCGCAAAAGGCACTTTTACCATTGACACACCAGGATTTGTACAATTCGGTTGCTCGACCGGGTCTACTGAGGCATCAATTTTCCACCGTATTAAGATCAATGGCGTCATCGTGGACCAAGGCCATACAGAATCCAGAAACTATACATACTACTGGTCTCCTTTGTTTCCCGTTTCACCTGGTGACACTATCGAAACCATTGGCGAACCAGAAAATTTGGGTTACGATACATATTTTTACAACTTGCGAAAATCATAATCCCCGCCCATGCGGGGAGAAAGGACGAAAAAGTGAAACACACTTGGAGGTGCTATATGTCCGAAAAAGATACGATTTTGACCCCGGAAATGGATGAAGAACTTTCCAACGGCAAAGGAGACGATGAAGATGAGTGATTCCACACTTGCCGTTTATACGGCCATTAGCCCCAACTGCAACAGCCCCCGCAGCCAGCCCATCAGCAAGATCACGGTGCACCACATGGCTGGCAATACCACGCTGGAAGCGTTCGGTTCTATCGTTGGCAAAGCATCCCGCCAGATGAGCGCCAACTATGCCATTGATTCCAACGGCCGCATCGGCCTGTTTTGCCACGAGGCCGACCGTTCGTGGTGCAGCTCGTCGCCGTGGAACGACCAGCGCGCCGTCACGATCGAGGTCGCCAACGACGGCGGTGCGCCGGACTGGCACATCAGCGACAAGGCCTATGCGGCGCTGCTTGACCTCTGCACCGACATCTGCCGCAGAAACGGCATCAAGGAGCTGACCTACACCGGCGACAAGAACGGCAGCCTGACCATGCACTGTTTCTACGCTGCCACGGCCTGCCCCGGCCCCTACCTCAAAAGCAAGTTCCCCGACATTGCGGCGCAGGTCACAACGCGCCTGAAGGGCGACGTGGCCGACGCTGCACCCGCCAAGACGCAGGAGCAGAAGTTCATCGACGTGATGGTCGAGAAGTGCCGGGAGCGCTGCCTGAACGCCCATCTGCTGCCGTCGCTCTGCATTGCGCAGGCGTGTTTGGAAAGCGCCTACGGCACCAGCGAGCTGGCCGTGCAGGCCAACAACCTGTTCGGCATTAAGGCGAGCAACTGGTCAGGCAAGGTCTACAACAAGCCCACGAAGGAGTGGGACGGCAGCAAGTACATCACCATCACGGCGGGATTCCGCGCCTATGATACGATGGCTGCCTGTGTAGAGGACTACATCAACAAGATCACGACGATGCCGCGCTACTCGAACCTCGTCGGCTGCACCGACATCAACAAGGCTTGCAAGTACATCCGCGAAGATGGCTGGGCGACCAGTCCCACTTACACGTCCAGTCTGCTGGCCGTTGTCAAGCAGTTCAACCTGACGCGGTACGACGCCGCCATTAAAGAGGACAAGCCCGCCGCGCCGACGAAGCAGGAAGTGTGGCTGGATCACGTCGTCCTGCCGAACGCGGCGGCGATGGAGTTTTACCTCATCGCCAAAAAGTACGGGCTGGACAACGACAAAGCCTACCACGCTAAGTATGTGGACTGATGCACATGTGTTGCAGTGGGCGTGATGCCCGGAGAGGGACGTTAATGAATGCGATCATTGTCGCGATAATCACAAGCGGGCTGGGGTTGGTGGGGGTTGTCATCACCAACCTGTTCAGCGCCCGCCGCACCGAGCAAAAAATCGCCACCGCACAAGCAGTGACAGATACAAAGCTTGAAGAATTGACCCGCGAGGTGCGGCTGCATAATAACTTTGCGCAGCGCGTGCCGGTGCTGGAGGAGCAGATCAAGGTGGCTAACCACCGAATATCAGATTTAGAGCGCGACACGCGCAAGGAGGCTTAATATGAACATCGACTACATGAACTACATTAAACCGGAGCTGCTGGTGCTGATTCCGGCGCTGATTTTCGTCGGGTACTGCCTGAAAACCAGCACGGCGGTGGCGGACAAGCTTATCCCGGCGGTGCTGGCCGCGGTGGGCATTGTGCTGGCCGCGCTGTACGTTTTGGCGACGTCGCCCATCGGCGGCGGGCAGGACGCGGCCATGGCAGTTTTCACCGCTATCATTCAAGGTGTGCTGTGCGCGGCGGGGGCGGTCTACGCCAACCAGTGCGTGAAGCAGAGCACGAAAGATAAATAATCCACTGCGTGCGCCGGTTTGATTTTTGTGTTGACCTGGCGACGTATAACAAAATTTGCTTTTTGCTAACCGACGATGAGCGGGCGGTGCTGGATTACAGGCGGCGCGGCCTGGGAAACGCCGAGATCGCTGCGGAAATGAACTGCAGCGAACGCACGGTCAATCGGTTGG
>ERZ1026880.510-NODE-510-length-19660-cov-26.154960_pt1 | contig 19660 bp, 22 predicted proteins | sample MGYA00380170_ERZ1026880 | MGnify/ENA primary metagenome ERZ1026880 (study PRJEB33269, sample SAMEA4719806) | human gut metagenome | biome: human-associated habitat; feature: organic feature; material: feces | place: Cameroon | collected 2013-10 ...
GCCTTATTTGACATGAAATCCCACCCACCCAAACATGAATAATATTTAAAACTTTCTATCTAACTCAAATAATAAGTGCTTTATATATTCTTTAATAGATTTTAATATGGTGATAAAATGAAGTTCGGTATAGAATTCGTACCAAATGAAGACTTAAATAAAATAGTAGAACGTGTAAAATTAGCTGAAGAAGTTGGTTTTGAATATGCATGGATCACAGACCACTACAACAACAAAAATGTATATGAAACCTTAGCTTTAATTGCTAAAGAAACCGAAACCATTAAAATGGGTCCTGGTGTAACCAACCCATATGTAAGAAGCCCTGCTATCTCTGCTTCTGCAATTGCTACTATCGATGAACTCTCCGATGGAAGAGCTACTTTTGGTATTGGTCCAGGAGACAAAGCAACCTTTGATGCTTTAGGAATCCCATGGGAAAAACCTGTATCCACAATAAAATCTGCTATTGCTGACATTAACACTTTACTTGCTGGTGACAAAACTGAAACCGGTGCAGCATTAGGTGGAGTAAAAGCTGTTCAAGAACACCTCCCAATTTACATGGGTGCTCAAGGACCTAAAATGTTAGAAACCGCTGGAGAAATTGCAGACGGTGTTTTAATTAACGCATCTAACCCTAAAGATTACGAAGCAGCATTACCACTTATTAAAAAAGGAATCGACAATGCTGGTAAAAACGTAGCTGACTTTGATGTAGGTGCATACACTGCAACTTCTATCGGAACCGATTCTGAAAAAGCTAAAAACGCAGCAAAAATTGTTGTTGCTTTCATTGCAGCTGGTTCCCCTCCTATGGTTATCGACAGACACGGATTACCTGAAGGTATCAACGAAAAAATCGGTGCTTGCTTAGGTAAAGGTGACTTCGGTGGAGCTATCGGATTAATCGATGATGACTTACTCCACGCATTCTCCGTAGCAGGTACTCCTGATGAATTCATCCCTAAAGTAGAAGGATTAGCTGAAATGGGTGTAACCCAATATGTAGCTGGTTCTCCAATCGGAAAAGATGTAGAAGAATCCATCAAATTATTAGGAGAAGTAATCGCAAGTTTCTAAACTCCTAATTTTTTCTTTTTTTATTTTTTAAACCATAGTTGTTTTAATACCCTGTTTTTTGCAAATAGCTGCTGTTTTTCTATATAAATTATTCTGATACCTGTTTGAAGGATACTCTTTATTATAAAATAAGTCTTTTACATCATCCAGTACTTCAGGAAAGTTACTTTTAACAAAATTATAATATTTTATTCTGGAGGAATTTTCACTGCTTCCAAAAAGTGACAGTGCTCCGGGAATTAAATATCCTGCATTGTTTTTCTTAAATACCCTAACAAAATTTTCAAGATTTTCCGAATCATCATTTATATAGGGCAATATCGGCATTAATGCAGCGCCTACATGAAAACCTTCATTAGCTAATATTTTCATTGCTTTTAGTCTTTGTGAAGGTAAAGGTGCATTTGGCTCAACTAAACTAGCTAAATCATCATCAACTGTTGAAAATGAAAAAGTTACACAAACTTTTGATTTCAAGTTTTTCAAATCAACAGGCAATACAGCTGTATCATTCAGCTTCTTTAAAATATCCATATCTCTTAAGATTAAGTCAGATTTTGTTATAATATGTACCGAATATTTAAACCTTAGAAATATCTTTAAAATTTCCCGGGTTAATTCCAATTCCTTTTCTATTTCCATATATGGATCAGATGCCGAACCTAAATTCAAAAATGCTCTTTCGTGATTTCTGGATAATTTCTTTAATTTATTATAAACCAAATCACAGGCATTGGATTTTACATAATAGCTATTGGTTTTCTTTGCATATTTGCTTCCATTTATATAACAGTATACACAGTCAAATGAGCATCCCATATAGGGATTAATAGTATAATCTTCCAAAAAGAGATTAAAATTTCTTTTCCCTTTTCGTTTATTAAAAATTGAATTTACTTTTTTATTTTCGAATCCGTATTTTTTCAGGATTATATCATCACTATTAGCAAAGTTTTTAATTATATCAACACCTTAAATATTAATATTAATTTTATTATAAGGTATATATAATGGAGATTGAAAACTTAACTAAAGAAATTAGAGCTAGGGCATTTGAGAGAAAAGATTCGAAAACACCTAATCAGGTAGCTGCTAGCTGGTATAATGATGATTTAACTTATGACGGAGTTGCAAAAACCCTGTTTATTATTTTACCTACTCCAGGATGTTCCTGGGCAATAGGTGACAGCGGCGGATGTACAATGTGCAGCTATGTTTCAGACTGTACACTGGAAGCAATTGACAGTAAAACTATAGTAACTATATTCAAAGAGCACCTTAACCGCTTTTCTATTAACGAAGAAGATAAGATAACCGTTAAATTATTTGCTTCAGGAAGTTTTTTAAATCCTCGTGAACTTCCAAAAGATGCCCGTGATGAAATTTTAAATATTTTAATGGATTTAGGTAATGTTCATGAAATTGTAGTTGAATCAAGAGCAGAATATGTTAAGGAAGAATACATTGATGAAATAACAGATATTATCGGAGATACTTTATTTGAAATTAGTATGGGTTTAGAAACTTCCAATGATTATACCAGACTTAAAAAAATAAATAAAGGATTCACTCTTGATGATTTCAACAAAGCAGTTTCATTAATTCAAAAATTAAACAGCAAAAAAGGTTATAATCTTAAATCCAAAGCATATATTTTTGTAAAACCTATTCTTTTAAATGAAAAAGAAGCTATTGATGAAGCTATTGAAACTGCAAGATACTGTGCCGACCATAATGTTGACAGAGTGTCCTTTTGTCCGGCTACAATACATGGAGGAACTTTAATTGAAAGAATGTGGAGAAAAGGAGCATATCAGCCACCATGGATTTGGAGCTGTATTGAAATTATAAATACTGTACGTAAAGAGTTAAATATTCCTGCATTACTTGACACTTCAGGTTTCGGTTCAAGACGTGGTCCTTACAATTGTAAAAAATGTAATAAAGATTTAAAACACATGATAATAGCCAATAACTTAACACAAACTCCAATTGACTATGACTGTGATTGTAAAAACAAATGGCTGGCTGAAGTTAATAATGCAGATATGAATAAATCAGCTGTACCTGTAAAACATCTCCCATTATATTAAAAAAAGTGTTTTTTTTCTGATATGATAAAAGTATCAGATTTAATTTTTATTTTTAAATTCCAATAGTTTATTAATCAGCAGATAATCCAAAATCACCATTATAAATAAATAATTCAGATATATTCTATCATCACTTGTTAATGAAGGTGTAAAACCTGAAATAATCACAGATCCGAAACCCAGCACCAATAGTGCAAATATAAAATAACCCAATTCTTTATTGTTTTTATAAATCATATAAACTGAATATAACGGCACCAATGCAATTATAAGATAGAGAACGCCGCAGATTATCATTCTTATAAATCCTAAACTTAATAAACCGTATTTCAGATTAGTCAAATCAAAATAGCTATAGACATCACTGAAATTTGCAAATCCTGCTGTTGCAAAAAACAATACAATCAAAGCAGGAATAAAAGTAAGCAGCATTATTTTCCTTTTATCAGATATCAGATAACTATAAACCGCAAGTAAAGCAAGGAAAATTACTGAAAATATGTCTTTTGCCATTAAAATCCAGCTGAAGAAATAATTAATTCCTACATCCAGTTTATTTATAATATTGAAGTTGGAATAATCTGGAAATCCAAGTTTAGTAACTACATTTACCCTGTTTACATTTCCCGGACAGCAGAAATCATAAATGAAATTCAAAACTATTAAACCTACAAATAAATAAATCACCTTCGGAATTTCAATCTTTTTATACAGACAGTAACCTATAACAAATACATATGCTCCACCAACCATTGCCAGTAACTGTTCAGAGCTGACAGCTTCCATTAATGTGACAATTAAAATCAGATATAGTGCTATTTTTTTAAATTTAGACAAATCCCTATTTTTAAATACATATTCTTTCAGCAAATAAAAATGCAGCAATATAAAACAAATTGGCCATATGTAATTTGTTGTAGTTGCTAACCATCCTGCAGATTCCAAAATCTTAGAAAAAGATATTATGAATAAACCTACAAAAAAGCAAGCCAGACAATTATAAAAGAAGCTTTTTTCATCATCATTAACCAGTAATTTACTTAACAGTACAGCAATAGCTACAAAAATAACTGAATCCACTATTCTCCAAATTTCTGCAGGAACAGATACCAATATACCTACATCAAATTCTATAAGAGACCTTGAACTCCAAGTTGCATACCTGTAGCTTAAAAATCCGTCTTTAGTTAATGACCATAAAGGATGCTTTGAAACTATTGTTTGGAAAGTAGGATAATCTGCAGTAACTACTGCCAATTTCCAATGATAACACAACAAAATCATTAAAAATATCAAAAAAGGAATATACTTAATATATTTTTTAAAATTCATATCACTATTTCCAGCTAAATCAATAATTATTAATATTATCCAAACAGTATGATAAAATTTTGCATGGATAATTTTAACTACTTTAAAGAAAAAATATATGAATATATAAAATATTAAAATTAATACGGAGGAAAAAGATGAAAAATAAATTTGTTAGTTTACTGGCTATCATTTTAGGAATAATAATCATCGCATTTCCAATGATTGGTGTTATTGGAACTAGTTCCTTAATAGGTTTATCTGTTCTTTTAATCTCTATTTATCTGCTTGTTGTAGGAGTAGCTATTATAGATTATAATAAATCCGGAGCAATTATCGATTTAATTTTAGGAATTATGCTATTATTCTTAAGTCTTGGTTTAATATTCAATCCTAATCTATTTGCATTTCTTGCAGAAATTTCACTTTATCTTGCAGGAATTGTACTGATTATTGTGGGAGTTGTTGCTTTAGTTAACAATCGCCATGCCAGATTCGGATTTTATATAGGTATAAGCGGAATAATATTAGGTTTAGTTTACATAATCATTGGTACTTACGTTGCAGATCCTATTATTTTAGGTACTTTAATAGGATTATGGTTAGTAATAACCGGTGTTTTAAAAATTATAGATGGTTAATCCCCATCCACTTTTTCTTTTTTGGTGTTGAAATTGATAGCTATTAGTGCAGACTTTGACCCGGTACACAAAGGTCATGAAAAATTAATTAAAGAAGCAAAAAAACTAGCTGATGAAAAACAAAAAAAGCTAGTAGTATATTTAAATAAAGGATACAGTGCTAATCACGGCCCATTTTTTGTAAATTTTGAAGCCAGACGTGATATGGCTTTAGCTCTTGGGGCAGATGAAGTAAAATCATTTGAAGGACTTCATCACAGACTTGTTTTATCTTATAGTGTTCCAATCAGATTAAATAAAATGTATGAAGATGGTGCTACTGATTATATTACATCAGCACATATTTCACTTGATGAAATTAAAAACAAAGCTCAAAAATTTGTTAAAGAGGGAAATTTCGTTGGAATGCCTAAAAATTATCCCAACAGAAATGAAATACGCTGGTATGCGCTAAATGAATTTCTGGGATCTCCTTTAGAATATCATGTGATTCCTGAGTTTAACAAAGAGAAATATTCCGGAAGAAAAATCAGAAAGTCTATTTTAGATAATGATATGGTAATTCCTAAAGAAACCAGAAAATTACTTCCAAAAACAACTATTGACATTCTTGAAGATGAAATAGCTGCAGGCAGAATTCCCGGCCAACGCAATTGGACTGAAATTTATAAAAGAATGAATACATATTCAAGAGGAAATCTTGAAAAGATAGCTTACCTGAACGGGAACACCATAAATGAAATAATTAAAAGAAGAGTTTACAGAGATCCCGAGTCAATTTGGGCAGTATTTAGAAGAGCTAATTACGGACCAGTTATGACAAGACTGGCTGTAAGTGCTATTGAAGAAGAAGTCACTAAAAAAGAAGTAATGGACTTGATGAAAAGTTATGAAGCAAAAGGCGTTATTCCGGAAGGTCAGAAAGTTCAAAAAGTAATTGATAGAGCATGGTATGTTGCAAGTGAAGGTGAAAAAGGAGTAAATGCTAAAACAGCCAATGAAACCTTTAGAAGCAAAAATATTAAAATTGATAATCCTCCTTTAAATATTCATGCCGGTTTAAATTTAACTAAATTCGAAACTAAAATTATTTCAGAAGGGCTGAATGCTGATTTATATATTGATAAAGACAATAAAATTTCAGTTCAGCTAAAAGCAGAAGGTAAAAAGATTAAAACCAATTTAAGATTACCTGCAAAAGAAGTGACTTACCTCAGATACATTATGGATTCAAACTTCATCCCGACAAGTGCCAGCATCAGAAAGGATAAAAAAGGATATAAAGTTGATATAACTATTGGCTAAGCTTTTTAAAAGAAGCTTTAATCATTGTTAAATCATGATTTTCAAAATAATCAATAATCTGTTCTAATTCTTCCGCCTTTCTTTTTTTAGCATTTTTTGTATTGTTAATTCTTGACAAAGCCTTTTTTTTAAAATCATTGCCTTCAGTTAAAGTTAAAATATCAAAAAATTCATCTTCCAAATCTAAATTTTCAGCTATTTCCATGCTTTCCATTAAAACAGCTGAAAGAGACTTTGTATACATGCTCCTGAGTAATTTCAGCTTAGATACATCACCGGGATTTTCACTAATTTTGTGAACTTCCAAAAAATCATCCAGAAAATCCAGCTTTTCCAAGTTTTTTCCGGACAAATACAATACCGGATTTGGAGCATCTATTTTTCCGATAATTGCTCCGTCTACAAAATTATCCACATATTCATTGATTTTTAAAGTTGTTTTAGGAGAAATATTATTTAAATCTATGTAGATCCCTTTAGAATATTTTCCATATTCAGCAGCTATGTCCAGTGCCTGACTGGGACTATTAGCAGAAATTAAAATGTCTGAAAAAGCAGCTACCTCTTTAAAAGTATCTAAAATTTCCACATCTGACTTTTTCATATTTTCAATTGTATTTTCTGACCTGTTTTGGGCAGATGTTAAAAAAGTAATATTTTCAGAGTCAATCAAACCTGTTAAGTTTTTAGCTACCTTTCCAAAACCGATAAATCCTATTTTCACAAAATTCCTCCAAGAGCAGTTATTAACATATAAACAGCCCCAATTATAATTAATACTGCAAATATTTTCTGAATATATTCAGTTTTTTTAGCAAACCTTGAGATATCAATGTTAGAAATTATATATCCCAAGATTAATAATGTTAATCCAAAACCAAGGCAATACAAAAGAATGTTGAATGCTACAAATACTGGATTTCCTGAACTTACAAGCAGTGTTAAAAGTGAAATCAGATAACCGCTGTAACATGGTGCCCATGATAAAGAAGTTAGAAATCCTAAAATAAATGCATTATCTCTGCTTTTATAAGTTAATGCTGGAAACTTGCAGGAACCGGAAGTTAATAAAAATCCTCCAATTAAAAGCAGGAAAAATGCAGATATAACTCGAATATAATTTAAGTATTTATAAATAGCTATTGTAAAATACACTGTTGCAAATAGTATAACTACAAAAATAGCAAATAAACCTAAAACAAATGAAATAATCTCTGTATTCTTTCTTTTTTTTAAATTAAATCCTATAAAAATAGGTAAAACGGGTAAAATACAGGGAGATAAAATTGAAATTACTCCTGTAATAAAAGAAACCGCCAGAACAATTTCCACAATATCTCCTCAAATCATGTTTATTAAATCTTTCGGACCATAATAACCTTCAATAGACTTTAATTCATTACCTTCACTGTCTAAAATAAGCATAGTAGGTGTTGAATAAACATTATACTTACCAGCTATTTCAGGATTGTCATTAACATTAATTATAACAACTACATAACTTTCATTAAGCTTATCCATAATTTGTGCATCATTCAGGGTGTTCTGCCTTAACTGATGACAATAAGTACAGGTATCTGATTCAAAAACAGCAAAAACTTCTTTATCACTAGTTTTAGCTTTTTGAAGTGCTTCGGACAAAGTTCCTGCAGTATCAATAATGTTAAACTCTGATTCGGAAGCTTCTTCTTTTTCAAAATCCCCATTAATTGAAAACCATCCACTTAATGCAATAATGACAAGTATTATGAAAATAATGAAATATAAACTACATTTTTTCATGAATATATTATAATAAATTATCAAATATATTAGTTTCTATTTTTTAAAAGCAACATATCATGTAAGTTTACACCAATATCTTTTGAAATTGTTGTACATTTTGAGCATAATAAAAAGAAAACTTCCTTAGATGACAAATCTATTTCAGTTAGCCCCTCATAATTTCCCATTCCTTTAGAAATTATAAAATCATGAGATGAAAAAATTTCTCTAAATTCCTCTGAAATTTCACTGTCCACATATCCGACAGTTCCAGCACCTATTTCAACAATTTCTCCAAATTCATCTAATCCCACATTGACTGCATCTTCCATGCATGCATCATTTATAATTGGTCTTGATTTGACAGCTATTGTAATATCCAAGTCGTACTGCTTCATTTTAGAAAGTAAAAGTTTGTCAAATACAATTTCACCAGTATTATCCACTAAATACAATACTTTATCATATTTTTTTAAGGCATTTTCAAACTCGCCAATATCTTTAACAGCCAAATCTCTTTCTAAAGCAGAACTTATTAAACTTCCAACATCAGTATCTATAGTAAATGCTCCAAAATCCAGAATATTTCCTATAATAGCTATTTTAACATAGTTTTCCAAACTGTTATTCTTTTTGAGAACTTCCTTAACTGTCGGCAAATATTTTAAAGCTATCTGATTACCTGCAATTTTTTCTTTAATATATGGATCTTCACAGCCTGTTTTTTCCTGAATCATATTATGAATAACTGAACCTGTTTTATTTGAATTGGTTGTTTTATAGAAATTAGAACTTAAAAATGTGAAAATGTCATTCATAAGTTCTATTTTAAGGTCTTCATCATCACTAGCCAAATCCATAGCCTCTTTTGCCTGTCTTAAAAAACATGCACCACATTCATAGTTGATTTTCACTTAACCACCATAAATAATTTGAACTAATCGTATTTCATCATCATCTCGGATTTCACTTTCTTCAATAACCAAGTCCCCGTTCTGTTTCGAAACAATAGTTTGTGAAGATAACTCCAAATCATTTAATAAATCTTTAATTGTGTAATTTTCTTTTGGTATGTCTCTTTTCTCATCAATATCTTTAAATTTTAATGTAAATGTCATATTATCACTTTCCCAATTCCTCTAAAAATGTACATGCCTTACATAATCTGTTGGCTGAGGGTTCACCACACCGTTCACATCTTGACTGAGGATAATTTTTTTTAAAACCGTCACCAATAGCTTCCTTAATCTTATCATATCCCCTAAGTGTTGAATATTTTATTGTAGGATGTTTTTCAGAAAGTTTATTTATCAAATCTGAAACTTCACCTCTAAATGACTGCTGTGCATAAGGACAGCTGTCAAAATGAACTTCCAGTTCTTTTGCAACTACATACAAACCTATTTCCCTTTCCGGAATTTCACGTAAAGGTTTAATTTTAACTGTGAATTCTTTAGCTTTTGAAGATGTTTTAGCACCTAACTTAGTTAAATTATCAGTATTTCCCTCAAGATAATTCATCATAATAGCCTGAACTTCATCATCCAAATTATGACCTGTAGCTATTTTAGTAGCTCCCATTTCACGGGCTGCCTTATTTATTATAGTTCTTCTAAAAACACCACAGTAACTGCAGGATCCAATATGATTTTCTTTTTGCATTATCTCATCTAATGTTATACCATATTCTTCTTTAAGAGAAACTACTTTATGTTCAATACCTAAACGTTTCGCATGACGGGTAGCTATATCTACACCTTCCTGACGATAGTTATCAATTCCTTCATCAACAGTTACTGCACAAATGTCTATAATATTTCTTTTACGGAAACTGTTTAAAATTTCCAAAGTTGTTACACTGTCTTTACCTCCTGAAAGTGCAACTAAAACTTTGTCTCCCTTATCCAATAATTTTTCCTTTTTAACTGTTTTAATAACTTTTTTTTCAATTGATTCAATAAAACAATCCTTACATAAATATTGACCGGATTGGTGTTTTTTAATAATAACCTGCGAATTACCGCATTTACTGCACTGCATAACTACACCTACATTTGCTCTACAAATTGAGCTAATTGATTTAAAGTATTTACTTCAAATATATGGGCACCTGCATCTTCATATAATGAAACACAACTATCTACAATATCCCATTTATTTCTGTCTTCAGGATTTAATATTACAACTTTTTTAGAATTTTTAACCATTTCACCAACTAAATCTACACTGGCCGGAACACCTTTTACTTTAGGTCCTGCCCAATCCCTGCAATCAGACAGTATAATAACATAAGACTTGTTATTTAACTTAGCCAAATCCATAAATTTCTCAAATGAAGTATACATATTAGATGTTCCGTGAACCATTGCATTTTTAAGTCTCATATCTTTAACTTTTGTAAATGCATCAATTAAATACTCTTCTTTTAAAGCTTTAGTTGTTTCAATAACCTTATTATCAAATTCAAAAGTTCTTGAATTTTTAAATGCACTTTGAGCTGAAAACATCAACATGAAAAACCAGCTGCTGATCCATTCACAGGACCCGCTGATATCATTTAGAAACAAATGTTCATTTTTGTGAGGACGTGGTTTAGCCTTAATCAGTTCAAAAGGAACACCGCCATATTTCATATTTACTCTTATGGTTCTTCTAATGTCTATTCTATTTGAACTTGTCTGGATTTTCCTTCTTGAACGTTTATTAGCTATTTTCCTACCTAATCTTTGACAGATTTCAAGCATTCTTGGATCGAATTTGTTAAGTTTTGTCAAATCCTTATTTAATAATTCCCCATCTCTTTCAAGTTTTTGAACTTCATCAAGTAAAGGCTGGCCTGATAACTGTTTCAGTTTTTCATTATTGATTTTTTCTTTCTTGAGTTTGGTGGAAACATTACCCTGTTTTTTAATAATATACTTATTGGATTTAGGTCCTGTTCCTTTGTAAGCTTTACCTCTCTGTTCAGCATCAAGAACCTCTTTTTTTCGGGCTTCTTTTTTGAAAACATTTTCAAAAATCTTGTTAAACTTAGGAATATCATACTTATCTTTAACATAAATTGCTCTTAAGGCTGTTTTTAAAAGATTTCTATCATTTTCGCCCAAATCCTGATAAACTTGAGCAGCTGAGTGTGTACTCCTAATACTGACAGGTAAACCTACTTCTCTTAACTGATGAGACAATTCTGCAACTTTATCAATCATAATATCATTATAATTAATATTTCTTATGAATTACGTCTTTTAAAACTCTTTTTTTATCACTTTCAGTTTTAATAGCAACACCAATACTATCCTCTAAAGATTTATTGAAATTTTTAGTACCTAAACTGGAAACTGATCTAACCCAATCTACAGTTCCCCTTACAGACGGTTTTTTCATTAAATTAAGATTACGTATCTCATGTACTATTTTAACTATTTTTGAAACTGTTTCATTCTCAGCTTCAGGAAGTCTTGATTTAACAATTTCAATTTCACGTTCAACTGAAGGATATGGAATATATAAAAATAAACATCTGTCCTTAGTTTCATCAAGTAAAGACCTTTGAGAGTTAGAAGTTAAAATAACAATTAAATCATTTGCTAACTGGAATGTTCCTAAATCATTTATAGTTATTTCTTTTTCACCTAATGCCTGAAGTAAAAAACTTTCAACTTCCTCATCTGCTTTATCAATTTCATCAATAAGTAAAACAGAATCCTTTTCATTTAAAAAAGCATTTAATAAAGGACGTCTTATAAAGAATTCTTCATGAAATATTTTTTCTTCATTATCAGACTCGTTTTTAGCTGCTTCAAGGTGAAGCAATTGTTTTTGATAATTCCATTCTCCAACAATTTGTTCAAAAGTAATACCTTCATAACACTGAATCCTAAAGAAATCCATGTCAAAAGCACTGGCTATTACTTTAGCTAACTGTGTTTTTCCAACACCAGGAGGTCCTTCAATAAGCATTGGTTTTCCAAGTAAAAAAGATAAATATAATGTTGTTGAAATCTCGTTATCCGGGACATAATTTTCATTTAAAAGAATTTTGTCAATTTTTTTAACAGATAAATCGTCAATTTGCACAATCAAACCTTCTTTATTTTATATATAATTACAAGTATTAATGATGCATTTATTTAAAAGTTTTGAAATAATAGATAATGAGGTTGAATTATGAAAACAGAAAATGCAATTATTATAATATTAATCATGATTATTATAGTTGCTACTGGAATTTTTACACTTGGAAACATTAACTTACATACCGACTCTGGAAATGATAATTCAGAAATTTCTTATGACAGTTCCAATTCTATTGATTCCGGTGGCTCCAGTCAAATTGAAGAACCATCCCAAGTAGCTGGTGAAAGTGAAGATAGTGGAGAAAGTGTTCAGGAAAGTGCAGATAGTGAATCCAATTAAGTTTTGAATTCATCAGGATTTTTAAATAAATCAAAATCCTGAACATATTCCTTTCCAGTAATCATGGCTATTTGTGCTTTTTGAAGCTCACTTCCCAAATATGCAGCATGCTCCATTCTTGTTACAAGTTTTTTATCTATTATTTCTTCATAAATTTCTTTTGCAGTATCTCCAACAATCACCAAATCAGCTTTGTTCTTTTTAAAATGTGTAGCTATAATCCTGCTGGCTTTAACTGTAGTTCCATAATCAACACTGATTTTAAAGCTCCCTGCCTTGTCTCTTACAAATTTCATAGGTTTGGTCTGTTTTACTTCCGGAACTCCATCAGTTTCAGTTTCAATAATATCCAGTCGTTTATGTTTATCTTTAAATGCAACAAGGTTAATTCCCAAATCCTTTGGAATAGAACCTCTATGTTTAGCTAAAAACATCATTTTAGATGCAGTTGATAATTCATAAACACTGCCCCTTGTTTTTCCGCTTTCTTCTGGAGTAAATAATATACTTACACCTAATTCCATCCCTATTCCTGCAAGCAGAACATTGACTCCTCCAGAGTCTGCATCCATCAGTTCAGTAACATTTCCAACTCCGAAAAACATTGGTGCTTTATTTATTTTATGAAATTCGAAACAGGCCATAATTGATTCAACAATACTGCTGCTGTTTACAGGGTCCAAAATTAAATCTGCAACATAATCAATGCCTTTTGTATCTTCAATTAGCTGTTTCATTGCATCAACTCTTTCTTCAGGAGTTTTTGGAGTGAAACCTTCTGAAAAATTAGTTGGAAGCAAAACAGCCGGAGTATTAGTTTCTTTTAAAATATCAAGTACTTTAGAATTATTTCCCAAATCCAAACTTAATACCAAATCAATACCATGTTTTGCAGCTGCTTCAATTTCTTTTGCATTTAATGTATCAATACTTAATGGCCTATCTCCAACAATTGGCCTTAATGTATCAATCAATTCCGGAACTTTATCTGAAAAATCTTCACCTGCTGCCATACCAATATCAATCATATCAGCTCCTGAATCAACAAAATACTGACATTTATGAATTAAAGCTTCTTTTGATAAAAATGGAGCATTAGCTATTTCAGACAATACTCTCATTGGAAAATCTTCACCTACCGGGAGATTTCCAACCAGAATATTATTAGGTTTTTCCAATAATTTTTCAATGGTTTTTTCATCATTTTCAAAATCATCAATGAATTTTAAAGCTTCTTTTCTTTTTTCCTCTTCAATTAGTTTATCTGCAGGTTTATCTTCAGACAATTCAATTTGATCAATTAAATTTAAAACCATAGCCAAATCAGCTCCGTCAGTTGAACCTTTAAAAGTAGGAATTCCCAATTCTTTTGTTATTTCCCTGGTTCCTTTCTTTATTAAACCTGGAACTAAAATCATATCAATTTCATCTAACTGATTAGCAAAATGAGTTTTTATTTCATTAATAATAATTCTAGGAGTTAAAAATGCAGCTACCTGTGTATTATCAGCTATATGAATTATAACCTCAACATTAGCATTAGCTACAACATTTTTAATTAAAGGATATGCTAAATTTCCAGTAATAATTAAAACTTTCATAAACTCCCCCACCTATTCATAATATTAATAGTTATATGACTATTTAATTATTATAAGTAACTACAAAACAAAGCAATATACATCATTTAGCAACATAAATAATATAAAATATTAACTAAAAAACAATTATAAAATCTATAATGATTATCCATGATAAACTTTATATATTTTGTAATTTATAATGATTATACATGATAAACTATGGAGGAGACTAAATGATTGAAATTCGTTTTCACGGACGTGGTGGACAAGGGTCCGTAACTGCTGCTGAAATTTTGGCAAAAGCTGCTTTTAAAGATGGTAAATATGTTCAATCTTTCCCTTTCTTTGGAGTTGAACGTAGGGGAGCGCCAGTAATGGCTTTTACCAGAATTGATGACAAACCAATTGACATAAGATACCAAGTATACAATCCAGACTATGTATTAGTTCTTGATGATGGATTAATGAATGTGGTGGATGTATTTTCTGGAATAAAAGAAAATACTGAAGTAATTATCAATATTGCTGAAGAATTTAAAGGATCTGGTGAACATCCAGTTCACAGCATTGATGCAACAGGAATTGCATTAGATTTATTAGGCCGCAATATTGTTAACACAATTATCTTAGGATACTTTGCTAAAAAAACTCACGTTGTAAGTATCGAATCACTTATTGAAGTAATTAAAGAAACATTCCCTGGAAAAGTTGGGGAATTAAATGCAGAAGCTACAAGAAAAGCTTATGACATGGGATAAAACATAAGGAGAAGGTGAATTAAAAATGGTAGCTATCGGATGTGTAATAAAAACACCGGGAAGTAGTAAAAATAACAAAACTGGAAGTTGGAGAACTTTTAAACCTGTTTTAGATAAAGAAAAATGTATCGATTGTGACAATTGTATTATTTTCTGTCCGGACTCCAGTGTAAATAAACAACATGACATTAATTACGATTACTGTAAAGGATGCGGAATTTGCGCATATGAATGTCCTTCAGATGCAATCGAAATGATTAAAGAATAGGGAGTGAAGAAATGACAAAAGAAGTTATGACAGCAAATAAAGCAGTTGCAGAAGCTGTAAGATTAGCTAAACCACAAGTTATTCCTGTTTATCCAATTACACCGCAAACAACAATTTCAGAATACCTTGCACAATATGTTGCAGATGAAAAAATTGATGCAAAATATGTGAAAGTGGAATCTGAACACAGTGCAATCAGTGCATCTGTCGGAGCAAGTAGTGCTGGAGTAAGAGTATTTACTGCAACATCTTCACAAGGATTAATGTTAATGCATGAAATATTATTTGCAGCAGCAGGTATGAGAACTCCAATCGTATTGGCTGATGCAAATAGGGCAATATCTGCACCATTAAATATCTGGAATGATCAACAAGATTCAATTGCACAAAGAGATGCAGGATGGTTGCAAATTTATGTTGAAAGTGCACAGGAAGCTTTAGATACTACATTAATGGCATATAAAATTTCTGAAAACTATGATGTTTTACTTCCATCAATGGTATGTTTAGATGGATTTATTTTAACTCATACCGTAGAACCTGTAGAAATTCCAACTCAAGAAGATGCAGATAAATTCTTACCTCCATATGTTCCAAAACATGCTTTCTTGGATCCTAATGAACCAATGTCTATAGGTACATTAGCTGATCCGGATTACTATCTTGAAGCAAGACATGATATGCAAGTAGCTATGGAAAAATCAATTCCAGTTATTGAAGAAACCTGCAAAGAATTTGCCGAAATATTTGGCAGAGAGTATGGTCTTATTGACACTTATAAAACAGACGATGCAGACATCATTTTCGTGGCTATGGGTTCAATGTGCAGTACTTTAAGAGTTATGATTGATGAATTAAGAAACAAAGGTGAAAAAGTAGGTTTGCTTAAAGTTAGAGCTTACAGACCATTCCCTGTTGAAGCTATTGATGAAGCTGTTAAAAATGCTTCAAAATTAGCAGTTCTTGATAAAAATGTAACCTTCGGAATTGGTGGTGCTCTTTACACTGATATTAAAGCAAAAATCCATAAAGAAGCATACGGATTTATTATTGGTTTAGGTGGAAGAGACATTACTCCAGAATCAATCTTGGAAGTTTATGAAAAAACAAAAAATCCAGAAAAAGAAGTTACCTGGATAGGACTTAAGGAGGAATAAAAATGGAGATATCTGATAAAGAATATTTAGCACCAGGACACAGAGGATGTGCAGGATGTGGAGCTTCCATTGGAGTTAGATTAGCTCTTAATGCATTAGGAAAAAACACTGTAGCTATTTCAGCTACTGGTTGTCTTGAAGTAATGACCTCTCCTTATCCAGAAACTGCTTGGGAAATTCCATGGATGCATGTAGCTTTCGAAAATGCTGGAGCAGTTGCATCTGGAGTAGAAAGTGCTTTAAGAATTCAAGGAAAAGATGACATTAATGTTATTGCTTTCGGAGGAGATGGAGGTACTGTAGATATTGGTTTGCAATCATTATCCGGAGCAATGGAAAGAGGTCACAACTTAACTTACATCTGTTACGATAACGAAGCATATATGAACACAGGTATCCAAAGAAGTGGTGCAACACCTTATGGTGCAAGTACTACAACTTCACCAAAAGGAAGCGGAAGTTTCGGAGAAGACAAACCTAAAAAAGACATGCCGATGATAATGGCAGCACATGGAATCCCATATGTGGCTACTGCATCTATTGCATATCCTGAAGACTTTGTCAATAAAGTTAAAAAAGCAGCTGCAATCAAAGGTCCTGCATACATACATTTACACCAACCATGTACTACAGGATGGGGATTTGCTTCAGAAAAAACCATTGAAATGGGAAGATTAGCTGTTGAAACCGGATCATGGATTTTATATGAAGTTGAAAATGGTGAATTTAACATCACTTACAGACCTGAAGAAAGAAAACCTGTAAAAGAATATTTAGCTCCTCAAAAAAGATTCAAACATCTTGATGATGAACACATAGACAAAATACAAAAATATGTTGATAAATCCTGCGAAGAATTAGGTTTATAAAGGGGGAATAATAGTGGAAAAAATATTTGTAAATAGAGATGCATGTGATGGATGTAACAATTGTGTAAACATGTGTGCATCTATTCACTCTGCTCCTAGAATTAAAATTATAGAGCATGATTCCGCATATTATTCCTTAGTTTGTCAACATTGCGAAAATGCACCTTGTGTAAAAATTTGTCCGACAAATGCAATGACTACAAAAGGTGTTAAAACTGAAGATTGTATCGGATGTGGCTTATGCAGTATTGTTTGTCCGTTTGGTGCAATTACTATTGCAGAAAGTGTAGCTGAAAAATGTGACCTCTGTGCAGATAGAGAAGAAGGTCCTGCTTGTGTAAAAGCATGTACCAAAAGAGCTATTTCAGTTATTGATCCTGCAAAAATCAAAATTAAAAATCAGGAAAAATATCTTGCAAAACTTGCTGGAGAATATGATATTGGAAGCACATCCAACCGCAGTTTTGTACACTTCATCACAAGTGCTGCAAGAGCAAGATTAGCTCTTGATGAATAAATAAGGAAAAAACATGGCTGGAGAACTTCATGCAAATTGTATAAACTGTGGAAAATGTCAACATCCTATGGATGTTGATGATATTTCCTTATTTTGCATGGAATGTGCTCCTAATGAAGCTCCTTGTTTAAAAGTTTGTCCTGAAAAAGCAATAGAAAGCATTGGAGGGGCAATTACTTTAAATAAAAATAAATGCAATAAATGCGGAGAATGTACAAAAGTATGTCCTTTAGGCATTTTAGATGCAATTATAAAATAGCTGTTTTTTCAGTACTATCAAGTTAAGTGTTTTTTTTGATTTTTAATTTTAATTTTTTCCAATTTTTTTATTTTTTGTTTATTTTGCTTGTATCGGCGTGTTATTATTTTAATTTTATTTTATTAGGTGTGAATTTATTTATATCTATTTTTAAGTATTTTATATAGTTAATATTATATATTATTAATTATAAAGTATTATTATCTAATAATATTAGTTTTTATTTGAGAATTGTTGTTTTTAGGGTGGTTTTTGATGGTTTTTGAATATGTGTTTTCAAATTTTTTTAGCAAGTTTTAATAATTTTGTTGATGAAAAATATATATTAAGTGATAATGCTTTTGTTCGTAGTGGTAAATGGAGTTTGGAAACTGCAATTAAATTTCCTTTATTTAATCGTAAGAAAACAAAATTTAATGAAGTTAATAGGTATTTAAGGAGTCAAACATGTGATTATTCTATGAAAATAACTGGTTCTGGTGTTTGCGATAGAATGCAATATATTAACCCTAAAGTTTATATAGACATGAATGATGGAGTTATAATGGAAATATACAACAATGTGGAAGAAATGGAAACTTTTAAAGGATTTCACGTTTTTGCAACTGATGGATCTTATGTTGAAATTCCAAATCATCCACAGGCACGTGAAGAAATGGGAGTTCCATCAAATAATGAAGTTGAAACATTTGCTGCAAATGCAAGGATTTCATGCACAGTAGATACAAAAATGGACTTTGTAATATCATCAATAATTGAAAATCAAACCGTAGATGAAATAACACTAGCATTAAGACACTTAGACGATGTAAAAAACAAAATAAATATGAATAACGTAATTACCTGTTATGATAGATACTATAATTCCACAGAAATCATGTTAAAAACAGAAACATTGAATTCATACTATCTAATCCGAGGAAAAACAAATACATTCAAAAAACAACAACAAAAAATGGATAATGATAAAAAAACCGACGAAACATTCGATATCAGCTTAAATAACGCAAAAATAAAAAAATTTCACGACGAAGACCTGAAAAAAATCGCAAGAAAACAAAAAAGCATCCAAGTCAGAATAGTTAAAGTAAAATTAAAAACTGGACAAACAGAAATACTATTTACCAATTTACCAAAAGAAATAGCAACACCAGAAGAATTAAAGCAATTATACGGCGAAAGATGGAAAATAGAAACAGATTACGACAGACTAAAAAACAAACTATACATCGAAAAATTCAGCGGAAGAAGACGAACCATAATCGAACAAGACTTCTACAGCCACATATTCCTACTAAACCTACTAATAGGAATAAAACACGATGCAGAACTAAAAATAACACGAAAACCAAAAGAAACAGCAAAATACACCTACAAATACCACTCCAACATCAACACACTCATCGGAGAAATCAAAGACCAACTACCAAGACTCCTAACAGACAACCAAGACGAAATACAAAAAGTAATAAAAGAAATAATGGAAATAGGTTCTAAAGAACTCGTAGCAACAAAAATACCCCCACAAACACACACAGAAAGAGATAAAAAAAGAAATTGGAATAAAAATTGCAAAACAAGCAAAAGCCAAGGATTCTAAAAATCAGAAAAAAAATCACTTAACTTGATAGTACTG
>ERZ1026880.511-NODE-511-length-19653-cov-5.014695_pt1 | contig 19653 bp, 15 predicted proteins | sample MGYA00380170_ERZ1026880 | MGnify/ENA primary metagenome ERZ1026880 (study PRJEB33269, sample SAMEA4719806) | human gut metagenome | biome: human-associated habitat; feature: organic feature; material: feces | place: Cameroon | collected 2013-10 ...
TACCTGGCATAGCATATGCACCTCTCTTTATTAACTATATATATTTAATATCAGATATGATAATTCTCCTTTATAAATTCGTAAAACTGGAATTTGTTGAGTATTTCGTTCCTCTACCGTTACCTGTCTTTATCACATATCCTTTTTTCTCAAGTATCCCCAATAGCTTTAACGTCTTATTTTTGCCAAACCCTGCTGCCTTAGCGATTTGAGAACTTGTTTTTCCAAGCCTGCCCATGCTGTCGTAAATGATTTTCTCATCGCCAGTAAGATCGCCACCGGATGTGATCACAGGCAAAGTTACTTTGATCATATTCTCGGAAAACTCATGTATCGGTTTTGCCTTACTGCCTGCATATGCTGCATTTATCCTCTGAACGCCCGTTCCAAAACTTTCTATAATATTCAACCGGAAGAAAACTGCGCCGATAATCGGATTACGCAGCACTGATATCTGTCCATTGAGATATTCCTCCTTTGTGATGCCTTTTGGCAGTCCTCCCGGTGAAAAAACCTCAATGCGATCTTCATACATTGCTACTCTGATATGAGATCTCACATCCCAGGCTCTGTGCACCAGTGCATTTGCAATGGTTTCTCTGAACGCCTTTTCCGGAATGATCTCAACCTTCCAGAATAAGACGATTCAACTCCAGACGATCCACTTCGATCGTTGCCGTATCATTTCTCTTGTAAGCTTTTGATTTATAATAATACGGTTTATAGATTCCTTCTTTTACTTCCAATGAATGGTTTTCTTTCATCTGCTAAATCTCCATCAGTGTTTCTGTATCTTTATTATATCAAAACAAACGAAAAAAAACGTATTTATTTGCGTTTGATTTTTCGTTTGCTTTATAAACAGGAAGTTGTAGAGATATTCTCTGCTGCAATCATCCCATCAAATGCCGATTTGTGGAATACTTATTAAGGAAGACCATACCATAATTGGATTCCCTTGAAACAGCAAAAGACCCGAAGCATTCGCTTCGGGCCTTTTCGTTGGCTAGGGTAACCGCGCGAACAAAACGCTGTAACCATTGAAATCACCGCATTCTTTAACTCTAATTTCTCTCCATGTCCAATAAATCGAGATTTATGTCCAACGGATAAGCGCTGAAACAGCACATTTTATTGTCCATATTTTAGAATTTTTTATTGTTGGATAATATCATTTCCAAGTAACCAGTCTGCGATGTTAAAGTAATTTTCAAAAGTATACTGACAACAAGTATGACTTATTATCCTTTTGCAGATTAAAAAGAATCAGCCTCATGTCCTCTTGATTTTTATAAGTGCAGTTGGAGACTTTGCTTTTCCATCCCTGTAAATATATCCAGTTTCTATTAGAGGATTGATAACATCTTTTAAAAACTTACTTCTACTGTGATAATCCATTACATCCTGAAGATTTTTTACCGATTTTGGACCTTCCATCCTAAGAATTGCAATAACCTTTTCCGCATCTGTCAAATCATCTAACGCGATCTCCACAGCTTCATCGCGGTATAATCTATCAAATAGCCGAAGATTCAAAAAACCCGGGTGTATAGAAACAACTGGCTGAAGTTCTTTGGGACTCCTTTTATATGCTTCAATCATAGTTTGAAATCCGGTTCCACCACGTTCCATTAAATTTGCCACATCCAAACAAGCTGCAATAATTGAATTACGTCTAATAGAAGGAATTGATCCAGCCGGATATTCATCATAATCTTTAGGTAAAAGCCATGACCCCGGTGATACTATTTCTATTCTGTCCGAATATATATCCACATCGATTTGTGTTCCAAATATAGAATAGTCTCTATGGGCGATCGCATTAACTAATGCCTCCCTTATAGCTTCCTTGGGGTACGATCGAACTTCTTCACGCCCACCATTTTCCGTCTTAAACCATCCTGTCTTTGTATTACGTTCAATAAAATTTAATGCATCTACAAAAACTTTGGCTAAAGAGCCTCGTAATCTACTACTATCCAGAACAACTCCTGTTTTATTTTTTCCCTTCCAAAGACGGCAGCAGATCATAGTATCATCTTTATCATATCCATCAGAAAACATAATAAAACCAGACTTTGCAAACCCGTCTTTAGAAACTATTTCTTCATTTTGTAATTCTTTTACAGATGGAACTGATTGATCTTGTCTATATCTTTTACAAATATCTATATACTCTGTCCAATATTTTTCATGGTATTCGATTACGCTTGTTTCGTTATCTACACCATATTTTCTTTTTGATAATGAAATGATTTCTTCCGGAGTTGCAGGAGTCGCATTGCCATCCCCTTTAACATATACCGTTTCATTATAATCGCCTTCTCTGTATCTGATCACTGATTCGCCAGGCGCAACTTTAACTGCCAATACAAAACGCTCTGCATTATCATCTACACTGCGCATCATATAAGTAACTTTTACATGTGGGAAAATATGCCTGTCATTGATTCTGGCAATCAAGAGTTTTGTTTTATCAATCTCCTCAAGATTGATTCCGAAAGCCTCTCCCTCATTAGACACACCAACAAACAAAGTTCCACCTTTATCATTTGCATATCCAATAATTGTTTTTGCCCATTTGATGGGATTGTCTGGATTCAGAACAGCTTTATATTCATAATTCAAATCTTCTGTAACCACATCTGGATACAACTCTTTTATCTTCATGTTGCACTCCTTGATTCATTTTTCTAACAGCACTATATCAAACATTACTTAACATTGCAACAACATTATTCAACATTACTATAACATTGCAAACCCTTGTATTCCAGTATGTTAGAAGATTTTCACGACATTGTTTTACGTAATTAAACATACTAACATTGCAGTAACATTACTCAAACATTACTTTTCCCTCTATGACCATTCCTATTCATTACACCAGAACTATCCTTGTTTATTTATCTTTTCAGTGATATCTATAAATACCAAATTAATATGTTTACAAAAAAATGAAAAGGCTCAAGCATTTGCTTGCAACCTTTTCCTTCTCTTACCTCTCAAACAAATCCCAAATGACAGTTCAAGGGATATTATACGTGAAATCACATTTTTCGATCCCACTTTATTCCACCAACTTCAAAATACGTCCTTCAAATTTTTCCATAGCACTGTTGTGCATGCTGTCAAACACATCTGCATAGATATCCAGCGTCATATGAATGTCTTTATGTCCCAGCCAGTTTTTCAAAACTACCGCCGGAACACCTGCTTCGATACATCTTGTCGCAAAGGTATGACGAAGTGCATGTTGACCTCTTTTACTAATACCTGCCTTTTTACATATACGATGGAAAAAGCAATTCACCTGACTGGTGGTGATCAGGTCTTTCTTTCCATAATCGTAAAACACCAATCCAAATGGGTTCTTTTTTGCCTTTTTCAAGGCCTCCTCTAACACCACTGATAACGCTTTATTGATCGGGATATCTCTCACCCCAGCATCTGTTTTCGCACCATCCTTAATAAAATTTCTGTATTCCAAGCCACGAGAAATCGTTGAATGCACATGGACTACACCGTTAGCTAAATCGATGTCTTCTACTTTTAAGGCATTGATTTCTCCCATACGCATCCCGCTATAAAGTTCAATCAGAATCTGCAGCCTATATTCATTCCGATTTCTAGGAACTTTAAAGGTTTTCAACGCATCTAAAAACCGAGTTTGTTCCTCCGGCGTAAAACCTTTTACCACTCTTTCTTTTTTCGAAGATTTCGGTCGTCTTATCGTTGTTGACTTCATTATATTCTTTTTCACTATTTTCCTCTCCTCTGCTATCCTATATGCTGCTCTTACCTGCTGATAGATTTTCTTGATCACACTTTCCGAATATTTTGTCAGACTTTTTAAGAAAGATTTGATCTGTTCCTCACTAATATCCGCAATCGGGATCTTCCCCAGTCCACTTTTCTCAATCACCAGCAGATTATCCAGGTTTCTTGCATATCCCTGTTCACCAATATAATTCATCGCATAATCGTCCTCATACTTTTCCTTTAAAAGATCTGGAATCGTTGCTTCCATATCATATCCTGCCGTTAAGCTTTCCAGTTTTTCCAGAAACTCCTCTGCACGTATCAGGCACTCTTCTTTTGTTACTCCCGAAAACGATTTTCTTCTTTTTTCTCCAAATTCATCTGCATATGTAAAACGATAATTATATTTCCCATTTACAATCCGAAAAGAGCCTTCCCCATTATTTTTCTTCTTTTGCTTCATATATATCACCGCCTCCTATAGGCTCAAATCTTTGCTATATCTTTCTGCGATCGCTAGTAAAATAATAGATCACATTGAAACAATCATCCACTGTGCGAATTCTTGATCCACATACTTGACAAGGCTACGCCTCCCTGCACCAGTAGCTTTCTTCTTTCTTTACTCGCCTTCGTGAAAAATATTCAATGAGTGCATGAGACTCTACAACTTTCCTTTTTCCAAAGTCCACTGCCGGAAACTCAGGATCACCGAACAGTTTGAGTACGGTATGCTTGCTCCACCCGAGCATATCCATGAGTTCTGCGACTCCGTAAAACCTCACTTCACTGGAAAGATAGTAAGCCTTTTCGCTCTTATCTGTTTCCTGTACTTTTTTTATATCCGCAGCAGAGGCTTCTTCCTGTGATTTCTGAAGTGCCCGCCTCTGTTTTCTTATCATTTCAAGACTCGAAGCCATCTCCTGCCCTCCTTCTCATAGTTCTGCCAATTACAACATCTTATTTACGTTTCCTGTGCTGCTGCCGTTTTTCCGCTGCAGCTTCACTGGCACGCAGCGCTCTCGTCACTCTTTTCATTGTCTGATGGTCCAGTGTGCAACGGTACTCGAGCAGCTGTGATTTCGATATAGTCTTCCGCTGCTCGGCTTCCACCATCGACTGCTTCGGCAATCCTTTCATCATTGGAAGCACCACATGGGTCTCATCGTCTGGTCGTTTCAGCTTGCTGGTCACGATAGCCACCAGCACTGTAGTCGATGTACGATTGAGACGATCACACTGTGTTATGAGGACAGGTCTGCGCCCTGCCTGCACGCTTCCACTTTCCGTCTCCGGAAGATCTGCGTAATATATCTCGCCTCTTCTTACTTTTCTGTCTGCCATGATGCCACCTCCTATATGTACCTAAGCAGTATCCGTCTTGACTCCTGTATCTTTTCATACACAGCATCCATGTCCATACCCAGATGCTGACTGACTTCATATATGGTCATGTCCTCAAAAACAAGATCCTCGATTATAGACAGCATCTGTCTGTCAAGATGCCTTAGTCCTTCCTGCAGGAATCCATCCCCGATGCAGCCTACCCATGTATGCCCATCTCCCTGCTGATATGCTTCCCTCACGTCTTCTGTGTTCAAAAGAAGATCTATCATCCTTCCGAAATCTTCTTCTATGATGGTATCTGCGATATCCTTTTTCATGTCCTCCTCGCTTTCCGCAGATACATTGTTTCTCGGATCAGATCCATGCAAAACGAATATGTATACGGCAGCACGCTTTATAAACTCTGTACACTGTACGAATGTTTTATCCGGCATGCTGCCATTTTTTATCCGATCTGCATTTGTCCACGACACCCCCGATCTGGGAAACGATCAGGCGACAGCGGGCAAAGCTGTCTCACGGGTATTTACCCCTCTGTGGTTCTCACAGAGCCGCCCTCATTGCGTGATCCTGCATCCCTGCAGGGCTGTGACTGGACGGGAGTATCATTATCCTCTTCGGTGATCATCGCACATTACAGCTGCCATCTGCCTTTTGAAACGAGACATAACCGCTCGCTCTGACGAGGTCATGGCGCATCGTTTCACATGCTCACTGTTTTCACAGTCCGAAAAGAAAGTACCTGATGAATGTGTATCCACTTGTCAAATTCCACGAGAGGAAAATATCTCCTCTCACTTATCGGAGATTCACATGCCGAAATATAACCCCTTTTACAAAAACTTTTTTAATTTTTTTCTGATCTTTTTCAGACGGTTGCTTATAGCAGGCTGCGATACGCCTTCTCTTGCCGCATATTCTGAAACAGTGATCGGATCCGGACCATACAGCATCATCACCAGTTCTTTCTGCTTCGCACTGAGAGAATCCATGGCTTCCCTTGCTGTCTCTGCTTCCTGCAGACTTCTTTCTTTTTCTTTCTGATACATCTCGTCCGTTTCCGGATCTACAAAAGAGTTCCAGTCCCCATGATCAGAGCCTGTATCAAGATGCCTTTCGTTGTATCTGATCCTGCGTGCCTTGTTTTCTTCGAGCCTTTTGCTTTCTGTGATATAAACAGCCACTTCTGTTCCCTCCTCCAGTTCGATTGTCACTGTATCTCCTGTTGCAAAGTTATATGTAACAGTGGCATTCTTTCTGTCATCCGCTGTTTCCTGAGTATTTTCTTTCCTGCTGCATGCTGCCGATACAGCGATCATATTCTTATGCAGTTCATATATCCTGTTTCTCATCTGAGTCCTCCTGATTTTGAAAAATGTAGCTTTAGCGTTCTTTCAAAATCAGGTGTCACGGATACTCAGCGATCTGTGGCAGCCATCCTGCCAATAAAAAAAGCATATGTGTCCTTTCCGGTCTGCCGCATAAGCAGCGGAAAGTCCATATGCAAAAAAAGAGACCTGCAAAACATTTCACTCAAAAGACATTTCTATCTTTCAAAGCTGCTTATGTTTTGCAGGCCTCCTGATGATTCCATTATGCAGGGCATGCCCCTGCAAGGCGGACCTATTAGTGAGCTTTCACATTCGGTCCCGTCAAATCCAGTCCATCAACAAACTCTTGGATACAGTCGTCGCCTTCAGGGGCTTACGGAGACTTTGTGTCTCCTGCCGGCATGACGTCCGTCTGTTCCTCAATGTATTAAGTTCTATTGTTATTTTATTTCGCTGTATACTCAGCTATAGTTTCCCTTACCGTAAGCACATTGTTCTTATAGTTCACTGTCAGTCTGCTTCTGCACTGCAGACAGGTCAGCTCCGTATGTTCCAAACTGAGGCTCTTGCCTATCTCAGCTCCGCAGTATGGACATGATACTATTATCTTCTTCTGTTTTTTCATTATCTTTCCTCCTGTCCCCAAGACCGGTATATAATGTTTCCTTTACTTTTCTCACGTGTGTTTCCTCTGATGCCGCGGATCTCCCCATATCACACACCCGCACTTTCTGTTATACGGGCAGCGGTACGAACACTGTTCCTGATCCATCATCTTTCATGTACTGGATCCCCAGCTTTTCAGACTCTATGGCAAGTTTCAGATCGATCTTCCTTTTCATTTTGATGGCAAGTCTTTTTCTGAACTCATCAGCCTGATACAGTGTGTAATTCAGCCCGTCCTCATCTTTTGCGATAGCAAATAGCTTGCCTTTGTACGACACGAACTCATCTAAAAATGGGACGAACTTTCCTTTATAGTATATCGGGTCTACCATTCTTACTTCACCTCCATGATCATTGAATATCCTTTATCACCTTTACGGCAACACCCTGGATGATGCAGTGATCAACATAGATGTCTTTCATTTCACTGTTTTCAGGATGCAGTCTTACTCTGTTATCCTCTATATAGAATCGCTTCAACGTAGCCTCCTCATCCACAAGCACAACTGCAATCTGACCGTTCTCAGCAGTCTCCTGCTTTCGGATCACTACCAGATCACCGGGATCTATCCCCGCCTTGATCATAGATTCACCTCGCGCACGAAGGATGTAGAACTCACCGCTTCCGAACATAGACTCCGGAAGTGATACATACTCTTCGATATGCTCTTCTGCGATATTAGGAAGACCACATGATATATCTCCCACGACTGCCGCCTTGAAAGTAGAGGTGTGCATCTTCTCCGTCCGCGCTGTCGTGATATTCCTGCCCTGATAGGAAAGCATCCCCCGCTTTTCCATCTCGACAAGATATTTATGTACGGTCCCTCTGCCGATCCTCACCCGCTCTGCAATCAGTGTCGTTGACGGCGAAGCATTGTAGACGATGTAATAGTCCTCGATATATTCGAGGATCTGTTTCATAAGTTCAGGATCTTTTGTTCTCATAGCTGCTCCTTTTCTATCGGAAGCATCTTGCTTTCGATATATTCATTATACACTAAATCAACCGTCATGCAATAAAAATTTCAAAAAAAGGAAAAGCTGAGGAACTACTTCCTCAGCCCTTGTTATGTTTCTTACAGCTTGTATTGTAATAATCCCATTCCGGTCATCTATCAATTTCATTACTAGAACGATATAGTCGTTGGCGCTAAAACTCCAGACTATCTGCATTGAGCAGAAAGTGAGGTGCACCCATAAAAATAGAGTGTCAAACCTCGTTTTTCCCCTGCCCATCATACAGGTACGAATAGTCTCCGGCCTTTTGTTCAGTATATTTTACCGCTTCCTTGGTTAAGTCTCCACTGATCCGCTGATCTGCTTCCCCGTAGGTATAGCTTGCTTTTTCTTTGCCGTCCTGATCGTACTGGTACATTACCTGTGCGTTTTCGTTGAAGTTGGTATCGTTCAAGTAGTTGGTGATGTCCCAGGTTACGAGGGTAGCTCGTTCTGTTCCGGGTACTACGATTGTAGTCATCTGGTTTGCGGTCAGTTTATCGCCGTCCGCATCAGGACTTTCCCCGTCTGCGGTCTTTGCAGAGGTTCCGCCCATGTTAATCTCGGTATAGTCCCCTGTTTTTCTTCGAGCTCTGTCTGGTGCCGGACACATATTTTCTGCTCATGGCAAAGACCTTGTTTCCGTCTCCGTCATAGGTCGCGGCCAGCAGGAGCTGTCCTCCCTTACTTACGCTCCGCAGACGGTTTTCAGTATCGTAGCTGTAGACCGTAGAAGCCCCTTTCGTCTTCTTTTCGATCAGGTTTCCGTCATCATCATAGACGTAATTGTTACCTCTTAAATCTCAGGCATTTCTCCCATTTTTTTAATTCTTTAACTCTGCGTTGCATTTTGCATCTCAAGCTTTCAGAATCCGGCAAATCCATCTCAAAAACAGAGCCTTTATAATCATCTGATATCCAGATCGGTTTTCGTAAGCATTCTTTTAACCATCGAATAGCAGTCACCAGATTTCTCCTATGCTGCTTATCTCCAAATATATGCGAAGACGTTTGAATAATAGTGTCTATCATGATAAGATTCGTCTTCGAGTCCCATGTATCCTTGTGACTTTCAAAATATCGAACCATAAACTCAAATCCCATCTTATCCTTTAAACTCTCAACATACATTCCATATCTAGAGAAATCCAACACGTTCTCCATGCAATTACTATATGAAAATAACTGGATTTGCAATTTTTCCTGAGCTTCTTTCGCCCATTGCAGCTCCATTTCTTCAGGCACCATATAGTGTATATATTCTTCTTTTGCTCCATCTTTCTCCATGAAAAATCGATTGCCATTGTACTTCAAAAAAATTGATTTTGCTCTTTCAAAATTTGTATTTCTTATTCTTTCATTTAAAAATCGATTTAATTCCACTTCGATCATTTTAGCAAGTTCTTCTAAATACTTAATTGCCGTTGCACTTTGATCTTCACAACACAGAGAATTCCCAGTATCCTCATGCCAATCTAATGTAAATTTGATCCCTCGATAATATATAGGCAAAGAAGAAAACCAGATTCCATCAAATTTTTCTCCCGATTTTATTGAATATTTATTGCTGAGTATCTCAGCAACTAAATCACACCCATCAATATAATCAAAATTAACAAATAAATATTCAATTTTGTTTGAAGTAGATTTATTGTTATATTTTTTCAATTCTACAAACATCGCTAAGCCCTCACTTAATTTATTCCCAAAGATTTATTTACCGCATCTCTTGATTTTTGAGAGCTTTTAATAATTTGCTGATATATATCATCTTTTTCAAATCCCTTTCTTATCTGCCTCTTAACTATATCTCCCCAAGTCTGATTTGGATCTGAGCTCATTAATTGTTGTGCGGTTTCTCTATCTTTCATAAGTGCTCTTGCTTCCGTTCTAAATTTATTCCTTAACGAAAATGCTTGTTCAGCTTGTTTTTTTAAAGATTTCTCGGAATCAATTAAATACGGGATTTTTTTCTCTTGTGCTATATACCATCGCCGTGCTTCCACATTGCTCATGCTTTGTCCTCGAATCCATTTTCCTCCATATGCGTTATCAGGTATATTAACAATTGTTCTTCCTTTATTCGAAATATTGACTTCACCGGATCCACTAATGACCAACACAATATTCGCCTGTGCCTCTATGATCTCCAGATCATCCCTCAGTGTCTTATTTCTGAATGCATTCTGATAATCCTTCGAGGATCTGTAGGTGCTGTTGTTCTGCAGATATGCCGTATAATTCTGTTCCATCTGCAGTTTCATCGCTGCGCTTGGCTCAAAACCGGTGGAGATCTTATCGGCCCAGTTGTAAAGGTCACTTTTAAGGCTCTGCGCTGCTCTTGTCGCTCCTATTGCCGCCGAGATGTTCCTGATCCCCGGGATCGTTGTCAAGGCATTGCTCACACCTTTCAGTGCAGCCATTCCGATCTTCGGCAGATTCTTTTTCACCGATACGACAGCATTGCTTACCTTTGATTTCAGCGTCCGCTTTGCCTTGTTGATTTGAACCTTGGCATTCTGGATCTGCTTTTTTGCAAAACTTTTGGCTTGCTTTACCTTACAGGTCACTGACTTCTTCAGAACCTTTGCTTTATCCTTTAATATGCGATAGCCTTTCTTGACTCCTTTCTTTGTCGCAGTATATCGTCCTTTCACATAGGATTTGAATTTGTTCCATTTGCTTCCGGATTTCTTCGACGAAGATTTCTTGCTGGAAGCTTTTTTCTTACTGGACGATTTCTTAGTTGTCTTTTTCGTATTCTTCTTCGCTGTTGTTTTCTTTGAAGACTTGCTCGACGCCTTCGAGGATTTTTTGCTCGTCTTCTTCGTGCTGCTCTTCTTGGATTTCTTCTTATCTCCTCCCGGGTCGTTGCCGTTTACTGGGTCGTTTTCGGCGTAGATATAGCGGTTCTGGCTAAGTGGGTTAGTCAGGTCTCCTTCGTTGGTGTCCTGACTGGTGAAGGTTCCTGTTTCAGGGCTGTAGTGGCGCTGGCGCAGGTACTGCAGGCCCACTTCTTCTATGTATTCCTCCCCATTATACCCCCACAGAACGTCGTTGTCACTGAGGCCGTTATCGTTTTGGGCTTCTAACGGAGTCTTGGAAGTTCCTTCTTTTCCTTCGGCGGTCATTTCACCGAATGGATCATAGCTATAGGATTCTGCTACAGCTCCCTTGCGTATGGTTTCAGCTACATTCCCCTGCCCATCATACAGGTAAGTATAGTCTCCTGCTTTCTGCTCGGTATATTTTACCGCTTCTTTGGAGAGATCGCCGCTGATTCTCTGGTCTGCTTCCCCGTAGGTATAGCTTGCCTTCTCCTTGCCGTCCTGATCGTACTGGTACATTACCTGTGCGTTTTCGTTGAAGTTGGTGTCGTTCAGGTAATTTGTAATATCCCAGGTTACGAGGGTTGCGCGTTCGGTTCCGGGCACTACGATGGTTGCCATTTCATTGGCAGTTAATGTGTCTCCGTTTTTCTCCTCGGCTGTCTTACCGACATTCTGCCCCATGTCGATCTCGGTATAGTCCCCTGTCACGAAAGTTTTAAAGCCGTGCCAGAGGTCTCTGATTTCTTTTCCGATCGCAGTCAGAAGTGCCGGACATTGTCCTGCGGTGAGTTTCATGATGCCTTGGGCTCCGCCGTACCAGAAGATATCGGGGTCGAAGTTTTCTTTTACGGTCGGGAGTTTTGCTTTTTTCGTTTCGGCATTTTCATCCGAACCGTCCCCGTCGGAGTCTTCATCGGCTGCCTGTATCGTCGCAGTCTTCACTCGTTTCTTTTTACCCTTTTGTTTCGTCCCGTCGACATATTTCCTGCTCATCTGAAAGACTTTGTTGCCGTCTCCGTCGTAGGTGGCTGCAAGGAGGATCTGGCCGCCTTTGGTGACGCTTCTCAGTCGGTTTTCGGTATCATAGCTGTAGACGGTGGATTTTCCTTTTGTCTTTTTTTCGATCAGGTTTCCGTTATCGTCGTAGACGTACTTTATTTTATCCCCAGTTTTGGAGTTTTTCTCGGAAATGACCTGGTTATCTTTATTGTATGTTACTGTTATTGTCCCCTCATCACCGCCTTTTGTGACGGACATTCTGCTTCCGGCTGCGTTGTAGGTATAGGTGGTTGTGCGGAGGGTTCCGTCTGTGTTTTTGGTGTAGCCGCTAAGCTGTCCTGCTTTATCGTAGGTGAAGGTGGTAATGGTTTTCTTTCCTTCCTGCTGGGCGGTTTCTTTGATGATGCGGTCTTCTTTATCGTATTCGTAGGCGTAGGTAGAGACTTCGGCGCCTTTGCTGGTGTTTTTGAGTTCTATGAGGTTATCGTTTGCATCGTAAGTATAGGCACTTTCGGTGCCGTCGGATCTCTTGCAGCTCAGGATGTTTCCTGCTGCATCTACGGTAAAGTCTGCTGTGATGCCTTTGTTATCGGAGACTCTTGTGATATTGTCTTCGGTATCGTATCCGTAGGTGACTTCTCTTCCTTTCGGGTAGGTGATCTTTTCGATGCGGTCGTATTCGTCATAGGCGTAGGTCAGCTTCTGGCCGTTCCCATCGGTATAACTTTTGACTCTCCCAAGCTCATCGTAGGTCGTATGGCTTTTACCGGATTCGTCGTCCATCTCAATCCTGTTTCCGGATGCATCGTAGCCGTATACGACGGATTTGCTGCCGTCAGAATACTCTTTTTTAAGAAGGCTCCCCAGAACGTCGTAGTCGTAGGTGATCTTTGTCTTATCCGGATTTACTTTGGCTGTCAGGTTTCCTGCGGCATCGTAAGTAAAGCGGGTGGTCTTTCCCTCCGGTGAGGTTTCTTTGGTGAGGTTGCCCGCCTTATCGTATTCATATTTCGTCTGCTGGTCGCCGCCTTCGATCTTGTCGGTCAGCTGATCCAGTTTGTTGTACCGATAGGTGACGCTTCTTCCTTCTGCGTCTTTGGCGCTGGTGAGATTGCCCGCTTTATCGTAGGTGTAGCGCATCTCTTCGCCCATCCGGTTTTCGGCTGCAGTCTGATTTCCTTCTTCGTCGTAAGCACTCTTTGCAGCATTCCCCTTGGCATCGATCTCTTCGATCAGGTTACCCTCCGCATCGTAGCGGTATCCTGTCTTTCTCTTTAACGGATCGATGACGGATATGATATTGCCGTTTTTATCGTATTCATAGCTGGTGGTACTCCCCTTAGCCGTAGTCTCTGTAAGAAGTCTTCCGGTCTTATCGTAGGTATACTTGGAGGTCTTTTCCTTCTGCTGTTCTTCTGCGAGATTTCCTGCAGCGTCGTAGCTATAGCTGATCTCGGCAAGGCTGGATTCCTTTTCGCTGGTGACTTTGCCTGCCTTATCATAGGTATACTTGATCTTGCCCCCTGTCGGGTACTGGATCTCGGTGTTGTTTCCGGCTTCATCGTAAGAGAAGCGTGTTACAGCGCCTTTGCCGTTTTCTTCTGTCAGGACCCGGTGTCCTTTATCATAGGAATAGGTATTGACGTTTCCGCTCTCTTCCTTTTCTTTCTCCACGTTTCCAAAGGCGTCATAAGACCAGGTCCGCTCCGCCCCTTCGCTGGTATTCATCTTGCGGATCCGTCCTGCCTTATCGTAGAGATATTCTGTTTTGTAGCCGTTGTCCTTCGTTTCTGTAAGGAGCTTTCCATCGAGGCTGTAGGTATAGGTGGTCTCCGCTCCGGAAACGGTAGTCTCCGAAATGGTGTTTCCCTGGGTATCATAAGCAAAGCGTTCCGTTCCGCCTCTTGGGTGGATGGTCGCTGTGAGATTTCCCACCTTATCGTACTGGTTTTCCGTTACCGCACCGCGGGCGTCCTTTACCTTTACTTCATCGCCTCTTCCGTTATACAGATATTCGGTCACTCCGCCTTCCGGATCGGTTTCCGTCAGGGTGTTTCCCTCTGCATCGTAAGTGTACCTGGTTACGCCGCCTTCTTCATCGGTCTCGGTGCTCACCTGATTTAAAGCGTCGTAGGTATAGGTGTATTTGCTTCCGTCTGTGCCGGTCTCCTCCGTAAGGTTTCCTGCCTTATCATAAAGGTATGCCTTATGGGATCCTTCCGGGTCGGTCTCCCCTGTGGTGTTTCCACGCAGGTCATAAGTATACTTGTATGTCCTGTCTTTTGGAAGGGTCTCGGAGGTAAGCCGCCCCACCTTATCGTAGGTATAGGTCGTCTTGCTTCCGTCATTTTCCGTCATCTGGATCATCTGATCCTTCACATCGTATTCGTAGCTTACCTGGTCCTGATCAAAGCTTACTTCCTGGGTGAGATTCCCATACGCATCATAGCTGTAGCTTGCCGTTCTTGCTGCTGCATCCTTTTCTTTGACGAGATTCCCCTGCTTATCGTAGGTGAATCTGCTTTCGTTTCCGGCGTTATCCTTCTTTCTTGTAAGGTTTCCCGCCTTATCGTATTCATAGGTCTTTACGAGGCCTTCTGCGTCCTTTTCCTCTGTGAGGCGGCCGTAGGAATCGTATTTGCTCTCTACCTTTCCGCCATCCGGACTTTCGCTTACAACAGCATTTCCGGCAGCATCGAACTTTTCTTTGTAAACGCCCTTTTCCTCGTCCACCTGCTGGATCAGGTTATCCGCCTTGTCATAGGTATAGTGAACCGAATAGCCTCTGCGGTCCGTCTCTTTGATGAGACGCTCTGCGCTGTCGTAAGCGGAAAGGGAGGTATTTCCTGCAGCGTCGGTGGTCTTTACCAGCTGCCCGATCCCGTCGTACTCATATTTCGTGGTGTTGCCGTTTTCATCGGTTTCGCTGGCAAGATCCCCGTTTTTGTTATAGGTATAGGAAACTACGCCGCCTTCCGCATCGGTCTTCGTCGTAATATTGCCCTTGCCGTCATAGGCGAAGCTGGTGGTGCCGCCTTCTTCGTCGGTCTCGCTGATCTTCCGTCCCGCCTTATCGTAGGTATAGCTTTTCACCGTTCCTGCAGCGTCGGTCTGGGAAAGAAGGTTTCCGACCTTATCGTAGGTATACAAAGCCTTTCTGCCATTTGAATCCATCTCTGCAAGGAGGTTTCCCGCTTTATCGTATTTCAAAGCGCGCAGCAGCCCCGTGCTTTCCGTCACGCCGATGAGTCTGCCCCGCACATCGTATTTATTCTCCGTCACTGCACCGTTACCGTCGGTTTCGGTGAGCACATTGCCGTTGGCGTCATAGGTAAAGGTGGATGTACCGTCTGCTCCGGTCTGCTTCACCAGATTTTCGCTGCGTCCGTCATACTCATAGGTCGTCTCGCCTCCGATGGGATCCGTCTCTTTGGTAAGTCTTCCGATCCCGTCGTATTCGTAGCGGGTAACATTTCCCTCTCCATCAGTCTCGCTAAGCTTGTTTCCCTCGCTGTCATAGGTCTTTGTGACCGTGATCCCTTCGGCATTGGTTTCCGATACTTCGTTGCCGTTGTAATCGTACTGATAGCTCACCTTGTCTCCGTTGCCGTCGGTGATGGAGAGGATATTGTTCATGCCGTCATAGGTAAGGCGGCTGACATTTCCTTCCCCGTCGGTGATCCGGATACAGTTGCCCGCCTTGTCATAGGCGTATTGCTCGGAAAATCCTCCGGTTGTCCAGATACCGGTTTTCTTGCCTGCTGGAGAGTAGATGGTCTTTTCCTCTACACCCTCTGCGTTGACCGTGCTCACTTCCCGTCCCATGGCGTCGTAATAGGTGACGGTGCTGTTACCATTTTCGTCGGTGAAGGTTTTAGAAGATGTCCCGTCATAGGCAGTCTGGGTCTTTTCTCCTTCTTCATTTACCGAAGAGGTTTCTCTTCCGTATGCGTCATAGGTATAGCGCACGCAGCTTCCATCTGCAAAGGTTTCGCAGACGATATTTCCCTGCTTATCGTAGTCGTACTTCGTGGCGTTTCCTTCGCCGTCCGTATCTTCTATGAGGTTGCGATCTTCATCATAAGCACCGGTGCTGACATTGCCGCCTGCATCGGTTTCCTTAATGAGATTTCCCGCCTCATCGTATTCATATTTTACCGTATTTCCGGCAGCATCGGTCTCTTTTACAAGATCGTTTCTGTCGTTATATGCTCTCTTATCGCTGCCTTCACTGGTTTTACGGCTTTCTGTCCGCATCCGCTCATCAAAGGTATACGTCCGGTCGTTGCCGTCAGCGTCTTCGATCCGGGTTTTGGACTTGTCATAGGAAAGCTTTGATACGCCTCCCTTGGCGTCCACCTGTTTTACGACTCTGCCGTACTCATCGTAGGTATTGGTGATCTGGCGGACGTTGTTTCCATCCCGCCACGAGGTCATGTGACCTTCCTTATCGTATTCGTAGCGGATGGTATCCCCGTCTTCATTGGTAAAGCTGGTCAGAAGATTATCCTCATAGGTATATTTCAGGGCGTAGCCTGCCGGAGTCACGATCTGGCTGATCTGACCGTCATCACCTATCGTGATCTGATAGACTTTTCCGGACGGTGTGGTGATGTCTTTCAGCTTCATATCATCCGTATAGGAGAGCTTCGTGCTCAGGTTCTTTTCATCGGTGATGGAGGAAAGAAGCCCGTAGGCGTTGAAGCCTCGCTTTTCTTTGCTGTCCTCATCTTCAATGACATACTTTTTGTCCTGCGGATCCTTTGCAGAAATCGTAGATAAGCTCAGCTCCGGCGCAAGCTCGCAGCTGTAGCCATCCTTATCCTTTTCAAAGCGCAGCCTTCTGCCATCGCCTGTATAGTAGAGAAAGTCTTCTCCATCCTTTGCAAGACTCTCTTCAAAAGCGCCGCTCCAGCCGTAGCCGAAAAGACCTCGCGTTTTATCTCCTACGGAGTTGTAGGTCCGATCCAGGGTGAAATTTTCCGTATAATCTATGTTCTCCGCGTCGGTCTGCTCAAACATGAAGTTTCCCGTCGAGGTGTTCACCGGCTCCAGATCGAAGTCGCTGCAAAGTCCCCGTCCAAGATTGGCGTAGATGATGTCGTCTGCGTGACTTGGATCAAGATCAGCCGGTCTGCTGTAGGCACTGTCTTTATTCTGCTTCGGGTTTCGGATGAAGATAGAGCTTCCTGCTATGCCAAGGTAGTCCGCCGGGCGGTTATCTGCCACGATCTGAGACAGGCTCACCCCGTAATAGTTTGCCACATACGGGTAGGTATCCTTTTTATCGAACTCGTAGATGATGAACTCATCGCTGGCTCCCTCCGGGGTGCTCCCGGATGCTCCCGCGCCCTTAGCATAGATCCGGTACGGGGTCGTAAGTTCAAATTTAGACGCAGGGATCCCCTTGGTCTGCCAGTTGGACTCGTGGATCCCGGTGTATCCCAGACGGTAGGAGATTTCTTCATCCGTCTCCATCTTCTTCGTATCCGGGTAGCGTTTTCCCCAGTCGGTCACCGGGAACATCCCGGCGTAAATATCTTCTGTCTTTTCACTTTCCCGAAGCGCCCAGCTGCAGGTAAGCTGCGGACGCATGATGCCATCGGCAAGAAGACCGGTAAACAGCTGCACGCCATCCTCCTGATCGGTCAGAGGGCGCAGACTTATTTTCGGCTCCTCCAGCGGGTAGTTTTCATCTACGGCGTTAGGAACCGTCCACTTGATGTCCATATACAGCGGAAGCTTGGTAGTCGGATTTCCCGGACCGGAAAAGCACACAGCATCCTGATCTTCTCTGACAGGGGCAAGCACCAGACCCATGTTGGCGCTTCCGTCCATCCACTGCCGGACAGCCGTCGTAATATCAAAGGTTTTCCATTCATTAACAGATACATCCTGCGGCTCTGCGATAATGCTGTAGGAGACCGGTTGATTGTTCCAGGTATAGTCGGTCCCGCCCTTCCAGCCGTCGTGCACCATCTTGCAGTACACCTTCGTTCCCGCTTTCGGGCTTCCCCGGAATTTATATATCCTAAAATCTGCACTGACGATAGCGTCCTCCGGCAGATCCAGATTCTTCGCCAGGTTTTGAAAATCGTATTTGATCTTGATAAAAGAGCGGGTCATTCCATAATATGCACCGTCGGTCGCACCGATCAGAGAGCCGTTTTCATACCCTGCATAAAGGTAGGTCACCTTCCTGTGATTCACATTGGGACCTGCGGCAAACTTTTTCGTACCATGGCCGTTTTCCACCAGATGCCACTCCATATTGGACTTCGAAAGATTGATGGTCGCAGTCGGATCAATGGTGACAGGATATACCCGCTCCGGCGCAGAAAGCCACTGCTGATCCGGCTGGATGCTGAGGATCTGCTTTCCGTCCTTTTCCGTAAGCTTCATACTGACCTCGCCCGCTGCATCATACATTTCCGGCGCATCGATCTGACAGAAAGCAACTTCCTTTGTCTTCTTGCCTTCCTTCACCTTTTCGTAAGCGATCAGGCTGTTTTCCTCGACCCGGTATTCCAGTTCCTTTCCGTCCGGATTTTCTGCCGTCAGCTCGTAGTCAAACGAGGTTAGTTCAGTCGGCTGCATCAGGATGATATCTTCCTTGATGTAGGAAGAAAACGCCGTATACTGCAGGTCGATCCCCTCTGCTGCGTCGTTATACCGGATGGCGTTATCCTGTACTGCACCGTCTTTTAGGCTTGCAAAGAGCGGCTTTAAACGGATCTGGTAGTCTTCCTGATCGATGGTGACTTCCTTTCCGTTTTTCGGCAGCTTGATCTCATAGGCATTTTCCTTATTGACATAGCTGCCCCAGCTTTTCTTTAAGGTGTTGTCGATCTCCTTTTCTCTGCCCTTTTCATCCGTATACAAAAGCGGCTCGCTGCTGATCCTCGTAACATAGGTATTTGCACTGGTCTGGTATGTGGTGCTGTTTTCATCTCGTTTGATCACCGTCCCGTCGATATCAGAAGGAGCTTCTTCAGAAAGCTCCGGCATGCGAAGCGCGTCCGTATCCTGCTTTGCCGTATTCTTAGACGCATCCTTTGCAGACGTCTCGCTTGCCTTCGTTTCTTCTTCCTGCTTTTCTTTGTCTTCGTCGAACTTTCTGCTCTGCTCGGCAAGCTGCTGTTTGGCTTTTAAGCTGTCGTTTTGCGCTGCAAAGACCCCGGATGGGAGCAGGGTAAAGCTCATGATAAATACCATCAAAAAACAGATGGCAGCTCTTCTCTTTTTTATATTTTTAAGATCCCGTCTGATCATCTTCCCGCTCCTTTCGTGAATATGCCAAGTCCCATCTTATATACAAGGTATGTCCCTGCGCTTCCAAGCAGGGTAAATACGATGATCTGCAGTATTCTTTGCAGGATCACAATGCTTAGGAATGAAAAGGCCGCGGTAAAGATCAGCCCCGCTGCAGCTGATGCCAATATGATGAGCAGGACTTTCCAATAGCCGGTCCTGACGGCTGCCAGCCCTGCCCGGATCGTCCCTGCAAATGGCAGATCCGAAAGGGAAAAAGCCAGAAGCTGCAGCACAAATACCGGCAAGACCGCTACGCTGAGCACTGTCGTGATAATATCTATGATCAGTTTGATGGTACTGTAAAAAAGGAGATTTCCTAAGAAAAAATACAGGGCGGAAGAAATCACGCCGCAAAGAAGAAAATATGCGAGCGCTGCCGCTGCGAAGACGCAGGAGTACAGCCC
>ERZ1026880.514-NODE-514-length-19614-cov-14.322563_pt1 | contig 19614 bp, 16 predicted proteins | sample MGYA00380170_ERZ1026880 | MGnify/ENA primary metagenome ERZ1026880 (study PRJEB33269, sample SAMEA4719806) | human gut metagenome | biome: human-associated habitat; feature: organic feature; material: feces | place: Cameroon | collected 2013-10 ...
TAACTATTTCTAAAAATTTCATTTGGACTATATAGATTATAGGGTAACTTGGGTAACTTTTTATATAAGTGATTGATTTCCAATAATTTAGAAGTGCCCCGACCGCGTTCACCTATGGTTCACCTATGGTTCACGGACTGTCACATCATTAAAATATTTTACATAATACATAATTTTCTCAGTAAAAATTAACTGAATTTACAGTAATCTTTAAAAATTTTGAAGTAAAAAGCTTTAACACCTACGGTTTCAGCAATTGATTCTTTCCACACAAATGCTACTAAGAACTGAAGCACTAAATTACTACATTTTCATAAAAGTGACTTTTTCTCAGTAATTGGCGATAAAAAGTTTTAACACCTACGGTTTCAGTAAATAAATGTTAAAGAATATTAAATTTTATATAAAAATTTCTTAGATTCGATAATTTTTAGTATATTTGCAGTGAAAATATAAAGTATTACAAAACAAAGTGAGATTATGTCAAGAATTCAGAATTTTGAAACGCCTGTTCCAGTTGAGACACTTTCAACTGCCGAGCTTATAGTTACGATGGCTCTTATCTTAAGAGGCAATTATTACAGTAACAAGTCTTATGTGAGTTTCAAACACTCAAGAGACTCAGATTCTGCCAAAAAGTCCTTGGAAGAAGCATGCTCAGAATTGAATATTCCGTTTAAAACGCTTCCAAGCATCAAAGATAAGGACTACTATTATATGTGGGGAACAAATCTCGATTTGGTCCTCGCTAAGCAGCAGATGATACCACATCTTCTTAAATGGCGAACACTGAATCATATTCCTGAAAATTGGATTGGAAATTTGAGTGAGCCTAAATTAAAGGCATTAGAGGCTATCACAACTCAGATAACAAGAGCAAAAATGACAAGAAAAGGTACTTGCTACTTAGTGCCAGATGCTTTGCATTTGGATATTGCTATTTCTAATTTATTTAGGCCTATAGCGCCAAATATAGAAACTGAGTATAAATATAATAGACAGTGCGTGTATGGGCTCACTTATACGTCTGAAACCTATGTTAATGAATTAGAGAATTTGGATGATGGCATTTCAGATTTACTTTAAAGATTAGACAATGAAAAGTATAGATAGAATTAACGATGATATTTCTGATATATTACCAGATTCATCAGACTTATTAGGTACCGATGGTCTCAAGCAACGAGCTTCCATGGTCCAGGATAAGTCCAAATCAATACATGACAGGAAAACAGCTCAAGAGCTTGCAAAAGCTAAGTATCGACTAGCTAAAGCTGCTGAAGGCCAAGCTGCAAGACAAGCTGTTCAGGCATTTAAGCAGAAAAAGCAAGAAGCTCAGGATGCCGTATACCAACAGCTTGAAGATGAAGACAAGCACATGCCAGCCAAAGAAGTCATAGACTTGGCTAATCATGTAGCTGCTAGTAATGGTCAGCCTGCAATGGCTGAGAACGTTGCAAAGCAGATTATGCTTTCTCAAGGTACAACCAGGCCAGAGGTTGTAAAGCTTCTTAGCTCACTCAACATAAATCTTGATTTGCAGTTATCAAAAACTGATACAGCTAATTTATTAGCCTGTCTTCTTACTGCTAATGAGAAGCAGCTTCAGGCGATATATGATAATGATAAGGCACCTCTCGCTATTAAAATAGTGGTTAAGCGCCTTATGAATGACTCTAAAATTGGAGAAATTCAGACAGTAGAGAAACTCTGGGACCGCATTTTTGGAAAAACTGGAATGATGCTTGATTTGCCACAAGATTCTAAGGCAGCAGGTATCATACCGAATACTCCAGTTTCTAGAGAGGCTTATATTCTGATTAGAGAGTCACTTCTCAAATAATATTACAAATACAATCTCTCATTTTTCAAGTATGAAACCGTTTAGTTACGCGGGCGCCCGTGCACGCCCACCCCCATACATTATTATATACTTCTCGTAGGAGGGTATATTCGCAATATTATTAATCAAGGCTGAGTCTACATGATTTCAAACTAGTTATTGTTATTATTCTTTATTTTGCGCTTGTAGGCTCAGCCATTTTTATACATAATTATGAATACTCCAAAAAGAACACTCTCTGAAATGCAGCAGAGAGTTATAAATGCAGATGCTCTTAAGCACAACGTAGTGAATGCTAAAGAGATGTTACGTCTTGAGATGCTTTCATCATTCAAGGCCTATACTAAAGCTATGTTCAAAGCTCAGTACAAGCGAAATTTTATTGTTGCTGAGCACCATGAGAAGATTATAAAGGCTTTGCAGGATGTAGTTGATGGTAAATGCAAAAGACTTATTATCAATATCGCACCTCGATATGGTAAAACAGAACTTGTTATCAAGTCTTTTATTAGTTGGTGTTTTGCACTAAATCCTAGGTGCCGATTCTTGCATTTATCATATTCTGATGTGCTTGTAGCAGATAACTCAGATACTGTGAGGTCTATCATGCAAGAAAACTTATATAAAGAACTGTTTCCACAATCTAAACTTGAGAAGGAGAAAGCCTCTAATAAACGTTGGCGAACAGCAGCTGGTGGAGAGATGTATGCTGTTTCAACACAGGGCCAGGTAACCGGTTTTGGTGCTGGTAATGTAGATGAAGAGGAACCAATCAAAGGTTCTGAAACAGCCGACAACCTTACATTCGATGAGGATATGAATGGTATGCTTGAACAGATAGGTGCTAAGACTAACGTGTTCCAAGGTGCAATCATGATTGATGACCCTATTAAGCCTGAGGACGCTGATTCTGATATAGTTCGTGAGCGAATTAACTTACGATTCGAAAACACCATTCGTAACCGTACCAATAGCCGTAACACTCCTATTATTATAATCATGCAGAGACTACATGAGCATGACTTGTGTGGATATTTGCAAGAGATAGAACCAGATGAGTGGACAGTTCTATCGTTGCCGGCTATACAGGAAGACCCTGTTACACATGAGCGTCACGCCCTGTGGCCTATGAAGCATACACTTGAAGAACTTGACCACATGCGAGAGATTAACCCTCTCGTATTTGATACTCAGTATATGCAGGACCCTACTCCAAAAGAAGGTCTTATGTATTCAGAAGGATTTAAGACTTATAATAAAGACCAGTTGCCACAGGGCCGAGAAGCTGCTCACAAGTGGAACTATACAGATACGGCTGATACTGGAGCTGATAATCTGTGTTCCATCTGCTTCATAGATACACCCGAGTATGTGTATGTTACAGACGTGTTGTTCACAGATGCTCCAATGGAGAAAACTGAGCCAAAGACAGCTGAGATGTTAACACGAAATCAGACAGCATCAGCTCTTATAGAATCGAACAACGGAGGTAGAGGCTTCTCTAGAAATGTTAAAAAGATACTTCGTGTAACATATAGAAACTTTAGAACTGCTGTTAGAACGTTCACCCAGTCTGAGAAGAAAGCAACACGTATATTCACTAATTCTGGAATGTGCCAGAGTGATATTCTGTTTCCAGAAGGCTGGGAAAAGAAATGGCCTAAGTTCCATGCGGCTCTTATGTCGTATCGTAAAGATAATAAGAAACAACAGCACGATGATGCTCCAGATGCTCTTACGGGAGTTGTAGAGATGCATAGTAGAAAGCATAATACTAACAAAATAAGACTGAGAAATTAATTTTAATTCTGTTAACAAACTTTAACATAAAAAATTTTATTATCTCAAATATTTTTAGTATATTTGCAATGTAAAGATTAAGGTTAGGTTGTTTATTTGTTATTGATGTTTTTACAAAGAGGGAAGTAGTTTTTTCAATAACAATGTTCTTAGAAAGGATAAAATTTAGTTTCAAAGCTCTCAGCGGAGAGCTACATCCTCGTTTCTTGGTGAACTAGTTACGCTTATGTCCGTCCAGTAACTAGAGAGGTTCGATTCCTCTAGCGAGGGCAAACGGCGGTATCAGGGTGGCATAGCTCAGAGGGCTAGAGCACAGGTCTTGTAAACCTGGGGTCGGAGGTTCGAATCCTTCTGCTATCGTGACCGCCTTCGCTTATCGCAGATTAGAGCAGTTGGAAGCTCGCTAGGTTCATATCCTAGAGGTCGCAGGTTCGAGTCCTGCATCTGCAACTAACGCATAGCTTGCACTCACTGCTTAGCTTTGCATATTTATTAACAAATTAATATTAGATAATATGGGATTGAATTGCGGATGTCCAGCAGGTAAGCATCTCAATGACCTTGAGATTGCTGAGTGCAAAGAGAGCTTTGGACAGATTCAGAAAGTAATTTTCGCCCGTATCTTCAGCTCTACAGGTGTTAAGAATGAGATTTCTAGTACAGCAATTGCTAAAAAGGCAACAGTGACACCTCTTTTTGCTGCAGGAGACGGCACTAAGCTTATTATTTCGCCTTACATTCAGAATCCAACGACTGAACCTGGTGATGCTCGCACATTTGGTGGCGGTAACCAGACACTTGGTGGAATCGAGATTGTTATTGGTCGTGAGCCAACTACATTTACAGGCATTATTTATCAGGAAGCTCAGTCAGTTATTAAGACGCTCAAGTCTTATTCGTGTGAAAAGATTGGTGTGTTCTTGATTGATGAGAATGGCAACATCGGAGCTATCGATGAGGCTGGTGATGGTGCAAATTATATGCCTATTCCAGTTGACAAGTTCTTTGTAGGCGATAAGAACCTTGGCGGCTATGAGGAGCCAGACTCTAACACTATCAGTTGGAGTTTCTATCCTAATTGGTCAGACAATCTTGTCTTGATTAAAGCCGATACACTTGACTATAACCCACTTACAGAGCTCACAAACGCAGCTTCAAGTTAAAAAATTTTAAGTATGGTACGACAAGTTAGAAAACCAGTAAAAAAGGTACGTCTTGAAGCAGGTGATATTTCACAGGAATTTGAGGTATCACATGCTGAGAGACTTCTCGATATGGGACCAGCCTTAAATGGTGGTTGGTACGTACCTGAAGATAGTGAATACGAATATACAGAAGAATATGGGCTTAAGCTTAGAGCAAATAAAGGAAATTCTGCTGAAGCCGCAGAAAAGGCAGCTGATAGATAAAGCGTCTTCTCTTCAGCAGCGTGTTAGATTCCACACGGAAACTAACATATCTTTGTTTGACTATAATAGCCCGGCTCAGTTGTTTCTTGATTGGGTGTCACACTTACTCCCGAAAGACAAGTACAACATATTCGTTCATCTGTTTCAATACCCGCTCCCAACTTCAGCAGTAATAGATGACGTGTACCGAGAGCTCGAACGAGTATTCTATAGCAGAAACTCAGGTTCAGCATATCAGTTTACATCATCTGAACTGCTTGAAGATTGGTTGAACTACAAAAAGAATGTGCTTCATGAACCGGATATATGGAAAACTGAAGGTTGGAAACAGCTACAGGTATCGCCTAACAGCGTACTTGTAGTTGACCTTCCAACTCAGCAGATGAGCTTTAGGCCGGAACCATATTTCTACTGGCTTAATATCGATGACGTTATCGATTACAAGTTTGTAGATAAGAGTATCACTAATTTTGAATGGCTCGTTTTCAAACAGCCAGAACATAGAATAGCGGTCTTTGACAGTACTTCGATAAGAGTTTATCAGCTTAATGAGAAGAATGAAATTGAGTCTTTGTTAACAGAGGCTACTCATAATTTAGGATTTTGCCCAGCACGATTCTTCTGGACAACTCCTATTAATGAGAAATATCCAGATATTAAGAAAAATCCAATCACGAAGGAATTATCACGATTGGACTGGTATTTGTTCTTCTCTATCTCTAAACAGCATCTTGACTTGTATGCTCCGTATCCTATTTACTCAGCTTATGAGGCAGACTGTAATTTCGAGAACAACGAAACAGGTGAATACTGTGACGGTGGCTTCCTAAGAAACGCAGACGGTGAGTATGAGATTAATGCTGATGGAACAGTAAAGAAATGTCCTTGCTGCGGTGAAAAGCGTATAGCTGGTCCTGGTTCTTTCTTAGAGGTACCAGTTCCTAATCAGACAGAAGGCATTGCTGATATGCGTAACCCTGTTCAGATTACAACTATTGATAAAAACAGTCTAGAATACAACGTCGAAGAAGTGCGTCGCCTGCACGACGAGATTGTTGTTTCTGTAGTTGGAGCAGGCGGTAATGCGGCAGTATCAGAGAAAGAGGCTATCAACGAGACGCAGGTAGCTGCAAATTTCGAAAGTAAAACAGCTGTTCTGAACACATTGAAGACAGATTTTGAGCAGGCTCAGAAGTTTGTAGAAGATACGATATGTAAACTTCGTTATGGAGATAATTTTATATCATCATCCATAAGTTGGGGCACAGAGTTTTATGTCTTCACTGTCGAAGAACTCTATTCTAAGTATAAATCTGCTAAAGAGAGTGGAGCCACCGAAACAGAACTCGATGCTATAATGCAGCAAATTCTCGAGGTGGAATATCGTAACAATCCACTGGTATTACAGAGGATGCTCATATTGAAGCAGTTAGAACCATATCCTCACAAAACGCTCGATGAGATAATGAAGCTTTACAATGCTAGTTTGCTCAATGTAAACTACGTGAAACTTAAAGTTAATTTCTCAGAGTTTATATCAAAGTTTGAACGCGAGAACATCGATATTGTAGAGTTTGGTTCTTCTCTTCCATTACGTGAAAAGATTAAAATTATTAGAGATAAATTATTAGAATATGTCAAACAAAACGATGAACAAGGCGGAGCTCCAAGAGTTGATTCAGGACTTGAAGGACCGTCAGGAGGAGCTTCAGCAGCTTCAGCTGAGTAACCCTGATGCTTTCACAGTTGAACAGAAGACGGAGTTTGACAATAACGCCGAAGAACTTAAGGCAGCTGAGACTCGTCTCGCAGTCGTAGAAGAAGCTTTGAAACAGAATGCTTCAAGTGCTTCTACTGATAATAAGTCTGGTAAGGTTGTCGTAATGGTCGCATTTGGCGACCGTTTCAGCAAGCGAACAGGTAAAGAGGTAAATCCGCCTCAGAAGCGCTACTTCTCATTTGGCGAGTGGCAGGTATTTAAGCAGAACTATAAGCTGCTTGGTTATTCAGTTACAAGTGTCATCAATGACCCATTTGGTGATGCAGCAGGCCTTATTGAAGTGCCTGTAGATTAAAAAACAAAGCTATGATAACAATTGAAATGCTTAATCAGAGCGAGTCACTTAAAGGATTGACAGACGCTCAGAAATTGGCCATTACTACGCTCTCTAGCAACGATGAAGCTACAGTAATTGGTACAAAAATTGGTGCTTTGCACGGCCAGTACGATGCTGATATTCTCAGTATTTCTGGCATAAGCAAGACAGATGGTGAAAAAACTTATGACTACCTTAAGCGAGTTCTTGGTGAGTATAAGACTAAGCTTGACGGTACTAAGACACTTTCTGCTCAGCTTGAAGCTCAGAAGAAGAAAGTCACCGAACTTGAAACTAAGCTCGCAGCAGGTGGTTCTGATGAGGCTGTAAAACAGCAGCTTAAAGACGCTCGCCATCAGGTTACTCAGCTTCAGACACAGCTCACAGCTAAGACCGGAGAGCTTGATAGAGCTAAGAAGGACTATGAACAGAAGGAGAAAGACCTTCAGGTAGGCTTTGCATTTACTAATGCTACAGCTGGTATCAAGTTTAAAGCTGATGTTTCAGAACCAGTTAAGAAGATTCTTCTTGCGGCTGCTAAGGATGAGATTCTTGCTAAGGGTACTCCTGATTTTATTGACGATGGCAATGGCGGAAAGAAACTGGTACTTCGTGATACTGCCGGTAACACACTTAACAATCCTAAGAATAATCTCAATCCATATACTATCGAGGAGTTGGTAATGGAGACGAGTTTGAAGGATGTTATCGATACTGGTAAGACTCAGCCAGGTGGAGGCACAAAGCCTAACCCATTAAATGGTCACAGAACAGTCAGTCTTGATTTGTCAGCAGCTAAAACTCAGCAGGAAGCTGACACTCAGATTGAGAACTATCTGTTGTCAACAGGTTTAACGCGTGACAATGTTGAGTTCGGCAATAAAGCACTTGAGATTAGAAACGAGAACAATGTTTCTGACCTTCCGATTCGATAATAGACTGTATGATGTAAAAGGGTAATGCAGCATGTCAGTTATGATATATTTATGTTAAACTTTTTTAAATTAAAAGACTATGAGTTTAGTACTTACTAGAATTCAGAACATCCGTTCTAGTTCAAATTTGGACAAGTACGAGTATCGTCCTAGCCGATATGGTGCTCTTGACGCTTTTATTCAGCAGTCTAATGACCCAGCCGGTATTCTTACTGAGGAGCTCAAGCAGAAGGCTCGTACTTCTATTGGTAATATCCTTGAAACTCCAGTAATCGACTATGATGCTGATATTACAATCGGTAATACCCGTACCCTTACAATTGCTGATAGTGAGAATACTTCTCGCATGGTGCAGATTAATTTTGCAACTTACGCGTTTGGCTTCACTATTGCTCCTGCTATGTACATGAACAACGAAATCGGCATCCAGAAGGATTTCGAGACTAAGTTGATGAAGTACATCTATAAGTTTGCTCAGAAGCTTGATGATGCAGCTCTTGCCAAGCTTGCAGCTGAGAAGACAAAGGTTATTAAGAACCCACTGCTCTATGCAAACAACGAGGGTACTATCAACGCAAAGTGGACTGAGCGTGAGAACATCTTCGGCGACCTCGACCCAATCATGGCAGCTAATGACTTCTTTGGTCAGTTGCACATTGTCGGCGATGCTGGTGTTGAGTCAATTATGCGTAAGCTTGCTCAGCATGGTTTGTACAATGATGTTAACAAGCAGAACGAGTTTGGTAACAAGATTGTGCACTTGACCAACAACATGGCACTTGGCAGCAAGAAGTATGCTCAGGGTTATGCTATCAACTCAGGTTCTCTCGGCTTCATGACACGTTTCGAGCGTGACTGTTTGCTTGGTACAGTATCTGGTGATGGCCACGAGTGGGGTATCGCAACTTTGCCATTGTTGAATATTCCTTGTGGTACTTACTTCTACGATTCTGTTGGTGATTACAACGAAATCGCGGGTGCTGCTACAGCTGATATGGTTCGTACTCGTAAGGAGCACTATGGTTTTGCAGTTGACGTTGCATTCCTTACTTCTTACAATAGTGATTCTGAGACTTTGGCTAGTCCAATTATTGCGTTCGATATTTCAAATGAGAATGCTCATTATGCAGTGCCTGTACAGCAGGTTGTTGCTCCTCCAACAGCGTAATCTTTCTTTGGGTGAATATCTAAATATAAATCTAGAAGAAACTAGTAATAGCTTTTAGTTGTTATTAGCTTTGGATGGGTCCAGCGGGAGGACAGACTGATGAAAAGGTCTCGTTCTCCCGTTTTTCACTTTAAATTGAAATGTAATCATGATAAGAATTGCAGATATACAAGATAAAATGCTCCATCTAGTAGGATGGAAACAGAGTTATGATTTGTCAGATATTAAGCTGTCTAGCAATCTAACTCAGACTGAATCAGGCGTGTATTTTCAGCAGATTCATCCTCTTCTTACATTGGATAATTTACGAAGTATAGCTCCTGATTTTCAGAATTATAATTGGCAAGTCCATGATGCAAATAAGACTTATAAATCTGGAGAAGTAGTTCGAGTAGATGATTCTCTGTATAAGGCACTTAAAAATGTTCCTGCTGAAACAGATATTCTGGACACTGATTATTGGTGTGAAACAAATCCGTTTTCAGAATGGCTTGAAGAAAAAACCAAGGCTAGTATTGTAAAACTTGTTAATAAGTTTATCAATACGAAATTAGCTGATAGAGCTACAAAATCTCTTATCGAGAATAAAACTCTGTTTGACGGCACCGGTAGACTTACTAATTTAACGAGTAATCGTCGTAGGTTTGTCGGATTTGAAATCAATACAGTTCGGTCTAAAGGTGTAACTGTTAAAATTGATAAAATCGGACTGCAATTTACAAAGCCTGGCAAATATAAAATTTTCATTATGCATTCTAGTAATGATGCTCCAATATATATTATGGAGTTTGAAAGACTTAGAAAAAATGCATCATTGGAATGGTTCACACCAAAAGAAGATATTCTATTGCCATATGAAAGCGTTTATACTGATGCTGGTGGAAGTTGGTATATAGGCTATTTCCAGTCTGACTTGCCAGATGGTAGCCAGGCCATAAATCGTGATAGAGATTGGTCCACTGGGCCTTGTAAAGCTTGTTCAAGAAGTGAATTTATAGCATGGCAAGCATGGTCTAAATACATAGAAATACATCCTTTCTATGTATCTGGAGATAATATCCAAGCTGTGCATTTCAATGATGATTTCAATGAAGATTTTGAAAAGCAGCAAATCCATATGTGGGACCCTGAGATTATGAATTATACGTATGATTGTAACTATGGCATTAATCTTGAAGTTTCTGCTTATTGCGATTTAACAGATTTTATTATCAAACAGAGAGCCATGTTTCAGGATGTACTTGCAAAGCAGGTAGCTATAGATTTCTTACGAGAATTCGCCTACAATCCAAACGTTAGAACTAACAGGCATTCTATCAATGCATCTAAGTTGGATATTCTGACAGAATTAGATGGCGATGCTAATAACATGAGGCAATCTGGGCTTTCATATGAATTGGATATTGCTTTGAAAGCTTTAAGTATTAGTACACAAGGGCTAGACAGAATATGTTTGCCATGTGTGAATAACGGAATTAAATACAGGTCTATATAATGGCTGCATCTAAGTATTATGGCTTATCTATTAAAAACTTAGCTTATAGGCTAAGAAAGTTTGATGAGGTCCTTGGCAGGGAACTCGTTAAAACCGTATTAGCTCATGAGCAGGAAATTATAGAAGCCATTACTGAAGACCAGCTTTATGAAAGAGGTGTAAATGGAGATAATACAGAGATTATGTCTTATGCTCCGTATGCTCCAAGTACTATAAAACGGAAAATCAGAAAGGGACAGCCGTATAATAGAGTAACACTCAAAGATACTGGTGAATGGTATAAGTCTTTGCGATTAGTATATGACGTTGATGGTTTTTATCTAACAAGTACCGATGACAAAAATAAGTATTTGAAAGAAAAATATGGACCAAAAATTCTTAAACTCTCGAATGAGAATTTGAAGAATATCATATATAAATACGTAAGACCAGAATTATCAGTCAAACTTAAAGAATATTTACAGAATGGCACAGAAGAAGAATGACATAGAACGAGGTATAATCATTCCAATGAAAGAAAACCCAGTATTGCTAGATAAAGTCATACAGGATATTCAAAAAACACTGAAAGAAAAGCTTAAATGGCTTGATTATGCTTTTGGTCGCTCATATAAATTGGTTGAGCACCAAGAAGGCGGCGGAAAATTCATATATCCAGCAGCATACATCGGAAAATCTGAATACGTTTCTTTGCTCCCAAATGACCAATATGGTAATTTCTGCTGGTTTGATATTTATGATGCTCAGAATATTACTCAAGTAGTTCAGTCTACACCTCAGTTTACATTTTCAGGAGCTATAGTTTTCTGGTTTAATCTAGATACCATTTTTGCTGACAATGATGCTATGTATTCAGAAGAGGTGAAAGACGAGATTATTAGAGTTCTTACCACTCCAGGTCTCATTAAACAGACTGGTAGACTTTCGGTTTATAAAGTTTATGAGAGATTCGAGAATATCTATAAAGGATATTCACTTGAAAAGATTTATAACAGCTACGTTTACTCAGGTCAAAATATTCAGTCTATGGATAAGTTATTCTTCATGCATCCATACTCTGGATTGAGATTTGAGTTTACAATAACAACGAGAGAATTATGCCAACGTTATATCAAATAATTTTAATTGCTCTGTTTTCTGCATTTGTAGAATTATTTATGAGCAAATCAGGTGTTAGATATTGGCTTAGAGACCAGTGTGACAACATAGACTTCACGCTTATAGCTAAAATGCTTGATTGTGATTTCTGTCTAGGTTTCTGGCTTAGTGTTATAATATCAATTGCAATGGTGCTGATTACGCTTGACCCATCGTATATCTATGTGCCTGTATTTGCAGCTCCTATAATAAGATTTTTAGTATGAAAACAATATCCTTAGCTAATAGAACTATAAAGTTATATGATTCAATTGATGAAATGCCAATTGAGAATTTCCAGAGATATAATAAATACATTATTATAGATGCTGGACTCGGCTCTGACATAGATTCAGTTGACGAACATATAGTACAGATTGCAAAGCTTATTAATTCCGGAGATAAGAAAAAAGCTATGCAAGAACTACAAAATATGAGACAAAATATGCACATGATTGTGAGTGGAATATCTCCAAGATATATGGCATTTGCAGCTCTTATATACAGTATTGATGGAAAGAAGGTAGAAAGCCAATCAGATACTAGCTTACAAGAACTGTTATCTGATTTAAAAAAAGCGGAACATGGCTCAGTTATAGAGATGTTGTTTCAGTTGAAAAAAAAACTTTCGACTGAGTTAGAGACCTATTTTCCAGATAATTTTGATTCAGCTAAAGAAAAAATGATATATGAAAAGATTAAGCAGAGAACAATCTTGCAGCTAAAAGGTATTATAGAAGATAAAGACTATACCAAAGAAATAGCTGATATAGACTTGTCTCTGCTTAAATTTTATAAGCCAGGAATATTTACAGGCAAAAACTCATTTGAGTTAAAATACGACAAGCAGTTTGAAAGCTTATGCATGCTAATCGGCCAAAAAGCTAATTTAAATGCCAAGCAGATGACTGTTCTTCAGTATTATTCTACTATTAACATTATAAAAGCTCAGCTTGATGCTGAAGCTAAAGCTTATAAACGAATTAAACATAGATAATTATGGCAGATGACGTAATAAAAGAAAGCGACCTCATACAGTCTGATGGTTCCATAGATAAAATTACGCAATCTTTGGAATTACTCATAGATAGTTATGCTGATATGGTTGCTACTTTAAAGAAAGGTTCTTCTGAGATGATAGAAGCTATAAAGAATATGAATGTTTCTACCAGAGAAGGTCGTGCAGCTTTAGATGATGCAGCTAGAGCAGCCCAAAGATTAGAGCGGGCACAGAAAGAATATGAGTTTGCCCAATCAGATATCGGTAAAGAAGTAGCTGATTTAAAATCTAAAACAGCTGCTTTGAATAGAACTACGGCTGAGAGCAAAAAGGCACTTGAGCTGCAAGCTGGTTCTTATGAGAGAATTAGAATACATCTCAAGCATCTTATCGACTTATATAAAAACATGTCTGCTGAGCAGAGAGCCTCTAGAGGTGATGATATAATTCGTCAGATTAATGAGCAGAGGTCTAAGCTTGCAGCTATGGATGAACAGCTTAAAGCTCACGTTACTCAGATTTCTAAAGTACAGAAAGCTGAGGAGAAATTAGCTTATCTACAGTCTGAAGAAGGTCAACGCTATCTTGAGTTGAAGGCTAAGATTCGTGAAGTGATGGCAGCACATACAGCTAATAGAACTCAGGTTGATGCACTTACACAGGCTCAGAACAGATATAACCAAGCAGCAGATGCTACAAATATTCAGATTAAAGAGCTAGATTTGCAAACAAAGGCTCTTAATCAGACTGCAAAGTATCAGGCTCAGATTAATCAGTCCGCTGAAGGCTCTTATAACAGATTAGCAGCTCAGTATGCTTTGAATAAGATTAAGTTGAACGCTATGTCAGCCGCTGAGCGTTCAGCTACTGACGCTGGCAAGAAACTTGAGCAAGAAACGGCTGCTATATATAAGGAAATGATACGACTCCAGGAAGCAACTGGAAATCATAGACTTAGTGTGGGTAACTATGCTAAGTCGTGGGATGGCCTTGGTGTATCTGTGTCTCAGGTAGTTCGAGAACTTCCTGCAGCAGCTGTATCTCTTAACACATTCTTCCTTGGTATTTCTAACAATATTCCTATTGTAATTGATGAGATTAAGAAAGTAAGAGAGCAGAATAAAGCTTTAGCAGCAGAAGGCAAGCCAACAGTATCTGTAACTAAACAGATTGTAAAAGCTTTGTTTAGTTGGCAGACAGCTCTTGTGGTGGTATTGTACGCTTTATCAGCGCATGGCAAAGAGATTCTGCACTGGATTCAAGTTATGTGGTCAGGTCAAAAGACAGTCGCTGATATGGCTGATGTAGTTGATAGCGTTGATGATGCTCTGACAAAAAATACAAAAAACTTAGGTGAACAGATTGCAACTCTTAGAAAATTATCGCTAGAGTGGAAGAACTTAGGCGGAAATTTGAAAAAGCAGCAGCAATTTATAAAAGATAATCAATCTGAATTTAACAAACTTGATGTTTCGATTAATAATGTTAATCAGGCTGAGAATCTTCTTGTCGATAATACTGACGTATTTATAAAGGCTTTATACGCTAGAGCTAAAGCTACAGCAGCTATGCAAGTAGCGGCTGAATACTATGGCAAGGCTATTGAAAACCAGTTTGACTTTGAGCAGAACTGGAAAGATAAGCCACTTCATTGGTGGCAAAAGCTGGCTGCTGGTGGCATAACTGGTCTCTTAGGATTTAATGAAGAACGTACTAATGAGACTTATAAACATATAAGAAATAAACGAAAAACGCAAGTTGAAAAAGAACAAGAATACAATGAGAATTTCGCTGATAAAGCTGTAAAAATAGCTGAAAATCAGTATAAATTTATAGATAAAATATACAAGCAATTAGGTTTAGATACGGCTCACAAGAAAGATAAAACTCGTACTCGTACACCTCGTGAGCGAGATTTAACTGATACTATATTCAGAAATGATTTAACAATTCAAAAGAAGTATGAAGCTAGTATCACGGCTTTACAGCGAGATGAGTTTAAAAAACGTAAGCAAGAAGCTGTAGATTCTGCTGAAGCTACAATCAGAGAGATGCAAGAGAAGTTCCGTAAAAATGAAGTTTTCTTAGCAGGCAAAAAGGGAAATAAGCCACTTACTGATGAGCAGAAGCGACAAGTTCAAAAACAGCAAGAAGAGCTTACGGCTATTATTGAAAATACAGAAAGAAAGCTTAATCTCGATTTGCAAGATATTGAGGATGAGCGTCAGATAGATAGTATGACTAAACTTCGCCAAACTATGAAGTTTAGATATGATGCTATTTCAGCTGAAATCGAAAAGGAGAAAAAGCTTAGATTACAGCAGCTCGACGACCGTGAATCAGCTTATACAACAAAGGCTGCCACTATATCAGAAGATGGTCAAACAGAAGCTGAGGTTACAGGCCAAGCTACTCCTGAACAGCTAGCCGCCTGGCATCAAGAAAGAGCACAGATTGAAGCGAAATATGACCAGATTATTCTCGACTTGCGAGCTAAAGAGATACAAGAGCAATTGTATCTTGTAAAGAAAGGTACACAAGAAGAAAGACGGTTACTTCTTGAACAAGTTGAGAACGCTAGAAAATTGGCTCTAGCTCAGAATAAAGCAAAGCCCGTTGAGCAGCAAGAATCTGAGACTAGTATTAATGCTAAGTTTAATAAGCAGAAATTATCTGTGTCTGGTTCAAATAGATTGCAAAACTTCCAGCAACAACAGGCTTTAGCGAAGTCTGAATTTGATTTGGCTGTACACACAGCAGATGAAATTAAAGACTATGAATTGACTCAGGAAATCGCTTTGTGGAAAGAAAAGATAAGACTAGCTAAATCTGGAGCTCTTGATTGGTCGCAAGCTCAAATTGATGAGGCCCACAATGTAGTTGAAAAACTAGAAGAAGACCAGAAAAAGTTACGTAAAAGTAGTTTAAGTTTGATAGGTCGTATAGGTAAATATGGACCTACTGGATTTTTACTCTCTTATATGGGCTTTGATGATAAAGGCATTCAAGCTTGGAATGATGCTTGTAGCCAAGTTATTAGTAATCTTCAAGAAATAGCTCAAGCCGAAGTTGATGTTGCACAGGCAGCAGTTGATGCAGCAGAAAAGCGAGTAGAAGCAGCCCAATCAGCTTACGATGCTGAAGTTGAAGGTCGTAATAATGGTTACGCCAACCAAGTTGCAACTAAAAAGAAAGAACTACAACAAGAGAAGAAAAACCAACAAGAGAAGCAAAAGCTTCTTGAACAGGCTCAAAAACGCCAAGAGGCTATTAACACTGTTGTGCAAGCTTCTTCTCTTATTACTGCTTCTGCTAATATATGGTCAGCTATGTCAGGCGTACCTATTATTGGCCCAGCTCTCGCATTAGCCGCTATCGCAACAATGTGGACAAGTTTTGCAACAGCTAAAGTAAAAGCTAAACAAGCCACAGCAGCTGCAGACCAAGAATACGGAGAAGGCGGCCTTGAGTTCTTAGAAGGAGGTTCTCATGCTTCTGGCAATGATATAGATTTGTGTCAGAAAAATTCTAAAGGTAAGAATATGCGAGCAGAAGGCGGTGAAGCTATGGCTATTATAAATAGACGTAATACTCGTAAATATAAACGAGTACTTCCTGATATTGTTGATAGTTTGAACAAAGGTACGTTTGAAAACAAGTTTTCACAGGCCTTTAATAAGGCAGATAGCCTACAAGCACAATTGATAACTGTACAATCAACTACTGATTTGTCAAATATCGAAAGAAGTGTAGAGGCTATTAAAAAACAGAATTCTGAGCGTATTTATCCTTTGGGAGATGGCAGAACTCTTATTATAAAAGGTAACGTGAAAAGATATATTAATAATTAACCCAGCGTTTTATTCTATAATCTCTGGGATTTTGAATTATATTGAATTATAAATTATAAAGATATATAAATTTCAAGGTCCTAGAGATTAAAGTTTAAATCCTATCTAGATTTATAAGCACTATGAATAATAATATATTTTATTTGCTTAAAGGAGAACAGCAAACAGCTACTAGCGGTAAGTATGATACTGAAACAGGTGATTATGAAAGTACATCAGAAGTTGGGCATTACTGTTTATCTATTAGATTAACCGATTTAAAGCCTAGTAAAAGACTAGATACAGAGATTGTAGCTATGCTAGCTCCAGATATTAATTTCACGAATGCTACTATTTTATATTATGGCAAAAATAACGAATATCTTGGATTTACAATTCTTGATATAGAAGAATTAAATTCAGGTAATTTATCTGAAGTGATTAGCCAGCAGGGTCTTGATAAAGTATATCAAGTAGCGCTTGACTTTTCTCTTGATATATCTGAGACTGAATTATCTCGAATGACACAGCAGGAGATAAATTCTATGTTATCTCACATTTGGTTGTACGCTGGTTTTAAGCTCCATGAGCCTCATTATAGCAAATTAACTAAAAAATTCAAAAAGGAAACTAATCAGGTATTTTTCAGAGAATCGTTAGATGGCACAATAAAAATACTCGGTTATGATTTTGATTTTATAAATTCACAAAGTTTAGAAACCAAATACTTGTTACTTGTAGCAGATACTGACCACAAGTTAGTATCTTTGAGTTCATTCGCTAAAACAGATTGTAAATTAGATATAGCGAGGCGTTCGATAGAATTAAAATTGTCTTCTATAGATAGATATTCAAAGCTTATGAATAGGTATGATAACACCTATGATTTGATTAAGCTTTCTCCTGCTATAACACCGTTAACGCTTACAAAGCGCTTATTGTATCAGTTTTATATCCAAGGCGCCAATTCTGTATCATGCTATGCTAATGGAACATATTGGGAACAAGATGTGAACGAAGCAATAGATGATGCAGATGCACTTAGACGTAAATACTATTTTGCTGAAAATTTTACAAAACAGGAAATCATTATAGAAAAAGAGCAATCTGAATACTTTGCCGGAACTTATATAAGAGATGAAGGATATGATGGCTACAAGTGGGTCCACACTACTAAAAGTAATCTCATATTTTGGCTGGATGCATTATCTGACAGCGAAAAGGCTAATTATGCAACGCAAGCTTGGCCTTATGGCAGTATATTGAATGCTGCTACAGGATTTAGTCCAACAGACACAACAGGAGAAAGCAAAGATTCTCTGTATTGGATAAAATTTAATGATACAAGCACATTTGGAAGTCTGAATACTCCAAACTTGAAATCTAAAAATGTATATTGCACAAGCTATAGAGATAAAAAGTTTAATGGTGTATTTAATTCAGGTAGCGGAGCTGATTATAAACTTAATAAAGTATTAGATAATACTTATGCTTTTAATCTTAGAGATTGTTTAATCGATTATACTATATGGGGGCGAATATTGGCAGATGTTGATACTGCTATAGAGCAATCAACTGGCCAAACTAAGACTTTGTACGATTTACCAAAAGACGATTTTGTGTCAGAACGCGTCAATTATAGAAAGTGTATCGGCTTAATAGGGCTGCAAGTGAAGCAGACCGGGTATACTGTCGCCCATCCTACAAAATATGGTAAAAATGATGCCGGTGAATATTTCACTAATAACTTTGTAAATGCATTCACAAGAACTGAACACATGCCAGTTCCTATTAGCAGAAGTTCATGGGCTAATACCTCTTTATGGGCCATTATACCAGATACGTGGGGTGCTTTTGAAAGTCAGTTTAGATCGGAATATATTTTAAAGGATGCTTTTTCACTGGCAGATGTTATAAAAGCACTATTACATAAAATAGACCCACTAGTAAAATTTGAGGCAACATCTGAATATAGTCAGTTTTTATATGGAGGCGATACATCAACTCCTATTATACCATTTGATGGTTCTAGAATAGGTTATGTTCCATTCATTGTTCCAAAATCAAATGTGTTAAAAGGTAATTATGACCAGGCAGCTCAGAAAGCAGAAATAACATTTGAACAGGTTATGAATATGCTAAAAGATTGCTTCAGATGTTATTGGTATATAGATGACAATAATCATTTGAGAATTGAGCATATTTCTTATTTTATGAAAGGCTTGTCATACACAAGTCCAAATGTTCAATTGGACTTAACTAAAAAGTATGATAAGTTTAATAAGAAAACAATTCTATATGCACAAGAAGTTACTAGTTATAACAAAGATGACTTAAGTTCTAGATATGAATTTAACTGGATGGATGATTCCACTGATACATTCGATGATATGGAAATAGATATTAATTCTGTTTATATCCAGTCTGATAAAACAGAGGAAATCAATTCAGAAGTATTCTCAGCTGATATAGATTTAATGCTGTATGCTCCTGATAAATTTTCAAGCGATGGTTTTGCTCTAATAATGGCTAATAAGAATACTGGAAGAGTTCCTATTGCAGCAGTTTCTGGTTTAAGGGATGATGAATATGCTTATACATATAGGGCTACACCACAAAACTATTTATGTTCATGGCTGTATCTTGCAAGGTATTATATGTTAGATATGCCTGCATATCGTATAGAGTACACAAGAGCTCCATCATCTGATGCTTATAGGGTAACTGGTATAAAGCAATTTAAACAGCAGGATATAGAGTTTCAAACAGATGAAAATATAGACCTGAACAAAGCTATTAAAACGTCAGTTGGAACCGGAATCATCGATTCGCTATCAATGAATATAGACACGAAGCTTATAAGCGCTACTCTTGTATACAGTCCAGTGTAAAGAGTTAAAT
>ERZ1026880.517-NODE-517-length-19461-cov-54.888127_pt1 | contig 19461 bp, 13 predicted proteins | sample MGYA00380170_ERZ1026880 | MGnify/ENA primary metagenome ERZ1026880 (study PRJEB33269, sample SAMEA4719806) | human gut metagenome | biome: human-associated habitat; feature: organic feature; material: feces | place: Cameroon | collected 2013-10 ...
ATCTGCCGCACCTCGCTCGCCGTATCGGCACTTAGAATTATGCGGTATTGCCTTACGTTTCTCCGCGGCGCGATGAGGGCATCGCGCCCTACAAATCTTTATAACAAAAGCGGGGCGCTGCCAATCAGCAGTGCCCCGCTTCATTTTGTGTTATGCAGTTTTATCGCCCCAGGCGCACCGGCTCCGGAGGCTCCTGGCCGGGGCGCAGGTCCATCCACCAATAGGCAAGGTCCAGCCATTGGCCGAACTTGTACCCGGTGCGGGGTTCTACGCCGATTTTTTTGAAGCCGATCGCTTTATGGAACGCGCAGCTCTCTTTGTTCTGGCCGGTCACAAGGGCAACGGCGTTGCAGTAGCCGCGCTGGCGCACGCCGTCCAGCAGGGCTTTGTACAGCCGCCCGCCAACCCCCTGGCCCACACAGTCGTGGGCGCAGTAAACGGTTAGCTCCACATCCCACGCATAAGCTGTGCGGCTGTGCCAGGGGTGAGCGCAGGCAAAGCCGCACAGCTTGCCCGCTGCATTGACGGCAACCAGGAACGGCGCGCGCTGCTGCACATAGGCGATATTTTCGCGCTGGAATTCCTCGGTACACAGGTCATACTGGAAAGTGGCCGTGGAGTGGGTGACATACCAGTTGTACAGCTCCGCCACGGCGGCGGCGTCCTCCGGCGCGGCATCCCGCAGGGTGATGGTGTTTTCAGCGGTCCACTGGGCGGCAAGGGCTTCCTTTTCGGGTTTTGGCAGCTTTTTCAGGGCGGCTTCCCGCTTCAGGGCGGCACTTTTATCGGTGCAGCGCTCGGCATAGGTCAGCTTAACGGCACCTTTGGCGTGGGTATACTTGGCACCGGCCTTGCCGCCCTTGTGGGCGCGCAGGCGGCGGGCAAGGTCATTGGTCCAGCCGGAATACAGGCTGCCATCCGCGCAGCGCACCATGTAGACCCAGGCGGAAGCCGGGTCTGGCTGGCAGTCCGCCGCGGTGCTGGGGCGGGGACCAAACTGCTCTAGAGTTTCGGCGCTCACTGTGCGCTCACCGGCCTTCCGGCGGCGCGCAGGGCACGGCGGCATGCCTCAATGGCATCCGCTTTGGTTTCCGCGGTGACAAGGAAACGGCTGGGGTGGCAGAACTTGAGAGCCAGGCCGCTCTTTTCGCGCAGGATCTCCTCCGGCTGGCCGCCCCATGCGGGCGGGAACGGCACCTTGCTGCGGCGGGTCTTGTAATCGGTCACGCACTGGGCGCTGTAGCCGCCGCGCTGGCTGGGGTAGACAACAAACAGGGCATCGGTTTTGTACAGGCCGTTTTTCCAGGGCATGTAGTCCGGCAGGACCACAATGCCGTCCTTGGAGTTCTTGTAGGCGTTCTGGACGGTCTCGTCCGCGCGGTTCACGGCGTTGGCTGCGGCAATCTCGTTTTCCAGCACCTGCTTGGCAAAGGGCACGGCGCGCCAGAAGCAGGCATCGGAATCTTCGCCGGAATCCCACACGGGGTTAAAGCTGCCGATGGCATCGGCCAGGGAGTTCTGTTCGCCGGTGTTATCGTTCAAGTCCAGGGGCTGAACAAAATTTTCATCCAGCAGGCGGGCCTGGTGGGCACCCACCAGCTGGGCACCCAACACGCGCCACAGCAGGCCAAAGGCCGCATAGGGCACGCCGTTGGGGCGGCTTTCGCGCGGTTCCTGGTGGTGGTCAAACATACCGCAGCCCACATCGTACACAATGCCGTCAAAACCATCCGGCACAACAAAACCGCGGGTTACTTTGATATCCGGCCGCACAATCATCAGCAGCGCTGTGGCAAACACATCGTCTGCATGGAACTTGCCGCCGTGAGTAAAACCTTTTGCAGGAATTTTCATAGAATAGCCTCCGTCTATGGGGTAAAATGATGATTAACTAATATTATAACATGAAAGCGTAGGTTGGTAAATGCAAAATCTGCGCGGGCGGGCCGGATTTGGAACAAGCGGCAGCATTTGGCCGAAAAACAGTGATTCACAACCGGCATAAAATATGATATACTAATTTAATATGCCCTTTTGTGGGCATACCGGACATTCGGCGTGTTGACGCGGAATGTTGACCGCAACTTAATGAACAAACAAAGCGAAGGAACTGGATACCCATGCAAAACATCAAAAAAACATTAAAAAGCAAGCGCTTCTGGCTTGGCACGGTGCTGCCATTTGCGCTGGCTGTGGCAGCGGCCTTTGTGGCGCGCTACCAGTTAGAAATTTCTGACGGCGTAACTGCCAACTATATGGCAGGGCAGTGGCCGGTATACGCACCGCTCAACGCGCTGACGGCGTTCTGCCTGACGCTGGTGGTGTTTGTCCTGTGCGGCAGCTGGGGCATTGCAACCGGCATTTCCGGCCTGATTTTTACCGTGCTGGCACTGATCAACTATTATACGCGGGACCTGCACGGTTCCGCCCTGATGCCGCAGGACATCCTGAACCTGGGCACCGCGGCAGAGGTGATGGGCAGCTACACCCTGCACATTACCCAGACGGTTATTACCATTGCGCTGCTGTACATCCCAGTGCTGGTGGCTGCCGTTACGCAGGTCAAACTGGCCGGCAAGCATAAGCGCAGCTGGAAACAGCGCGGCGCCCATGCGCTGGCCTGCGCCTGCGGCATTTTTGCGGTGCTGTATCTGGGGTATTTCAGCCCCAACCCCATCAAGCCCGCCGCCACTTACGGCTGGGCCTGGCAGGAAACCTATTATAAGTACGGCTACCTGGCGGGCAGCATTGAAGCCGCCAGCCTGATGATGGACCCCATCCTGCAGCCGGACGGCTACAGCGAGGACACCGCCACCGAGGCCGCTGCAATGGCGCAGGACTATCAGGCCAGCCCCGAAACGGCAAACGAGCAGGACTACCCCGATGTGTTCCTGATCCTGTCCGAAAGTTTTTATGACTTTGACCTGGTAACGGACCTGCAGGCTGACCAGGAGATCATGCAGGTGACCAAAAACCTGCCCAACTCCATTTACGGCCACACCGTCAGCCCGCATGTGGGCGGCGGCACCAACTCCAGCGAGTACGAGATGCTTTCCTCCAACTCGCTGATGCTGATGCCCTCCATCACACCGTTCAACTGGTTGAACCTGCACAAGGCAAACAGCCTGGTCAGCAACCTGAAAGATCTGGGGTATGCCACGCTGGCAGCCCACCCCTATACCAACTCCAACTACCGCCGCGATTCCGCCTGGCTGGCGCTGGGCTTTGACGAGACCCACTTCCAGGATGATTTTCCGACCAAGGAAACCTATGGCAGCCGCCCCTACCAGACCGACAGCGCCACCTACCGCGACCTGGAAGGTTTGTATGAAGCAATGCCGGAGGACCAGCCGCGGTTTGTGTTCCTGGTTTCCATCCAGAGCCACGGCGATTACGATATGAACCCCCCGGAGGAGGATATCGTGCATGCCGCAACCGATTACGGCGAGTATGATTCCATCATGGATGAATACCTGAGCAACATCTATATGACCGACCGTGCCTTTGGCGAGCTGACCGAGTACCTGACCGAGCAGTACGAAAAGACCGGCCGCAAGGTGATTGTTGCCATGGCAGGCGACCACGCCCCCAGCTTTGTGGATCATGTGGCCGACCATACCTTTACCGATGAGAACAATCTGCAGATCCTGGAGCGCAGCACGCCCTACCTGATCTGGGCAAACTACCCGCTGGAAAACGCAGGCCAGACCAGCGCCACCGACGAGTACAACCGCATGGATATGTGCATGCTGGCTCCCACCCTGGTGGAAAATGCCGGGCTGCCGCTGACCCCGTATTACCAGTACCTGCTGGCACTCAAGCAGGTGGCCCCGGTGGTGACAGCCGCCAATGACTATATGGACGCGGACGGCGTGACCCACACCTACGGCGAGAATGCAGAGCTGGACGCCTGGGTACACGGGTACTTCTATCTCGAATATAACAACATCGGTGCCAAAGCCACCCGCCAGCAGAATTTGTTCCAGGTGGAAAAGTAAGAAGCTGATAAGCAGACGTCAGCCAGGATTCCTCTGATTTAAAAACAAAAAATGGCAAGAAAAAATCTCCCCGCTGCAATGTGCTGATGCACAAAATGCAGCGGGGAGATTTTCGATTTCAGATACACTCCGGGCCGTTACACGGCGGCGGGCGCTTTCAGCACAAAGGTCTGTACGCCCCAGATCACCAGAACAACAATACCGAGCGCGATGCGGTAAACACCGAACGCGGTGAAGGTGTGGCGCTTGACGTAATCCATCAGGAAGCGGATGGCGATGATGGAAACGATAAAGGCAACCGCACAGCCAACGATCAGCACAACGGTTTGATCCAGCGTGAAGCTGTTGCCCTTGCCAAAGAACTTGACCAGCTTGAGCAAACTGGCACCGGCCATGACCGGGATGGCAAGGAAGAAGGTGAACTGGCTGGCAGCCGGGCGGGACATGCCGCACAGCATGCCGCCCAGAATGGTGGAGCCGCTGCGGGAGGTGCCGGGAATCAGGGAGAGCACCTGCCAGCAGCCAACCTTAAACGCCTGCGGGTAAGTAATGCGGGAAAGCTTGGTGGTGGTGGGCACCCGCGGGCGGCGCTCAAGCAGGATAAAGGCAACGCCGTACACAATCAGCATCAGGGCAACCACCACGCTGTTATACAGGTGGGCGTCCATCCAGTCGTCCAGCAGAATGCCCAGCACGGCGGCGGGCACGCAGGCTACAATAATTTTGAACCACAGCCGGACCACGGGCCAGCGCAGGTGGGCGGCAAAGCCGGTATCGCGGCCATTATCCTTGCAGAACGGCCACAGCTTGTGGAAATACAGCACCACAACAGCCAGGATAGCACCCAACTGGATGACGACGCGGAACATTTCCATAAAATCTTCCGTATAGCCAAACTTCAGCACCTGCTCGGCAAGGATCATATGCCCGGTGCTGGAAATCGGCAGCCATTCGGTGATGCCTTCAATCACACCGTAAATGACGGATTTCAGAATTGAAAGAAACAGGTCCATCTTTTTTCCTCCCCTTGGCGGGATCACTCCCGGCCAGCAATACAAATATATAGTAGCACACTTTACGTGATATTGCACCCTGCCGCTGTATAATTTACACTTTTGCTCCAAAACAACAGGCAAAAGCGGTTGCTGTTTTGGCAAAATGCTCCTATAATAGAAGTGTGGCTTTTGCCGTATCAGTGGGAAAAGTTAGAATGTGTATAGAAAATAGAGGATATTACAAAATGTATAAAACTGTAGTGTTTGACCTGGATGGTACGCTGCTGAACACCCTGACTGACTTGGCGGATGCCGGCAACCGGCTGTGCCGGAAATATGGCTGGCCCACCCATGAGCGCCAGGCGTACCGCTATTTTGTGGGCAACGGTATCCCTAAACTGGTGGAGCGCCTGGCCCCGGCGGACCAGCGCACCCCGGCAGTGCTGGAAGCGGCCCTGGCGGATTTTAAGCGGGATTATGGCCAGCACCTGCGGGACACCACCGCACCGTACCCCGGCATCCCCGAAATGCTGGCAAAGCTGAAAGCGAACGATGTGCAGCTGGCGGTGTTTTCCAACAAGGCGGATGCGCTGGCAAAAGAGGTCGTCAAGGATTATTTCGGCACGCAGTATTTTACGATCGTGCGCGGCCAGATGACCGGCGTGGCCCCCAAGCCCGCCGCCGAGGGCACGAACGCCCTGCTGCAGGCCCTGCATGCCGACCCGGCCAGCACCCTGTATGTGGGGGACAGCAACGTGGATGTGGAAACCGCCCACAATGCGAACCTGCCCTGCTGCGGGGCGGTGTGGGGATTCCGCACGCGGGAGGAACTGAATGCGGCCGGGGCGGAATACCTGGCAGAAAACAGCGATGAACTGTATGACGTTATCATGAAATAACTGCAAAATTGCGGTGGGAGGAACTGTGAAATGATTGCGCAGCGCTATAAAGATATGCTTAGCGGCAAGTCCGTTATTCGCCAGATCTCCGAGTGGAGCACGGCCCGCGGGACCGAGATCGGCTATGAAAATGTGTTTGATTATTCGCTGGGCAACCCTTCGGTGCCCTGCCCGGAGCACTTTACCAAAACCTGCATCGATCTGCTGCAGACCAAGGAGCCGGTGGCGCTGCATGGCTACAGCCCCACGCTGACCATCCCCGCCGTGCGCAAGGCGGTGGCCGAAAGCCTGAACCGCCGCTTTGGCATGGACTACGGTATGGAGCATATCTTTATGGCAACGGGTGCTGCCGGTGCGCTGGCCCACGCCATGCGCTGCGTGGCGGTGCCGGGACAGGATATTATCACCTTTGCGCCGTTCTTCCCGGAATACAAGCCGTATGTGGAGGGCGCGGGCCTGAATCTGAAGGTCGTTCCGCCCCGCACGGAGGATTTCCAGATTGACTTTGACGCATTTGATGCGATGCTGGATGAGAACACCGCCGCCGTGCTGATCAACACCCCCAACAATCCCTCCGGCGCAGCCTACAGCGCCGAGACGCTGACCGGCCTGGCCGACCGCCTGCGCGCCGCCAGCGCCAAGTATGGGCACCGCATCTTTTTGATCTCGGATGAGCCGTACCGCGAAATCATGTTCGGCGGGCAGCCCATCCAGTACGCCGCCAAGTTCTATGACGATACATTGACCTGCTATTCGTTCAGCAAGAGCCTGAGCCTGCCGGGCGAGCGCATCGGCTATGTGGCTGCGAACCCGCGCTGCGAGGACGCCGAGTATATTGTGCCCATGTGCGGCCAGATCAGCCGCGGAACCGGCCACAACTGCCCGGCATCACTGATCCAGCTGGCCGTGGCCGAATGCCTGGACGAAACCAGCGACTTGGGCGTGTATGAAACCAACATGGAGCTGATTTACGCCGAGCTGAAAAAGCTGGGCTTTACCGTGGTCAAACCCTCCGGCACCTTCTATATCTTCCCCAAAGCGCTGGAGGAGGACGCCAATGCGTTCTGCAAAAAGGCCATGAAGTATGACCTGGCGTTGGTTCCCGGCGACAGCTTTGGTTGCCCCGGCTACTTCCGCATGGCGTACTGCATTGATACCGAGAAGGTCCGCCGCAGCTTTGCCGCACTGGAAAAATTTGTGGCGGAAGAATACGGGAAATGAATTCCGTTCGGGCCGCGCCCGCCCGCAGTGGGAAGCAAAGCCCGAAACATACGATTTTGACACCATAAACGGGAGGTCTGCACAATGCCGCAACAAAAACGTCCGGCGCAGGGACCCAAGCGCCGCCCTGCACCCGCTGCCAGGAGCAGCAATATGCAGCGCCGCCGCGCTGTTTCACGCAAACAGAACCGCCGCGTGCATGCCCTGATCACCTTGATTTTCTGCATTGCCGTGTTTATTCTGGTGTGTGCAGGCTGCTTTTTGCTGGTAAAAACCGATGGCACCATTACCAACAAGCCCAACCAGAGCCAGGGGGATTCCAGCTCTATCGCGCCCGACGGTGCAGACAGCACCACGGATGGCGACAGCCAGCAGGAACAGCCCGCCATGACCGAGGAAGAACAGCGCATTGCCGATGCCACCGCAACGGCGTCCGCAAACTGCACCAAGGATGCCCCGCAGGTGGTGGACCCGGCGCTTTGGGATGAGCGCGGCAAAGCCCTGATGGAACAGCTGGCTGCCGATGAATTTTACCAGAGCGAGGGGCTGAAATACAGTGCCAAAGATGGCTGCCCCTATATGATCGCGGTCAACCGCGCGGCTTCTACCGTGACGGTGCTGGCGCTGGACGACGAGGGCAATTATACCAAGCCCTATATGGCCATGGTGTGCTCCGGCGGCGCGGATACCCCGCTGGGATTCTTTGCAACGCCGGTCAATTATGACTGGCGGCTGCTGGCCGGGCCGAGCTATGGCCAGTACGCTACCCGCATCTGGGATTCCTATCTGTTCCACACTGTGCCGTATTACAGCCAGCACAAGGACGATATCGAGTACGACCAGTTCAACCAGCTGGGCACCCAGGCCAGCCTGGGCTGTATCCGGCTGCTGGTCTGTGATGTAAAGTGGATCTATGATAACTGCCCCATCGGCACCCGCGTGGTGATCTATGATAACGCCGACGACCCCGGCCCCATGGGCAAGCCCGGCACCATTTACACCGACCCGGCGGACGAGAGCAAGCGCGGCTGGGACCCCACCGACCCGGATTCCGCCAACCCGTGGGATGCAGCATTCCGCAGCGGTACGGCGATCCGCAGCGAGGCAGCCTGGAACGAATGGAACGACGCCCAGAACGATGGCCGCTGGAACGGCTCCATCAACCCCACTGACCTGCAGGGCTGGAGCACCGATTCCAGCGTTGAGGGCACCCGCGGATAACACACCATAGGGGTTAGGTTTTACCAGGTTTTCACCAAGAAGCACTTGTTCTGCCCGGCGAATTGGGATATAATAAAAGGGTTACAAACAGCTTTACCTGCCATGGAGGGCAATGAATGATGAAACTGGCAAAACGTGCAGCTGCACTTGTGCTGGCAGCGGTTCTGGCGCTTAGCCTGACCGCCTGCAGCCCCAAGGAAGTAGCAAGCAATCTGATTTTGAAAACGGCAGACCTGCTGGGCCTGCGTGAAGAAGGTTCCGATGACGATGAGGCGGACGAAATTGTGGCGCAGCCCGGCGGTGAGGTGAACTTCCCGGATGGGCTGCAGGATACCTCGATCCACTGGAACCAACAGGTGCAGGATGGGACGCTGTATGTTGCGTTTAACAGCATCCAGAACCGCAACACCGAGTATTTTGTGGCGGGTTCCGATACCGTGCAGGTAACGGGCTATGCCACCACCGAATCCACCGGTATTCTAGAGTTCAAGGTGGCGCTGTGGGAACTTTCGGAGGATAAGGCAACCACTTCCTATGTGGCGGGCACCACGGTGTATTTCCCGACCGGCGGGGAGTGCAGCACCTATACCATCTCCGGCTTGACCCCCGGCAGGCTGTACAAGGCCAATGTCAGCTATGACTCTGGTATGTTCTACATTACCGGCGGCGTGAAAATTGAGGGCATTGGCAGCGACGACCTGGTTGCCCCGGATGCAGAATAACCAAAAATGAAGCATGCCCCGGCGCAGCGGTCAACGCAGACCGACGCCGGGGCATTTTGCGGATATGACTGGAACAAAAAGAGGAATCAAAAGATGAACTTTGATAAAAAACAGCTGCGCAACACCCTGCTGCTTCTGCTGGGGGCGCTGATCTGGGGCACAGCCTTTGTGGCGCAAAGTGTGGGCAGCGGCTATGTGGGGCCGTATACCTTTTTGGCGGCCCGCAGCTGGCTGGCCTGCGCGTTTTTGATCGTGCTGGTTTTGCTGCGCCGCGGCAAGGCCCGCAAAGCGGATTCCGGTGTTCCGTTCTGGATCAACGGCCGGATGCTGCTGCGGGGCGGTGTGTTCTGCGGCATTGCGCTGTTTGCGGCTTCGGCGGCACAGCAGATCGGCGTTGGCACCACCAGCACGGCCAAGGCGGGCTTTTTGACGGCGCTGTATGTGGTGCTGGTACCGCTGCTGGGGGTGTTCTTTGGGCGGCGGCCGGGGGTCAAACTGGGAATCTGCGCCTGCATCAGCCTGGCGGGGCTTTACCTGCTGTGCCTGGCGGGGCACGATACCCTGACCCTGACCGGCGGCGAATGGATGCTGCTGCTCTGCTCGCTGCTGTTTGCGTTCCAGATTATGCTGGTGGATCATTACAGCCCCAGGCTGGACGGTGTGCAGCTGAGCTTTGCGGAATTTTTTGCAACGGCGGTCCTTTCCACTATTTTTATGTTTGTGTTTGAAACGCCGACCTTTGCCCAGATCCAGGGTGCGGCGGTATCTATTGCTTACTGCGGCATTTTGTCCAGCGGTGTGGCCTACACGCTGCAAATTGTGGGCCAGAAAGAACTTGACCCCACCATTGCCAGCATGGCCATGTGCATGGAAAGCGTGTTCAGCGCCCTGGCCGGCTGGCTGATTTTGGGCCAGACCCTTTCCGGCGTAGAACTGGCAGGGTGCGCTTTGATGTTTGCGGCAATTATTGGGGCGCAGATACCGGAGAAAGTTAGGAGTTAGGAGTTAGCAAAACGCGCACAGCGCCGATAAATATCGGGTGCCGTGCGCGTTTTTTGTATGATGACGAGGAAGAAAATGTATTGAAGGGGAAGAAAGGTAAAATTTTGCCGCGAACAGAAAAAGAGATTTGTAGGGGACGATGCTTGCATCGTCCCGTGGGGCGGGCCGTAACGCGGGCAGGTGGTACAATTTTATGATGTCTCTCTGCGGCGGGATGAGGGCATCCCGCCCTACAGATATGATTTATGGTACACTCTGTAATAAAGATAGGGGGCGCACAATGTGCGCCCCCCTATGGTCTCTATAAACTAAAAGGTTAATACATAGAATTCAGAACTCTGCGGTCCACCGAAATTATTCTTTGTTATTTATTATTATTTATTCTTTTTTCATTCAAACAAAAACGCGCCCTCCCTTGCGGGAAGGCGCATTTGATTTAATCGTGCCGGATGGCCTCCAGGGCGCTGATGCGAACGGCGCGGCTGGCGGGAACGATGCCGGAAAGCAGGCCCACCACCACGGCAAAGCCGATGGCAGCCAGCACCAGCCAGATAGGAATGATGGACATGACGGTTCCGCTGCCGGAATCAGACATGTACATTCCACCGCCGTAATACATCGAATCGCTGCTGCCCATCAGGGAGCTGAGGTCGATGGTGGCGTTGATGCCCAGCTTCATCAGCAGGGTGTTCAGGCCGTATACGATCATCGTCATGTTGTTCATGCCAAAGCTGATGATGTAGCTTAAAATCGTACCGGCTACGCCGCCGATAAAGCCGATCATACCGCTTTCAATCAGGAACATCCGCCGGATGTTGCCAATCTCGCAGCCCAGAACTTTCATCACGCCGATCTCACGGGTGCGCTCGTAAATGGCCATCGTCATGGTGTTGGCGATGTTCAGCGCGGCAACAAACAGGCTGATGGCCGCCAGACCCGCCAGGCGCAGCTGGCGCTGTGCGGTCTGCTGCTGCATCTGCTTGCGGTAATCCACCATGGAGCTGATCTGGTAGCCTTCCTCTTTTAAGGTATCGCAGATTTTATCCACATTCTTGATGTCATCGACCTTAATGTACACTTCGTTATAGGTCACTTTTTTGGGGTTAAAATCCGTTTTGGCCAGCTTGCTGTAGGCTTCGCTCAGCATCAGAAGGTCGTTCAGGCGGAAAGTAATGCCGTATTGCAGCATGTAATCCTCGGATTCTTCCGAGACAACGCCAACGATTTTGAGCTTGTAGCTCTGGGTCTTGGGGCTCTCGGTGTCACCATTGGTCAGGGTCAGGGTAAAGGTATCCTTGGTAGCATCCACAAAGGGCGGCAGCTGGTTGCCGTTGGCATCGGTTTCGCCGCTCCAGCGCTGGCGTTTGGAGCTGTTTTGGCTGCGGCGGGTATCCTCAAACTGATACAAAAACTCCTTGCCCACCACAACGGGGATCACATCCTTGCCGTAATTCACGCCGCTTTTGGGCCAGTCGCCGCTTTCCAGCTTGTTGTCCAGCAGGGGCATGGTGTCCGGGTCCAGGCCGAGAACGCTCCATACAGAACTGGCGCGGTAGCGGTTGTTTTTGCCTGCTTCTACATACAGGTTCAGGCCCGGCTGGTAATAGGGGGTGACAGCCGTAACGTGGTCGATCTTGCGGAACCGCTGGACGGCTTCGTTATCCAGCTTGACCTCCTGCCCATTGATGTTCTGGCTGCCGTAGTTGTATACCTCAATCTTGGTCAGGCCGCCCATATTTTTGAGCATTTCGTCGTTGTTATGGCTTTCCGCAATGCCCATGGAGATCATAACGATAACCGCACAGATGCCCACAACGACGCCCACAACGGTCAGTGCCGTGCGGCCCTTGCGGCGGGACAGGTTGGTGACAGCCAGCCCGATCTGGTCAGATATCTTCATCGTTGCCTTCCTCCAGCTTGGCAAGTGCGGCGGCCTTCTTCTTTTTGCGTACCACCACAACGATCACAACCACCACCACGATCACAGCAGCGCCGATTGCCAGATAGGCCCACAGGGGCAGGCCAGTCTGCTGGGGCTGCATGTCATCCGTGTTATAGTCCATATCGCCGGAATCGCTGTGGTCCATGGCCGGCTGAACAGAGAAGGAAAAATCTTTGCTGACGGTTTTCAGGGTGCCGTTGGCGTCCTCATAGGTCAGGGTGATGGTACCGTTGCAGGTGCCTTCCTGGGTGGGGGTCATGTCAAAATCCACGCTGTTGGAGGAACCGGCGTTCAGGTTGCCGATGTACTGCACAGTGGTGTCGGCACCCAGATTGTCACCGGAAAGGGTGGCTTCCAGGTTGGAAAGGGCGTTGCGGCCCTTGTTGACAAAGTTCAGGGTGACGGAAGCGGAATCGCCCAGCGTAATGCTGTCGCTGAGTTCCAGCTGGCCCAACTCAAAGCGGTCCGGCTGAGATACCGGAACCGAGATGGTGGTGGACATACCGGTAACGGCCTTGTTGGTGTCTGCGCCGGTACCCACACTGTTCACGGTAATGTTGGCCACGCCGCCGGTAAAGCCGGCGCTGGGGGTCAGGCTGAAGCTGACATCGCGGGTGGACTTGGGGGCCATGGTGCCCAAATAGTTGCTCAGGCTGCCGCTGGTCATGGTGATGCCGTCCGGCAGGGTCAGCGAGATGACCACATCGTTCAGGTTCTCCTGGCCGCCGGTGGCGTACAGGGTCAGGGTCAGGGTAAAGGGCGTCCCGGCCACAACCGCTTCATTGCCGTAGCTGGAAGCGCGGATCATCAGGTTGGGGGTATCGGGGTCTTCGTCCACACACTGGCCCAGGGTAACGCTGAGCTGCTGCATCGCCACGGTGGAATTCAGGTAGCTCAGGTTGATGGGCACGCTGTTGCCGCCGCCGTTGTAGATCACATCGCGGAACAGCAGTACATAGCTGTAGTAACCGGCACCGTTGGCGTCGGTTTCCTCGTACAGCTGGCCAACTTCGGCGTTGCCGGTAAAGGTGAATACGGAGGAGTTGATGCGGGCAGAAATCTGGTCGGCGGGGATAAAGTTATTGTAAGCGCCGTAATCCGCCACGCGCAGAATCAGGTTAAACCGGCTGTCCCGGTCAATGGTGGTGATCTCGCCGCCTGCGGCATCGGTCACGGTCTGAGCAATGATGTAGGCAGAGCCGCTGTTGTTGGGGGCACTCTGGCCGTTGTCCGTCGGGGCGGGGGTCACGGTAGGCTCGGCGGTTGCTGTCGGTACAGGGGCAGAGGGTACGTCTTCGGCAAGGGCGGGCATGGCAGCCACGCTGCCGAAGAGCATGATGGCCGCCAGCAGGGCGGCAAAACGGGAAGCTTTTTTCACTCCGGGGTCCTCCTTAAATTGATTCCGTCTTTTTCTATGGCTTTGATATTCCTGAATGGGTGGGCAAAATTTACGGTTTGGGATGTTCGGGCTGCTGGGCTGCGGCAGCAGGGGCTGCGTAAGAGGCAAGCTCGGCTGCGGTTTTCTGGTGCACTTCGCCGCTGGCCTCATCGCCGCCGATCCGCATGTTGCCCTCCAGGCTGGCGAACAGAGCTTCGCGGTTGCGCTCCCTTGTGGCGGGATCCTGCACCACATCGGACTGCACCTTGCCGTCCAGAATGGTAATAATGCGGTCTGCACAGGAGGCCAGCTCCGGTTCATGGGTGACCATGACAAAGGTGGTGCCCATCTGCTTGGATATTTGCAGCATGCGGTAGAGCACCTGTTTGGATGTGATAGAGTCCAGGTTGCCGGTGGGTTCGTCCGCAAAGATCACGCGCGGCTTGCTGACAAAGGCGCGGGCGATGCCCACGCGCTGCTGCTGGCCGCCGCTCATCTCGGTGGGCATGTGTTCGGCACGGCCGCCAAGGCCCATGCTTTTTAACTCTTTGCGGGCCATGGCAAGGCGCTGGGAGCGGGAAATGCCCTTGAACATCAGCGGCAGAGCAACGTTTTCGGCCGCCGTCATGGTGGGCAGCAGGTTGTAGCTCTGAAAAATAAAGCCCAGGTGTGCCTGGCGGAACTTGGCCAGCTCATCTTCGGTCATAGCGCTGATCTCGTGCGAACCGATGAATACCTTGCCGCGGGTCGGTTTTTCCAGCCCGGCCAGCTGATTCAGCAGGGTGCTTTTGCCACTGCCGGACTGGCCCACGATGCAGCAGAATTCCCCTTTTTCAATGGAGATGGAAACATCGTTCAGGGCAACGACCCGTTCTTTGCCCACGGCATACACCTTGCACAGGTTGACGGTATGGATAATGGGTGCCATTTCAGCCCTCCCTTTTTGACAAAATCCTATACCTCTATACTATATCACATTTTACCCCCGGCGGAAAGGGGGCGGAGTTGTAAAATTGCGGTGGGGCGAAGGAAGTAGTTAGGAGTTAGGAGGGAGGAGGCAGGAGTTAATTAGGAATTGGGGCGGGGAAAGGTGATGGGTAGGGCGGGGGGAATGGAGCAAAATAAATTTGTGATGAATCATGAAAATATATGTAGGGGACGGCGTCCTCGACGTCCCGGAGGGGCCTAGGAATGAAATTTTGTTGAGGGATATATGGCAAGGTTTCTCTGCGCCATGAACCTTAAAATTATCATAAAAAATGCCGCGGCCCAGTGGGGCGGCGGCAAATAGGGATGGGTTATAGATATTCTTCAAAAAATTCTGCGGTGGCGGATTCGATGCGGCGGCGGACGGAGAAATCGTCGATTTTTTTGCCGGATGCGGCGGTGAAATTGTGAGTGGCGTCCTCATACTGGCCGGTCAGGTCCACCAGAGGGCCGCTGTGTTCGGCGGCAGCCTGGCGGGTCAGGTCAATGGTGGTCTGGCTCAGCAATTCGGCATCCCCGGCGGTATAAGCCAGCAGCAGAGGGCCGTTATAGGTGCGCAGGCTGGCGGTGGGGTCCTGGTCGGCAACCTGCTGCACAAAATCGGCGCTGATCGTTACGCCCCACTTGGGCAGGTCCAGCACGCCGTTCTGCATGGCACCGTCATAAATAGCCTGGCGGCCCTCGGCGCTGTGGTCCAGAAATTCCAGCCCGTCCAGCCCTGTGTTATCCGCCGGTGCCCACAGGGCGGCGGCTTTGATGGAATCTTTCAGGTAGACGCTGACGGCGCGGCCGCCCATGCTGTGGCCCAGCAGGCCGATGCGCTCCGGGTCGGCACCCACAGTGTCGGTCAGGTAGGTGATGGCAGAAGTGATATCATCCCGCATGTTGGCGGGGGTGTAGGCGGTGAACGGCTCCTCGCTTTCGCCGCTGCCCGCAAAGTCAATGGCGATGCTGGCAATGCCGTGCTGGGCCAGCGTTTTGGCCAGCGGCTTGGCGTGGCCGTCCAGCTGGCGGCTGCCGGTAAAGCCGTGGCAGATCACCACGGCAGGCATGTTTTCGGCATTGGCAGGGGTGGTCAGCGTGGCATGGATGCTGCCGCGCTCGCCGGGGATGGTAAGCTGCTGCACCTGAACGGATGCCCCACAGCCGGAAAACAGCACCACCGCCGCGCAGACGGCTGCGGCCAGCAGCACCGCAAAAAAGGAACGCAGATGTTTCATGCAGATTCCCCCTTTCTTAGGGTGTAGCTGAAAAGGCGAAAAATTCATCGGCTTCTTTGCTTTCAGATACATCTTGGGGGTGAGTATACCACACTGCCCCGGCAATAACAACCGCCGCGACGTAAACAAACCGTGAACAAACCATCAATTTACACTGGTAAAAAATTGGTTACGACCGCCTACGGGGCGGAGGTTTACTGCCCCGGTTCCCACATGGCAACGGGGGTCATGATGATGGGATCACTGGCGGGGGCAAGGAACTGCTGATAGGGCTGGAACCAGTTGTCCGAAAGATCATCATACACCCAGGAAAGCAGCAACAACTGGCCCACAGGGGATTCGGCGGCAATATAGGTGCTTTCACCTGCCTGCCAACGGATGTGGAACACGCTGTCGGCGGCAAAATTCAGGAGCAGGCTTTCGCCGCCCTGGCCGTTGTTGGAACGGAACAGCATCATGGTGCCCCATTTTTGGGAGTAGAGGTTGGCAACCGTGGAAGAATCCCACAGATAACCGTAAGGATAATCGGAACGGTCGATCCCCAAAAGGGGCTCCAGCGCGGTCTGCTCCCCGCTGCGCAGGTTGAGCTGGATGGCGTTGAACTGGGTATCATCCGGATTCTCCCAAAGGATGGCATCCAGATAGAGAGAATCCCCATACAGCGCGGCATGGGTGAAAGAACCGGAATTTTCGTTCAGGCTGTATAACCGCCGGCTTTGGGCGGTGACGGGGTCGTACAGCACAACGTCATAACTGGTATTCTGGAACCGGGAAGAATAACTGCCGGCCAGGCTGTAATCGGACATTTTATCGGAAGAGAACGGTTCGGCGCAGCGCTCCCGGAACAGTACAAGCTGGTTGTTCCAGACACCGCACAGGTGGTCGGTATCCGGGATGGGCATGGTTTCGTACTGGCCGGTAGTGCGATCCATGCGGAACCAGCGGGTGGGCTCTTCGCCCTGCTGGCTCCGCATGATGCCGTATAAATAGGTGGAATCGCAGCCGCCGATATACACGGCGTCATGATCCAGCCGGACAAGCTCGGTGCGGGTGGTGCCGTCCAGCATTTCAATGCGGCCCTGGCCAAAGGCGTTCTGCATCCAGCGGCGGGCGGCGGTAACATCCTCCTGGGTGTAAGGCTCCAGCTCCTGGGTATAAAGGGCCAGCGGAACCCCGGCATCTGCCGCGCGCGCCCAGCGCATGATCTCATCGTCCGACATGGCGTTGATATCCGCGCCGGAAGCGCCCTTTGCCGTTGTGGGCGAATAGGTGCCGTAAACAAGGTAAACGCAATCCCCGGCGGGAACCAGAGAATACATCTGGTCCGTGATGCGGGCAGGGCAGCTGCTGGTGGTATGGGTGCAGCCGGGCACATCACAGAACACGGTCTGCACGCCGGTGCTCAGGTTAGTGCGAAGGATCAGGTTGGCATCATAATCAAACACAGCGGCAGCGCGGTCATCGTCCCACTGGTAAGCGATGACGTCAGTGTAATAATAATCGCTGGTTTCTGGCAGCGGCTCGGCGGGCAGCAGATCGGTGCTGCCCGGCTGCGGGGTGGGGGCATAGGGCTGCCAGGTCAGCTGCATGCTGTAATAGGCGCGGGGAACATCGTCAAGGGTAAAGGTGCCGTACACACAGGTCAGCAGGGCGTTGCCTCTGGCGCTGTACAGGCCGGTTTCGGCGTAATCGCTGCCGTAAGGCACGGTCCAGTCGCCCAGGTCGGCAAGGCCCTCCCACTGCACCCAGGCGTTCAGCAGGTCGGAGATATTCAGCAATACCGGGCTGCCGGACAGCAGGGGGGGATCGTCCAGCGGGGCCTGAACCCACAGGTTCAGCAGGCGGCCGGTTTTGTTATCATAATCCAGGGCGAATGTGGGGGATTCGTTGTATTCGGGGTCACTTTCATCATAGGCGGCATGGGGGTAGCGCAGCAGCCGCGTAATGCCAAGGGAATCACTGGAAGTATACAGCTCGCCGCTGCTGTAGCTGCTCAGGTTATCGGCTGCCACATGGTACCAGGTGTCCGGCAGTACCTCGGCATCATGGAGCTGGGTCAGCAGGCTGGCGGCAAAATCAGCGGCGGTATCGCTGGAGGTCATGTTGTAGCGGCTGCTCCCGGCGGGGGTATACAGGGCTGCTGTGCCGTCCAGCCCGGCGGAAACCATCCAGTCCGTGCGGTTCATCTGGGTGCGGTTTTTGACCTGCTGTAATAGATAAAAATCATCCCCGCTGACCTCGCGGGATTCATACAGGCCAGAGCTTTGATTGACGGTGCCGAACATACGGGCATCCTGTGCGCGGAACCAGAGCAGCGGCAGGCAGGCCAGCACGGCCACCAGGGCGGCGCAGGCCAGCATCAGCAGCTTGCCGCGTTTTGTGGTTTTCATACGGGTTCCTCCTGTGCGAGTTCGGCGGCGGTTTGGTTCGGTGCGGGCAGGGTGACGGTTACGGTGGTGCCTTTGCCAAGCTCGCTTTCCATGGCAAGTGTTCCGCCGTGGGCCTGGGCAATGCGGCTGCACAGGGCAAGGCCCAGGCCGCTGCCGCCCTGGCGGCGGGAACGGGATTTATCCACCATATAAAACGGCTCCACCACGCGGGCCAGCTTGTCCGCCGGGATGCCCCGGCCGTGGTCCTGAACGGTCAGCCGGATGGAACCATCCTGCTCCCGGGCGCAGACCGCAATGGCGCTGCCGGGGGTGCTGGCCTTGGCGGCGTTGGTGACAAGGTTGATGACGAGATCACACAGCAGGTCGGCATCCCCCTGCACGGTAAGGCCGTTGGACTGCATGGTCAGAATGCAGCCGTTCAGAGCGGGGGCAACGGCGCGGCGCGCTTCGGCAAAAACAGAATCCAGCTGCACGGGTACCAGTTGGGGGGCGTGCTCGCCCAGGCCCATCAGCTGCAGCAGCTTTCCGCTTAAGGCTTCCAGCCGCTGGGCTTCATGGAAGATGGCCCCGGCGGCTTCACGCTGTTCTTCGGGGTCTGGCTGCATGCTGCGCAAAAGGTCGGCATAGCCGATGATGCCGGTCATGGGGGTTTTGAGCTCATGGGTAAACGCACCCACAAAATCATCCCGCTGCTGGACCGAAAGCTCCAGGGCTTCCACTTTGTCCTGCACGGCACCGGCCATCTGGTCAAAGCCCTGGCTCAGGATTTCAAGCTCATCCCCGGTGTGCATCTTGGTGCGCAAGGCGTAATCGCCCGCGGCAATTCGGGCGCTGGCGGCGGTCAGCACGGTCAGCGGACGGGTCAGGCGGCGGCTGACAAGCCAGACCACCACGGCAGCCCCGGCCACCACGGCAGCTTCCAGCAGGAAAAAGCGCTGCAGGCTGCGGTTGCGCGCGGTGAAAATCTCCGTTACATCAAAGGTGGTTACCATCACCAGGCCGCCCAGCAGATCGCTGCGGTAGGTGCGGGTCACGTTGGGGCCGTACCGCAAAATGCTTTGGCCGTCCTGCAGGCCGTATATGGCATAGGCTTCGTCCTGGGCGGGGTCAGCGGATGCGCGGAACAGCCCCTGGGAATAAACCCCGCGGGCCAGATCCCCTGCACGCCAGGTGGCGGCGGTGATAAAGTCGTCCCCGCTGGTATCCTCGCCGCGGCCGGTCTGGTCCAGGTAGTAATCCTCCACCACGCCGCACAGCATGGCGTGCATGCTTTGTTCCTGCTCGGCGGCTGCGCTCAGGCGGTCCATAAAGCTGCCGTTGACCAGCACCGCACCGCCCACGGCAAAAAACGCGGCGATGACCAGCAGCATGGTGCAGACAAGTTTTTGAGAAAATTTCATAGAAAAACCCGTAAGTAAGTTTGAAATTAGGAATTGGAAATGAGAAATCAGCAATTTGAGGTTATTTCTGGTCGGATTTAAGGCGG
>ERZ1026880.520-NODE-520-length-19402-cov-3.849072_pt1 | contig 19402 bp, 21 predicted proteins | sample MGYA00380170_ERZ1026880 | MGnify/ENA primary metagenome ERZ1026880 (study PRJEB33269, sample SAMEA4719806) | human gut metagenome | biome: human-associated habitat; feature: organic feature; material: feces | place: Cameroon | collected 2013-10 ...
GGTCAGCACAGCGTCCTGGGTGGCCTTGTCGGCGTGGGCGGTGCGCTCGGGGAGGGCCTGCATCTCCTGCTTCAAATCCGTCTCGCAGGTGAACACCGTCTGCGTGTCCTCCCCAGCGGACGTGGTGCTTGCGTCCTGCTGGGTCGCCTTCGCCAAGCGCTCGACAGCGTCCTGATCCACCGTCAGTCCCAGCTCCTTGGCGCTGAATGTCCGGTTGCTTTGGGCAAAGTGTACTGTCAATTTGTATTCCTCTGCTGCCTTCTGCAAAGTCTCACTGGCCTGCTGAACCGACTGCTCCGAGACCGAGATACCCTGGACGGTAGCACCGCTTGGAAAAACAGGCGCAGCGAGTACGCCGGTGCCGCACAAAATCCCCCCCGCCGCCAGGATGACCGTCAAGATCCCCAGGAGGAAGCGCCATTTTTTTGTTTCGTTTTTTTCTCTTGCTGATTGTTTCAACGTGAAATTCCTTCCTGTTTTTCTGGTTTTGAGACAAATTACATAACATTATAACACAAATTCTCCCGTTAGAAAACCCCAAGTATCCCCTTGCCAAATCTCTCCGTTTCCGGTACACTCTTTCCAGGAGGGAACAGGTCATGTACAATTACAAACTCACCATTCAATATGACGGCACCCGCTACCGTGGCTGGCAAGTGCAGGGAAACACCGACCAGACCATTCAGGGCAAGGTGGAAGGGGTGCTCAGCCGCCTGACCGGTCAGCCGGTGGAGCTGCACGGCTCCGGCCGCACCGATGCCGGCGTACACGCCCTGGGACAGGTGGCCAATGTGAAGCTGCCCCGCCCATTCGACCCGTCGGAGCTTTTGCGGGAGCTGAACCGCTATTTGCCTGCTGACATCGGCGTCATTGCCGTGGAGCCTGCGCCGGAGCGGTTCCACGCCCGGCTCAACGCCCGTTCCAAAACCTACCGCTACCGCATCTGGAACAGCGAAATTCCCAACGTGCTGGAGCGCAGCTACCTCTACCCCCTCCCAGAGCCGCTGGATGTGGCTGCTATGGAGCGGGCGGCGGCGGATTTGGTGGGCACCCACGATTTCCGCAGCTTCTGTGGCCTGAAACGGTTCAAAAAGTCCACTGTCCGCACCATCACGGACATCACCATCACCCAACACGGTTCCGAAGTCCGCCTGGAGTTCACCGGCAACGGGTTTTTAATGCGCATGGTGCGCATTTTGGCAGGGACGCTGGTGGAAGTGGGGCTGGGACAGCGGGCGGCGGACGCCATGCCGGCGGTGCTGGCCGCCCAAGACCGTGCCGCCGCTGGGCCTGCGCTGCCTGCGCAAGGTCTGGCGTTGGTGCGTGTGGAATACTGATTTACATGAAAAGACGGTTCCCCGAGGGGAACCGTCTTTTGTTCTGTTTGGAGGAGCAATGAGCAGGAATCAATCGTTGTCCTTTCTCTTTCTGCCGTACCGCACAACGCCGGTCACGCCAACGCCAGACACGCCCAGCAGTGCCGTCCAGAGGAGGAGGGTGCTGTCATCGCCGGTCTTGGGTGCGTTGGTCTTGGTGCGGGTCTTGGTGTTGTCCTGTTTGCCCGGCTTGGTCTTGGAACCGGTAGCCGGAATGATATCAGTCTCCAGGATATAGCCGCAAACGGTACACTCCTTGTGCCGTTCGCCGTCCGCCTTGGCCGTTGCCGCCTTGTCTGTGATCCAGCCGCTGGCAGTGTGTTCTTCCAGCTCCGCAACGTCCTGGCAGCGCTTGCATACATACCAATGATGCGTCTCGTCCTGGCTCCACTCGGTGTCGTAGTCGTGCCCCAGCGGATTGCCATACTGGAAGGTGTCCTCCTGTTCGGTGCCCTCAGAAGTCAGGCTGCAGGCTTTGCAGGACTTGTAATAAACTGCCGGTTCGGTGCAGGTGGCTTCGGATTTCAGATAGTTTTCCTCTGCCACTTCTGCTGTGAAGTCGTGAGCTGCCAGCTCGCCGTAGGTCTCGCCGCAGGTGGTGCAGGTAGCCAGTTCGGTGCAGGTGGCTGTGCCGCCGCCGCAGTTGTCGGTCTCGGTGTGGCTGCTGTCGTTGGCGCACACGCGGGTATGGGTGCCGTTGGCGTTGGGCTTCCATGCACCCCAATCGTGATCGAGCGCGGAGAGGGGCACGTCCTTGGATGCGTCCTCTGCCCAGTCAGCATCAAAGGAAGCCTGATATCTGCCCAGGCCAGCCGTCAGGCAGGTCGGTTCGGTGACCACTGCATAGGCCGCCGGGACGGACTCAGTTTCTGCGTGGGTCTTGTCTTTCTTGCAGATGCGCTTTGCAGTGCAGTTGTAGCCATCCTCGGTGGGCGTCCAGGTGTATTCCGTCGTGCCCCAGTCATGGCCGGTGGCGGGAAGGGTGATGTCTTTGGTTTGCGAGGGGAAGCCATCCACGGTAAACGTTGCGGTGTATCTGCCAAGACCGTCTGTCAGACAAGTCGCTGGGGTCACCACAGCGTAAGTCGCCACGTTGGAGACTGCGCTAATTGATTCGGGGCATTTTTTACACGCTTTTGTTGCCGAGCACATGACGTCTCCGACCATTGACCAAGTGTATTTCGCTTCACCCCAGTCGTGGTCGAGGGGAGTGCCATAAGAGAAGGTCTCGGTGCCCTTTTCGCCACAGACGGTGCAGGACTTGTAGTAAACGGCCTTCGCCGTGCAGCTCGCGGCGGATTTCAGATAGTTTTCCTCTGCCACTTCTGCCGTGAAGTCATGGGCAACCAGATCGCCATATACGCCGCCGCAGACATCGCAGATTGCCCGCTCGGTGCAGGTTGCCGTGCCGCCGTGGCAATTCTCGGTTTCCGTATGGCTGGCGTCACGCTTACAGATTCGGGTGTGGGTCTTTTGATCGCTGTTCTGCGTCCACTTGCCCCAGTCGTGGTCAAGCGCGGTATTCGCTGCGGTAAACGTATCGGCGTCATTGGTGCTTACTTCACCGCATGCACAGGACAGATAATACACCGCGTTATTGGTGCAGTCCGCAGGAGTTTTCATCGCTTCGGGCTTTTGAACCTGCTGTGTGTAGGCGTGCACATGGATCGGCGTCCAGTGGGCGTAGAGGGTCTGCGTACCGAACACTGTCACGGTGGTATTTTCCTTAATCTCGGTGCCGCCGCCCTTTTCCGTGTACCAGCCGGCAAAATCGTATCCCGCATAGCTGGGAACCGGCAGCGTGCCGTAGGTTTCGCCGGTCGTCAACGATTTGGTTTTGTCCGCTTCGTCCAGCGTACCGCCGTTGGGGTCAAAGGTCACCGTAAGGGTTCTTGGGACCATGCCGGAGACGAGGTACAGCTTCTGGTCATCCTTATACTCCACATGGGCATTGACGTCGTCCGCGAAGAAACACTTCCCGTAATCCTTGCTGTAAGCATTGGAAAACGCCACAGGGTAGCTGGTATTCGCGGTGGTGACGCCGACGGACGCCCCGGTGGACATGCCGATCTCGATGGTCAGCGTCTTGCCGGAGGGCAGATACACATTGTTGGCCTTGCCGGAAACCGCGTTGTTCTGCACGAGGGGCTTGTTTCCGACCCTCAGCTGGCCGCTGTTTCTGGGGTTGATATAAATGCCGCCGCCATTGCCGCTGGCTTTGTTATTCTCGATCTTACCGCTATAGAGTTGGCAGACCGAGCGGGTGCGGTAAATATATACGCCGCCGCCGTTGCCGCTGGCCGTATTGCCGGAAATCTCGCCGCCTTGCATAATCAGCCACGACGGCTCCTGATTCAGATAGATGGCGCCGCCGTCGCCGCTGGTGTTTCCGGTGATCTTGCCGTCATAGAGGTAGAACATGCAGTCCTTGTCAAGCACATGAACCGCGCCGCCTTCCTTCGTGGCCCTGTTGCCGGAGATCTCGCCGCCCCGCATGTTGAGCGTCGTCACCTGATTTGAATCTTGGCGCAGGCAGATGGCGCCGCCCCAGCGGTTGGCGGTATTGTTGTTGATCTTCACGCTGTCGGAAATGTTGATGGTGCCCCAGCCCATGAGAATAGCACCGCCGTCCAGACTGGAGGAATTGCCAGTGATCTGCGCGCTGCCGGAAATGTTGATCGTACCATTGCCGCGCATATAGATGGCGCCGCCGCCGGCGTCGTTGTCGCTTTGGGTCGCTTTATTGCCGGAGATGGTGCCGCCTGCCAGATTGACTGTGCCGCCGGTGGTGGAGAAGAACGCACCGCCGTTCTTGGCCTCGTTATTCTTGATCGTGCCGCCGTACATATTGAAGGCGCCGCCGGTGATGTTCGGCTTATTCTTATCATATTTCCGGAAAATGGCGCCGCCATAGTTGTTGCCGTCGTTGCCGGAAATCTCACCGCCGTACATATTGAACACACACTGCTGGTCATCCAGGGCGATGGCGCCGCCGCCGCCACCGCCGGTGACCTTACCGCCGGTGAGCTTGCCGCCGAACATATCAAAGGTGCTTGTGTAGAGGTAGACGCAGGCGCCGCCCCAGACGTCCTTTGTCGCACCCTTGAAGGTGCCGCCGCCCTGACAGTCGCAGAGAACGAGGTGGCCGCCATTTTTGACCTGAATCTTACCGCTGCCGTTACTGGAGAGGGTCTTGCCGTTCAGACACAGGTAAAGTGTTTTACCATCCACCGTCAGATGGCCGCTGAGGGTGGCGTTCCCCGTCAGGTAAACGTAGGCGGTATTGTTGGTGTACGAAATGCCGCTCGTTCCGCTCCACGGCTGATAGGTCACGTCGGAATGGCTGGTATGGTCGCCCGCACTGATACTGCCCCCGCAAGCACAGTGCGTATGCGCCGCCTGAACCGCCGCCGTCTTGTTATTGGCCGCCGCCCGGACTGCGACCTGGGATTTTGCCGGAGCGGTGGGTTCCTCTGCCGGTTCAGTCGCTTTCGACTCCTCCTGGGCTTTCTCCTGAGGGTCTGCCGGTTCTTGGATATTTTTCAGTTCGTTCTCCTGTTTGGCTTCGTACTTTGCGCAGTCCTCCAGGGCAGCGTCTTCCGCACCGCAGGTGGAACACTCTGGGTTCCGCGCTTCCGCCGTACAAGCGGCTGTGCAGACGCATCCGCTGGGTTCCTCGCCCTCGGCAAAGACCGCCGAAGGCAACGTCGTCAGCAGCATCCCGCAGACCAGCAGGATGCTGAGCCATCGTTTTTTCATAGACTTTCCTCCTTTTTCTCCCATCTCGTCATCGGGTTTCCTTTTTGCATTTTGTACCGGATGCACAGCATGGTCACCACCACCCCCAACACGAAAGCGGCGATGCCCACCAGGATGTATGCCCCCGCACCGTCCCGCAGCAGCACCGCACTGTAGCTGCCGGCGACGGTGGATACCCCTGGCGTCTGCACGCCCTTCAACAACCAGACGATACCTGCCAGCAAACACAGGCTCGTCCCAGTCAGGCTGGAGCGAATCCGTTGTTCCCTCCGCTTTCTCTTTTCCCGCCCCCTGCGGTGTACTTCCCGCACCCGTATCTCTGTTCTCCTCGTCATGTCGATCCTCCTTTCCTAGTTTGATCGGTCGGTGCGCTGTCAAGGGTCTGTTCTCCCCTCTCTACTACCTAAAAGACTCTTTTCGCCAAATCCTTTCACCCAACTGAGAAAAAAGTTGAAAAAAAAGACCGACCTGTTGAAGGACGGTCTTTTGCAGCATACTATTACAGCGGGATCTTCCGTTGCAGCAGCAGCCGTTTGGTAAAAAACAGGACAGCGATGAGCAGGGACGGGAACAGATAACCCGCTGTCCGCCATGCACCTTGGGCGGTGACCAGCAGGTTATAGATGGCGTGGAAGCCGACACAGGCACCTAGGACGCCCACCGTGCCGGTCAGCGCCAGCCAGCGGCGGCGGAACAGATAGGAGATCGCAAAACCGGTAAAAATGCCGCACAGGATATGCAGCGCACCGGCGGAGATGCCACGGATGAGCAGGAAGGTGAAGTTCGCCGCCCCGTTCTCCACCAAGCAGCAGACGTTCTCAAAGGTGGCGAACCCGACTGCGATGGAGATGGCCACGCCGGGCAGCTCCTTGGCCTCCGGCTCGAAGATGAGGAAGAAGAACAGCAGCGGCAGCAGCTTCATCACTTCCTCGCAGACCGGTGTGATCTCGATGGCGGTCACGGTGGCGCTGGTGCCATAGTAAACCATAAAAAAGCTGCTCACATAGGCGGACAGCAGGCAGATGCCCATGCCCATGGTCATAAAGAGCGTGAACCGGCGTCCCCGTCCCTCGGTGAAAAACAGGGAGAGGATCAGGGGGATGGCCAGGCACAAGAACACATTTTCGATGTAGGTCATCCCATCGTCACCTCCTTCCAGCGCAGGGGGAGCAGCGCCACCAAGGATGTGGTGAGCGTTAAGTCCACGGCGAAATAGAGGTTGAAGTGGGTGAACTGGGTCATGGCGCCAGAAATGGGGTACAACGCCACCTGCAAGGTGAGGGCGGTCAGCATACAGGCGTCCAACCACCGGCCATCTGCCTTCTCCCGCAAGTGGCATCCGCTCAGGTAGGCGTTCCCGCCCACGGTCAGGGCGAAGGGGACGCAGACCAGCCAGGAGGGGCCAAAGATGCGGATGACTAGAACGCTGACCCCCAAAACCAGGGCGTAAAGAGCCGCTGGCCACTGGAAGCCCATGGGCAGCTCCTCCGTCCGCACGATCTGGAGGGAGAGAAAGAACAGGTAGGCCGCCAGCCAGGAGATCTCCGAGACGTAGAAAACCTGGGGGACAGTGCCCATGATGGTCAGGTAGAGCACATAAAAAAGGGTGCCCATGGCGAAGCATGCGTAGCCGAAGGCCAGGATGAGACAGCCCCGCTCCTTCCGCCGGAGGGACAGGATGGCGGCCGCCACGGCAGCGCCGAACAGCACCACCACCTGAAAGAGGTTGTCCACCAACTCAAAGCTCATGGTCATCCTCCTTTGGTTTGGTGCGCCTGCGCATCCGGTACAGCAGCACCGTCACGCACACCCCCAGCAAGAAGCACAACAGCCCCATGACGATGTAGCCCAGCGCCCCGTGGCTGCCCATCAGGCTGGCGGTACCGGCAGGGCTGTGGGAGACGGGACTGGACAGCCATTCCGGCATCCAGACGCCCAAGCCCACCACCAGCAGCAGGCACGCCGCCACGCAGACGCAGTCCCACACCCGCTGCTTCCGTCTCTGTTGTCCTCGTTTCAGCTCCGCCGTCCGCTTTCGGATCAGGCGAGTCCGTTCTTCAGTCGTCCGCATGGTCAAATCGCTCCCGTTCCAAAATCCCTTTTAAATTCTTTTTGCCCCGATGCACCAGGTTGGTCACCTGCTGCACGTTCTTCCCCATGACCGCCGCTGCGCTCTGATAGCTCATGTCCTCCCAATAGACCAGGTACAACGCCTCTCGGTACTCCGCTTTCAGCTGTTCCAGAGCGGCGTACAGCTGCCGCTCCCGCTCGCTGCGGAGCAATTCCGTGTCCGCCAGCCCATCGCTCTGTGGCTCAAAAGGCAGCTCCTCCAGGCGCAGAAAGGGGATGCGGTGCTTCCGTTTGTGGCGCAGCGCCAGGTTGCGGGCAGTCTTGTAGAGGTACGCCTTGAAGCTGCCTGTCCTGTGGATGGGACGAGCTTTGGCGAAGATCTGGGCGAAGGCTTCGATCATCAGATCCTCCGCCTCGTGGAGGTCTTTCAAATAGCCGTGGAGGTAGTACACCAACGGGTCGCCGTAACGCTCCACCAGCAGGTCGGCGGCCTGCTCCTGGCCGTCCAGATACTGCCGGTAGGCCATTTCATCTGAGATCACTTGACCGCCTCCTTCCTCACCAGCGCATACATATTACGTCTATTATACCGAACTGTCGCCGTTTTTCAAGGATTCCGGACACAAAACGGGGCACTGCCTGGTGGCAGCGCCCCGTTCTTTTCTTGCTTATCCCATTCCTGGTGAAACCTGTCTCCCATCACTGCTGGCTGGACGAGATGACCTTCACATCCCCAGCGCTGAACTTGGTCTCTCCCACCACGATGTCCGTGATCTTGGCCACGTCAGACGCCTTCAAGGCATTGTTCTTGGCCTTGACCACCACGCTGACGCTGTTGTCTCCGATAAAGGCCACGCAGTCAGTGTAGCCCTTGGCTGTGACCAGGCTCTCGATTTTGGACTCCTGCAAGGTGGCGGAGGCCATGGCAGTGATGCTCTTGGAGGCGGCGTCTACGGCGTCCTTGCTGGCCTTGGGGTCGTTCACTGTCTTTTGCAGGATGGACAGAGAGTTGTCCCGTGCCTCCTCCCGATTGACGCGGGCGGTGGCGAAGTAGTCATCCGAAGTGGTCTTGGCGTCCTTGTTCTTCTGGGCCGTCTTGTCCTCCGTCTTTGGGCTGGCAGCTGCGCTGCTGGAGGCACTACCCTCCTCTAAGCCCAGGGCGCCGTCCGAGTTCACCAGCGCCGCTTCGCCCAAATTCCGCTCCGACGTCACGTTGGCGGCGGCAGAGCCCATGCCGCTGACCGACTGCCCCTGGTCGTAGGACCAGTTCAGATACACCGCCACACAGACAAAGAGCACGATCGCGGCCACCACCGCATTGCGTTTCCACAGCTTCATGATTCATTTCCTCCTGATCGTTCGCAAATTGAAATTTGATCCGAGCCAAGCCCGGTCAACGCCTTCACCGCCTGAAGCAGCTCTAACTTCACCTGGGGGTCGCCCCCACCGTTGCTGACCACCAGCGCCCCCAAAAAGGCCGGATACTGCTGGGCTACCTCCACCACATCCTCCTGGTTGGAGCCTCGTTTCACCACGACCACCTGGGTCTCTACCGAGCCGTCCTTGCTGGTCTGGTTCTCCGCCAGCTCCACCGAACCGGTGGTGGCCAGGGTGAGCACCACCTGGGTTCTCCCTGCCCCCTCCACCTGGGACAGGGTGTTGGCCAGCTTCTCCTCCAGGCTCTCCAGGTCGTATGCATACTGCTGCCGCTGCTCTGTCGCCGCTGGGGTGTTATTGTCCCCCGTCCCGCCGGCCGGCCAGAGCAGGAGCGCCAGTCCCACCAGCAGGAGCAGTGCCGTCCAGCGGTTCTTCTGGAAAAATTGGAGCACTGCCTTGCTATTCCATGTGAATCCTTTCATCCTGTTCCTTTCGTCTGGTATGTGATCTGTTCCTCCGTCAGTCCAAACCCGTCCTGGATGCACTGGGTCAGTTTTTGCCGCTGGGCATTGGTGAGGGTGCCCGTGACCGTCACGGCATCCGGCACAGGGATGCCGTCTCGGGTCTTGCAGGTGACTTGGACAGTCACCTCCACCCCCAGCTGCTGGGCTTGCGCTTGCAGGTACTGCTGGGTGCGCTGGCGCACCTGCTCCTTCAAGACGGTATTGCCCGCCTGAGCCACGTCCTCCTCTGAGGCGGTCAGGCTCTCACAGTAGTCCTGGAACCCCTGGAGGGTGCCAGTGATGTCCCACTGGACGATGGGGGTCACCACCGCCAGAAAAAGCAGCAGGCCGCCGCAGAACCGGCTGACCCTTTGGGTCTTTCCCTCCGGACTGAGGCTTTGGCAGAGGGACACCAGCAAGCCCACCGCCACCACGCCCAGTATCCAATTCCGCACACTGTCCATCATGTCATGGCCACCGAGATGGTGCCGATGAGGGAGAGGAGCACCAGCAGAGCGCAGCTGCCCAGCATCCCCAGCACCAGGCCGAAGGCGGCGCCGATCTGGTCGATGAGGTCAGAGATCGTGCCCTGGTACAGAACAGATGCCAGCATGGCCACCAGCTTGTAGACTAGATACTGTACCCCCAGGTAGAGGAAGGGCACCACGCAGAACCCCAGGATGACCAGGGTGCCGAAGATGCCGATGCCGCTGCGGATGGCGGAGGCGCCGGTGAGGACGGTCTCGGTGGCATCGGAGAGGATGCCGCCCACCACAGGCACCATGCTGGAGATGGCCATGCGGGTGGCTTTCAAAGCGGTAGCATCCGCTGCGCCGGCGGCGGCGCCGCTGAGGGTCAGGTAGCCGGTGAACACCAGCAGAATGGCGGTCATGGCACCCTTCACCCCCTTTTTCATAAACCCTGCGATAGCGGCGATGCCTTTACTGCCCAGGGCGGCGGTGGCCGCCGTGACGGCGATGTATAAGTAGACCAATGGAATGAGCACCCGATTGATGAGGGTGATGAGCAGGTCGGAAAAGAGCAGGGTGGCCGCCTGCCGCACTACTGCACCGGTGACCGAGCCGCAGGCGGCGGTGGCAGTGGCCATGGTGGGGATGAGCACCTTGGAGAAGGCGTCGATCTGGTCGATTGCTTCCCGTCCCAGCCCCAGCATGGACGCCGTGTCCGACACCGCCACCAGGGTGATGACAGTGACGCCGATGAGATCCGCTGTGCGGGTCATGGCGCTCTGGCCAGACTGGAACAGGGTGCTGCCCACGCCGCAGAACAACACCACCAGCAGCATAAATCCAGCGCTGCGAAAGGCGCTGTGCAGCACTGCGTCCACCTGCTCGGACGCCTGGGATGCCAGCACCCCCAACCCCTTTTGCAGGTTGGTTCCCTCTTTCACCGAGAACGTCCCCTCCGCCGCGTCCTCTAAGGCGCTGGTGCCCATCTGCTCCCACAGCTGCCCTTCCAAATCCACTGCCTGGGTGGGCAGGACGCAGCCGGTCAGCGCTAGGATCAGGGCGGCCAGCAGTATCATTGGTTTCCATCTCACAGTTACAGCAACTCCTCGATCAAGATCAGCACCGCCTGGATGACGGGAATGGAGGTATACAGGGCGCAGATAGCCCCCGCCAGCTCCACCGTAGAAGCAATGCCCCCCTCCCCAGCGTCCTTGCAGATGTGGGCGGCCAGGTTAGTCACCACCTCAATGCCCAACACCTTCAGCATGGGGGTGAGCAGGGCATCGGAGATGCTGGCCTGTTGCGCCAGGCTCCGGAGGAGGCTCAAAATCTCCACCGCCGCCGAGCCAACCAGCACCAGGAGCAACACGGTGGTGGCGATGCTCAACAAGAGAGCGATCTCTCCCGCCTCCCGCTTCAAGAACATGGCGATAAGGCCACCCAACAGCGCCGTAGCGGCCACAGGTATCATCTGCTCCATTTACAGATCAAAGAGGGTCTTGACCAACTCGAACAGGGCGCTGATCTGCTGGACGATCATCATTAGAACCACCACCAATCCCGCCAACGTCACCATGGTCGCCTGCTCCTCTCGCCCAGAACGGGTGAGAACTTGGTTGAGCACGGAGACTAGGATGCCGATGGCCGCTATCTTGAAAATCAAATTCACATCCATGTACGTTCTCCCACCAGCTCAGCAGGCCAGCACCAACACCAACAGGCCGCCTGCCACGCTCAATGTCATTGATAGTTGATTCCGCTTTCGTAGGGTCATCTCCCCTGTCTTCCATATTTCTTCCAGTCTTTCCCCTGCGTACCGGAGGGCACGGCACTGGGTGTCCGTGTCATAGCGTCCCAGCACGGTGCCCACCGTCCGGATGGCTTCTCGGGCGTTGGGGTTCAGCTGGAATGAGGTCTTGGTCAGCTGTTCCGCCCAAACGGTGTCAAAGGCGTGGGCATCCAACTGGCAGAGCGCCGCCTGACAGCCTCGGAAGAACTGCCCCACGGCACCGCCGGTCTGCCGGGACGCCTGTTCCAGCAGTTCTCCTAAATCCGGACTGCGACAGCGCAGCTCCCGTTCCATCCCGTAAAAGGCAGTGAAGAACTGCCTTAACTGGGCTTGCTCCAGCTGCCGTCTCCGGACGCACTGGACTCCCAACGCCACTGCGCCCACCAGCACGCAGGCCATCCCCAACCCCTTCAACATGGCAGCACCTCCACGGTGTACTGCCGCTTCCCCTGGGTGCGGGTGATGGTGACCACCGCCTGGAACAGTCGTTGCTCCAACAGGGTCTGATACAGCGGCCGCCGGCACAGCTCCGCCACTGACTGGCCGTGGGCGGTGGCCAGCACCGCCGTGCCGCAGTGGGCGATGACGGAGAGGGCGGCTACGTCCTCGGGGCTGGTCACCTCGTCCATGGCGATGACCTGGGGGTTCATGCTCCGTAGCAACAGGATGCCTGCCTCGCTCTTGCCACAGCCCTCTATCACGTCCACGGTGGCGCCTAGGTAAAACTGGGGAACCCCTTTGTGCAGGGCGGCGATCTCCCCCCGCTCATCCGCCACCCCCACCCGCAGGTGCCACTGGTCGCTGTAGATGCGGATGAGGTCCCGCAGGAGGGTGGTCTTGCCCATGCCCGGCGGAGCTAGGATGAGACAGCTGGCCTGGGTCAATCCCTGTTCATTCAGTAACTTTGCCACTGGTTCCGCCACGCCGGGGATGTCATGGGCGATGCGGATGGCGAGGGAGGATAGGCTCCGGAACTGCCGGATGCGTCCCCCCTGGGACAGGGCGGAGCCGGCCACCCCCAAACGGTTGCCCCCTGGCAGGGGCAGGTAACCTCGACAGAGGGGTTCCATGGCGTTGTGGAAGGAGGCGTGGGTAGCGATCTCGATCACGTCCTGCAATTCCCGCTGGGTCACCCACTGGGTGTCTGGCACCAACTGTTCCCGACCAGTCTCATCCACCACCCGCAGCCCCGACCCGGCACGCAGGCGCAGTTCTTCCGCCGTGGCCTTCTGGGACGCTGGGAGGGCGTGGAGCAGGTTGCGCAAGGTGGGTGGAAAGCACTGGGCGGCCAGCGCAAAGGGGGTATGGTGTTCTGCCATGGTTCTCGCCTCACAATCTTGCCACATCCTATGACGGCATGTCCGGTAGTATGCAAAGATTTCCCCAAATGCAAACGGTCGACCAGATGCAAAAAAGGCACGAGTGCGAAAACACTCGTGCCTTTGATTTCAAGATGTGGACTGTGCTGCGTCAGCGGGTCAAGCTCACACCGCAGCCCCCTTCTTGTTCTTCCGGAAGATGCCGCCGATGGCCATGATGACCGCAAAGACGATCAGATAGTAGACATTGGCGAACTTATGACCGATGATGCAGGCGTAGACCATAAAGGCTGCGCCGCAGAAGGCCAGGATGGGGATGATAAACCGTCTGCCAATGCTCTCGTCCTTCGCCTTCTTCATCCACATGACAAAGATGGGCAGGTACATGGCATAGATGGTGACGATGGGGATTTCGGAGGAGTCAAAGACAAACTTGCCCACCAGGGGGGAGTTGGCCAGGTTGGCCAGGAAGAAGTACAGCCCCCAAGCGGCGCAGACGAACAAACCCAGGACAGCGGAGTTATTGGGCAGGTTGGTCGCCTTATCCACCTGACCGAACACATCGGGGCAAGGGCCTTCCTTTCGGGCGGCCACGGAGTACATACCACGGCAGCAGCCCAGCATGAGACCGTTCATGGTGCCCATGCAGGAGATGGCGATGAACAGGTTCAGGATGTTGCCCAGGACGTTGCCGAAGATGTTGACAAAGGCCACGGTCGCACCGTTGTCGATCAGCTCCTGATTGGTAGCGCCGCCGGCGACACCAACGTAATAGGCGATGTAGACGGCGATGATGATGATACCGCCGATGACCAAGGCACGAGGCAGGTTCTTTTTGGAATCCTTCAGCTCTGCGTTGATGGCGGTGGCGATGATCCAGCCCTCATAGGCAAAGGAGGTGGCGCAGACAGCGGCCAGCAAGGGATTGCCGGAGGCGGCGTCGCCTACATTTGCCATCGTCGTAAAGTTCGCAGCGGTCATCCCATTCATCAGGCCATAGATGATGCCGACCACTGCCATCAGAGCCAGCGGGATGAGCTTGATGACGGTGGTTGTGGTCTGGATCTTGCCTGCCAGCTTGGGGGACAGGGCGTTGATGGTGTAGGCGCAACAGAGGAAGAACATGGTCATGGCCATACATTCCGGGCCGATGATACAGCCGCCCTCAGAGGCGGGGATGATCATGGTAAAGTCGGGGTTGACAGAGTTGATGAACACCAGGGTATATCGAGCGCTGAGCCAAGCCAGAACCGAGGTCATGGAGGGGTAGTAGATGGTGGTCATGAACCAGCCCATATAGTAACCATATTTGGGGCCCACCAGGGCTTCGGCATAGTCCACCACGCCATTGACCTTCTCATACTTCTGCGCCATATTGGCGAAGGCTAGGATACAGACGATCATGATCAGACCGCCGATGGCCCAGGCAGCGATGCCCAAGGGCATATCGCCGTTGGTCTTTTGCAGGATGGTCTGCGCCTTGAAGAACACGCCGGAACCAATGACGATGCCGACGACCAGGCATATGGCGGTAAATAAGCCATATTTCTTTTCTAGTTTGTTATCCATTTTTTCTCTCCCTAAACGATTTCAAGCGTTCTCTCTTTTTACAATAAAAGTACGCTTTAGAATAAGATGTCACTCTCGCTTTCCCGCATCGAGAGTGACAAGTCTGTTGTGTATCGTACCATATTTTTATAAAAGTTTCAACGGATTCAGACACTTTTCTTGTCAATTTCCATAACTTTTTTCGTTTAGAAAGTAGAATACAGTTCAATTTGACCTTTTTCTCTGCCGTTTACCGGTTCTTCCAATAATCCCGCATACTCATCCCCTGCTCATAGGTGGTTTCCTTCCCCAGGCAGTCCAGGGGCGTCCAGGCCATGGCATCCGCCTCTGACGCAAACTCCACCTCCGCATAGGAAAACACTCCGCCGTCCACAATGGAACACTCCAGCAGGTGTCCGTCCCGCAAACGATAGGCGTGATACTCCTTGTGGATGAGCGGCTTATCCAGCATACTGGCCAGTTCTTCAAACTGCGCCCGACTCAATTCCGTCTCCACCTCGTGGCGGGACAATTTTCCGATGCTCTTGACGCAGAGTTGGTACACTATCTCGCCGCCTGCCTCCACCCGCTTGCGGATGCGCAGCTCTACCGGCTCGGTACACAGGTAGCCCTGGTACACATCGCTCCGCCGCTCCTCCGGCAGCTCTGGAAGCGTATCGATCCAAAATTTCCGTTCGATCTCCATAGGAAACAGTTCCTCCTTCGTTTTTCTCTCCTCTATTGTAAAATACCCGCCCATCCCCCGTCAACTCCCGAAAATTCCCCCTCGAAACACTGGTTTCAAATCCGTCATTTTTCCCTCGGACTCTTGTTACTATTTGTTACGATTGTCGTTAAATTTCGGAAATACTTCATCTTTTTTTTCGCTGTATTTTTCACAAATTTAAGCCTGTCCGCCCTGTTCTTTCTCGTTTTATTTGAAATACTTGACTTTTGAGCAGAGTTGCGGTATAATTCAATTGCAATAAGCGTTGCGGTTACAAAAATAACAATCGGTTACTACCGATTTTTTTATGTCTGCCGCCGATTTATTTTAGGAGGAATTTGATGAGTCATTTTCGAACCACAGCCCATAACCGACCGCTGAAAATCATGCTCCGCGTAGGCTTGGCAATGGTGTTGATTCTGGGTTTTGTCCTGCTGTTTGCCCGTATGGAAAAAGCAAAAACCGTCTACGAGATCACCCTGGACGACAACACCTACACTGTGGAGAGCGATTCCGAACAGATGGAGGATGTGTTCAATGAAGCTGGTCTGGAGCTGTCCGCCAGCGACTGCGTGGACGCAAAGGAAGATAAGCAGACCGACACGGTCCAGATTTCCGTCACTCACAAGCAGTATGTCACCGTCACCTGTGATGGTGCCTCTGTCTCCATTCTCACCGATGAAGGCGAGACCGTCGGTCAGGTTCTTGACCGCCTGAACATCGAGCTGGGAAAGCACGACCTGATTTCTAAGAAAGCCAGCGCCAAAGTAGAAAGCGGGGACTCTATCGTTATCAATCGGGTGAAAATCACCTACAAGAAGAAGACCGAGTCCATTCCCTACTCCAAGACCCGTCAGGCCAACTCCAACATGGCAAAGGGCACCGAAAGCGTGACCACTGCCGGTAAGAATGGTCAGACCGTCTACACCTACAAGCTCACGTCCATTGACGGTGCAAAGCCCACATCCAAGCTGGTCAAGACCAAGACCACCAAGCCGGTCACCCAGGTCACGTCCTATGGCACCCGTGTCCCCGCTCCTTCCCTCAGCGGTCTGAGCCAGTCCCGGGACTACATCACCAACATTGACGATGAAAAGGGCACCATCACCACCGTCTCCGGCAGCACCTATTCTGTCCGCAGAAAGCTCACCTGCTCTGCCACCGCGTACACCGCCCACGCCGGCGCTCGTACTGCCACCGGTCGGAGAGCGGCAGTTGGCGTTATCGCCGTTGATCCTCGGGTCATCCCCTACGGCAGCCGGATGTACATCCAGACCACCAATGGTTCCATGCTCTATGGCATTGCTGTGGCTGGCGACTGCGGCGGCGGCATCAAGGGCAACTCTATTGACCTGTACTTCAACACCCTGTCGCAGTGCTACTCCTTCGGACGCCGGATGTGTACCGTCTACGTCCTCGGATAAGGGTTTCGATAATCTGTGAGACTAAAAAACGCTCTGACTTTTGTCAGAGCGTTTTTTATTGACTTTCTTTCTGATTTTTCCTAGAATGAAAGCAACGAACCCCACCCAGACAGAAAGGAGCCTAGGATGATCTCCCTCTTGAACCGACGGGAAGTGACCGTCACCCACGACACGAACCGGCTGAACCAGCTCAGAGAGAAGCTGGACGGAGCCGGCATCGAACACATCGTCCGCAGCAAACGCAACCGAACCTTCACCGCCGGACGGAGCCATGGTGTACCCAACGTGGATGCGGACTACGCCTATGAGTATGGCATTTACGTCCACCGCAACGACTACGAAAAGGCGCAGGCTCTGCTCTTTTAACTGACAAGGCCCCTGGTCAATAACCAGGGGCGTTGTGTTTATATGCGTTTACTTCCCGTGGGCTACTGCTGCATGGAGGGTGTTCTCCATCAAAATGGCGCGGGTCATAGGGCCGCAGCCGCCGGGGACGGGGGTGATGTAGGAAGCAATCTTCTCCACCGCAGCGAAATCCACATCGCCGCAGAGCTTGCCCTGTTCGTTGCGGTTCATGGCCACGTCGATGACCACAGCGCCTTCCTTCACCATGTCGGCGGTGATGACATTCCGTCTGCCTACGGCGGAAACCAGGATGTCTGCCTGACGGGTCACAGCGGCCAGGTCGGGGGTGTGGCTGTGGCACACGGTGACGGTGCCGTTCCGGTGGAGGAGGAGCATGGCCATGGGTTTGCCCACGATGTTGCTCCGACCCACCACCACGCAGTGTTTGCCGTCCACGTCAATGTGGTACTCGTCCAGCATCTTCATGACCCCCGCCGGAGTGCAGGGCAGGAAACTGGGGTCGCCGATCATGATCTTGCCCACATTGTAGGGGTGGAAGGCGTCCACGTCCTTGCTGGGGTCGATGGCCAGCAAGATCTTCTCCTCATCGTAGCCGTAGCCCTCCGGCAGGGGCAGCTGGCACAGGATGCCGTCGATGTCCTCCCGCCGGTTCAACTCCGCGATGAGGGTCAGCAGAGCGGGCTGGCCGTAGTCGGCGGGCAGGACAAATTCTTCGCTGTGGATGCCGCACTCCTGGCAGTCCTTCTGTTTGTTTCTTACATACACCTGAGAGGCGGGGTTCTCCCCCACCAAAATGACAGCCAGGCCGGGCTTGCGTTCCATGGCAGCCACTGCCGTCCGCACTTCTTCCTTGCACTTGGCCGCCAGGGCCTTTCCGTCAATGATGATTGCCATTTGATCTCTCCTCTATTTGGCTTGATTTTTTTCTGTTGCGCGATGTACCCACATCTTCTGCGGATCCGGTTTGACGAACACCAGCATCCGCACCAGCAGCGCCGCCGCCACCAGCACCGACACCAGCGCCACCAGCTGAGACACCCGAATCCCCGTGCCGAACAGGTACAGGCTGTCCGTCCGCAGCCCCTCGATCCAGAACCGTCCCAGGCCGTACCAGCCCAGGTAGCATAGAAACAGTTCCCCATCAAACCGGCGCACCCGCCGCACCACAAAAAACAGCAGACACAGTCCCATGAGATTCCACAGGGATTCGTACAAAAAGGTGGGGTGGACGGTGATGAGCTGACCATCTACGATCAGTCCCATCCGCCAGGGCAGGTCACAGGTGCCGCCGTAGGCTTCCTGGTTGACGAAGTTGCCCCAGCGCCCCATGATCTGTCCGATGAACAAGCCCATAACAGACAGGTCAGCCATGGCCAAGAAGGGCAGCTTTTTATGTTTGCACACCACCAAGCAGGTCAGGATACCGCCGATGACGCCGCCGTAGATGGCCAGACCGCCATCCCAGATGGCGATGGCCTCGCTCCACTGGAACTTCCCTTGGACGTCCCGATAGAGGGACAGGTAGAAGATAACGTAGTAAATGCGGGCACAGATAATGCCGATGGGCAGCCCCCACAGGAGCATATCCAGAAAGTCATCCTTTTTGATGCCGAAATCCTTCGCCCGCCAGCTGCAAAAGGCAGCGGCCAGCAGGAAGCCAGCGGCGATGATGATGCCATACCAGTAGATGTCCTTGCCGAAAATTTGAAAGGCCACCCGCTGGATATGGAAGGTCAGTCCCAGTCCAGGAAAGGTGATGGGGTTCATACTGTCCCCTCCTTCGGCTTCACCACGGACATGGCAGCGTATTGCTCCTGAACGCAGCGGGTCAGGAAGGCTTGCACATCCTCCAAGGTGATGGTGTCATACAGGTCGGCAAAACGATAGTAGTGGCACCCCTCCAGCGCCCAGGCCGCCAGCATCCGACCGGCATGATCCATGGAGTTGAGAGAGCGCACCCGGCTGCCGTAGGCGGCCTTTTTGCTGCGGCGGAAGAAGGCAGGGTCGATGCCCTCCCGGCTCAGCCGCTCCCCTTCCGCCAGCACCGCCTGACGCACCGTCCAAGGGTCCTTGCTCTCGCCGCCCATAGCCAGGAAGGCCGCTTTGGGGCTGTTGTCGTAGCTGACGAAGAACCCCTTGTCGATGAGCCCCTGGTGATAGAGCTTGGCGTACAATGGACTGGACTCGCCGATGAGCAGATCACCGGCCAGGTCGCCCAGCAGCTCCAGACGCAGGTTTTCCTCGCCGTCCGGGTGGGGCGGGCACTTGAAGCCCAGCATGAAGTTGGTGGACGAGACCGCCATCTCCTCCATGCACTCCGCCTCCGCCGGAGTCTCCGGTTCTGCCTCGCCCCAGTCCTTTTCCGCCACCTCCTGCCGTTCCTCCGGCAGCAGCAGACGGGCGATCTGCGCCACTCGCTCCGGTTCCACATCGCCAATGACGCACAGCGCCATGTTGCTGGGCTGGTAAAAGGCGTTGTGGCACTGGTAGAGGGTTTTGGCGGTGATATGGGAGATGGACTCTCGGCTCCCCGCCAGGGGGATGCGCAGGGGGTGGTTCTGGTACAACGCCCGCTGGAGATTTTGATACATCCGCCAGGTGGGGTCGTCCTCGATCATTTGGATCTCCTGCCCGATGATGCCCTGCTCCTTGTCCACGCTCTCCTTCGTCTCCC
>ERZ1026880.521-NODE-521-length-19398-cov-7.760378_pt1 | contig 19398 bp, 18 predicted proteins | sample MGYA00380170_ERZ1026880 | MGnify/ENA primary metagenome ERZ1026880 (study PRJEB33269, sample SAMEA4719806) | human gut metagenome | biome: human-associated habitat; feature: organic feature; material: feces | place: Cameroon | collected 2013-10 ...
ACCCATCATGGAAAATTAACAAAAAAGACGTATATGCTTATGAAAATATAAAAGATTGGGAAGATTTTTTATTTTAATAAAATACAAATAATCTTATAAAAAATATTTGGGGACAAATTGATGTAAAATTTTCGATCAAAATTTCAAATTGGACTGCCCGAAATAATCACACCATCTGTAATAATCAAACCACTCAATAAATTAAAACAAGTTAATCACAAAACTCGAACTCTCGACCTCTCGGACTCTGCCGACTGAGAACGATTGATTATCGTTCGAAGGAGAGGGAGCCGAACGCTACAAGAGAGTTGAGCGAATTCTGAGCGAAAATCGATTGTGGTTTGACAAAACCTGCGTGAGGCGATTACCCGAGAGTATGCAACAAAAAAGACAGGGGGTCAACCTGTCCTTTTTACTAGCAAGGGAGAGACTCGAACTCTCGACCTCTCGGGTATGAGCCGAACGCTCTAGCCAGCTGAGCTACCTTGCCATACCAATTAATTTCAACAACTCTCGTCGTCAAAATCTATTCTTGCATAAAAAATTTTAAATTTCAAGCACTTATTTTTGTATTACTAAATTTTTTCTTTTTTGTTTATAATATTTTATGAAAGAAAATTTATTTTAGGCAAAATTATGATTACAGATATGACGCAGGGAAGCCCCCTAAAACACATTTTACTTTTTTCTGTTCCGCTTCTAATAGGGAACATTTTTCAACAACTTTACAATATTGCAGATCTTGTGATTGTCGGCAGAACCCTTGGGGTTGACGCTTTTGCAGCTGTTGGGGCGGTAGCACCTTTGTTTTTCTTAATCGTTTTTGTAATTGTCGGGCTAACAAGTGGTTTTGCGGTTGTAACAGGCCAAAGATACGGAGCAAAAGACATTGCCGGCGTAAAAAATTCTGTAATTGTTTCAACTATTTTAAGCACAGTTGTTACACTTGCTTTTTCGCTTGTGTGCTGTTTTTTAATGAATCCTATCTTACATTTAATGAATGTTCCGCAAAATATTTATCATAATGCTTTTTGGTACGTTGAAATTATTACGGTAGGTTTGATTGCTACCACCTTATACAACATGCTTGCGGGGATTATTAGGGCTCTCGGGGATAGCAAGACGCCACTTTATTTTTTGATAATCGCTTCTATTATAAATATTATTCTTGCACTTATTTTTATAAAAGTTTTCAATATGGGTGTTCCCGGATCTGCAATTGCAGTTATTCTTTCTCAGGGAATTTCGTTTTTATTGTGCTTAATTTATATAAAATACAAGTTGCCGATTTTGCATTTGAATAAGTCGGATTTTGAATTTTCTTATGAAGAATTTAAGCAATCCGCGTTTGAACATTTGCGTGTCGGAATTCCGATGGGAATTCAATTCTCAATTATCGGGATTGGAATTTTAATAATTCAAAGTGTTTGCAATACTTTCGGAGCAAACGTAATTGCTGCGTTGACGGCTGCGTTAAGGATTGAGCAGATTGCGACATTACCTATGATGTCATTTGGAGTCGCTCTTGCGGCTTATGTTGCGCAAAACTATGGGGCGAAGAAGTTTTCGCGAATTCGTCTTGGGGTAATCAAGGCGTCTACAATCAATATTATTTTGAGCGTTTTGATGGCTTTTGTAATGCGGTTGTGGGGCACGAATATTATTGGCGAATTTATCGGGACGGCAACCGGCGATATTATTGACATTGCGCATAAATATCTTTTGATAAGCACTGTTTTTTACTTCTTTTTGGGGCAAATTTTTATTTATAGAAATGCACTTCAAGGTATGGGAGAAACTATATTCCCAACTCTTGCGTGTGCTGCTGAACTTGTTATGCGTGCATTTGCAGCAATTTATTTGGCTATAAAATTCGGTTACATCGGAATATTTTATGCAGGTCCGATTGCTTGGGTAAGTGCATCATCTGTACTATTTTTCGGATATTTGTACAGCATTAAGCGGATTACATACAAAAATCTTGGTAAATAATTTTATTGATGGTAAAATGGTGATATGGCGAAATCAATTGACGAATTAATTACACAAATAAAAGACAGGCTGGATATAGTAGACGTTGTTTCTCAACAGGTAATTTTGAAGAAAAATGGTGGACATTACTGGGGGTTGTGCCCTTTCCATAAGGAAAAAACACCTTCATTTTCTGTCAACCCTGCTATGGGAATTTACAAATGTTTTGGCTGTGGAGCCGGTGGTGACGCTATTACGTTTATTATGAAAACTCAAAACAAAGAGTTTATGGACGTAATCAAGGAACTTGCAGACAAATTCGGTCTTGAAATGCCAAAGAGTTTGCATAGAGCAAATTCTGTTCCTCGTGAAAGCCGCGAGGAGATGGTTAGGGCTTGTGCTAAGGCTGCTGAGTTTTATAATTTAAGGCTTTTGGTGGATAAAGAGCCTGAAACTCTTAAAGTAATGGACTACTTGACAAATCGTGGAATTACAAAAGAAATTATTGAAAAGTATAAACTTGGAATTGCACCAAAGGCTTATGCGACATTTTACAAAAAATTCAGACATGATTTCTCGGAAGATATTATGGAAAAAGCCGGTTTGATTATTAAAACCAAAGAAGGCGAATATATTGACAGATTCAGAAATCGTGTAATTATCCCTATCCAAGACGAGTTTGGTGATGTTGTAGCGTTTGGAGCAAGAGCTGTTGAAGAAGGGCAAATGCCTAAGTATTTGAACTCCTCAGATTCTTTAATTTACAACAAAAGTAAGCTTCTATACGGACTTTATACCGCAAAAGACTCGATTAAAGCGGAAGATAGCGTAGTATTGATGGAAGGCTATTTTGACGTAATTTCTGCTCAGGCACATGGGATTAAGAATGCAGTCGCATCTTGCGGAACTTCTTTGACGCCGGATCACGTTAAGTTGCTATCTCGCTACACCCCTTCAAGAAGAATTTATTTGTCTTTTGACACTGATTTGGCAGGTCAAAAGGCGACGAAACGTAATGCGGAGCTTATAAAAGAAGCTTTTTCAGGTTTGGGCAATATCAAACAGTTTGATGAAAGTTATATTTCTTCCGCTAACGACAAATATGCGTGCGAAATTCGTGTAATTTGCCCGCCTGAGGGAAAAGATCCTGATGAATTTATTCGTTCTGTCGGGGCTGAAAGTTACAGAGAATATATGGAGCATGCTCCGTTATTGTTGGATTTTCAGTTGAACAATTTGTTGAAAGAAAAACCAAAAACTCCAATTGAAAAAAATAATTTAGTTAAGGAAATTATTCCGATTTTGAACGAAATTCAGAACAAAATTATTCAGGCAGAGTACGTCAAAATGGTTGCTGACGCTATTCAAGTGGACGAAAAAGCTTTGTTGAGTGAACTTCGAACAGTTGGCAGGACGAATACTATTCAAAATAGGGACGTTGAGCGAATTGTAAAGAAAAATACATCAATTATCGAAAAAGCGCAAAAAAATTTATTGAGTGTTTTTTTTGTAACCGACAGTCATTTCACATTAGACGAAATAAACCGAATTATAGGCGATACCCCGTTTACGGCAGAAACGTTAATAAATGTAAAATCTACAATTGACAAATTAGCATGTACCGTAAATAATGTGAAAGAATTGATAGATAGGCTCTACACAACTTATGTGAATGATCCTGAAACCCAAAAGCTTATCACTGATTTAATCAGCACATCAGAAGCATTCCAAAACCTTGATGAAAACGACTTTGTAAAAGTTATTCAAGAAAATATCGGCAAAATCGACGATTGCAGGAATGAGAAAGAAAAAGAAAAAATCAGAAATTTATATAAAAGCGCAAATGATAATGATATGGAAGCCCTAAAAATTCAAATGCAGCTTAGAGATAAGATAAATAACAGATTAAAATTGGAGAAAATGAATGAGTAAAAAAAGACAAAGCTCCTCTATCGTAAGCATCATGGAAGATGAAAACATTGATGATTTACATAATATTGACGAAGACGGTAATCTTTCAGGCGAAAATGACGGCGTAAATTATATGAACGTTGACATTAGCACTGATAATATCGAAGATATTGTTACTGCAAAAATGGAACATAAGCCGAACCTTGACGACATTTACATGATGCACAGCCATGAAAATCGTGCAGATGTAGATGTGCCAAAAGGTGTTGCCGTTGATGATCCGGTAAGACTTTATTTGAGAGAAATCGGCAGAATTAAACTTTTATCTGCAAGTGAAGAAATCGAACTTGCCAGAAAAATTCTTGAAGGTGGAACCCCGGGCGCTATCGCAAAAAGGAAGTTAGTTCAAGCTAACCTTCGTTTGGTTGTTTCAATTGCGAAAAAATACGTTGGACGTGGCATGCTTTTCTTAGACTTAATCCAAGAAGGCAACCTTGGTTTAATTCGTGCAGCTGAAAAGTTTGATCACGAAAGAGGTTTCAAGTTCTCAACTTATGCGACTTGGTGGATTAGACAAGCGATTACAAGAGCAATTGCTGATCAAGCAAGAACAATTCGTATTCCTGTTCACATGGTTGAAACGATTAACAAGTTGAAAAAAGTTACAAGACGCTTGGCACAAGAACTTTCAAGAAAACCAACAGAGGACGAATTGGCAATTGAGATGAATGTTTCTATTCCAAAACTTCGTGAAATTATTAAAATCGCGCAAGAACCTTTGTCATTAGAAACTCCAATCGGCAAAGAAGAAGATTCTCGTTTAGGTGACTTTATCGAAGATAAAGAAGCAGATGCGCCGATTAAGACAGTTGCATCAGAACTTTTGAGAGAAGATTTGGCAGAAGTTTTATGCACATTGTCACCAAGAGAACGTGACGTTTTGAGATTGCGTTTCGGCATGGACGACGGACGCCAAAGAACTTTGGAAGAAGTTGGACAGTTGTTCGGCGTTACTCGTGAACGTATCAGACAGATTGAAGCTAAGGCGTTGAGAAAACTTCGTCACCCTAACAGAAGTAAACGATTGAAAGAATACGTTGAAGGTTAAATTTTCAATACAATATAATTATAAAAAAACAGGACACATGAAAATATCAAATGTCCTGTTTTTTATAACAAATTATTCTTAAAATTTTTTGTCAAAACCTGTATAAATCGTGATATATCTTTACGTAAGGTTGTAAAAAAGACCAATATATCGTATAATATGCACAAAGGAGAGAAAAATGAAAACTTTTGAAGGACAACTGGTTGCAGGTAACGAAAAATTCTGTATCATATTATCAAGATTCAACGACTTTATAGGTTCAAAACTATTGTCTGGCGCAATTGACGAACTTAGACGCCACGGAGTTTCTGAGGACAATATTGATGTTGTAAGAGTTCCAGGAGCATTTGAAATTCCTATTGCTGCTTTAAAATTCGCCAAAACAGGCAAATACAATGCCGTAATTACGCTTGGTGCAGTAATTAAAGGTTCAACTTCTCACTATGATTATGTTTGTGCAGAAGTTTCAAAAGGTGTTGCACAGGTTAGTTTGCAAACAGAAGTTCCGGTAATTTTCGGCGTATTAACAACCGACAATATCGAACAAGCTATCGAAAGAGCCGGCACGAAAGCAGGTAACAAAGGTTCTGACGCTGCAAAAGCCGCTATCGAAATGGCAAATCTTTTAAAATTAGTTTAGTGTTTATTGTAATGTGCAATTCGCACGGGGAAGGGTAAAATTATGAGTGAAGTGATTACCGAGTACAGAAACGAAAATACGAAAGATATTGACATTCTTTCGACTGTTGAAATGGTTAGAAAAATGAACGAGGAAGACAAGCTTGTAGCTCTTGCCGTGGAAGAAGAAACAGAGCACATTGCAGAGGCAATCGACTTGATTGCAAAACAATTTTTAAAAGGCGGAAGACTTTTCTATTTTGGAGCCGGAACATCAGGAAGACTAGGTGTTTTAGATGCGTCAGAATGTCCTCCGACATTCAGCGTTTCACCTGACATGGTTCAAGGAATTATCGCTGGTGGCGATAAGGCTTTCAGAACAGCTGTTGAAGGCGCAGAAGATAACTTTGACCTAGGCTATGAAGATGCAAAAGTTTTGACTGAGGACGATGTTGCGGTTGTAATTTCTGCAAGCGGAAATCCAAAATATATCCAAGGCGTTTTGCAAAGAGCGGAAGACGTAAACTGCAAAACAATCGGAATTACTTGCAACTCAAAAGGCAAAATTGCAGAGGACGCAGGACTTGTAATTTGTGCAGAAGTCGGGCCGGAAGTTATCGCCGGTTCATCAAGACTCAAAGCAGGAACTGCAACAAAAATGATTTTGAATATGTTAACAACAGGGTCTATGATTAAAATCGGCAAAACATACGAAAACTTTATGATTGACCTTAAAGCAACAAACGAAAAACTTAAAGACAGAGCAATTAGGATTGTGGCAGAAATTGCAAAAACTCAACACAGTGTGGCTCTTTCAACATTATTAAAATGTGATTGGGAAATTAAAACAGCAATTACAATGATTTTGATGAAGGAAAACGCCGAGCAAGCTAGACTTGAACTCAAAAAACACGGTGGTGTCCTTAGAAAACTATTGAACAATTATCAGGCGGTATAAAGGAGAGATTATGAAATTAACAGTACTTGGAGCAGGTTGTTGGGGATTAACCCTTGCATGGCTTTTAACAAATAATTTTGATGAGATTACGATTTGGGGCAGAGAACAAGACATCTCCGACGATTTACGTGTAAACAAACACACATCAAAACCGCTTGAAGTTCAACTTGACAGCAAGGTTGAAATTTCATCAAATCTAAAAGAAGCTATTTCTGACGCAGACATTATTTTGTCAGTTATCGCAACATCAGGAACACGTGATGTTTGCGAAAAACTTAAAGAAGCAGGAATTAAATCTGAGCAGATTTTGGTAAACGCTTCAAAAGGGATTGAAGTTCCGTCATTGATGAGAATGTCAGAAGTTATCAAAGAAGTTTTACCGGAGCAAAAACTTGCAATTCTATCAGGTCCAACTCTTGCAAAAGAAGTATTAGCAGGGCTTCCAACAGCTGCATCTGTGGCTTGCGAAGATATTAAAATTGCAGAATTCGTACAAAAAGCAATGAATGTGCCTTCAAAATTCAGGCTTTACACAAACACTGACGTAATCGGCGTAGAACTTGGCGGTTCATTGAAAAACGTCATTGCTATCGCATCAGGCTTTGCACACACAATGGGCTTGGGCGACAACTGTGCCGGAACCCTTTTGACTCGTGGAATGGCAGAAATCGTTCGTGTAAGTATCACACTCGGCGCAAACCCTTCTACATTGTACGGTTTATCCGGTATGGGCGACTTGATTGCGACTTGTTCAAGCCCAATGTCAAGAAACTACACAGTAGGCTCAATGCTTGCGAAAGGCAAAAAAATCAACGATATTCTTGCAGAACTCGGCTCTGTTGCAGAAGGTGTAAAAACTTCAAAAGCAATTTGTGAACTTGCAAAGAAACTTGATATTGAAGTTCCAGTATCAAACGCAATCTATGAGGCAGTTTACACAGATATTACTCCGCAAGCGTTGCTTGAAAAACTAATGAACAGAAAGTTAAAAGAAGAAGAAAGATATGTTTAAGTTTGCCGTAAAATATTTGAAAAACACATTTTACCCTTTGAATGTACCGGAAACAATCCACATTGAAGACGGTCAAATGGTGCTTGTCAGAACTGAAAAGGGCGAAGAAGCTCTGAAAGCTTTTATCGTAAATTCTAAAATCGAAAAACTTTGGGAACATTCAAAAAACAAACCGGAGCCCTTCCACGTTATCAGAACACTTTCTCAGCGCGACTTGCAGACACTTGACGATATAAAAAAAGAGGAAGTGCAATCGTTTTTCAAATGCCAAGCTCTTGTTCAACAACACAAATTGAATATGAATTTGGTTCAATGCCGAATTACATTCGACAGACGCAAAATAACTTTCTACTACACAGCGCCGGAAAGAGTTGATTTTAGGGCGTTGTTGAAGGATTTAACCCAAGTTTTCACAAGGGTCAGAATCGATCTTCGCCACATCGGAGTTCGTGACGAAACCTCAATCTTAGAAGGTTGTGGAGTTTGCGGAAGACCTTTCTGTTGTTCAAGCTATTTAAGAAAATTTGCCACAATAAACGTCAAACTTGCAAAAGATCAGGGAATGCCGATTGCTCCGGGGAAAATTTCCGGAACTTGCGGGCGTTTGTTATGTTGCTTGACTTACGAATACTCAAACTACATCGACGCTGCAAAAGGAATGCCGCCTGTCGGTTCATCAGTTATGACACCTGACGGACTCGGCAAGGTTTGCTACTTGCAGTTTATGAGCGGAAAAGTTGCTGTCAAAATGGAAGATGGCAAGACAAAAGAATTTTTCAAAAACGATATCGAAATGGTTGATGCAGATGTCAATGTAGAAATCGATGTTCCGGTAATGAACACCTACACTGACGATAATAATATTGATATTAAACAGCTAGAAGACGACAGAAACAGCTCTACTGGTAATGTCTAATTCCCATCTTGATTGGAAGATTTTTTTGATGCGATAATACTCAAAAGCATTGATAATGGCTTTTTCACCGATAGATAATAAAGTTCACCATTATTCAAATGCACATCATATTTTGTGTAAAAAACATTGTCTGATTTTGTCGCATCAACAGACTTTACATGTTCGTTATTAATAACAAACTGTAATTCAGCGAACGAAACTTTGCTCTTTCTCAATATTTTGTACAACTTAGAAACATCATTCATATCTATATTATATCATGTTTTTTTAATTTTTCAAGTCTATACAATCTAATACCTTATCCAGAGGATAATTAAAAAGTTTTTGCTAAGATTTTAAACAAAATGTCGGAGAAGGGGCTCGAACCCTCAAAGATTTCTCCATACGCACCTGAAACGTACGTGTCTACCAGTTCCACCACTCCGACAAATCAGTTCATTATTCAATTTTCACTATGACTGTCGGATTCCAATGTGGTGGAAGTGCGCCGCACCCTCTCAGAAAACGTGACATTTAGTCACCTTTTCTTTCTTGGTTGTTCGCCTTTTACGGGTCTACGGCTCTGCTCGTCTTGTGTGACAAGCCGACACCAGCCTTCGCCCTTAGCTCACAATCCGCTCGGCAGAGTACCACTCCGACAAATCGGTTCATTATTAGATATATTATAAAAAATTATGAAAAATTTCAAGTTATATCGTCAGGCCATGCCGACCAACATTCATTTACTCTATCCCTCGTGGTTCTTCGGCTTCTCGGATAACGTCAAACACGCCTTCGGCTTCCTTCTTGCTCATACCCTGTTCACATCTTGCAGAATACACGCCAGATTCAGCCATAAAATACATTACATAAATTTTATCCTTGTCGCCACGAATATTTATATCCACACCGTTTTTCAAGGTATAAATGCCGTTATTAGAGTATTTGTTGTAATCTCCGCTGTTATCGCCACTATTCGACTCGTCAAAACTCTTGCGGACTCTCACATTTCGGGTTTCGTCCAGCGGGTAAGTTATCTCAAATATTCCTTTCATCGCACGAATTGAATAGTTTGAAAGGCTCAAAGGAAAATCAAACCCTGCAACATTTTTCCCACATTTGAAATCATCTCCGCAATCTGTCCAAGGATTTGGCATTCCAATAAGTTTTTCATGCTCATCACGTGTAGGTTTGTAAATCTCATGCCCGCCGTTTACATAATCCTCTAAGACCTTTTCACCGGCTGCTTTTTCAATGTTTCCGTATACCGTAATTCCGCGTTTTTTAAATTCTTTAATCCAGTCCGGCTTATAACCTTCGTCAAAGCCAGTAATGCGCTCAACATCTTTTGACGGAACGCCAAAATATATTGTCTTAACCCCTGACCACATAATCGCTCCGGCGCACATTATGCAAGGCTCCGCATTCACATAAATCGAAAGATTTTCAGGCGCCAAGTCGTACTGTTTGTACTTTTCATAAGCTTTTCGAAGCGTATTAACCTCAGCATGATAAAGCGCGCATTGATCTTCCACAACACTGTTTGAAGATGACACAACCAAATTGCCGTTATCATCATATATTTCAGCATAAAAAGGACCTTTGCCATTTTGAACACCTTCCGCTGTTTTTTGATGAACTTTTCGCATAATTTTCTTAGCATTCTCAAAATCCGTCTTGCGAATAGGAGAATTTGCCACAATATTCATCTTGCGCAAATCTCGAACAGAATACATCTCACCTGCCCAAACAGCAGTAGTAGAAAGCGTTAGCAAAAGTGCTGAAACAATTATTTTCTTCATATTCACCCTCAAATTCTAGTAAAGCACGCCCGAATCCAAAATATTTTGAACTTCGTTATTCATAATTGTATGAATTTCGTTAACCGACTTTGTGCCGTCAATACTGATAAAATTATACTCAGATTTCATTTTGTCGTACTGTTCAAGACACTTGTTCTGATAAATCTCAAAACTTTTATAGAAATCCGTCGAGAATCCGACATCTCGTCCACTTTCGTAGTAATTCAAACCTGTTGTCCCGATAATTCTTTTCAACAAAACATCAACCGGCATATCAAGATAGAACACCAAATCAGGCTCCGGTGCGTAGTCATAAAGGTTTTTAACCCACTCAATATCTTGACCTCGAACAACATCTCGTGCAAGAGCCGTGTAATAATATCTGTCCAAAAGCACGATAAACCCTGATTTTAAAGCAGGTATAATCTGGTTTTCCAGTCTATCAGCAAAATCAGCCGCATACAAAAGACTATATGTCGTTGCGTTTAGCAAATTTCGCTCTTTTGCATCATCAATCACTCCGGCGATAAGTCTTGAAGTTTTCCACTCGGAAACCATTACACCATAAGACTTTGCCTGAATTGATTTCTTCAAAAGCTCCAATTGCGTAGACTTCCCGGAACCGTCCGTCCCTTCAATTACCACAAGCAAACCTTCATATCCGTGTTTTGTCTTGAATTGTCCCATTATAAGTTTACTCCTTTTTGAGCCAAAACCTCTTTCAGCATTTCTCTAATTCTAACCTGCTTTGAGTGGATTGAATCCATTGCATTAAGCTCCACAAGTCCGAATTCATCGACCATTTGCTTATATTCTTTGACAACACGCCCCTGAAAAATCATATAGCTTTCGTAAGGATCGTTGCTCAATTTCAAATCCATGCCTGCCTCATAGAATTTTGGGGCGCGGTTTGCGCAAATTCTTGCCATTGAATCTTTCGGATCAATGTCAAAATATATTGCCAAATCAGGCTTTATCGCAAAACTATAAACATTTCGAACCCAATTTGGATCAACCCCACGTGCCACATCTCTTGCAAAAGCTGTGTAGGCGTATCTATCAGCCAAAACGATAAAACCGGCTTTCAAGGCAGGAGCAATAACCTGTTTCAACCTATCCGCAAAATCGACAGCGTGCAAAAGTGAAAACGTGCGCGGTGACAGCATATTTTTCTTCTTTGCTAACTTTGTTGTCTGACTGATTAATTCCGAAGAATTCCACTCAGTAAAAATTACATCTTGCCCGATTGATTTCAACCAGTCCCTCAAAAGCGCAAGTTGAGTAGATTTTCCGGATCCGTCAATCCCTTCAACGCAAATTAAAGTTCCGCTGTAATTGTGTTCTGTCGTAAGTTTAGACAATTTTTACACTCCTTTTTCCAAAAGATGTACACTAATTTTCCCGAATTTTGCCGACAAATTATCCACAATATGGATAAAATAAAGTTCCGGTTCCAAATCCTTTTGATCCAAATCAATAATTGCACCCCAGTCGCTTCTTCCGTGGTGAGCCGCAATCATTTTAGCAACTTCTTTAAAACCTTGATTCATACAAATTGAAAAACCGTATTGTGAGTGAGTAAGCCATTCTTTGCGGAAATTTTCATCATAATCAATTGTGCCATTTTCAACATCAATTGTGTATTCAAAAATCTTTCCGATATCGTGCAACATACAAGCTGCCATTATGTTGTCACGGTTGAATTTGTAATCCGAAAGTTCAATATTGGTTTCTGCATATCTCAAACATTCTAATGTATGCACCATAAGTCCGCCGATATAGTTGTGGTGCATCATTTTCGCCGCCGGAGAAACCTTAATTTTGTCCTTGTGTTCCGCAAAATACTGAGCCAAAAACGCATTTAATTTTTCGTCCTTAATTGAATCAATATAAGCAACAAGTTCAGCGTAAACCTTTTCTCGTTCAGCTTCATCAAGTCCTGTTTTTGCCTCTTTTACAACCGACAGAGCCGACACAAGGCAATTGTTATAGCGCTCATTAAAGCTTGCTGAAACAATTCTAACAATGTTTCCAATCCTAAAAACCTTACTGTCAAAACGGTTCAGGGTTTCTTCCCACAAAATACAGTTCAAAGTTGTGTTATCTTCAAGATTTTTAAGTTGAAGTTTTCCCATCTTTGTACCGGCTTTTGTATCGCCAATTGAAAATAATACTATTTCGTAATCTACATCTGTACTGTACATGTTTGTTTCCTTGTTTTTACTGTTTTCCTTGTGTCAGGCAGTGCCTGACTTACATTTCTTTGCTCTTTAAGGTTTAGGCTTTTGATGTTGGGCTAGAAAGCCCAACCTACTATTCTTAGCTGCTTCGCTTCCTAGCTTCTTTGCATCTTGTCTGCTTAGCTGCCTTAGTTTCTGTTTCTGTCGATAATCTTATTATCGTTGCCCCAAACGAATGAAGAGCGGATTTCTGCACCAACTTTTTCTATCAAGTGATCGGCATTTTCTTTTCTCAATTCGTTAAACTTTTTGCAACCTGTTTCCATCTCGTTCAAGAATTCATCGGCAAAAGCACCGCTTTGAATATCTTTCAACAAGTCTTTCATAGCTTTTCGAGATTGCTCACCGATAACTTTTGGCCCACGAGTCATATCGCCATATTCAGCCGTATTTGAAATCGAATATCTCATATCAGCCAAACCGCCTTGGTTAATCAAGTCAACCAAAAGTTTCATTTCGTGCAAAACCTCAAAATAAGCCATATATGGTGAATATCCGGCATCTACAAGAACTTCAAACCCTGTTTTTATAAGAGCAGAAACACCACCGCAAATTACAGCCTGTTCGCCAAACAAATCAGTTTCTGTTTCTTCCTTGAAAGTTGTTTCAATAATTCCTGCACGCCCTGCACCAATTGCAGATGCATAAGACAATGCAACTTCTTTTGAATTCCCTGATGGGTCTTGATAAACCGCAATCAATGACGGAACCCCACGACCGATTTGAAATTCGCTTCTAACAGTATGTCCAGGACCTTTTGGCGCAACCATAATTACGTTTACACCCTCCGGAGCAACAATTTTTTTGTAGTGAATATTAAACCCGTGAGAAAACATCAAATACTGACCTTTTTTCATATAAGGCTTAATTTGTTCTTCATAAACTTTCGCCTGAATTTCGTCAGGAATAAGGATTTGAATAATATCTGCATCTTTAACAGCGTCCTCAATAGACATCGTCTTAAACCCATAATCACGAGCCTTAACGTCAGATTTTCCGCCAAGTCTAAGACCCAAAACAACGTCACAACCTGAATCTTTCAAATTCATTGACTGTCCGTAACCCTGAGATCCAAAACCGATAACTGCGATTTTCTTTGATTTAATCAAATTTTTGTTAATATCTTTGTCCAAATAAATATGTAATTTACTCATATTCCGCCTCTTTTCGTTTAACCAATTTTAGCACAAAAATATTGAATAATAGTATAGGAATGAAATTTTTTATGCTATTATAATTTTTGAAAGGAATTAGAATTAATGATTATACCAAATAATTTTGCCCCAGCAATGCTAATAACCCTATTTGCCGGTCTATCAACTGCAATCGGTGGCGGGATTGCATTTATTGTAAAAAAAGATAACCTAAAAGCACTATCTGTCGGACTCGGATTTTCAGCCGGCGTAATGGTGTTTGTATCATTTATGGATATGTTACCGGAAGCCGGAAAGCTTTTGGCTCAACACTTCCCGACAACTCACGAGTGGCTAACTCTTGCTGGTTTTGTAGCTGGCTTGATTGTTGCAATCCTGATCGACTACTTTTTGCCTGATCACATCGACACAGAAGATGTTTTGCACCCAGACGGCCCCGCACACAGAAATTACCGCATAAAAAGAGCCGGAATTTTTACCGCAATCGCAATTTGCGTCCACAATTTTCCGGAAGGTATGGCAACATTTTTCACAACAACCCAAAACATCACTTTGGGCTTGTCAGTCGGGCTTGCAATCGCAATCCATAATATTCCGGAAGGTATCGCTGTTGCTTTACCAATGTATCACGTAACAGGTAAAAAACGCTATGCAATGCTATATGCAGCGCTTTCAGGAATTACAGAACCTATCGGAGCGCTTGTCGGAATGTTTATATTCGGCTTATTCTTACCACAAGTCTTGGTTGGCGCATTGATGGCTGCCGTTGCAGGGATTATGATTTACATCTCATTTGATACCTTGCTACCGCTTGCAAAAGAATATGGCGACTGGCACCAATCTATCGTCGGAATTCTATCAGGAATTCTGGTAATCTGGGTTAGCTTAATCCTTATCGGTGGCTAAGTTCCGGAGCAGTCCAAAAAGCCAGATTTCAAGTTATAAAATAATTCAAGAAAGTGAGAAAAATGAATTTATCAAACTTATTTGACTTAGGCAGAAATTTATACGCATTGCCTGCATACAATGACAAAAGCGGACTTGCACCAATGCCGTTGCGCTACTTTTTTGAACTGACTTACCGCTGCAATTTGAATTGTCCATACTGCTATGTCGGCGACGACAGAAAAAAAGACGAGCTCACAACTGACGAGTGGTTTAAGATTATCGATCAAATTCCTTGGTATTCCTTTGTGACGCTTGTTGGCGGAGAACCGCTTATCAGAAAAGATTTCGTCGATATTTTAATGCGAACCGCAAAAAAAACTTACGGCAAACTAAATGTTGTCTCCAACGGAATTTTAATAAACGATGAAATTATTGACGCTTTCATCAAAAGCAAAATGATGCTTTTATCAGTGTCACTCGACGGTTTTGGGCAAAATCACGACCTTAATCGTGGCAAAGACGGAATTTGGGACAAAATTATGAATAATTTTGACAACATGAATTCTCGCAAAAAACGTCCTATGATTGATATTAAGACTATTGTTTTAGAAAATAATCTTGATGATTTAGTCAAACTTTACAAAATGTGCGACGAGAAAAAGTTCAACTTCCTTTCAATTTCTTTCTTACGCAATAACAATTTGAAACAAAATTCAGTGCTATTTGATAGTTTTGTGCCGGAATTCAACGCAAATTATCCGATAGAAAAATATTTTGATATGGAGCATTTCAAAGAGGTTTACAAAGAATTAGACTCATTGAGCAAGCATTCTAAGGTAAAAATCAGGTTTTCACCAAAATTTGAATACTCACAAAATCCGCTTGCAAAGATAGAAGAATTCTTTAACACCCCTGCCGACAAGCCTGTTGCTGAAATTTACAAACCTTGTATGTACCCGTATTCAAATATGATGATTAACCCACAGGGCGATGTTTATCCATGCCTTTCGCAAAAAATCGGAAATGTTCGAGATATGTCGATTAAAGAAGTTTTTAATCTTCCGCATTACAGATGTTTCCGCAAAAACCTGCACGCCGCAAAGGTTTTCGAAGCTTGTCAAATGTGCTGTGAACTTTGCGTAAAGTAAGCCTTAAAAAATTTGAAAGATTATTAATTTTACTAAAAAAGGTAGAGATTCTTATCCCTACCTTTTCAAATTTGTTGAAAACCCAAACTGGATTGATGCCATTTTAATAAGCAATTGTAAAATTAGCATAAATCGGTATTATTTTGCAATTTATTATACAAGAGCCAATTCTTCTTTCAATGCAGCAACAGTGCTTTCCAAAGATGCTTTATCAAATACGTTGAACATTTTAGCTTCCGGTGCAATTTTTCTGTTCAAACCTGCAAGAACTTTGCCAGGTCCGATTTCTACAAAAATTTCAACACCGTCATTTGCCATTTGTTGAATTGTTTGAGTCCAATGTACTGATGAGCAAATTTGTTTTGGCATTTTTTCTCTGAAATCTGCACTTTCGACAGTTGCCTTAGCGTCAACGTTTGTTACAACAGGAATTTCAGCATTATTTAATTCCAAATCAGAAACAAATCCTACAAATTCCTTGCTTGCATTTTCCATAAATTTAGAGTGGAAAGCTCCAGAAACAGGAAGCGGAACAACTCTTCTCGCACCTTTTGCCAACAAGATTCCGCCGGCTTTTGCAACTGCATCATTGTCACCTGTGATTACAACCTGAGCAGGTGAATTGTAGTTTGCAACATCAACATAACCAACACTTGATGCCTCTTTCAATGCTTCTTCCAAAGCGCCCTCAGGAGCGTTCAAAATTGCAGACATAGCACCGGAACCACCTGATTGTTTTGCTGATTCATTCATCAAGTCAGCTCTTTTTTGGATTGCTTTAAAAGTTGTTTCCATAGACATAACACCGGCTTCGTACATTGCACAATATTCACCCAAAGAGTGACCTGCAACAAAGTCAGGTTTGATATCCAATTGAGATTTCAAAGCTTCCAACGCCGCAATTGACATTGTTACGATACAAGGTTGAGTGTTCACCGTTTGTTTCAAAGAATCTTCCGGCCCTTCAAAGCAAAGAGTCGTAACACTTTTACCTAAAACTTTATCTGCTGTGTCAAATACGTTCTTTGAGCTTTCGAAATTTTCATATAAGTCTTTTCCCATGCCAACTGCTTGTGAGCCTTGTCCAGGGAATAAGAATGCGATTTTTTTAGTCATAATTTTATCCTTTAATTTAATTTGCTCACGTTGAGTAAGTACACTGACTTTACTCGTCTAAAACTCTCTCCGCCCACAGGGGACGAGAAAAAGTTAAAAATCCTTAGCAAATACCTTCACGAAGTCTAACGATTGCACCGCCCCAAGTCATACCGGCACCAAATCCACAAAGAATTGCAGTAGTTCCGAGTTTAACTTTTCCTTTTTCAACGCTTTCTGCCAAAGCAATCGGAATAGAGGCAGCTGATGTGTTACCATAATATTTGATATTTGTAACAACTTTTTCATCAGGATATCCAAGTCTTTCTTGTACAGCTTGAATAATTCTGATATTTGCTTGGTGAGGGATTAGATAATCGATATCGTCAGCCTTCATGCCTGATTTTTCAACCAAGTTTTCTACATAATGAGGCAAGATTTTTGCAACAAATGTGTAAACTCCACGACCGTTCATTCTGATGCCTTTTGGTTTTTCTTCATATTGTTCAACCAACGGGCAATTTTTTCCGTCAAATGAAAGTTCAATTAAGTTTCCATAGTTGCCATCTGCTTCAATATCAATTGAAATTACATCATCAATTCCGTCCTCAGCCTGAGTAACAACCATTGCACCTGCACCGTCACCGAACAAGATTGAAGTGCCTCTATCAGTCCAGTCAACAAGTCTTGAATTGTTATCAGTTGCAACAATCAAGATATTTTTGTACATGCCTGATGCAATATAAGCTTTTGCAATACTCAAACCGTAAATCAAACCAGAGCATGCCGCAGTAATATCAAATGCAGGGATAGGTTTTGTAATTCCTAATCTTGATTGGATATGACAAGCGATTGCAGGATACAAATCAGGTGGAGCAGAAGATGCAGCCAAAATCAAATCGATTTCTTCCGGCTTCATTTTTGCCTTAGCCAACGCATTTTGAGCAGCTTCCAAACCTAAGTCGATAGCATTTTGTTCGCCAGAAACAACACGTCTTTCTTTAATACCTGTACGAGTATAAATCCACTCGTCAGAAGTTTCATATAATTTTGTCAAATCATCGTTTGTAATAACTGTTTCAGGCAAGCTATAACCAACACCTGCAATTCTTAACGGAATTAATTTATCTGTCATCTGTTTTTATTCCTCATAAAACTTAGCTATTTTTTCGTTCACACCTGTTTCAACAGCGTGTTTTGCAACTCTTACGGCGTTTTTGATTGCATAAGCTTTGCTTCTGCCGTGAGAAATTACTGTGATACCTTTAACACCTAAAAGCAAGGCACCGCCAAATTCTTCATAGTTAATTTTTGTATAAATTCTTTTCATAAACGGTTTTGCAAGAAGTCCGATAATTTTACCTGCCAAATCAGCTTTGAATTCTTGTTTCAACATTCTGAACAACATTGAAGACGTACCTTCTGTAACCTTCAACGCAACGTTACCGACGAAACCGTCACATACTACAACATCGCACACACTCAAGAAAATTTCTTTACCTTCAATGTTACCAACAAAGTTAATCTTTTCTTGATGTTCTTCCAAAATCTTATAAGTTGCCTGAGCAAGTTCGTTACCTTTTCCAGCTTCCTCACCGATGTTCAAAACGCCAACTCTCGGGTGTTCAATACCTAAAACGTTTTTAGAGAAAGTTGCACCCATAATAGCAAATTGGTAAAGCATTTCAGGAGTACAGTTGCTGTTTGCGCCACCATCAATTACAACGATAGGTTGCTTAATTGTCGGCAATGTAACAGCGATTGCCGGTCTGTCAATTCCCGGAATTCTGCCCAAGCCAAACAAACTTGACGCCATAGCTGCACCTGTTGAACCAGCCGCAACAACCGCATCAGAGCTGCCTTTTGCAACTGCATCAACTGCTAAAACGATAGATGATTTTTTCTTTTTACGAATAGCTTGCCCAGGAGCTTCTCCCATTTCAATAACTTCTGAGGCATGGGTAATTTTGATGTCTAATTTTGATGTATCAATTTTGATACGGCATCTTGCAGGCCCACCTTTACCGTAATCGGTCATAAATCCTTCGTGAGTAATTTTATCTAGTTCCTGCTCAATTCGATCTTGTTTACCTACAAGCTCAATTGCAACTCCATATTCTTTCGCAGCCCAAACTGCACCAGCCACGATTTCGTGTGGAGCATGATCACCGCCCATTGCATCAATTGCTATTCTTGTCATCTTATCCCTCTCTATCAAAAAAGATACTAAGCTACTAAGGCGCTAAGGCACTAGGTATCAAAAAAATTCAGTTTTCTAGTGCCTTAATGCTTAGTATATCTATTATTCTTCAGTTTTTTCTTCAGCAGGAGCTTCTGCTTTTACTTCTTCAACTTTTTCTTCTTTTTTAGCTGATTTTTTTGCAGGTTTTTCTGCAACTTCTTCAACTCTATCTTTCAAGCTTACAGGTTTTCCTTTGTAAGTTCCGCAAGCTGTGCATACTGTGTGAGTCAATACTGTTTCACCACAATTAGGGCATTTTGTTGTAGCCGGTTTTGTTGCTTTCCAGTTACTTCTTCTGCTGCCTTGTGCTGAATGTCCTGTTCTTTTCTTAGGTACTGCCATTTTTCTTTTTCCTT
>ERZ1026880.524-NODE-524-length-19317-cov-6.324162_pt1 | contig 19317 bp, 16 predicted proteins | sample MGYA00380170_ERZ1026880 | MGnify/ENA primary metagenome ERZ1026880 (study PRJEB33269, sample SAMEA4719806) | human gut metagenome | biome: human-associated habitat; feature: organic feature; material: feces | place: Cameroon | collected 2013-10 ...
ACGTAAGGAGTCGTCGGCAGCGTCAGATGTGTATAAGAGACAGGCCTACACGCGCGTGATGCGCTTCTCGAAGGCGTCGCTGAAGGCCCCCTGGACGATGAAGACGCCGAAGGGCGGCACGGCGGGCGAGTTCTACTCGCCGATGGACCGCGTGGGCGTGTACGTGCCGGGCGGCACGGCGCCGCTTGCCTCCACGAGCGTCATGACCGTCACCCTCGCGAAGGCGGCCGGCGTGAAGGAGATCGTCGCCTGCACGCCCGCCGGGCCCACGGGCACGCCGAACCCCGTCCTCCTCTACGCCCTGCGGCTCGCGGGCGCGACGGAGGTCTACCGCGTGGGCGGCATCCAGGCGATCGGCCTCATGGCGTTCGGCACGAAGACGGTGAGGAAGGTGCAGAAGATCGTCGGGCCGGGCAATGCGTTCGTGACGGCCGCGAAGCGCCAGGTGTACGGCTACGTCGGCATCGACCAGGTGGCGGGTCCGAGCGAGATCGCCGTCCTCGCGGACGGCACGGTTCCCGCGAAGTGGGTCGCCGCCGACCTCCTCAGCCAGGCCGAGCACGGTTCTGGCTGGGAGAAGTCGCTCCTCGTGACGGCGGACGCGGCGTTCGCCGAGGAGGTGAGGCGGGAGATGTTCGCGCAGACGGAAACGCTGTCGCGCAAGGCCCTCATCCAGCGCGTCTTCGACCGCGACGGCGTCCTCTTCTGCGTGACGCCGACCGTGGAGGAGGGTCTGGAGCTCGTGAACCGCTTCGCGCCCGAACACTTCGAGATCATGTGCCGGGACGCGACGCGGCTCATGAAGGGCGTGCGCGCGGCGGGTGCGGTGTTCGCGGGCGCCTGGACGCCCGAGTCGGCCGGCGACTTCGTGGCGGGTCCGTCGCACGTCCTCCCGACGGGCGGCGCGGCAAACATGTTCAACGGGCTCACGCCGGACGACTTCCGCCGCCGCCATTCGTTCGTCGCCTTCACGCGGGGCGACCTCGCTGAGACGAAGGCGACGATCGAGGCGTTCGCGCAGGTGGAGGGGCTGGACGCGCACGGGCGCGCCGCTTCCATCCGTTTCGAATAAATGGTATACTCGCTTTCCCGGTTGATTTTAGTGGAGGTTTTCGTTGAACGCAGATGTTTCACATACGCAGAATGGGGCGAAAAGGCATGTGGCTACGACGGCGATGGGCGTCGCCTACGCCACAATGCCTGTTCGCCCGGATTTGGCGATTATAACGCGGTACAGGATGCAAGCGTTCCATTGAGAACCAGGACGAATCCATTTAAAGGAGAAGAACACGATGAATCTCGAAGAACAGGTCAAGGCCAAGCTCGAAGAACTCCGCCCCATGCTCCAGCAGGACGGCGGCGATCTCGAATTCGTGAAGATGGAGGGCAAGGTCGTCACCCTCAAGCTCGTCGGGCACTGCGGCAGCTGCCCCTACGCGCTCATGACGCTCAAGCAGGGCATCGAGTCCCGGCTCCAGGAGCTTGATCCCGAACTGACCGTCGCGCGCGCCGAGTAAGGAAGCTTTCCATGAAGACCATCAACGTTTCCCTCGTCGGCGTCGGCGGGCAGGGCATCCTGCTCACGGCGAACATGCTCGCGCGCACGGCGACGATCGCCGGCATGGACGTGAAGAAGAGCGAGATCCACGGCATGGCCCAGCGCGGCGGCAGCGTGATCTCGAGCGTGCGGTTCGGCACGGAGGTCCACTCGCCGATCATTCCGGAAGGGCAGAGCGACATCCTCGTCGCGTTCGACCGTCTGGAGGCCCTGCGCTGGAAGCATTTCCTCGCGAAGGACGGCAAGGTGCTGATGAACAACGTCGACCTCGTGCCCGTCACGGTGTCGAGCGGACTTCAGCAGCCCGTCACGGACTTCGAGACGCGCCTCGCGAAGGCGTTCCCCGATGCGCTCGTCGTCGACGCCGCGAAGATCGCCGAGGAGGTCGGCAACGCCCGCACGATGAACATGGTCATCGCCGGCGCCCTCTCCGCCCTCACGCCGTTCCGGGAGTCGCAGTGGGTGAAGGCGATGGAGGAGAGTTTCACGGGTCCCAAGGCCAAGCTGCTGGACCTCAATCGCAAGGCGTTCGACCTCGGTCGCGCCGCCGTGGCGCAGTGATGCGGACGAAGGAGCAGACGATGCAGTTCTGGAATCGTGAAGCCGAAACGATGTCGCGCGACCAGCTCGCGGACGTGCAGCTCAAGGGCCTGCAGAAGTCGCTGAGGCGCGTGTGGTCGAACGAGTGGAGCCGGCGGCTGCTGCTGAGCCGGGGCTTCGGAAACCCCGAGGACGTGAAGTCGCTCGACGATCTGAAGCGGATTCCGTTCCTGACAAAGGACGACTTCCGCGACGCCTATCCGCTGCAGATGTGTACGGTGCCGCGCCAGGAACTGCTGGAGTTCCACATGTCGTCCGGCTCCACCGGCACGCCCGTCGTGATGGCCTACACGAAGAACGACCTCAACCAGTGGGCGGACTGCATGGCGCGCTGCTACACGATGGCGGGTCTGGAGGCGGGCGACGCCTTCCAGATCATGCCGACGTTCGGCCTCTTCAACGGCGGCTTCGGCTGCTACCACGGCTGCCGCAAGGCCGGGCTCTTCTGCGTGCCCGCCTCCAGCGGCAACACGGAACGGCAGATCAAGCTCATGCGCGACTTCCGCGTGAAGGGCTTCTGCTCCGTCGTCTCCTACGTGCCGCGCATCATTGAGAAGCTGGACGCGGAACCGACGGGCGACCACGACATTCCCTCCCTGCGCGTGGGCATCTTCGGCTCGGAAACCTTCTCGGACGAGATGCGCAGCAAGATCGAGAAGCGCCTCCACATCGAATGCTTCGACATCTACGGCATGACCGAGACGGGCGGCATCGGCACGACGGGCCAGGACTGCCGCTGCCACTGCGGCCTCCACGTGTTCGAGGACCAGTACATCACGGAGGTCATCGACCCCGTGACGGGCGACGTCCTGCCCGACGGCCAGTACGGCGAGCTCGTCTTCACGTCCCTCACGCGCGAGGCGATGCCGATCATCCGCTACCGCACGCACGACATCTGCCGCATCCTCACGCGCGAAAAGTGCGCGTGCGGGCGTACCTCGCTCCGGATCGACCGCATCACGGGCCGCACGGACGACATGCTCATCGTCAAGGGCGTCAACTTCTACCCCCGCCAGGTCGAACAGGCCCTCATGGAGATCCCCGGCGTCAAGGACGAGTTCCAGATCATCCTCGAAGAACGCCACGGCATGACGGACGTCACGGTCAACGTCGAGGCCGAGCCCGGCGTCTCCGGGCACACGGTCGCGAAGCACCTGAAGGAGCGCCTCGGCTTCCTCCCGAAGGGCGAGGTCTACCCCGTCGGCTCGCTCCCCCGCACCGAGGGCAAGGCCAAGCGCGTTATCCGGCGGAAGCTGGATGATTAAGTGGTTAAGTGGTTAAGTAGTTGAGTGGTTAAGTAGTTGAGCCATAGAATGATTCCAACTTAACTACTTAACCACTTAAAGCGAAGCGACTTAATCCCCGACAACGGAGTCGTCATGTGCTTGCGCGAGCCAACTTAACTACTTAACCACTTAACCACTTAAAGCGAAGCGACTTAATCCCCGACAACGGAGTCGTCATGTGCTTGCGCGAGCCAACTTAACTACTTAACCACTTAACCACTTAAAGCGAAGCGACTTAATAAAGAGACTGGAGGGTCCATGAAGTTCACACGAAGAGGCTTTCTCGGCGGGCTTGTCGCCGTCTCGGCGCTGCCGGCGATCGGCAAGGACGATCCGACCGTCTTTCCCGCGCGCGGCAAGTTCGAACGTCTTGTCCTTGCCTACCAGCACGTCCATATCGGCCTGGAGAAGCCGTTTTCCGTGCTGCACATCTCCGACACGCACTTCACGGCCGCGTATCCGGACGAGGATGCGAAGAAGCAGAAGCTGCGCGAGGTCCGCACGAAGACCTTCGGCGGGCGCCAGGAGGAGGCGTTGTGCGATTCGCTTGCCTGGGCGAAGGAGAACGTCGACTATGTCGTCCACACCGGCGACCTCATCGACTGGCAGAGCCGCGCGAACTTCGACCTCGTGAAGAAGCACTTCGGCGCGGGCCTGTGCGGCGCGGTCGGCAACCACGAGTTCTCGCCGGACATGTGGCTCGGGAAAGACGAGAACAGCGAGGCGCACAAGGCGAAGACGCGCGCGCCGGTTGCGGCCGCCTACCCCTTCGACATCGAACTCGCATCCACCGTCGTGAACGGCGTCAACTTTGTCACGCTCGACGACGTGTACGGCTACGTGACCGCGCACCAGGTCGAACGCTTCGCCGCCGAGGTGAAGAAGGGGTTGCCGATCGTCCTCTGCATGCATGTGCCGTTCTTCTCGGAACACATCTGGCGGGCGCACGAGAAGTTCTGGCGCGCCGGACGCAAGTTCGCGTCCGCCGTCCTGCCGGACGCGCGCGGCGACTACCGCAAGCAGCGGACCGACGTCGTGACGCGCGATTTCATCGCCTCCCTCAGGTGCGAACCGCTTCTGAAGGCCATTCTCGCCGGACATCTGCACATCACGGTGCAGGACCGCTTCTCGCCCACCGCGATGCAGTATGTCGTGGGCGGAAACTTCATGTTCCACGGCCAAGAGGTCCTGTTCACGTGAACCTGCGCAAGGTCTTCGTTGTCGCGATGGACAACGAGGCGGCCGCCGTCACGGCGCACTTCGCCGCCGTCGCGGAGGAGTCGGTGTTCGGGCGCCGCATCGTGACGGGTACGCTCGCGGGCGAACCGACCGCCGTCGTCGTCTCCGGCGTCGGCAAGGTGAACGCCGCCGCCGCCGCGCAGCTTGCGCTCGCGCGCTTCAACCCCGAAGTCCTGCTGAACGTCGGCGTCGCGGGGGCCCTCCATGCGCCGATGCAGGTCGCGGAGGTCTACCGCGTGCGTGCGGCCGTGCAGTACGACTTCGACCTCGCCGCGATCAACGGCACGTCCGTCGGCACGCTCAACGAGTACACGGCGCGCGAGCTGCCGTTGGACCGCGCGGGCAACGCCTTCCCCGAGGCCCTGCTCGCGACGGGCGACCGCTTCAACGATTCGCCGGTGGACTACCGCTTCCTCGTCGAGGACGTCAAGGCCGACCTCCGCGACATGGAGGGCGCCGCGATCGCGCACGTCGCCCGCCGCGCCAACGTGCCCCTTCGTGCCCTCAAGGCCGTTTCGGACGTGGCCGGTTCGGGTTCCACGGCCGACCAGTACCACGCCAACCTCACCCATGCCCTCAAGGCCCTCTCCGATGCAATCCCCGCCTTCTTCGGGATTAAGTCGCCTTCGGCTTTAGGTAATTAAGTGGTTAAGTGACTAAGTAGTTAAGTCTGTACTCGTTACTGTCCTTCATTGTCACGGCCCAACTACTTATTAGACGGTCACATGTTCGCCCATCCATTTGCAAACGAAACCGTTAAACCTCTTAACCAGGTAACAATCTAATTACTTAACTACTTAACCGCTAAACCGCTTAACTACTTAACTACTTAACTACTTAACCACTTAACTACTTAACCACTTAATCACTCATGGACCTCATTCCCTCCTTTCAGGTTGACCACACGCGCATCAAGCCCGGCATTTATGTGTCCCGTACGGACGTGCTGGGGGCCGAGACGGTGACGACGTACGACATCCGCATGAAGTTCCCGAACACCGAGCCGGCGATCCATCCGAACGCGATGCACACCATTGAGCACGTGGTGGCGACGTTTCTGCGCAATGATCCGCAGTGGAAGGACCGGGTGGTCTACTGGGGGCCGATGGGGTGCCTCACGGGGTGCTATCTCATCATGAAGGGCGCGCCGCGTCCGGAGGAAGACCTTCTGCCGCTCATGCTCGCGGCGTTCCGCCATCTGCGCGACGATGAGGGGGAGATTCCCGGCGCGTCTGCGGTCAACTGCGGGAACTTCCGCCTCCACGACCTCGCGATGGCGAAGTGGGAGGCGGCGCAGTTCGTCTCGCGCCTTGAACAGGCCCCCTGCTTCGCCTACCCCGTCGCCGAACGCATCGTGACGGACAAGGGCGCGGTCTTCTACGATTCGTGACGACGCCCTCGCCCCGTTTTTGATATACTTACCGTCTCTTTGGACGATTAGCTCAGTTGGTTAGAGCAGGACCTTTACACGGTCAAGGTCGGGGGTCCGAGTCCCTCATCGTCCACCAGTTGAATCCGGGTGTCGGATTCGGACACCCCATATTTGACACGTGCGGTTTCGCCCAATGTTTTCAGGGATTTCGGCGAGGCTCTGATTTTTCGGTCCAGTTTCAAACGATGAAATTTCATCGCATTATTGTCAAAATTATCGTGCGACTCAAACAGTGCCGTGTAAAGCAGACCCTGCGGCCGCTTTAGGTTCCTGCCTTCTGAGGTAAAGTTCTTCCATTCTGGCCGGTGTACGTTGCCGATTTGCCTGATGCGGTCGTTCCTCGTTGTAGAACTTCACATATCGCGACACGGCATCCTTGAACTCCTTTGCCGAACTGTAGCGGCGCCGATAGAATTCTTCGGTCTTGAGGTTCTTGAAGAACGCCTCGTTCACGGAGTTGTCATATGGAGTGTGCGGGCGAGAAAATGATTCTAAGACTCCGAGTTCCATCGGCAGCTTGCCGAGGCCGAACGACCTGAAGTTTGGCCCACGGTCGCTGTGGTAGACGAGGCCTGGCGAGGGGCTACGGATTTTCCAGGCCTCCATGAAGGTTAGCTTTACGAGATGGGTGCTGTTGCGCAGTCCAATCCTGTGGGCCACAACGCGGCGGGAGAACAGGTCGATGATGACGCAAATGTAGTACTTCGTGTGCTTGTACTCCCACTCCGTCACATCGCTGACCCAGACTGCGTTGGGGCTTTTGGGGTTGAATTGGCGGTGGACATGATCCTTGGGGTTGCGGTGCTCAAGCCTCCATTGCCGTTTCGCGCCGTCGCGGATGCTTCGCAATCCCAGCCGCTTCATGATTTTCTTCACTGTCGCGCGGCAAGTGTGGTAGCCGCGTTCCTTAAGCTTGGCAGTGAGCTTTTCTGCTCCGAAGCGCTGCTCCATCTCGTTGAACACCGTCTCTACGGCCTTCTCGATTTCCGCAATGTGGATGTCGAACCAAGTGCGACCATGCTTCCCGTAGCGCGTATAGCCGTAGAACGCGCCGCGAGACACCTGCATGGCTGCGCAAAGCGATTTGATTGGATAAGCGGTCTTGTCTTCAGCGTGTAGGCGCGCCATTTCCTCCAGCTTGTCCCTTAGCTTTGCGCTCGGCGATACGTTCGCCTTACGTAGTATATTGTTCACGCATGCCTCGAACGCGCTGTGGTTTTTTGCTGCCCATAGAGCTTTGTTTGATTGGGTGACACGAATGGATATTGGCTTGGATTTTCGGCGCATCCCCTTGGTCCAGTTGTAGATTGTCTGCCGTGAGATGCCATGTTTGGCGGCAAGCGCCTTCACTTCCACATCTGTGTCGTAGTATTGTTTTAGTATTTCCGCCTTGATTTCTGGCGCGACTGTTTTCCTTGCTGTCCTCATGTTGCTTCCTTTTTTGACTTCTACGACCATCGTAGAAGATTGGAAGCATATCATAATTTGTAGACTGCAGGCGGCAGAAGCCTTCTCAAGACTCGGATTGATGGTTTTCAAACTTATGAGTAATGCTGCGACAATATTGTATAGATGAGTGAATGGGAATGAATCAAAAGTATTGCGATACCCCTTTGACGAGGCGCTGTCGAATAACGGGTAGATTTGATGATGAAAGATTGGGTTGTGAACGAATATTTACTTATTGTGAACGATGGTACAATATTTGTGAACGATGCTGTTGATTTCGTGAACGAAAAATGATACGATATGTCCATCGATTTTGGAGGCACTATGTACAATGAACTGATAAAGATCATAGAAGGAGGTGTAGTGTGCGACTCGAAAAAGGTCGTAAACTACTCGCTTCAACTTGCCACAAGCCTTGAGAAGTCAGGAGAAGATAAGTTGGCTCAACGGATTAAGGATGCCATCAAGCGTCGACCGCAATCAGTTGCCACGTTAGATTCATTCATGGCACGTCCTGTTGATTCGGAAACTCGGCTTGATATTGTTGATGTTACTTATCCAATTATTACCGAGGATTGTTTGGTCTTTTCTCGGTACGTACACGATGCTCTTTCTCAATTCGTTGAGGAGTTCAAGAGGAGGGACCAATTGATCCAGTACGGCATAACACCGGCTAACTCGTTGTTGTTATATGGTCCACCTGGCTGTGGAAAGAGTTCGGCCGCAAAACTCATTGCGTCGAAGTTACAGTTGCCACTTGTAACGGCACAATTGGATAGTCTCGTTTCTTCTTTGCTAGGCAGTACAGCAAAGAACATTCGCAAGATGTTCGAATATGCCAAGCAACAGTCGTGTGTCTTGTTTCTTGATGAATTTGATGTAATCGCAAAGATGCGTGATGACAAGAATGAGCTTGGCGAGTTGAAGCGGGTTGTAAACAGCCTTTTGCAAAACATTGACCAGTTTGGTCCAAATAGCGTTCTGATTGCGGCGACGAATCATGATCAGTTGTTGGATCCTGCGGTATGGCGGCGCTTTACAACGATTTTGCGTATAGATCTTCCGGACGCTGATGGTGTTGAGTCAATCTTGAAATTGAATTTGACCGGCGTGAAGAATGACATCATATGTGATGACAAGGTCAGCACCATGGTGTGTGAAGTGTTCTCGAAGATGAGTCCATCGGACATGGAGTGCGTTGTCAGTTCTGTTCGCAGAAAGGTAGCGCTTTCTGGTCGCGAAAGTATTTCAGAGGCAGATATCGTGGGAGGTGTATATCTGTTTCGGAATCATGCCGCAACGGACGATGAAGCATTCGTCTCGTATTTACTTGACCATAAGATCTCAATACGAGACATCAACGAGACATTTGGAATACCCTTACGGAAAGTAAAAGCTGTTTCAAAGGCCAAGGCGTGAAAGGTGGTAGATGATGAACGAGTACAGCCCGATAGTTCAGTTTCAGCAGCGTAAAAACGACAACCTTCGGATTGAAGGCGGTGGTGGGGATAATGTCCCTTCATGGTTCTTGAATGGTGATGCGCTGACAAAACGTGTTCGGAGTTTGTCTGCGGATCTTTCGGCAATCAAAAAGGAGATGGAAAGTCGTTCGCAGACTAAACATTTCACGCCGTATGTGTGCCTAGCGAGGATGAACGAGAGGGCGACAGCGAAGAGCTGGCGTGACGGCGCGTCGAAATTGTTTGCAGTAAATCGCCAGCCGTTGATTGGCTTGGTTGGCACACGTGAACTGATGGTAATGTTTGATGATGTGAAAGCTGTTGATGAGGTTCTGCGGCGTCTTAAGGAACCGAATACGATATCTGACTATGTTGCTAAGGTTTCGATGATCGAGTCCCTTAGGGGCTTCGCCGCGCATGTAAATGTCGAAGACGCCGAAACGATCTTAAAGGTGCGGTTGATTGACTATCAAGATTACAATCTTAATGTTGCGGTTGAGAAGAGATTCGAGTCGTCACTTGCGGAAAATGACTTATCCTATCGGAAGACCTTTTACACCAAGACAATGCCTATCTATGCAATCCGCGTAACGAGCGCAAAGGCTATTCGAGATGTGTTTGCGCAGAATGGAATGATGGAGATGATGTACTCCATGGAAGGAATGCCACGGTATAGCGCAGTGTTGGATGCTTCGTCGAGCAACGGTGAGAATTTTCTTCCTGTAGCCGAGGAAGGCGTTGTGTATCCTGTTCTAGGCGTACTTGATTCTGGTGTTGCGCCCAATGCCAAGATGGAGTCATGGATTGACGATGTAGCCAAGACTAAGGTTGAGCCCGATTGCCAAGATCGGATGCATGGTTCACTTGTTGCATCTGTTGCGGTTCATGGCGATGTTTTGGCTGGCAAAAAATGGGTCGGCCATCACGGGCTGAAGATTGTTGACGCACCAATTTTAACATCGTCGCAGTACGGCGATGTGTATGAGGATGAACTTGTAGAAAACATTCATAAGGCAATCGAGAGTCATCCTGCTGTTCACGTATGGAATCTGTCGGTCAGCATTGGATCGGCTGTGGCAGACGATTCCTTTTCGACGTTTGCAATGGCATTGGATACGATGCAGGATGAGTTCAATGTCTTGATATGCAAGTCTACTGGCAATACGAAATCGTTTCTGTTTGGACGTGTTCCCGAGAGAATATGCCACGGGGCAGATTCCGTTCGGGCATTGACGGTTGGATCTATTGCGCATGCAAAGGGACCAAATGACTACGCTGAAATAGACAATCCTTCGCCGTTCTCTCGGATTGGCCCTGGGCCTGAATTTATCATTAAGCCAGAAGTTGTTCATTATGGTGGTAACGCCGGAAAGGATGCCCAGGATCACGAGGTGTTGACCGGTGTTAAAGCTATTGATACTGAGGGTGCGATTTGCTCAATTAGCGGGACAAGCTTTTCTACGCCACGAGTAGCGTCGTTGGCCGCAGAGTTAGATCATCGTCTTGGCGGTGATTTTAATCCTTTGCTCATTAAAGGTATGATTGTTCACAAGGCACTTTATCCCATGGGAGTGAAAGTGCCTGAAAAAGATCGAGCGCGAGTTATGGGATTTGGTGTCCCGCCGTCTGCTGACGAAATCTTGATGGGGAGTCCGCATGAAATCACTCTTATGCTACAAGACTTGCTTGCAGGCGGGAGTAAAATTGACATCATGGATTTCCCGATGCCTAAGTCCCTTATCCGGGATGGATTTTATACTGGTCAGATTATACTAACGTTGGTTTTTGATCCAATTCTCAAAGGTAGTGAGGGGGCTGAATATTGCCAGTCGAATATTGAAGTCAAATTTGGTAGTTATCTTGAAAAGATATCGCGCGATACTACGCGCAGAACGATTCTCAATCCGGTTGGAAGAAGTGCGGCGGAGAATTTGCTTCTTCCGGCCAATTACGGCAAGGTAAAGCGTTCGTCTGAGGGTTGTGATAAATTTGGTCTGCAGGAACGTTTGCAGATTCAGTTTCAAGACAAGTATTATCCTGTGAAGAAATACGCAATTGACCTTGAGCAGCTCAAACCGTCCATTCGCCGTGATAATACCCACAAGGATGTTAGTTGGTTTTTGTTTCTGCAGGGGTTGTTTCGCCACAGTACGGAAAGCCAATATGAGGTCTTGGATCGTCCTCCTATGCAACCTTTTGTTTGTTTGGTTACCATTCGAGACCCCAGGAAGGAAGCCCCGGTTTACGATGAAACTATGCAATTATTGGAGCAGAATCATTTTTGGCATCAGTCGGTTTCAGTTCGTAATGTTGTGAGAGTCACGTCTCAGTCTTGATTGCGGCGTTTATGGATATGTGTCAGAAAAAGTAGGAGTAGTTGTCAATGGATGAAGCGCTGAAGTGTAAAAGCATTCCAAGAGTATTCATAATTGAAAGCCTTGGTGCCGAAGATGTTAACAATCATCGATGTGATGGCAAAATACTTGAATCCCAGTTGCAATTGTTGGGTGAGGCCCCCATCTACCGATATGTCTTGAATCTGTCTGATCTAAGAAAGGCACTTTGCGAATTTGAGGGATCCAGATTTCGATTTCTTCACATATCATGTCATGGTGGCCCAACAAAGGTGTATCTGGCAGCAAATCCTTGCGGCGAGTCTTATATTGAATTTGCAAAATGTTTTTCCTCCAAGGCGGTATTGTCTCGCGTTACATTCTCCGCATGCAAACTTGGGAATCGGTCTTTCTTTAAAGAGTTCTATAAGTGGAATAAGGGAGTGCAGTCCTTGGCTGCGCCTATGGCTGATGGGAAATCAATGACAAGAAATGAACTGAAAATAGTTTCCGGCGGGCAGACCGGTGTCGATCAGGGGGCGCTCCATGCCGTCATCGATCTTGGCCTTGCGTGGGGCGGCTGGGCACCGAAAGGATGGCGGTCGGAGAACGGGACGATCCCGCTTCTGTATCGCACGAAGATGCAGGAGCATGCGAGCGCAAACTATCTCGGAAGGACTCGCCGCAATGTTGTCGATTCTCACGCCACGCTTATCATCACCAACGCCTATCCGCTCACGGGCGGCACATTGAAGACGCGGTTCTTCTGCCAAGAGGCGATGCGGTCGCACGTTGTCGTGTCGCTGGGCGAGGCGGATGCCGTCGGCAAGATGCGAAAGTGGCTCGGGCAATTCTTCGAGATCGAGCATCCCGTGCCATTCGTCCTGAATGTGGCTGGTCCGCGTGAGAGCAAGGCGGGCGGCATCCAGAAACGGACGCGCCGTTTTCTTGTTGAGGTGTTGCAGGGAATGATGGAGGACAGACGTGCAACCTCTGGCGAAAGAGGAGGAGACAAATGATAAAAAAGTGGTCAGTGCTGATCGACGGGATTGGCCTTCGCATCGTCATGTCCAAGGACATTGATGGTACGTATCTTGCTGCCATGAAGGAATATGGATGCAAGATAGAGGACATACTGGCCGTCTTCTGCCATGCCCCGTTCAGGGCATCGAAGTGATGCGGACGCTTCTGCCGCTTCCAGTTTAATGTCGTCCTCGACCGGTACCTCCAAGGATATTCCGTCCGTATTCATCACCCTCTGCATGATGTCCCCCGCGATTGCGCCTCTTGCAGAAATTTCTTTCCAGTGACGGCGCGATCTTCATCAGCATCGACGACAATGAGTTTTCACGACTTCGATTCAACCGTTCGCTTTCGGCGCGGGACGTCCAGTTCGACATCGGCCGCATCACCGGCTTCACGGGCCGGGGCGCGGTGGTTGCGTCCGAGATCCTGACGGGACCTGGCGCCTACGCGACCAACGAGGAGAATCCCGACAACGTCGAACTCGTTCCGTTCGCGCCAACCGTCCGCACGGGTTTCCTCACGGCCACCCTTCCGCCCCACACGGCCGTCGCCTTTCTCTTCGAATAATCTGCGGTTGTGGTACAGATGGCCCGGTGCGCAATGTACCCACGCCGCCTCGGCGCGTGGCGCTGTGGGGTGGGGACACCACATGCGGTATGGCGTAACCTAGGGTGCGCTCCCGTACGACTGGCCCCATCCCCACCCCATCCATTCTCTCAACCTCCGTGTCTCCTATGAGAACAGAAGTCAATAGGCTAAATCGCTTTGGCGATTTCCGCTTTCCGGCTCCGCGTGCTTGGTGCATGTCTCTCTCCTATTCGCAATGTCGGGCTGCCGTTGACGGCTTCGTCGCCCGCCTGCATTCTATAATCCATCCAGCGGGGGTGCAACCTCCGCGACGCACTCGTGGTGCCAGGCACGGGACGCGCTCACCCGCGGACGGGACGTTCAGGCGTTTCCGGATTGGGCTGCGGTCATCGTCTTGGCTCCGCCTCCTGTTCCTGGAACCGTCTGCCGGGATTTCCGCCGGAATCCGCGGCCCATGCGGTCGCCCTCATTGCAGGCGGCTCCTTCTCGCACCGCCCCGACGGCGGCACATACGGCGCATCCGGCCTCTTGGGCATCGCCACCATCAGGACCGCGGGCGCCCTCGCCACCGCGGTTGCGGCCCTGCGCTTCGCCATCTTCGCGCCCCGTGCGCACATCCGCCGCCCCCTGGCCTTGAGGCCGGTGTCGGCCGGGCCGTCGCGCAGGATCATCTGCGCGCTTTCGACAGGGAGCCTCCGCATGGACGGGGATCCCGCCTTCGTTATGTGGCACTGCCGGTCGATGTCCCCGGACTGGTCCTGCCTCGGCGTGAGGCCGAGCCAAGGCCCCACGTCTCTCGGCTTCCCGAACCTGTCCACGTCCCCGCCCGTCACCGCGACGAACCCGGTCGCGACGTGCAGCCCGACGTAGCGGATCTCCATCGGCCTGTCGACCTGCGCCTTGAACGCCGGGGTCTGGGCGAGCCCGCGGATCTGCCTCTCGTAGGTCTTGATCGTGACCGCCGGCTGTCCGAGGTTCTTCATCGCCGGCCAGGCGATGTCTCGGAACTCCCGCGGCCACGGCGACGTGTCGAGCCGGTGGAAGCGCCCGGTCGGGCATTTCGGGATCCGGAAGCCCATGGCCCTGGCGATCGCGCGCATCTGCACGATGACGCCCGTGCGCCGCTTCACGAGGAGGTTGCGCATCTCGTGGAGGTTGGGCATCCTCTGGCGCCCGGGTCCGCGCAGCTTCACCGGATGGAGAAGCCCCGGGTCGGAGAGCGCGAGCCGCGCCGGCATCCGCGCGTCGTCGACGCCGTTCTTCGTCTTCGACTCCGTTGTCATCCTGAGGCGGCAGGGGTTGGCCACGTACACCTTGAACCCCGGCCCCTCGGCGGCCTCGTTCGTCCATCGGCAGTGCATCCCCGTCTCGAACGCCACCGGCGCCGACCGGTCCTGCGTCGAGAGGAACTTCGCAAGCCCCTCCTTTGTCGTCGGAACCACCGTCTCCACGACGATCTTCGGCGACTTCCCGTCCTCGGCCATGACGCAGACCTGTGCCTTTCGGTCGCTCACGTCCATGCCGATTGTGGCATAATGCGTGCCGTCCATTTCGATCCTCCCGTCTGTCTGTGTCTTTGCACGGCCACCGTGGCCAGTGCGTTCCAAATCGCATTGCATCAGATAGGAGGGTCTTTTGCATTGGGGGAACGGCTTGTGGACATGCCGACGCGCGCGGCGCTTCACGGCGCAAGCGCGCGCGTCGGCATGTTTGCAAGTCGCTTTCCGTCCAGCCAGTCGTCAAAGAACGCATCCTTTCCCACCGTTGGGAAAAGGCTCGTTCTACATTATACCTCCGTACCTCCTTTAACTCCGTGTTAACCGGCCGGAGGCCAAGCCTCCACTTCTGCACACGAGGACAATCCATACTCATCGGTCACGCGGGAGCGCGCCTCTCCCGGGACGGACCCGTTCGGACGCCATGCGCCGAGGGCGGCGCGGGTACTTCGCGCGCCATCCCATCGCCATCGTTCCGACACAACCATCTCCCACACCCTTAAATGAGATTTCAATGCGTAATAAATCACATTGCCTGTAAAATTCTATAATTTACAAATAGTACGTTGTAGATTGTAATAGTTGTGTCTAACGAAAACCAGGCTCGCGGTTTAAATGTGGGATTTCGCTTCGGAACGTTCCGCTGTGAAATCTCACGAGTCTATTGCTCCAAGAATGAAGTATGTTGCCTTTCCCACAATGTGAACACAACTCTGATTCGTGTTGCTCCCGCGCGGTCTACGGCTACCCTCCGAAGCAAGCTTCTGCGGCGCATTCCCGCTCCGCAGAATGGTTCTGCCAGAGGTGGCTTCATCACACTTCACGACCCTGGAAGTGATTGCCTGTGACTGGTTTCTGCGAAGCCAGATGTAGTCTGTGTAACGGAAATGCGCTGTAGGAGTCTGCTTCGGAGGTCACCGTAGGTTGTGCGAGAGCATCAATCATCGGAGTTCATCAACACTTTTCATTGCCAGTAATAGATGTCGTTCCCAATACCTCGTCTGGTTTAAAACTAGAATATGGAATATCATGATTTTCTATCCAGCGATCCTGACATATTTGTTTGCTTGAGATGCATTTCTTGACGGTATCCGAATAGGCAAAGTAGAAATCCCCTCCGAAAACAGGGTTGAGGGTTTCTATGATCTTCTCTATTGCTTTTGAGGTTATCGAGACTCTTTCCCCCTTAAGGCGAGGATATTGAAAACATAGTGTATAAAAGGAGACCCAGTATGCTGCCGCAATCTTTGAATCAACGACCTTTGATGGTGCCGTAATGGAGTGTATCCAGTGATTTCGTGAGTTAAGTACTCGCGTGAAGTCGTCATTACCAAGTTCACAGGCGGAAAACGATACTCGCCGTGACTTTAGGGCACATGGAAATGCATCTGCTATAGATTCATAGAAATACCATGTATTTCCAATCTTCACCTTTGAGCATGATTTGTCTCCATGGCATGAAATGTGCAGAAAGCGATAATTACTCATACGGAAGACTGCCATTGCCGCCTTGAAGTCATTTAGGTTACGTACGGGAATGTAACGTGGTCGGCCTCCTAGCAATTTCAACTGCTGAAACAAAACATATCCGTCACGTTCTGGTACAGATTCTATGATGAAGACTTCACAGAGTGAATCTTGTTCATTTGGAAGATTGTCAAATGTAATTTGTGTACTTGTCATGAGGGTTACTCCTTGTCAGACTTTATCGGGAAATGGTCAATTGCAGAAGTAGAACAGATAATCAATCGCGAGAAGTCGTAAATCAATGCCATTTGAAAGCCTCTTTCTTGTTTTTTTGTTTTAGATTCTGTACGACGTACATACCTTTAGGCTTTTGGGGTCCGTGGTGGATGGACCTTTCTTCTCAAGTAGGGTATTTTCATCCACCACGAACGCCGTTGACATTCGGGGTTCAATTTTGGGAGATAACTAAGCGGAAACCGATGCCGTCGTTTTCGTCTTTTTCGGTATCGCGTGCATACACTGAACAATTTCTTCCGAATTGTAGAAAACTACCGCCTCGATTTACATGGGGAAGGTTCGAAGCCTCGCACCACTCTGCGACATTACCATGCATGTCGAAAAGCCCCCACGCATTCGGTTCACGCAATGCCACAGCCCATGTATGCCGTTGACTGTTTTCTTCACACCACATCATGTGTATTTTTTTTGTTCCGTTTCTCCGTTTCCCCCAACGGTCCTTACTGCCTGCAAGGCAAGCGTATTCCCATTCTTGTTCCGTTGGAAGGCGATAGTTGCCGTCAGACAGGATGTTCAGCCTTCTGATGAATTCCTTACAGTCTTCCCAGGAGACGTTTTCAACCGGATGATTAGGCCCCTCAAACGTCGAAGGATTGTGTCCCATGACAGCCATCCATTGAATCTGGGTGACCTCCGTACGCTGCATGCGATAGTTCTTCCCCGGAATGGCAATCATGTCCGCATCGGGGATGATTGGGCCAAGTGCCCGAATCTTGACAAAGTTCGGAAGTGCGTCCAGAAACGGCTTGAGCTGATGAGCCATTTCCTGGTCGCACGCCGCAACGTCTTCCGCCGATTTCACGGTTGTACGGTGTTCACATTGCCACGCCTCCAATGTTTTCAACAAGGGTTTCAATTCGCGTGCCAGTTCATTTTTCTTATCCACAACTGCCGTCCAGACACGACTGTGGCGTACGTCATCCATTTGGATCCGCTGCTTACGTACTTCCATAAGCAATGCATCCGTTTCCTTGAATTCCCGTTCCAGTTTCTGGTAGATGGCATATGATTCAGGTGCATACTTCGACACAAACTCACTACACGTACTTTCCATCGGCTTCACACGTAACGACATGTGTGAAGCCCGTGAAAAATTCTCCGGTAGGAGTTGAACCGTGAGTTCCTTTGAATCGGCTTTTGCCAGGTCCGAGGCCTCCAGTACGCCCAATCGATTTGCCAACCAGTAGTGGCAGAGTTCATCATGGCAGAGGATGTAGTCCGTTCTTGCCTGGACGAACTTCTCAAGCAGTTTGTTGAAAGCATTCCATTTGGGGCTAGACGATGAAATGGAACGCGGTTCGGTAAATTCCTCATTGAAGATCTGCTGGAGTTCCAGTGCCGTATCTCTGGCTTTCTCGAAATTCGCATAGGCATTTGGCATGTATTTGGTTCCGAATTCCGAAAGCAGGGCTTCTCCGGCCAGTCTGTCCTCTTCGGACAATTCAAGCCGTGGCCCTGTCCACGATTTCAGCCAATCTTCACCTCTGTCATTTTTCCGTTGAAACGGACATCTGAAACTTTCGTTATTAGAATAGCGCCTCCGAATTATAGCAAGCCATAATTCGGCGATATCTGAATGTGTCAATCTCGCAAGCACTGTCGGTTTCGTTGTTTGTTTATGGCTCTTGGCCTCTGGTGTGGTTCCCTTACGACTCTTGACCTCTAGTGTAGCTCCATTGCGACTCTTGGTTTCTGGTGTAAGTCTGTCCGATGAATGACGTTCTACGCTCATGCAGCTCGTGATGACAAAGGCCGCAAGCACGATGAGAAGGGTTAAAAGATGTCTGACCATATCCATACCTCTTTATTGCTGGTTCAGGAAATTATTCACTCTCTTGTTCCTCTGCACGTTTGGATCTTCCTCCGTCATGTCCTCCACGGACAGTTTCGTGGGATCCTCGTCAAGCTCAAGCATGAGGTCCCTGATGACTCCAAGGGAAGCCTTCAGTTCACCGATCTCGGCAAGTGCGGCGTTCATCTTCACCTGTTCCGCCTGTTGGGACATTTTCATTCTGAGTGCAACGAGGTCGCGTTTCCTCTTCTTCAGGATACCCTTTCGAATCGCAACCTTCCGGGCAATTGCGAGGTTGTCCCGTTGTTCCTTCTGGGCGAGTTCGACGCGCTCAAGCGCGTCCGCAATCCGGTCGTTCAATTCGTCTTCACCCAATTCATAGCCTTCAACCGATACGGGCCATTTCCCGGCGGCGGCCTTGTAGGCCGCCTTTGCGTCCGCCAGGAACTTTCCGTACCGTGTCTGCATCCCTTCGGCCTCCGCCGCTGCCCGTGTCGCCTTCTTCTCCATGCGGACCAGTGTGATGTTCTGGGCCTCGATTTTCGCCTTGAGCCGGTCGCATGCGGCAATCTGGTCCCGTAGGAAGAGGTAGGGATTTCTCTGGATGTTCTCGGCTGTCCAAGCCGTGTCCGGCTGGACGGTTCCGCGAATTTCCGTATGGCGCAGTACCGAACGCGAGTCTCTGACGATGAGTGTGTCGGCTCCTGTGTTCAAGCCTAGAAATGCAATCAAGGCCAGTGACATGTTTCTTGCCCAACGGTTTCCGCCCGTAATCCACTTCCGCATCTGCACACCGTGTGTGGAGGAGTCTGTCTGTTTCGTACTTGTCATGTTGTTCCTGTTCTCGTCGCCGACATTCGATGCATTCCTCCGCTTCGCGACAGTTCAAGCGGTGCATTGCTTGCGTACCGCTTGGCAATCGTACAAAAAGAAAACCTCTCTTGTATTTCAGTAGAGGCTGTAGGAAGAGCCCGGTAGGAAATACGAAGAGAGGAAACGCATGTGCGTTCCTCTGCCAAGTACCGTCCTACCAGAAACTTCCTACATTTCTACCGACGATCACTTTGCAGTTGCAAATGACTCATGCGTCCGAGGGTGGATTGGGTAGATCTGTTCACACGAGCGAACACGACACCCCGATCAGTTCCCGGATTATGTCACCTTCACTGGAATCGGGAAGAACTCCCGATTCCCAAAAGGCTTTCAAAGTATATCACATTTCCCACTCGCGGGAGGAAGTCTCAGAGATTCCGCATCTGGGGGATGGACGCACTCCGTCGCGTCCACAGGGTGG
>ERZ1026880.527-NODE-527-length-19254-cov-8.001458_pt1 | contig 19254 bp, 25 predicted proteins | sample MGYA00380170_ERZ1026880 | MGnify/ENA primary metagenome ERZ1026880 (study PRJEB33269, sample SAMEA4719806) | human gut metagenome | biome: human-associated habitat; feature: organic feature; material: feces | place: Cameroon | collected 2013-10 ...
GTTAAATTATATTTCGTATTTCTTGCCCGTTATTTCTTCATACTGCTCCGCTGTAATCTTACCGCTTGCAACGAAAACTCCTACATCTTCACTTGAATAAATTCCTCTGTCATAAAATCTTTTTATTATCTTAAACATTCTTTATACCCCTTTCTGCTGTCCAAGTAAAAGTTCAGCTAAAATCTCATCATGTTCATTCTGCTTTGTTATAATACGTTCCTGATTTAAAAGCATTTCTGCCTGTATAAGTTCTGTGTCGGATATTTCCTCGGTCAGTTCAATCTTCGGTATTTCTCTCGCTATAAAACTTTCTACCTCTGTGCCGTCAGCATTTAACTTAATATCGCAATATCCTTTAGTTTTTACAATATCTTCTACCATTGTATCTGGAACTATTGCATATAAATTTTCATATGGATTGCTCGACCATGCTGTATTTTGCTGTATGTCATGCATACCATCATATGTAATTATTGAAATAACAGTAAAAGGGTGTTTTCTTTTTTCCGTCTCTTTGTCTTCCTGATTCATGCCGTTCCTCCTTATTTGCACTCATACCTATACGTATAACCCGATGCATTTAAAGTCTTGTTCGTTGTGGCTAATGTCATTGTGCCGTTTACATACATTGCCTCTGTTGATGATAAATATGTTGATGTTCCGCCTTTTTCTGTAACAATCGCTCCGTTAGGCGTTACAATAGCTATTCCCAACTGACTATACACTACAATCACATTACCAAAGCCACTTGCATTAATTGCCCTGCTTGTTAAATTTCCATTGCCCGAATATGTTCCCATCGGTTTATTCTTATCTGTTAATACTCGTCTCCATGCTTTGTCAGTTCCCATTCTCATTGCAAATTCCTCTGAGTAATGGTCGAATGCTATATATCCATTGTAACCTTTTGGGTCTCCCACATTAAAGCAGATATGTGTTTTTCTTCCGTTATCTGCACCGTTTTTCTTGTAAAAAAAATCAGGGAAATTTTTTGTTCCTAAAGTCGGCGTTAATACTACACCTGTTTTTGTCATTGTGTTTGCATCTGTTTCAGTTATTTCACTGTCATTTGCTGTTGTTCTTCTGATGAATATATAGTTACCACCCAAATATCTTAGTGCCATATCCCCTGTGCTTGCACCTGTTCCGCCGTTTGCAATAGGAATTATTGATTTGCCTTTGAATAAATCGGCATCAAGACCACTGCCCGAACCATCAACCGTTTTTAATTTTTCCAGTATATCCGCAGCTGTGTAGTCAGTTTTCGGCAGTCCTCCTAAATTTTCAAGTGCTTCGCTTGCTGTTCCTGCACCTGTACCACCATGTGCAATATCAAGCACATTGATTTTATTTAAAATTATTTCTTTTGTCAGGCTGTCATTTGTAAAAGCCCCTAACTGTTCGGCTGTAACCCCATGTGGATTATTCTTGTTGTCTATATGCTCTTTTAACTCATCTTTTGTCGCATATATTTCTGATGCTACCTCGGCACTGACATTTTCGGCATCACCTATTATGCAAGGTATTGATATAATTTTCTCCACTATTTCACTTCCGGCAGCCGGTATGTATTCCGCAAGACTTCCGGCATTTGCGTAGCAATACAATATATCGCTGTTTCGGTCATTCGGTTTTTCTGGGTCTGCCGCAAAAACTCCAATCTCACGCCAATAAAACCCTGTCATAAGTCCGCTGTTGCTGAAATTACTTTTTACTGTTGCATAATTGTTTCCTGCTTTCACGCTGCTTATTCCTACTGTAATAAGCGGATTTACAAGCCCTGTCATTGCCGCTATTGCCTGACTGCCAAGTTCGCCGTCACCTAACTGCATTTTCGTAAATTTTAATGCTGTTCCTGCCTGTGCCTTTGCCTGTAGCGATTTCCCTTCGTCCGTAAATCTTGGTGCTGTAAAGCTCATTTTTACCACCATCCTTTTTACTTTTGCGTCAAAATTATCGTATCCGCTGTATGTACTGCAAAACCTGTGTAGTTTGTCCAAGCCTCTGTTGATAACACAAGTTCCACCGTCTCGAGCCATGCACTGCACCGTTTCACAGCCTCAATAGCTGCCTTAAAATCATTTACATTATCCTCTGTTATTGCAGGATTTGACGTTGATACTTTAAAATATCCCGCTGTGCCACCATAGTCAAACCATTCCTGTACCTCGGCATCTCCGAATATATCTGTACATATCTCTGCAACGGCTTTTTTTGTTCCTGCCTTGCTCCAATATGTAATAGCACCTTTTATCAATGTTCTTTTAAGGCTTATATTATAATTTTCAGAATATGCCTGTACTTTCATCTCTACCGCTATTATATCCAGCAATTCACTTGATAAATTGTCGATGTTGGCATATAACATAACCCTGTCCGCAAAATCAATAATTCTTTTGTGCTGTTTTTCTACCGCCTTGCTTATTGCCCTTGACCATGGTTGTTCCGTAATTATTCGGGGTATTGAGTCTGTAAGTTTTGCGTCATATAACTTAATCATCTTCAAGCCCTCCATATGTAACCTCTGTATTTGCCGCTATTGCTATATCGTAATCATTTACGGCAGTATAAAGCGGTTTTGTTATCGCCGTTCTTTTTGCACCTGCCCCGATTATAAGCTGTATTAATTTTGATGGATTTATGTCCCTGCCTATTTTCTGCTGCCATTTTTTATAGTCTTCTATAGCCTCATTTACAGCCGTCTGTATTGCCACCGCCTGATTGCTGTCACTTTTATTTATATAATAAGTCAGCTTAATATCGTAATTGCTTTTTGTCGGGCCTTTTGCCGTTACAACGTCCGTCAATGGCCTTATATCATCGGCACTTAAACCCTCCTCAACCTCGGCTATTACCTTGCTGTCAGGTATTTCACCTTCGTTTATGGTAAATACAACATTAACCTTGTCCGGTTCGGGGCTGTATACAACTATATCGTCTATATCTGACCTTATTCGCCTTGCGTGGTATTCGTAAGCCTCTTTCGGACCGGCAACAGAGTAGCTGTTCGGTGCATTATACACTCTGTATGTAAGGCTTTCATCATCTTCTTTATCTGTACCGCCTGCGGATACATCAATATTGGTTACATTTGCCACGTACGGAACAGGGTCAACAAGTGTATCTATTTCTTTTACTGCCAAACCGTTAGCCCCTGTTCCTGCCGTTATTGCCGTTGCTGTTACCGTTCCGCTTTCCTGCCCTGCCAAAATTTCCAGATATTCGTTCGTTGTGAAATATATATCTCCTGCCGCTACCCTTGTACCGCCCGGAATTGCCGTAACAGATGTTCTTATGTCCGACAGCGTGAATTTTAAAGTCACTTTTGCCGCCGTTGCCTCATTTCTTGTTATGCCTTTTAACACTGCCAGATTGTCCAAGTAATCCGCTTCACTGTATTTAAGCAGTCCCATTTTTCCGGCACGGTCAATATATTTTAAAGCCTGATAAAAATTATTTGCAAAGGCATATAACATTAACCTCTCCGGTGTTCCTGCGTGCATATCCGGTTCTTTCCCTGTTTCTGCCCTGTACGCCTCTTGGTAATCGTCAAGCATTTCATTCCTTATATCCTCTAAGGTTATGTTGTCAATAAAAGAAATTTCGGGAATATTTTTAAAAGCGTTTATGTTACTCATCTACTACACTCACCTCCAACACCGGACTTAATAACCCGTTTACGTCAGCCTTAAACTTTACACTTTTTATTTTTGCCCGTGGTTCGTATTTTTTTATTTTTTCTATGATCTCCGCTGTCAGCCTTGCCTTTGCCGCCGCTGTTGTCATGTCCAAGAAATCCCAGTTTAACCCGAAATTTCTGTCAAGAGCCTGTTCGCCCTCCCTTGTGCCTAACAGCACCGTTAAGCATTTCCTTACGTTTTCTTCAGTTGTCCCGTTTCCATTCATTTTTATTTCAATCATTTTCTGCACCTCTTTAAACGTATTCCTCAAGAGATACCGATACCGATATACTTGCTATCTCGCCACCGCTGTAAATTGTGTTGAATTTCCCCGATAACGATGTTATTACCATTTTATTCTCACATATTAATTTACCGCCGATTATCAAATAATCCGCTATGCCGTCCTCAGCTTTTTTTCGTAGGTTTTCAAGCATTTCAGACGGCTTTACGCCTAAGTCAGCCTTTAAAAGCATGTTAAATGTTGCTGTTGCATTTGTTGCCCCTATAAACTGCTTTCGGGGCTTGCCTGATATTAAATCTTGGCTCGCCCAGTTTCCGCCGTATGTGGTACTTAAATCCGTCAAATTCAATATTTTTTTGTTTGATACCTCAAAAATAACGTCTCCATAACTTCCAATCATTTTTACACCTCTTTAAGATGTACTTTCGCCCTCAGGTACAGGAAGATGTTCAATTTCTCCTCTTATTTCTATTCCCTTCGGGCAGTCTATACGTAATTTCTTTGTTTCTTCGTCATACTTAATATAGCAGCCTTCGCCTAAATCCTTCCTATATATCTTTTCTCCGCTTTCAATAGGCCTGTTGTTGTCATTCCAAAACTTTCCGAGAATAACACCTGCCTCGCCGCCTGTCGGCAGATGAAGAACAAGCACTAAATCATCAACCTTAGGCATTTTGTATTCATAAGACAATAAAGGTAGTTCCATAGTGACCGAATTGTCTCTGTCGGTGTATACTACCCTTGCCGTTCCTTCAGCGTAATTTACGCTTGATATTCGTCCTATTCTTATAGTATCCATTTCCCACCTGCTTTTACAGAAATCTATTTTTATAGTTTTCTATATTTATATTTTTTATAGAAAAATATATTTCTATTTTTATATAAATCTATAAATATTTTAGCCGTCCCTGAAAGGGAAGGTGGCAAGCGTAGCTTGACGGAAGGGTTAATAAACCTCTCTTACAACAAATAGAAAACACCTTTTTGACCTTTTCTATTAAAAACAATTTGCTGTTAGTTCACACAGCCATTGTTTTAAAAAGCATTTGCCGCATTCATAAGCAACAACGGCAGCCATGGCAAAGCCTCTTTGTTTGCTTTCCAATACGCCGCCGTATTTATCACACCTTCAACCGCCAATTTCTCTATTGCTTCATCTGCGGTTGTGTAAATATTTGAGTTGTTGTTTATGCGTATCCTTACCGCCATATTTACAAGCAAGTCGTCAAGATATTTTAAATTTTTATAATTTGCCACCCAGTATTCAGGGCTGACTGATATTTTTAATTTTGCCAGCCTGTCTATTGCATCAAGTACCGTTGCATCACTGTCGGATACCTTACTGAGTTTTAGTGTTGTTGTATATCCCGAATTACTTACGCTATCTGTTTTTTCGTCAATATAGTATTTTCCGCTTGCCTTTCCTATGCCGACCACGTTTATTACCATAGCCGCTGTTATATCCGTTCGCCCCGGTACCGTAATATCCAGTGTTACCGCCCCGTGGTTCTGTTCGGCTATGGCATTGTCAAGTTTTAACTTTGCCTCGGCAAGGCTGTCGGCTTTTTCGTTGGACTTGTAAATTCTCGGACCTGTTCCGGTCTTATACTTAATATCTTTTCCGCTTTTCCCGTTTGTGTATGTTATTTCGCCGCCCGTATACGTGCCTACAAGGTTGCTCTCCCACTTTACACTACTTAATTCTTCTTTCTTGATTGTTATCTTGGCTTCTTTCTTTTTGTACTTCTCTCTGTCAAATATAACAATCTGGTTTTTGTACACCTTCAACTTTCTGCCGTAATCGTCGCATATGCTTTTTAAAAATGATGAGTCTGTTGCTTTCGACTGTTCTTTTGACTTTATCGTTATGTCCTCACAGTCAAAATACAGTTTTAGTTTATATCTGTCGGCTATGGTCTGTGCAATCTTTTTCAGTGTTGCCTTTTCCCATGTCTGACTTCTTTCCGTTTCCTTAAATGCGTCCCCGGCGGGACTTGATACCGCACCTATAGAAAATGAAGAACCGCTACTGCCTCTTGAATAACTCATACTGTCTATTATGAATACTCCGCAGTCAAGTTTTCCTTCGTCACCTTCGCCGTTCCAGTTTTCCGTCCGTATTTCTGCTTTTATTTCGTCACCGGCTGACGGTATCCAAGCCGCAATCCACTGATTTTCTGGATCAGCCAGATTTATTTTTATACTGTCACTGTCTCCACCGTCAGGATCGGTATAGCTGAAACTGTTTTGAAAGTTGTCTAAAGCCGTTTTTATTGTCTTTCCGTTATATGTTATATATACGTTTGCCTTTCTTCCTTTCATGTTTACGACCTCCACGGCGGTAAATTTCCGCTTCTTCCCTCTGTCAGTGCCGGAGTTTTTAATACCGTTCCTGCCGAAAACTCAAAAACGGACACATAAAACAGATTGTTATCCATAAGCCAGTCTGCTTTTGTTTCGTCTCCGTACACTTTTAAGGCTATGCTGTCCCATTTATCACCGTTTTCTGTTATATATGTGTCCGTCATTTTTTAAATCCTCCTACTAAAAAGCCAGTCTACGCCGTTCTCTTGTATACATGTCCATAAATTCCTTAAATTCTTCGTATGAACTACGCATTGCCTCCGATATTTCCGATTTATCCGCATTGCCGTTTATTACAATATTCGGTGAGTACGTAATACTGCCGTCTGCACCGCCGTTAAGCATATTGCTAAGTTTGCTGAGCGGTACTACTGCCTCCGGCTCACCGCCTTCGCCTATTTCTGCTAATGTCGGGCCTGTTGCAATACCGCCTGTTGCAAGTGTCGGAATTGTAGGAATGTTAAGCCCTACGTGCTTACCGCCGATAATCGGCACACCCTTTGGAACATTGACCTGAAATTTATTCAGCTGTCCTATACCGGAGTTTACAAAGTTGATCACCGAATTTATTCCGTTTTTTACAGCACTCTTTATTCCTTGCCATACAGCCGAAACCTTTTCGCCCACTGAGTCCCAGAAAGTATTCCATGGCTGAACAAAATTCTGGTCGAGACATTGCATTATATAGTCCCACCATTCCGACATTGCATTCATTACGTTTGACCCGATTTCCTGTATCTTTTGCCATAATTCTCCCAGTTTTTCTTTGACTGTATCCCAATTTTTATATAATAAAATTGTTGCTGCCATTACTGCGGCAAAACCCAGAATTAATAGTGTTAATGGACTTGTTAGAAATGCAAAAGCCGTCCCTAATGCCGTTGTTACACCTGTTGCAATAGCCGCTGCTGTGTCCCATGCGTATAATAAGCCTATTCCTATCGTTAAGCCTACATCTGTAGCCGCTCTTGCAATCATTGCACCATTGTAAATCAAAATAGCTGTTGCCAATCCACCTACAACCCAAGCGGCTGCGGCTATTACCTCTTGATGTTCCGATAAGAAATCCGTAAATTCTCCGAACTTATCTTTTACATCTCCTAACATATCTTTTAATTCTCCGAATTTCACCAATACAGGGTCTTTGATAAAGTTGCCTAAGTTTTCCGCTGCGTTTGAAACGGCAGGCAATACAGTCCCCGATACATAATCAAGAGCTTTTTGTATATCTGGGCCAAATGCTTTTAAGAATTGCAGCTGTACGTCTTGCAGTGCCGAGTCGAGTTTTGCAAACGAATAATCAACTGTATTTGTTGTTGTTTCGTGCATTGTATCCAATGCATTATTGCTATTCTGTATCTCTCCCGACAGTTTGTCCCATGCCGATGCACCGCCGTCTACTGTTTTATTAACACCTTCGAGCAACTGATTGTATGTAGAATAATAGTTTGTGCCTGCAATAGCCGCTAAATAACTATTTTTTTGTTCTTCTGTCATTCCTGCCATTGCTTTATTAGTGTCTTTCAGAATATCTCCGAAGTTCCTTGTATTTCCTGCGGCATCGTATATGCTTACACCTAACTTTTTATATGCATTCATTGCCTCTTTCTTCGATGTCATACGAACAAGTATAGAATTCAGTGCTGTTCCGGCAACAGCACCTTTTGTATTTGCGTTTGCTAATATTCCAAGTGCTGTTGCCGTGGTTTTATAATCCTGTCCTGCCGCTTTTGCCGCACCGCCAACACCCGTAAAAGCCTCCATAAGTTCCCCGGCTGTTGTTGCCGATTTATTATTTGCCTTTACAAGTACATCAAAATATCCGTTTATATCATCCATATTGTCAAAGCTGACACCCATAGCGTTCATAGAGCCTGTTACAAGATTTGCTGTTCCTGCCAAGTCTGCACCTGTGGCTTCTGCAAGTTTTAACACAGGCATTAATGCTTTTGTACTTTTATTTACGTCCCAACCTGCAAGGGACATATAACCCAAAGCGTCTCCTGCTTGTGCCGATGTAAATGCCGTTGCTTTGCCGGCCGCTTCTGCCGCCTCTGATAATTTCTGAAAGTCTGCCGAACTTTTGTCTGTGATACCTGCAATACCTGCCGTATTTGCCATACTTTTTTGATAATCTCTGTATGTATCCAAAGCACCGCTTGCCATTGACTGTATTCCACCTATTGCCGCCTGTATTCCGCTTGAAATAAGATTACCGCCGACTATTGACCCAAGTATACTTTGTGCATTGCTTGCCGCTTTTCTGACCGATGGATCAACCTGAGCCCCTATTTCTATGTCGAACCTCTGTTTATTTGCCATTTATTTTCGCCACCTCCTTTACTACCTCGTATAAATCCAAAATTGGCAGACTCAAATAATATTCAAGTCCGCCAAATGTATTCATTGCCAGTTTTATACAAAGTGTTCTTAATTCTTTTCCTGTTCCGACATCAATATGTCGCTGTAAAAAAAACTTCCTACCTTGTTTTTTAATGCCACACCGTCTCTTGCAGGTAAGGCAAGGAAAAACTCAACAGGTTTCCCTGTTGCAATAGAGCATATGATACAAGCATAGTCTGTATCAAATTCTTTTATCGCACTTATGCCGCCACCTCTTGTAAATCTTTTATCAGCCTCTACAAGCTGACTTGTGTTTAAATCTTCCAGAGCCGATAAGTCTATTTCTGTGTATGTTTCCCCCTCAAACTGAAAAGGTTTTGTTAATTTAACTTTATAGTCCATTTTTATCTCTCCCCTTAACATAATGATTTTATTTTTGCCAAATAATCAGTTCCGTTTATGTTATACACGTTGTTTAACTTATCCAGTTCAACTTTCTTTGCCCCGTCAACCTCAATCATTATATATACAAGTTCCAGTGTAACGCTTGAACTCATTGGCGAGCCTGCCTTTGCACTTCCTGTTGTAAGTGTCTTTAACATGCCCCTCATAACTATTCTCATGCCTTTGTACGCCTTGCCGCTGTTAAGGCTCTGTACCTGCACCGCACCCCTCAGCGTAATATCAACGCCTTCATCGGCTTTCATCACCTTGAATATGTCACCGTATAAGACTCTAAACGGTATCTCTATGGTCATACTTCCAAAATGCCCGATGTTCGGGCTTTCAATCTCGCCAAGTATACCGGGACCGCTGATTGTTTCCGTCATTGCTTCAAATGACGGAAGTGTAACCTCGTCTGTAATACCTACAAGGATATTACCCGAATTGTAGACATTAAAATTATTGATTTTTTCAGGAATATTGCTCAATGCCATTCTTATTCGCCTCCTGTTAAAGCTGTTTCTATTGCTGTTGGGTCAAATTCCAGTATAAATTCGATGTTTTCGGCAGGTGTAAACGGTGCGAAATCAATATGGAATACAATCTGACCGTTTAAAATCTGTGTTATCGGATTTTCGCTCGACAAAAATGTTACGTTATATCCTGCACAAATTCCTCTCGCTACATAGCTGTTGCCGTTTATGTTTTCGGAGTCGACAATGGACTCAATAAGTCTGTAGTTTGCCGGGTCATCTACCCTCTGAAAATATGTTAAAATTAAGCTATTTGAACGCCATGTGAAAAATCTTCTTACCATTATCCAACGGTCTTTCGGGTCTGTACTGCTCGGATATGCACATGTATTATTGCCCCACGCCTTATAGCCGTTTATGTTTATTGCGGTGCATACACCAAAGCTGTTAATTACATTGCCTTCATTCTGGTCTATTATTACCTCTGTGCCGTCTGCCAGACATGTTCCTGTAATCTTGAAACTTTTGTTTGAAGGACTTAAATTCGGAACATCTCCATTGTCAGCGTCAGTGTATGCTATTAAAGCACCCATTACCGCTGACATATGCAGTTTGTTGCTGCCGCTCTTTACCATAGGCCAGCACGCAATAGCGTGTTCGCTTGATGCTCCCAGATTTTCCTTTGCTGTTTTTACTGCTGTGTATGCCGTTGCGTTTACATCATCAGATGTATTAGTGGAAATATCAAGAATGCACTCGGCTGTATATACACCGTTTATACCTGTACAAGCCGCCTGTAATTTTGCCGCAACGTCTGCCTTGTGACTCCAACCCGGAGCAAGTAAAAGCCCGGCGGTCATGTTAAAGCGTGGGTATACCTCTTTTACTTTGTTTATTGCATTTATTATTTCTGTCTCTGTTACAGCTGTTCTTTCACCTGAAATATTTAAATACTTATAGGACACCGTTCCTGTTGTTTTTCCCTTTGCCGTTGCGGATACAAGTGTAATCTTTGCTTTTTCTTCGCTGTCAAACTCAACTGTATAGTCCGAATCTCTTACAAGTCCGCTTATTTCAATGCTGCTTTTTATTGTATAAGCGTTTTCCACGGTAAAAGTATCATCGGTAGCCGTATAACTTTCGCTTGATACCTTTGTGGCGTGTGTGCTGCTGTTCGGGTCGAGTACATTCACCAAGATAATCGGTGCTACCGCAAACATATCAAAACATGCTTTTATGCTTTCGCACAAAGTGAACTTGTCAAAATCATCTGAATACCCTAACTGGTTTACAGCCTCATCGTAACTATAAATTAATTTCGGCTCTGTTGCATTTTCAAGGTTTTCGGCTCTGTGTATCGCTGCAGTGCCGAAAATGACCTGTAAGCCTGCACTGCCCTCTGTTGGGACAGTCAGGCTTGTAGGTGCTTCGCTTACATAAATGCCGTGTTTGTATGCCATTTTTTCTCACTCCTTTTTTAATATATAAAAGAGCGTTCATAAGAACACTCTTTTATTATGCAAATTCATCAATTCTACGTGGTGCCGGGCAGTTAAAACCTATTGAAACCGCCCCGAAAAAATATGGATATGTATCAACATCTGTTTGTAAAGTCCATTCCAACGGCGGTTCGGCTTCAAATTCATCTATATTCGGTCTTTCGGCAAAAGATTGATACAATTTGTTTATGATTGTTATTACGTCCTTTGTTCCCTCTTTGTTCGTATCTTTGGCATAAATACATATGATAAAAACAACATTTACCTGTAATGCACTGTCCCACGTTTCCTGAAAGCCGTCCGTAATTCTTACGATAACGTATGGGGCTGTTGCCGTTTCAATGTCAATATCCTCATCTTCATCATCGGGAATATTCAAATCCTGCGAACATATCTTTATTTTTCGCCTTTCACCCGAAACTGTTGGTAATTCGAGGTTTTCAAGCACTTTTTCAACTCTTTTTATCAATTTTTCCTGCAAAATATCCGCTGTCAATGTACTTCACCCCTCAATACCCTGCCTATCTGCCTTTCAAGTTCCCTTTCAAGAATACCGTGTATCTCCGGCTTTACGATCTTGTATACTCTTATCTTTGAGCCGATCATCTGTGGGTCAGACAAACTATATAACGATTTAATAGGGTATCTTTCCTCACCTGTTCTTTCAACAAGTCCTACACCGCCTGTTCTAGGAAATCTTACTAAAAAGGCTTTTGAGCCTTTCCCTATAAGCTGCTTTGGGCTGTTTGCACGTACAACTTTAGCCTTATACACTTTAGGTCTTGCTGCCCCTTCTTTTAAAGTTGCCGGCGTAACTGTAAACCCTTTTAACTGGTTTGATTTTCCGGTGACGCTTATCACCGCCACAAGCCTGTTTTTAGTTGCCTTTTTTAATTTTGTTGTACGGTTGAAGGTTGCTGTTTTTATTGTGTATGATTTTTTGGCATTTTGAAATAATAAAGACCTTGCTTTTTTTGCCGTGTCATTCAATACCCACCTTGTTATTTTTTTTGCTGCCGGCCACATATCACCCAGACGTTTTTCTATTGCTTTAACTGTGACATCGTCATTTCTGAAGGATAATTTTATAACACCGTTTGAAATTTTAAGACCTGTTTTGGTTCTTTTCATGCTCTGTTTGCCTCCAGCTCAAAGGAATAAATACCGTCTTCGTCAATGACATTTGTTATTACATACGTCTTTTTGCCGTCCAGAATAAGCAGTTTCCCTATTTTTGGCTTTGCTCCATATTCGGCAACAGGCACATATATTAAAATATGCGCCTTATAAATGCCGTCTAAGTGTGTTGTACTGCCGCCCTGTGTTCTGTCCAGCAATTCATTTGTATCAATAATAACGTGCATTTTCTTGCCGTCAATTAAGTGCATATCCGAAAATTCGTCATTATTGAAAAACACATTTCCTACATCTTTCGCCGCCATTTCTTTAAAAGTCGGACTCATTTTCTGTTCCTTCCTTTTTTCTCCGGCTGTTCGGGTACATACGCAAGACCGATTTTTAAAAGTTCTTTCGCTTCTTCCTCTGTTACAAGCATTTCTTCACCTGCATAGTATTTTTCGCCTGAAACATCTACATATGTGCCGTTTGCGATCAGCTTAATACCCTTTGTTTCGTCTATTGTTGTCTCTTTTATTTCCTCTGTTGCGTTGTTCTTTTTTTCGTCATCGTCAAAACGTGCCATCTATGCCACCGCCTTTTAACCTAACAACTTGATTTTTACTGTATCATTTTCAGCCGCCGCTACAGCCCAGCCTAACGGTACATTGCTCGTTTCTGTTGCCGTTGCCTTTTCTGCCGATGCATCGTAATAAACAGCCGCACCTAAAGCAATAGCCCCCGTTGACGGCACAATCCACACACCTTCAACAAATACAGCCCCCACGCTGTTGTTCGGAATGTCAGTTCCGGCAACTCCGCAGCGTGTTGTTCCAAGTGCAACAACAGTGTTAGCCGCTATTGTTGCACCGCTTGTGTTTTTGTAATCTACGCTTACACCCTTCTGGTAAAATTCTGCTCTCATATTTTTCACTCCTTTCTTTAAATTGTAATTGCAACACCGTTATTTCTTGCTATGCCACGCCAGTCAATCACTGTGATGCCCCAATCCATATAGATGTCCCAAACGAAACCTAACATTCCCGGTGTTTCCATACGTCTTAATGTCGGTGTTTCGTTGCCGTTTAAATAATCAATCTGTATTGACTTCGCTGAAATCGGGTCAGCTACTAAAAACCAAGGGCAAGCGTTTGAACCTGCGAGACCGTTTAATGTCGCGTCTTCAACATATGTGAGTCCTTTATTTGCAAGTGGGTTATAACCTGTATAGTTATTATCATCTGTTTTAATCGATGTCGAATGTAAAATGGTGTCTACATTGAGACCATATCCCACAGGAAGAACTAACATTCTCGGTGTAATATTGATTGCCTCACCGAATGGGTCCTTCTGAGTCTGCATTTTGAGCATAAGTTTATTGATTGTTTCAAGTGACGGCTTTGCCCCCGTGCCTTCAAGGTTGCCATGGTCTGCATTGAAAAGCACTTTTCCATCATAAATTGTTGCGTTGTTGTTGAATAAAAGTTCATATACCTGTGTATTGATTTTTCTCTTTGCCGCTGACGCATATACACCCGGCACATTTGATAAAAAGCCTATATCGTCATTAATAAACGCTTGACGTGACATGTTGAACTGTGTTCCATATGTGTCTATCTTTCGCTGTGGTAAAAGGCTTGTTTCGGGTTTTGATGCTTTAAGTTCGCCGTTTTCGCCAACCCTTTCAAAAGCACCGCCGCCGATAATATAGTTATGGTCCGGTGTAACCTTAAAGTCTGATACACTGCCCTTGCTACACCAGTACTGGAATGTTGTCGGTGTTGCTGTATAGATAGCCACAATATTCTTTCGTATAGTTGAGTCAAGAATTGCAGGGAATGCCGATGTCGGGTTAAAATACTGACGGCAAAGTTCGGTATAAAGTTCGTCACCGCTCATACGTCTTAATTCGCTCTCGCTCTTGCCCTCTCTTGCCATTGACTCAATAGCAAAATCTTTTAAACTCATGTTTCTTAATTCCGTTGCACCTTCAGCAGGCTTTTCTACTTTCTGTCCACAACGGAGCTGTAAAGCGTCTGTTGCCGCTTCTCTGAATTTGTCTCCTTCGTCTTTTGTCACCTTAACGCTTGCTGGTCCTTTACTTTTTTTAAGTTCTTCAAGGATTGCAACCCTGCATTTGTCCTCTGTCATTGTTGCGTCTTTAATGAAGTTTTCTTCATCAATACCGAAATCACGGCACATTGATGTGATAGAAAGTATTCTTTTTCTTTCTGCCTCTGCCCCTCTTTTTGTTGCTGCCCCATCTGCACCTTCGGTTTTGATTTTGTCAATGTCGGCCTGTAATTCATTGAAAGTTCTTTCTTCTTCCTCCGACATTGCTCTGCCCTTGGCTTTTGCCCTGTCTACAATAGCCTGCTGTTTTGCGATTAATTCTTTTAACTCCATTTTTCTTCCTCCTTCTTTTATATAAGATTTTTATTTATGAAAATCTGTTTCTCATACAGACTCATATCACTATTATTTTTTGTTTCTTCTTCAAATGACCGTCCCACGCCCACTGTGGAATCAGCTGGAATACTAACTATTGAAATCTCCAAAGGTGTCCATTTTCGGGCAATGTAACACGGCCCTTCAAAACGTCCGTCTGTTGATGTTTTCCCCTTTTCGACAATTTCCCAGTTGTCAACCATGTACCCAACAGAAACACCTCTTAACGTGCCATTTGCTACTTTCTCCATTATCACTTTTGAGGCATCATCTGAGTCAAATCTAATTTTGGCTTTTCCTCTATTATCCTCTATCCATGCGTTTTCAATCTTTCCAATGACCTTGTTTCTGTCGTGATTGAAAAGTACAACACCAATCTCGTTTAATCGGCTTAAATCACAAGCCCCGTCTGCATGGTCTAAAATCTCATTCCCGAAATACCGCATATACGGTTCTTCTGATGAAAAACTTAACTCAAATACATTGCTGTTTTCCTCATCAGCTTTTACCTGCATATCAAAAATATCTCGCTGTAAATTTTTATCAGCCATTTATGCCACCTCCTACAATGCTAACTCCTGCCTTTTCTGCATATTCTTTAGCGGCCGCCATATCGTCAATCTGTTCCTTCCAGTCTTTTCCGTTTTCTGCCGCTATCTGTTGAAATGTTTTCATGCCATTTTCTAAAGCTATTCTATTAGCATTTGCTTCTTTTACCGGGTCAATCCACCTTTTCTGCCCCGCTATCCACATATGCTTTGAATATTCCGTTTTTTGGTTAAAAAAATCAGGTATTGTAATCACACCTGATAGAACTGCACTTTTTAAAAATTCTTCGTATACCTCTGACATAAAACTTTGAAACAATTCTATATCCTCCGCATATGTCAAATCATCTTCTATTGCACTTTGCCTTGCGGAACTGTAATTTGTCTCACTCATATCCCTTGTTGTGCTTTCATAGCTGAGACCCTGTCCACTCGCAATTAACCTTTGCTGTAATTTCAAGAATGTTGACGCATCGTCTCCCGAACTTTTCGGGTCGACTACCTGAATTTCGTCTCCGGCATTCATTTCTTTAATCATTCCTGGGGTAAGGCTTTTACCTTCATACGTTATTGCATTATTTGCATTGTTTACAATCTGCCGTCCAAGTCCTGTCGATACAGGCAAAGCCTTTTTTATAAAAACAGCCAAACAGGCGGCTATTCTTTCCTTTACGCTTACCGCCGTTATAAACTCGTTCGTGTCTCTTATTCTCGTCAACGTAGGCGTTAAGTCCGATATTTCCCTAACCTGTGATGGCCTGCTTTTGGTGTAGATATAAATAATATCCTCTGCATGATAGTATTTCGGTGTTGCCACCTCTAACCCGTCTATAGAATATTGTGCTATCCAATATCCTACTGGTCTGTTGTAAGAATTGTATTCAATTCCACCTGCAACCTTGTGACTTTTGTCTTTTGGACGGCTCCACGAGATACTCAATTCGTCTACTTCTAACGCCTGCAACTGAAATGGAACTATGCCCTGATTTGTATAGCATTTTTTAAAAATTATGCCACCGTCAACTTTTTTTCGTTTTACCGCCATTCGCAAAATTTGACTGAATGACTGTGTTCCGGTTACGTCACAGTTTTTTGCTTTTGTCCATTCGTTCCACAGTGTTTCTATTTTTGTGTTTAGTTCTTCGCTGTCGGTCTTTGCCTGTAATGTGTAACCGCTGCCTATTATATTTCTTGTAAACGCTTTTATAACAGCGTTGCCCATATCGGAATTACGCTCAATATCTCTTGCTCTTGCCCTAACAATATCTCGGTCGGTTCGGTCTGTCATTTCTGCCGACTCAATGAGCGGATGCCATTGTTTGTTGAGTCTGTCAAAACCACCTGCATCATATCCGTGCTTCTTGATATAATCAAGTTCCTGTTTGAACGCCGCTCTTTTTATGCCCTGATATGGTGAAATGAACCCGATTATATTGTCCAACCAACTCATTTACTAATCACCTCATCCCAATAAATTCGGCCACATAGGTATCTGAAAATAATCCGTTTGACTCTGTTGTTGCCGCTATCTCCGCCGTCAGTGTATCCCTTAAATTTTTAAGTTCCGTTATATTGGCTCGTGTCAAAGACCTCGAACCGATTTTATAACTTTGTCCACCTGCTGTTATTGCTATTATTGCCTTGTTTACTTCCGTCAGCATTTCCGTAGCACTGTAAGAAGATAAATCCTTTGTATCATCTGCCATTTTTTCACTCTTTTCTAAATCCACGAATTATCTTGTTTTATCCATTCTTCTTCTTCCTGTCTTTGCGGAGGGCTGTTTACAACAGGGTCTCTTGCAACTGGAGCATGATTATTGTCTTGCAAGAACAAGCTTCTTACTCCCAGAATGTCAGCCGCCGCCATTCCATAAACCTCACAGTCTAAATAGTGGTTGTCTGCATGGCTTGTCTTTTGTACCCAACGTGTCCGTAGCTTACCGCCACCGCCTTTTTCGGTTATTTTGTGTTCCGATGTCACCTGTGTGCAATACTCCAAATCTATGCCATCAAACACCATCCATGATCCTGTACCGTTTTCACGTTTCATTCGTCCGGCAATCATGTCTTTGTATTTGCCGCCGTCTACAAGTGCCAATGTCATACCATAGGCCTTTGAGCTTGTTTTATTTACAGAACTTAGCTTGAAATAATTTATCATTGAAGTTGTTCCCTTTGACGGTAAACACCACTCTGAGTTCATTGCTGCAAAGTCATAAACTTCATCTGTCTGGTCTCCCGAGTCAATCAGGCATAAGTCAACCAGTTTTACCGTGCCATCAGGCTTCATATACTCCAAATTCATTATTCTTTCTATATCCCTAAAGCTTGTAACCTGTCCTCTTGTAACAAGCTGACTGGTCAAATATTCGCCCCACGCCCTGATTGTGTAGTATAAACTTGTTTCCTGAACATCGACCCCAGCCGTTAATAAGCGTGTCCATTCCGGTACAACAAATTCCGGTAAATCCGTTTGCCTTTCCATTACTGTCTCTGCATTTGTCTTTAATTTTGTATCTTCCCACGGCTCGGCAAGCCACGAATTAGTGAAGTTATGTAACGCCTCTGTATCATCTTTCGCAATTAAATAGGCTTTCGCAATCTGAGAAAACCTTGTGAATGGCGAATATAAGGTGTTTATCCAAAATGCCACCGTTTTCGTGAATTTTGTATTTTCTTTGACTGTTTCCCACTTTCCCTTTTGCAGCATCTCCATTTTATCTGAGTCATTTATTACATTCCCACATTCTTGACATATGTACTGTGCAAATTCCGCTTTATCAGCCGCACTTAATTTTTCGTTATCGTCAGGCCAACGTATCTGTGCGAATTTCAATTCAATAAATTCACCACAGTGCGGACACGGTACAAAATAGTGTTTTTCAATATCTGCCTTTTCTTTTTCTTCCCAAATATGCCCCGTTCGTGTTGTTGGCGTGGAACACATGTATATCTTCCGGTTGTTGAATGTCTTTGTTCGCTCCACAGCTAAACTTATAGGGTCAGCCTCTTTTTTACTTTCACTCGGATATTTGTCAACTTCGTCAAGGAACAAATAGCGGATAGGTCTTGAAGCCAATTCGCTTGGTGAGTTTGACCCGACAATGCTAATATACATGTTATCAAACTGTAATTCTTTTTTACTGCTATTTTTTTCTTTGAAGTGTTTTTTTGTCTCTTTGCTTGCCTTTAGCATCGGTTTTATTCTCTGTTCAACAACCGAGTCGGCAAGTTCCGATGTCGGATACACTATCATCATTGGAGCTGGGTCTTGTGCTACGCTGAAACAAATCATATTGTTTAACGCCTCTGTACCGCCCAACTGGGTACATTTGCAAAATACAATTTTTTCAGTTTGATAATTGTTAAATTCGTCCATTATGCCGACTAAATAGGGTGTCATTTCATTTTTCCACTTGCCGGGCATGCTGCTACTACGCTCATCCAGAAATCTATATTTTCCGGCCCATTCCGAAACCGTCAATTCTTCCGGCGGTTTCAGCAACTCCAACGATTTTTTTATGTATTCCGGTACTGCATATTTACGGAAACTGTACTTTCTTTTCTTCAATCCACCTCACCGTCTTTTGTTTCGGTTTTAGCTGCCAGGACAAAAGTTTTGAGCATGTCTGTACATTCTTTTGTCATATCCTTTTCAAGTGAGCGTATTACCACAGGGTCAACGTATCCCGTCAGCAGTCCACCTATACGGTTCGGAACAGCAAGAACAAATTTTTTAAGGATAACAAAAAATTTTTGATAGTCCAGACTCACCTCTTCCAGTGATATGTATTTGCCCGTTGCAATTTCCGTTTTTAACCTGTGCAACTCTCCCTGACTCTCTTTTAAAGCAATTTCGGCCTTTAATTTCTGTTCTTTCAAGTCAAGTTCTTTGTCACTTCTTGCCTTGCCGTTTGCTTTGTTTTGAAGATATTCAACATATTTTTGAATTGTCGGAACAAGGTCGTACATTCTGCCCTTTTGGCCACTCACCTTTTCACTATGTATGATTCCCTCTTGTGTCAACTGCTGTATTCGCCGCACACTCAAATTAAATAGCTTTGCGATTTGTTCAGCCCTCGCCCATTGTTCAGC
>ERZ1026880.529-NODE-529-length-19198-cov-8.888367_pt1 | contig 19198 bp, 11 predicted proteins | sample MGYA00380170_ERZ1026880 | MGnify/ENA primary metagenome ERZ1026880 (study PRJEB33269, sample SAMEA4719806) | human gut metagenome | biome: human-associated habitat; feature: organic feature; material: feces | place: Cameroon | collected 2013-10 ...
AAAAAACAATGCCTGAACAGGGGATTTATCATCATATTTAGATACTTGTTAACTAGTCGAATATGGACGTAGGGGTTTAGAATAGGTAGACGAAGAAGGGGACACGTGAACAGGGGACGGAGGTGTGTTCACGGCGGAATCTCGGGTTCCCAAGGGCCTAACACGTGAACACACCTCCGTCCCCTGTTCGCCCGGTGGCGTCACGCCTTCTTCCGGTCAATAACACGAAAGCCAATCGGGAATCGGGGGGATATGGCAATTCGCGAACAGGACGACACGACGCAGAACCAGCGCACACAAGGAAAAGCGACCGCGAGCGTTTCCGAGCGATTCTCGACGGCGCTTGCGTCCATCGACCGGCAGGCGCCCAGCTTGACGTATCTGGGCCTGGGCTGCTGGATCGCGTGGAACACCATCGCGTTCTCTGGATCGTTCTGGCTGCACGAGACCGACAACAGCAACATCACCGAGAACCTCATGCTCGTGCACCTGCTGACATGCTTCATCACGCTGTCGCTCGTCGCGCTGTTCGCCGACCGCTTCTCCAAATGGGTCGCGAAGAACCGGACCACGTTCATCGGCGGCCTTGTGGCAGCTGTGGGCACACTCCTCATCTGCAACGCGCGTAGCGAAGTGCTGGGCGCAGCCGTCCCCCACTCCGCGCTCACCGTGCTGTTCAACTCCGGCTGCGTGCTCTCAGGCATCGGCACCACCATGCTGTTCGTACGCGCCGCCGCCCTGTTCGGCACGCTGCCGCCCCACCGCGCGCTCTACCGGCTGGCCGAATGCACGCTATTTTCGATTGCCATCTACTTCGTGTTGAACGGCTGCCCGCAGCCGATCGCCGTCGCAGCGTTCATCGCACTGCCCGTGATAGGGGCGGCGCTCTTCTGCATACGCCGCAAGGACGTGCGCGGCGAGAAACAGGTGCTCGCCACTCCGGTGAAGCTGACGCGCAGATTCTGGGTGCTGCTCGCCTCCATCGGCCTGTGCTCCACGGCGCTTGAACTGATTCGCGCATATGTGCTGATCAGCGTGCCGCCTATGTACGCCATCGGCGCGAACGTGGTTTCGCAGCTTATCGAGGTCCCCCTCATGGTCGCCATCATGGCTGCCGTGCTGCTCGCGAAATCCCGTCGCGACGGGTTCGCCAAGATGTATTCCATTGCCGCATGCGCGCTTACGGTGCTTATCGTGTGCATCGCGATGTTCTCCTTGAACACGCCTGCTGTGGCGTCGGGCGCCTGGGTGGTGTGCACGTGCTACAACATGGTGGTGTGGGCGATGCTGTACTACCTGGTGTATCAGTGGCGCGGCGGCGCGCTGCGCATCGTGGCGTTCGGCAATGCGGCGTTGTCCGGCGGCACGCTCGTGGCAAGCCTTCTGGCCATGGCGTACCAGGCGTCGCACATCTCGGAAAGCGTGATGAAGGTCATCATCGCCCTGATCGGCGTGGCCGTGCTCATCGACGTGCTGTTCGTCTTCTCCGAGAAGCAGATCAACGGCATGCTGCTGCCTGTGGACGAAGGCGGTGCTGAGGCGGCGGACGATTCTTCGGGTATCGACGCAGCCAAACAGCCAGGCAGATGGAAGCTTGCCTGCGAGGAGGTCGCACGCGCCGCGGGCCTGTCCGCCCGTGAAACCGAGGTGTTCCTGGGCCTTGCCCGCGGCCGAACCGCCCAGGAGATCGCCGACCGCGAGGTGGTGTCGATCTACACGATCCGAGCCCACACCCGCAGCATCTACGCCAAGCTGGACGTGCACAGCAAAAAGGAGCTCACAGCACTCGTGCAAAAGCAGGTTGACCAGGCAGGATAAGGCATTCGCAAGCAAGACATACGTCGATTGTCACGTTGCCGGCTGCCCCTATCCGGTAAAATCAGCTCATCCCAGCAGAAAGGAAGCACCATGATCGTACTTACCCTGCTCATCCTGTTCATCATCGCGGCCGTCGGGTCCGCGGCCCTTGGCTCGCCGATGCTGTTCGTCGTGCGGCAGCAAGAGGCGTCCATCATCGAGCGCCTCGGCAAGTTCAACCGTATCGTGCAGCCGGGCCTTCACTTCCTGATCCCGATCATCGAGCGCCGCGCCGCCGAGGTCAACCTGCGCACGCAGGAGGCGCGCTACTCGCTCAACGGCAAAACCAAGGACAACGTGACCATCGGCACGGCGGTGTCGGTCCAGTTCCGCGTCGACCAAATGCCCGCCCAGACCGTCGAGCAGTCGGGCGTTTACCGCAGCTACTACATCCTGAGCAACCCCATCGACCAAATGGAAAGCTACATCGCCGACGCGCTGCGCTCGGCCATCCCCGGCTACACGCTCGACGAGGTGTTCGACAACAAGGACCTCATCGCGCAAAACGTGAAGGATTCCGTGACGGAGCTTATGGCAGGCTACGGCTACGACATCATCACCACGCTCATCACCGACATCGAGCTGCCGAAGGACGTCGAGCGCTCCATGAACGCGATCAACTCCGCACAACGCGACCAGGAGGCGGCGAAGGCGCTTGCCGAGGCCGAGCGCACCAAGACCGTCGTGGCGGCGCGCGCCCAGGCCGAGGCCATGGAGCAGACGGGCATCGGCATCGCGAACCAGCGCAAGGCCATCGCCGACGGCATCGCCGCATCGCTTGACGTGATCAAGTCCTCGGGCGTGTCCGCCAAGGAAGCGAACGACCTGTTCACGTACACCCAATGGGTGGAGATGATGGGGTCGTTCGCCGAATCCGGCAAGGCCTCGACCATCCTGCTACCGTCGGGTTTCGAGGGTTCCTCCTCGATTCTCCCGGACATCCTTGCAGCGCAAGCCGCCCAGCAGAAACCCGAAGGCGAAGGCAACCCGTTCGAGGTCTAAGCCAAACCCGGCTTCGATCCGCCCAAGGGTCACCGAAATGCACTGCGGCCCACATGAGAATCGTTAACAAACGAGAAGGGGTCGGCCCCGGAGTTCTTCCGGGGCCGACCCCTAGTAGGTTACGCCGTTATCGCAGCCATTCTGGTCTTGCACCAGCGCCTCGGCTCGGGGCTAGCGCCAACAACCTTACGCCATGACCTTGCGGAACAGGTCGACCACCTGGGCGTGGTCGGCTTCGCGGGGGTTGCCCGGGAAGCAGGCGTCGGCCATGGCATCCGTTGCCAGCTGCTCGAGGTCTTCCGCCACCAGACCATTGCAGGTATGCGGGATCTCCACGTCGGCGGACAGCTGGCGCACGGCGGCGATGGCTGCATCGGCAGCCTCTTCCGTGCTCATACCCGCAACGTCGACGCCCATGGCGCGCGCCACGTCGACCAGGCGCTCGGCGCACACCGGCTTGTTGAACTCCATGGCCACCGGCAGCAACATGGCGCACGCCACACCGTGCGGCGTGTCGTAGTGCGCCGACAGCGTGTGCGCCATGGCATGATCGATGCCCAGACCAACGTTGGAGAAGCCCATGCCGGCAACGTACTGGCCAAGCGCCATGCCCTCGCGGCCGGCGCCCGGCTCGCCCGACTTCGCCTCGGCATACGCCGCGCGCAGGTTCTTCGAGATCAGCTCGATGGCCTTCAAGTGGAACATGTCGGACAGCTCCCACGCGCCCTTCGTGGTGTAACCCTCGATGGCGTGCGTGAGCGCGTCCATGCCCGTTGCCGCGGTCAGACCCGCCGGCATGCTGGCCATCATATCGGAGTCGACCACCGCCACGTCGGGGATGTCGTTGACGTCGACGCACACGAACTTGCGGACTTTCTCCGGGTCGGTGATGACGTAGTTGATGGTGACCTCGGCCGCCGTGCCCGCCGTGGTGGGGACGGCGATGGTGAACGTGGCGTGGTTCTTCGTGGGCGCGACGCCCTCGAGCGAGACCACGTCGGCGAACTCGGGGTTCTCCGCGATGATGCCGATGCCCTTGGCGGTGTCCATGGCCGAGCCGCCGCCAACCGCCACGATCATGTCGGCGCCGGAAGCCTTGAACGACGCCACGCCATCCTGCACGTTTTTGATGGTGGGGTTGGGCTTGATCTGGTCATAGAGCTCCCACGGGATGCCGGCCTCGTCTAGCTTAGCCGTCACCTTGCCCGTGACGCCAAATCTCACCAGGTCAGGGTCGGAGCACACGAACGCCTTCGCGAAGCCGCGGCGCGCGATTTCGCCGGGAATCTCCCCGATCGCACCGGCACCGTGATACGAGATATTGTTGAGCACGAAACGATTGACCGCCATGGCGGCACCCCCTTCACATGAGCGGGCTTTGCGGTTTCCCCTGACGAAGCCCGCACCGTTACAGCTATTGCCAGTGTACCGCTACAGCACGCCGTTTACCGGAGAAATTGCAACGCTCACGGTAACGATTAGGTGGCAAAGACGAACGCGCGTGAACAGGGGACGGAGGTGTGTTCACGGCGATGCGCCGCGCTCCCAAAAGGCTAGCGTGAACACACCTCCGTCCCCTGTTCACGCCCCCCCTGTTCACCTGGCAGCAAAAAGCCCCTGTCGAGAATCCCGGCAGGGGCTTGCAAGCAGGATGGGCTCACAGCACGCTCGCCGGCGCGCCCGTTTCCTACTCGACTGCCGTGGGCTCGAGGGCCTCGGCTTCCTTGTAGCTGATCCAGCCATCGGGGATGGTGACGTCGCTGTGGCACTTGCTGCAGTACACGGTAGACGCACGATGCGCCTTATGGCACTCGTTGCAGGCGACCTCGCCGTGCTCCTGCACGTGCGGGTTACGCTTCATGTCGCTGGTCTTCTCCACCAGGTCATCGCGCGTCATGGTGGAGCCGTCGTCGTTGACGTGGCAGCCCGAGTTCAGGCAGAACGCCTCGCTGGCGATGCCGCGCGCGGCGGTCAGATCGGACAGCGACTTCTCCTCGGGCACGAAGCGCTCATCGACGGTCTGCACGACGCTATAGCTGCCGGTCAGCCAGCCCAAACCCTCGGTGACCTGCTCGGACATCTGCGGCACGTGGCAGCCCACGCACGTGATGTCCTCCTGAGCGTGCACCGGCGCCAACATGCTGGACGCGTCGGCGACCTGGTTGCCCCACTTGTCCGTGGTGGCCTCGCCCGGCGTGGACTCGTAGGTGGTCAGATAGCCGTCCATGGGCGTGTGGCAGATCGCGTTGCAGAAACTGGGCGAATCATGCCAGACCATGAAGCCCGCTCCCGCCGCCACCAACACCACGGCCACGGTGGCCACTACCGCCGTCACCTTGCGGCGCCCGCGCTTGGGCGACGGTGTCGCGCCCGCTGCGCCCGCGGCGCCCACGCCATCAACCTTCTCACCTGCGGAAACGGTTTCCGCAACCTTGTTCTCGTCGGTCATGGCAACCTCCTATTTGCCCGCCGCGGCGTTCTCGCCGGCGATCTTGCCGAACACCATGCACATGCCGGCGGACAGGCCCTTGAGCGAAATGGGGTACTGCACGTTGAAACGGCCACCCTGCGGAGCGCCGGCAACGTACAGGCCGGAAATCACCTCGCGCTCGGTGTTGTACACGTGGCAATCGCTGTCGGATTCCAGGCCGCCCAGGTTCGCCAGCGTGAGCGCCACGCCGCACTCAGCGGCGTAGAACGGGCCGTTTTCCAGGGCGAACATGCGCTGGCTGCTCTTTCCGAAGTCCTCGTCGGAGCCGGCCTTCGCCAGCTGGTTGTAGCGCTCGATGGACTCCTTCGCCACCTGGGCATTCATGCCGTCGATCTTCGCCAGCAGCTCATCGAGGGTGTCGGCCTTCAGGCAGCGGCCCTCGGCCACTGCGGCCTCAATGTCGGCCGGGCAACGCACGTTGATCTTCAGGCCAGCCGGCGTCCAGTCCGGCAGCGCCTCGTCCTTGTAGATGCAGGCGATGCCGTGGGCGGCCGGGAAGTACTTGAGTTGCTCGGGCCAGGAGCTGTCGAAGAACTGGTAGGCTTTGCGCTGCGGCTGCAGCTCCACCTGGTTCTCAAGCTGCTGACCAGGCACGTCCTCGTTCATGAAGCGCTTACCGTGGAGGTTGAGCCACAGAAAGCCGTTGTTGCCGATGACGCCGCGGCCGTCGGAGCCGGCGCCGCCGCCCATGTGGTGGATCATCGGCGCATGCCACTGCTCCACCGCCGCGCCGGCCCACACGCCCATCTTGTGGCCATCGCCGACGTTGGTGTAGTTGCCCTGCGCGTCCAGATCCAGCGACAGGATCTGGTTGCCGTTCTCGACGCACGCGGGGGCGAAGTACTTCATCATGTCCTCGTTGGCCAGGTAGTCGCCCGTGGCCAGGATGACGCTTTTCGCGTTGATTTTCAGGTACTTGCTCGCGCTCGTATCCTGCGCATAAATGCCCGCGATGCTGCCATCATCGGCCGTGATGAGCTTCACGCCCTTCGTGTTGTAGCGAACCTCGGCGCCGGCCTCCTGGGCACGCTTGAGGTTGTCGGCCATGGCCGTGGCCAGGCTGGAGAAACCCACGGACGTGGGGTAGCACGGCATGTCCTCTTTCGTGTAGTCGTACGTTTCCAGCATGGGATAGAAGTACGGGTACAGGTAGTGGGCGCGGTTGGCCTCGGGGACCTCCTCGTAGGTTTCGGACGCGATGTACATGTCCGGGCACCCCTTGACGAACCAGTCAAGCGCCTTGCCCGACTCGTCGCAGTAACGGCTGATGATGCCGAAGTTCGAGTGGTGGCTCCCCTCCTCCATGTGCATGTTGACGACCATATGCTTATCCAGGAAGCCGTCGCCGCGTTCCCACTTGGCCATGGTCTCGCCGCCCAGGATGGCCATGTCGCTGGCCACGCTGTTGAGCTGGGCGGACGCCTCGATGGCGATGACCTTCGCGCCGGCTTCGGCAGCCGCACGCGTCGCGGGGACGCCCGCGCAGCCAAGGCCCACGACCACGACGTCGGCATCGAGCGTCTCGGCAACGTCGCTGTCGGAGATGGTCGGCGCCTCGCCGAGCCACGGCATGGCGCCCGTGCCGTCGAAGCCCATCGTCTGGCCGTTGCCCGAGCCGGCCGCGCCAGCGGCGCCGCCCGCGACGCCAACCACCTTCGGAGCGCAGCCCGTCAGGCCCGCGCCGGCAAGCGCCGCGCTGAAGGCGGCGGCGCCGGTCAGAAAGCTACGACGGCTGATTCCGGATTTGTCCATGTTGTTCCTTCCTGTTGCTTGCGCCCGCCTGCTGTTTTGCCACGTCGCCGACGCGATTCAGCGCGGCAGTTCGCAGCCCCCTTCGGAGCAGGCGGGCAACGTGCGCCCCAGCGAAAGCGCTAAACCTCGCGGGCGCCTCGAGCAAACGCCCTATGCGCGCTCGACCCTACGAGGGAGGATTATAGGAAGCGTGAATTGTGGGAGGAATGGACCTAAGCGGTGTATTGTAAAGGGGGTGCTTTACTTTTCTGATGTTTCGTCAACTTGTTTGCCACGTGATTTCGTGCTGAGGGCGTGTTCACGCCCCCGTCTGCCACGACCCCGTTACTTCTGGGCGGTTTTGCAGGCCGCGTATTTATGAGCACATCCATGAACAGGGGACGGAGGTGTGTTCACGGCGATGCGCCGCGCTCCCAAAAGGCTAGCGTGAACAACCCTCCGTCCCCTGTTCGCGCCCCTAGCAGCCGACTACTCGAAGAACCTTGCAACCCCGACGGGGATGCACTGGCGGATAAGACCTACCAGCTCGGCGTCGTTGAAGTCCATGCCTTGGTCGAACCAATGGCGCGTGCAACCTGCACAGCCCTTCGAGAAGAAGTCCAGGCAAAACCCCGTTTCCCCCTCATCGAGCACGCCGTATACGCGCACGCGCGCGCCGTACGCGTCGCGAAGCGCGTGGTGCATCACGCGATACAGGCTGTTCACGTCCTGGGAGGTGAAGGCGTTGCGCAAAAACGTCTTGCGCTCGTGGCACAGCTGGAGGAACTCGATGTAGCACTCGTCGAAGGGCGCAAGCGTCCCCATGCGCTCGAAGGGAGCGGCGAACATGTCGCGGAAACAGTACTCCATCAGGTGATACTTGTCGGAGAAGTGGTGATAGAAGGTCTGCTTGCTCACGCCGGCCGCGGCAGCGATCTCGGCGACGCGCACCTGGTCGAGCGGCTTGCATTCCATCAGGCCCGTGAGCGCATCCGCCAACAGCCGTTTCGAATCCGCCATGAAAGCCTCCTTCGCCGAGCGCGGCGTCAGGCGCCGCATTTGATACTTCCATAGTAGTAAATGCCGGCAGAATCCAACGCAAATGCCGCAGAACCTTCGGCGAGCGGCACGGCCGGGCGCAGTGCGCCGCGATACAATAGCGCGCATGAAACCTATCGCTCACATACATACCGATTTGCCGCAGAAGTTCGGCATCCCCCGCAACAGCTTCCTTGCCCCGCATCTGCAGGGGCGCATCGTGTTCGAGCCGGAATACGCGTTGAATAGCGCCGTTGCCGGGATCGACAGCTTCTCGCACCTGTGGCTGCTCTGGCGTTTCGAGAACGGCGAACCCGGCGGAGGCGCCGCCGACGTCACCGGCGACGGGCGGACGAGAGCGGCGGGCGGAAGCGAGGCCAATGCCTCTGACGCGGCAAGCGAAAAAACGCCCGACGACCGCGGCGACGAGAACACCATCCTCCCGCGCTCGACAACAAACGAGCAAGAAGCTGAAGGCAATGCTGTAACGAAAAAGGGCATCGAGAACGCTGACGGAGAAACCCCCGCCGTCGCCGATGTCACCGGCGACGCGCGAACGGGAGCGGCCGCGGGCGGAAGCGAGGCCAGCGTCCCTGCCGCCTCCCCCAAGCCCGCTCGCTGGTCGCCTACTGTGCGGCCGCCGCGGCTGGGCGGCGCCGAGCGCGTGGGGGTGTTCGCCACGCGCAGCCCATTCCGCCCGAACCCCATCGGACTGACGTGCGTGAAGCTCGACCGCGTGGAGCTCACCGACGCCGGCCCCGTCATCCACGTGCTCGGCGCGGACCTGCGCGACGGCACGCCCATCTACGATATCAAGCCCTACATCCCCTTCGCCGACTGCCACCCCGACGCGTGCGGCGGATGGATCGAGGACGCGCCCTGGCATGAGCTTGACGTGGACTTTCCCAAGCAGCTGCAAGCCGAAGTGCCCGCCGGCAAGCTGGCCGGCCTGACGGAGGTGCTGCGCCAGGACCCGCGCCGCGCCGGCAGCAAATATGAGCCGACCCACGTCTACCACCTGGCATACGCGGGTCTTGACGTGGCATTCACCGTGGACGGGGACATCCTGCACGTGGTGTGCGTGAGCTAGCGGGGGCGCCCGGAATCCGCGTCACAGCCTCCGGGGCCTCGCCACCGGCGCTCGTGGCCTCATCGCAGGTCGCAACCCCATCGCCACCTGCGGCCTTCTTGCGAATCGCAACCGCTAGCACAAGCCCGCGCCGCGTCCGCCCCCACCGCCGCGCTCCCGGCAACGCAAAGCGGGCCGCGTCCAAGACGCGACCCGCTTCCCGATCGGCAAGCTTCGACTGGCGCATGGCCCTCGAAGCCACCACCTGCCCGTTTGCCGCTCGCTTATTGCTTGCCTACTGCTTGCTTACTGCTCGACCAGCTGGCCGTCGTTCACCTTGTAGGTGGTGCCGTCGATGACAACGTTCCAGCCGTTCGGCACGCTGGAGTACGTGGCGTCCAGGTGGCACTGCGTGCAGTAGAACTCGCTGGTCTCGTGGGCCTTGTGGCAGTTTCCGCAGGCCACAACGCCGTGCTGGCTCCAATCATGCGGGTTGAACTCGCGATCAGCCGTGGCGGCGGCCAGATCGTCGACGGTGTTGATGCCGTCGTGGCAGCCGCTCTTCAGGCAGAACTCGGCCGTCGGCAGCTCGCCGGAGCGGCTTTCGAGCATCTGCGTGTCGGAATCGAAGTTGTAGCTGCCGGAAATCCAACTCATGCCTTCGGTCACCTGCTCGTCAATCTTGGCCTCATGGCAGCTCAGGCAGTTCATATCCGCATCGGCGCCATGGTAGGCGGCCAGCATAGCGGTGCTTCCGCCGTCAACCGGACCGGCCTCGAAGTCGGCAACGTACTTGCTCATGGGCGTATGGCACACGGTCCCGCAGAAGCTGGGGCTGTTATGCCAGGCGAACATGCCGCAGCCGGTCACGATGACCACCGCCACCACAACGGCAGCGACGATGCGTCCGCGCGTCGCGCCCTTCTTCGGCGCAGGCTTGGCAGCCTGCTCGGCCACCTTCTCAGTGTTCTCGCTCATCTTCTCCACCTTCCTACTTTTGCGCCAATGCACGGCCGGTCACGTAGCCGGCGGTCACGCAACGGCCCAGCGACAGCCCGTAAATATCCAACGGGTAATCAACGCCGCCATAGAAGTTGCCGGCGCAGTTGCCGATGACGTACAGGCCCTCGATCGGCTCGCCCTCGGCCGTGAGCGCCTGGTTCTCGCCGTTGACCTCGAGACCTGCGCAAATGGTGGAGCAGCGCATGCGGCGATGGATGCCGTAGAACGGCGCCTGCTTGACGGGAATCAGATACTTCGGGTCCTTGCCGAACTCCGTGTCGGCGCCCGCTTCGCACAAGGCGTTGTAATCCTCGACCGTCTTCACGAACGTCGCCGGGTCCTGGCCGATCTTCACCGCCAGCTCCTCAAGCGTGTCGGCCTTGAACGTGCGTACCTGGTCGGCGAACACGCCCTTGCGCTCGACGCTCTCCTCGGGCATGTACACGCGCAGGCCCTCGGGGTCGACCAGCTTGCCCTTCCAGTCGGCGGCATCGGTCATGTAGTTCGCGTCGAAGACCTGGGAATACCAGCCGGGGTGCTTGCCATCGGGCAGGTAGTTGTTCAGCAGGCTCATCTCCACGGTCTCGTCGACGAAGCGCTTGCCGGTGTTGTCGGCCACCGCCAGAAACGGCATGTCGCACATGGAGGCCGGGCCGGCGTCGAAGTCGTGCAGCATCTTGGTGTGGCCGATGTGCTCCATGGCCGCACCAACCCACATGCCCATCTTGTGGCCGTCGCCGGTCTGGTTGTTCTGCTTGCGCTCGAAGTTGTGCAAGTCGGGGATGTAGTAGTCCACCATCTCGCTGTCGTTGGAGTAGTCACCCGTCGCGATGATCACGCCATTCTTGGCGTTGACCTGCACATATTCGCCATCTTCACGTTGAGCGATCGCACCGGTGACCGCGCCGGACCTATCGGTGACCAGCTGGCGCGCCGGCGTGGAATAGCGGATATCCACGCCTTTTGCGGCCGCCACCTTCGCCAGCGACTGCATGGCATCGCCGGTGGTGAAGGGCTTCGGGCCGAAGAACGCCGTGACGTAGTCCAGCTTGAAGCCGTTGATGTTGAGCGTGGCGGTTTGCTGGCGATTGGCGTCATCGGACACGGGGCCGTCGACGGACTTGATGCGGTCGATGCACCAGTGCAGCGCCTCGCCGGAATTGTAGGCCCAGTTGCCGACCAGCTCGCGATGCGAACGGTGCTGGTTCGCCTTCACCACCAGCGAGATCAAGTGCTCGATGCCAGCCGGGTCGCACTTGTCAAGGTTCAGGCCTGCCGCGGAATTGCCATGCGACATGGCGGTACGCTCCTTCTGCAGCAGCACCACCTTCGCACCGTTTTCCGCCGCGGACAGCGCCGCCGGGGTGCCTGCCGCACCGGCACCGATGACCAGCACGTCGCATTCGACGGTTTCGGCAACCTTTGCGATAGGCTCGGGCGCCTGCATGAACGACGGCAGCCCGTTGGCGGTGGTGGAGCCGTTGCCCGCAACGCCGACAGCGCCGTCGGCATAAGGCGTGTACTCTTGATAGCCGCACGCGGAAAGCGCGCCGGCGCTCAACGCGCCCAGCGCGGAAATGCCGCCAAGCTTCAGGAAATTACGGCGCGACGTGGCCCTTCCCTTTGCTTCCATAGTTTCTCTCCTCTCCAAAGAACCTTCCTCAGCCCCGCGCGCGTGCGGGATTTTCGCCATCCCGAAAAGCCGCTCGCAAAGCCAAAAAGCACTCTACGGGCGCCCGGCGTACCCCGCTAGGCTGTACTTGTTTTTGTACTTGGATGCGCGCAAAGCAAGCAGGCGCAACCCTCGCAGCAGGGCCCGCCCCGTTCTTTTGCCCTCCGCGATCGAAAACTCGATACGTTTGTGTTTTGCTGGCTATCGGGTTTCTATCGTTTTTTGCACATACTTTTGACCTGGGGAAACGCTAGAGTCATCCACTACGCTACTTGGCCTTAGCGAGTTAAAACACAAACGTATCGAGTTTTAGGCGACAGCACGCATTCGCGGCGCAATTCGACCGCCTGATCGCAATACGAGCTCGGGGAAGTTTCTGCGCTTTGCACGTCCTACGCGCTTCGACTCGCGCGCATCGGCTATGCTGCTTGCAACGTTTCACGCGCAGCGGCAAAACCGCCGGGGCGTCGAGAGGGGGAAGCATGTCGCAGCTGTCTTTGTATTTGGACGATGAGACCATGGCCGCCTTGCGCGACATGGCGCAAGCGGGCGGGAAATCGCTTTCGAAATGCGCTGCCGAGCTGATCCGCAACGCCGCGGTGAACGAATGGCCGCCGGGCTTCGAGCGCCTGTTCGGCAGCATCGACGATGACACGTTCCAGACGCCTGTGCGCATCGTGAGCAAGCTAGATGCAGAAGCGGGGCACGTGCGATGATTTATTTGGACACCAGCACCTGCGTTGGCTTGCTGCGCGGCGATATATCCGTTTCACCTGCGACGATGCGCTCCATAGCTCCAACCGGGTTCGGTATTCCCGTGATCGTGGAGTCCGAACTTCTGATCGCCGCCGCGCAAAGCAGCGATGCCGAGCGCAACACGCGGATCGTGCGCCAGTTCCTGCTGCCCTTCGAAAAGGTGCCGTACGATTCCAGCTGCTGCAACCTGCATTGCCGCATCCGCCTGCATTTGGAATCGGCAGGCGCGCCCACGGGCACGAACATCATCGTCATCGCCGCCATGGCCATGAGCCACGACGCCACCCTGCTCACCTGCTCGCCCGACCTGTACCGCCGCATCCCCGGCCTGAAAATGGTCGAATGCGGAAACGACCTCTGGGAATCGCTCAGACTGTGCTAGGGGGGTGAGGCTCCTGCCAACGGCTGGCCTGCTGAGAGCGGGCCAGCCGTTGTTCGTGTGCTGCAGCTTGTCGCTGCTGCTGCGATTTGTTCGATGCGGTAACGCCCTATCTACCTGCGGTGTTTGCCGCGGGGCGTGCGTTGGCGCTTGTGGGCGAACGCTGCTACCGCCATGGTTGCGGCTGCCGCGGCACCTAGTGCGAGGGGCACGGTTGCACGCGTTGCGTCTCCGGTTGCTGCGCTGGTTGCTGCTGCGGGCTTATCACCTTGCGGGTTGCCCGGCACCGGCTGATCGCCGTTGCCGGCAGCATCTCCGTCGACGCCGTTGTTGTCGGCCCCAACGCCAGCGCCCGTACCGTCATCGGTGCCGGTGCCTGCGCCTTCGTCGGTACCGGCACCGCCGGCACCGCTACCGCCACCGGTGCCGCCACCCGGTTCGCCGCCACCCGGCCCCTGCGGGCCATCGCCACCACCCGGTTCGCCGCCGCCAGGCTCACCACCCGGCTCGTCGCCTTCCGTTACCGTCACGGTGATGTTCAGGCGCTCGGAGTATTCGTTCTCCAAACCCTCCTTGAACGCTGCGATGCGGAACCTGGTGTTCTCGTTCACCGTCACCGGGCCCGTGTATTCCACGCGTGAGCCGCCGTCAACGCAGGGGCACGTGTCATCGGTGGTGTAGTACACCGTGGTCCCTTCCTCAGCGGAAAGCACCAGTTGAGCGCCCTTCTTCACCGTGGCGAAGTTCTCCTTCGGGGAGCCGGCGCCGAAGCTTGCCTCGCCCAGCTGCGCCGTTGGGCGGGCCGGGCGCGTCTGCTCGTCGGCCACGCGCACATCGACCGTCTTGGCCGGCAGCGAGTCGGCCACCGTCACCGTCAGGTCGGTCATGCCCGGCGCCTCGCCCGACAAGGCGAAACGCGCGATGCCGTCCGCGTCGGTCATGGCGCTTTCCGTCTCAAGCCCGCCGCCAAGGCCGGCCACCACAGAACTTCCCATGCTCGCGTTCACCAGCTGCCCGGACAACGGCTGCCCGGAAGCGTCGCACACATACGCGGAAACCTCGCACGACTGCCCCGTGACCAGGGAATACCCCTGCTCCACGTTCAGCTTCAGCTCCGCCGCGCGAGCACCGACCGCAAGCTGCCCGCTGTTCCAGCCGTCCATCGGGATGCCCGCGTAGTTCACCGCACCGGCCAGGGAAAGCTCCACGGTCGACCCGGCCTCAAGCGCCTTCACCGGCTTTATGCGCAGCGCCTTGGCCACCTGTCGCCCGTCGGCGCCCTCCTCGGGGCCGACCCACTCGAACGTGCAGCCCTCGCCCAGCCCGGTCACCGCCAGCTCGGCCAGCGACGCGTCGGTGGCGTCCATATACTGCGAGAACATCAGCTCCACGCAATCGGTGTACGCCCGCGCGCTTTGCACCTGCGGTTTCTCGGTAGTGCGCAGCCCGATCTCAAGCCCCGTGCGAACCGGGGGCACCGCCATCCATTCCGTGCGCGCCTCCTCGTAGCCCGCCTTCGTGAATCGCACCTGGTAGAAGCCCACCGGCGTGTACCAGCCGAACACGCCGTCGCCATCGGTCGGCTGCGGGTTGACCTGTTCGTAGGACTCCGCGTCCCACGGCACCGCGCCCGCGCCGTCGGCCGACGCGCTGTACCACACTTCGGCCGTCACGTCCTCAAGCCGGCTGGATTTCACCGCCTCGTACACGTAGCCTGAGGGGTCGATGCCCAGCCGCGCCTCGATTTCGCTCAGCTCCTTGCGGCGCTTCTCGCGCTGGCGGTCGATCTCCTCCTCGACCGGCTGGCACTTCTCCAAGCGCTCGGCCACGGCGCGCTGGTACATGCGCTGCGCCCAAGACAGGTTCTTCGCGCGGTCGGAGTTCACCATCGACGACGACACGTCGTAGCCATAGGACATCCCCGACACCAAGATCGCGCCGGCGGGCGGGCAGAACAGCGTCGCGCCGGCGCCGATGCCGCCCATCACCACGCCGATGCCGGCATCGGCGTACTCGTTAGCGCGCTGCTGCTCGAGCAGCGACACCAGGCGTTTCGCGTAGAACAGCTCGTTTTTCAGCGCCTCGAGGCATTCCTTCAGGTTCGCGATGTCGCCCTTGCCGGAGTACCAGCGGATCAGCATCTCGATGTGCTCCACCTCGCCGCGCATCTCGGCCAGGCGCACCTCGGTGTCCTCGGCGTTGCTCAGCGCGTCCTTCGCGCCGATGTAGCTGGTCCCCAGCCCGATCGAGGCGATGGCGCCCGAGTACACCGGCACGTTCTTCGCCCACTTCCACGGCATGCGGTACGTGTCCTGATACTGCAGAAATGCCGCCAGGTGACCCCTGACCATCGGCGATGTGAACTTCTGCATCGCCTTGAACACGGGCTTGGATTTAATGGTCTGCAGCGCCAAGTTCGCCCATTGCTTGTCAAAGTCCGTGGCCAGGTTCACCGAATCCAGCATCGTGGCCAGCTTTATGTTGCTCTTCGCCGCGTCCTCGAAGTCCGCCTGAAGCGTCTTCACGGCGCCGCTGGGCAGGTTGACGATGGCCTTGAATCCCGTGCCGTCGTCGCTCATGCGCGTGCGCACGCGGTATCCGCCCTGGTCGATCGTCTCCGTGAAGCCGGCAGTGTCGCCGTCGAAGTCGCTCACGGTGATGCCGTCGACGTTGTTCTCAAGCGAGGCGATGAACACCTCGTCCCAGTCGTTATACTGGGAAAGGTCGCCCACGCCCAGGTCATCGCCCACGGCCTTGCGGTACTTCTCGAAGTCGTTGTGCTGAGAGATCACCAGGTCACGCAGGGTGTCGACGCCCTCCTGCACCTCGGGGTCGTCGTACTGGGCGCCGAACAGCTCGGCGAACCAGTCGGATTCCAGCACGCCGTCGCCGTGCAGCACCTGGTACCAGAACGTGTTGCGCTCATCGGCCGCGGTGCCCGTCAGGTAGCCATGACTGTCGCCCAGCTCGTTCATCACGTCGGCCAGGCTAGCCGCCAGCTCCTGGTCGTCGGCCACGGCGTCAAGCAGATCTTTGCGGAACTCGTCGCTTTGCTGCTGCTCGTACTGGTCGCGATCGGTCAGGTCGCCCACCAGCACCGCGTTGATCTGGTCGACCTTCTGGGTGCTTTGCTCCGCGATGTTCTTCACCACCACGTTCGCGTCCACCGTGGCCATGCCCGAGAGCAGCGAGTTGCTCACGCCGTAGGACGAGGGGATGAACAGGCCTTTCATGTCGCCAAGCCATACCTGGCCGGTTATGCCCGCCGCCGCGTCATCGGCCAGCAGGTCCAGATACGCCTGGTCGACGTACTCGCCCACGAAGCGCACGCGGTCGCCGTCGGTCGCGCGCTTCTTCATGGGAATGGTCACCGTGCGGCCGTCGATGCAGTCCACGTACAAGTTGAACTCGTCGTCGAGCTGGGCACCATGCGCATCAAGCGTGATGGCGAACGTCCAGTAGGCGTTCTTCTTGGTGCGCTCGTGGTGCAGCGTGTAGCCGAACGCTTCCGTTTCCTTGCCGTTGTCGATGAGCCGCTGCGTTTTGCCGCGCGTCACCACGTCGAAACGCTCGATGGACGCGCCGCCCGTGTAGGTGACGTAGGCCGTGGCCGCCGGCTGCTGCGCGCCCGAAAGGTAGGCCTGCAGCATCACGCGCTGGCCCGACACTAGATTGTCGGGGACGTCGTAGTCGATCGAAGCGCGGCCCAGCTTGTTGCACGTGCCGGCGAAGCGCTTGCCGCCCACCTCCAATTCCACGCGGGAATCAGGCGCCGCGTACACCGTGGCCTTGTTACCCGTAACGGCTGTGACCTGGGACGACGGCAGCTCGATGCCGGCATCGTAGACGCTCATGTCCGCGGCGCCCAGCGGCAGCACGGCGTCGCCGAGCTTAAGCGTCGCGTTCACCGTGCACGCGCCCGCGCGCTGCGCGGAGAAGCGCACGAACAGGTCGCCGGTTTGCGCGCGGCCCAGGTCCACCGACACAACGTCGCCGTTGCGCGTGAGGGGCAGCTGCTTGGCTTCGTCGCCGATGTTCCCGCCGATGGCGATGTCAGAAAAGTCGCCCTCGGGCATCTCCAACTGCAGCACGGCATCGCGCTCCTGGTCAAGGTTGAAACTGACCCTGACCTGCGCTTCCACGCCCGCCACGATGGCGCTGCGATCGGCCACCACGCCGCTTTGCCTCATGACGCCGCACTGCGCCAGGTACGCCGACGCATCGAACACGGGCACGTCAAGGGCCACCTGCGCCTGCGCACCGTCCTCAACCTGCACCTCGGCGCGCGCGTACTGCACGCCTTCCTCAAGCTTCAGGCGGTCGAAGGCGGCCAGCGTTGGCACCCTCAGATCCACGCTTGTGTGGTTCACGGCGATCACCGTGTACGCGCCTGCCTTCAGGCTTTCAAGCGAAAACGGCAGTTCACCTGCGGAATCTGACAGGCCCGTTGCCACGCACGCGCCGTTGCGGAACACCATCACGTCGTTGCTTCCGGAGAACGTCGACTTCGTGGTCACCTTCATACCGCCCCACGCGCGCAAATCCACGTCGAACGCGCCGTCGGCGGGCATGGCCCGGCCCTCGCCCGCGCCGAGCGCCAGCGAATCGTCGGGCGTCACGGCAAGCGTGAGCTCCTTCGCCGCATCCGCCACCTCCTGCGAGAGCAGCACGCTCAGGCCCTGGCGCACGTAGTCGGCGTCTTCGCCCTCGCGCAGCACGCGGTCGCCCTGGCGCAGCTCGAAGGCCAGGCCGCTATCGGAGAGCACGGTTTCCCATACGGGCGCGCCATCGTCGCCGGTGCCCACCTGCTTGCGCAGGTTCACGTTCATCAGGCGCTGCACGGGCAGCTTCTCAAACGATTCGGCTTTGAGCTCGCCGACGTCCCATGTGCCGGCCATGGCCTCGGCCGCGCGCGTGAGCACCTGGTCGTAGCAGCCCTCCAGGCTCACCTGCAGCGTGGCCGGCGTGTTCGACAATGCCTCAACGGCGAACGTGCCATCCGCGGACACCTTCGCCGCAGTGGCGACGCCGTTCTGGAACAGCGTCACTTGCGCCCCTGCGGGAACCTTACCCGTGACCTGGGACGATTCCTCCATCCATTGGAACGTGTAGGCGGGCTTGCCCGGGTTGTGCTCGTCTTCCTGGCCCGCCACCGCGTCGGCCGCGCGCTTGATCCACGACGGCTGACCCGCCGAGTTCTTCGCGAACGCCACGATGGTCTGCCCCAGCGAGAACGGGTTCTCGTACTTCTTGCCGTCGATCTCCAGCGTGCCGCCGTACTCGTATTCGGTCAGCTCGAAGTCGGGGTTGAGCACGCGCAGCGTCACGGCGTTGCGCTTCCACTCGGTGCCCGAGGCGCTGGAGGTGATTTGCGTGTTGTCGAACGCATCCTGGCCCATGGTGCGCACGCTTGCGGGCAGCACCACTTCCGCGCCTGCCATGAGCGGCATGCTGGCGAAAGCGCGGTTGCCGATGGCTTGCACGCCGTCGCCGATGGAAATGGAGCGGACATGGCTGCAGCCTTCGAACGCGTTGCGCTCGACGGTTTTGACGGTGCCGGGCACGTTGATCTCGGTGAACGGCTCGGGCGTCTCGCCTTGCACGTAGATGTCAGGGGAGCAGCTTGCGAAAGCGCGGTAGTCGATGGTCTCCACGCTCGCGGGGATGCTTGTCACTACGTTGTCATCGAGCATGGAGCAGCCGGCGAACGTCTCGGAGGGGATGGTTTTGAGCATGTCGTTGTTCTTCGGCCACTCCACCGTTTGCAGCTTTTCGCATTCGCTGAACACGTTTTCGCCAAGCGCCTCCAGGCTGCTGGGCAGCGCGATGGACTGCAGCTGCGATCCGGAGAACGCACCCCAGCTCAGGTACGTGACGCGGGAATCGGCGGGGAACGTGACCGAGGTCAGGTTCGACGAGCCGCAGCCGCCGACGGTGGTGATGGGGCGGCCGTCGACGGTTGCCGGGACCTCGAACGCGACCGCGCCGGCATCGACGTGGTGCACGGTCAGCTCGTTGGTTTTCTCGTCCAGAGTCAGCCAAACCTGCGCGGGCGTTGCCGTGCCGGCAACGTAGCCGACGTCGCCGTCGACCTTGTCGCCGGTGATGCCCTTGGCGGTTGCCAGCAGGTATTCGCCGTAGTAGTCGTTGTAGACGTAGGCGGCCTCGGTGCCGTCGTAGTCGGGGGCGGGACCCAGGTCG